>ERZ1026792.35-NODE-35-length-158264-cov-14.237655_pt1 | contig 158264 bp, 127 predicted proteins | sample MGYA00520884_ERZ1026792 | MGnify/ENA primary metagenome ERZ1026792 (study PRJEB33270, sample SAMEA104284473) | anaerobic digester metagenome | biome: Anaerobic digester microbiome; feature: mesophilic sludge digester; material: Anaerobic digester biomass...
TTTGGCCACAGCTTTGCTCGACAGGCTGCTATTCAAGTGCCAACTGATACAGCTTCACGGAAAAGGCTATAGAATGCAAAACAGACAAACAATTTTCTGAAAATCGATGAAACAAGCAAAAAAAAATGGCTTATTTTTACGCCAGGATCACTGCAGTATTGTTCCCAAAATTACTGCACTGTTGTTCCCAAAATGACTGTATTTCTTTTTGCCGAAATCACTGCATTTTTGTTTCCTGTTTACACAAGAAGAATTATCAAAGAACTTGTTAATAATAAATACCTTTTCATATCATTGTTTTTATTTAATTTGCTTGATTCCAACTTTTTATAATGCACTACCGGATTGCAGCTATGCCCAGTAGCCGTTTGCGGGGTTCGTCACTGTCCAAAGGTGCAATGTTTCTGCGGGGTACGCTGTTTCAAGTTACTCTTTCACAGGCTATTGGGCATAGGTGCTGTTATGCCCAGGCTTTCATTTTATTTAATGCCATCTGTAATTGGTCGATTTTAATGGGTCAATATTTTTAAACTCGTTAAAACTCTTATGTTTGTTGTTCTCCCACCAGTCGTAATATGCTTTTGCCGCGATTTGATGAGATTCATTAGTATAAACTAAAATTAATTCATCTGAAATTCGGAGAGATAGAATTGGATTCTGGGAAGGAAATCTCATTATCAAATAATTACTATTAATCGCCACTGCTCTAATCGATTCAATTGTCCATAAAACATACATCCCTAATGTGCATTCTGGTGCATATAGAGATGAAATTCCATTATGTGGGAAATTAGTAATAGTTTGAGTTTCATTCCGATATTTGAGTAATGCAGGAATGTCTATATATGTAAATGCTGGAGGATTTAATGAGTCATATTGATTTGATTTTAAAAGCTCAATGTATTTTTCAACATTAGGGTTTGGATTAGGATATTCATCGGTATCATTTTTATTACAACTAATCAAAATTGTCAATGAAACCAAAATAATTAAATAACTAAGAGTTTTCATATTTTGTCTTTTAAATTATTTCAGTAAGTCAAAATTAGTCAAAGTTTCATCAATCTCGTCGCCTTTTTTTAAGCTTCTGACTAACGATAAGTTTTGTTCAGTAAATCAGCTAATTACAAAATTCAAATCTTTGTCAGTCAACCCAAATTTATCAATTTGTTTTTGAATGCGTTTAACAATGCCCAGCTTTCTTTTTTGATCTAAAAATAAGTATCCTTCGGAATTTACATAAGCGATGTTCTTAACTGCCATATTCCAGATTATCACTGCTAATTTTCGTGCTGTTGCGCTTATTGCTGAAACTCTTCCTTTTCTGAAATTAATCCTCTGGAAAAAATCTCTCAAGGGAGTAGAATCTTTTAAATTCCCGATAGCATTTGCAGCATTTCCTAAGGCTATTGTAACCGGGGATTTTAAAAGCGACAGTTTTATTTCCCCTGCCGATGTCCTGGTGGCTGACACGGGTCCCAGGGTGGACTATGTGCTGACCAATCCTCCTTTCGGCAAGAAGAGCAGCATGACCTTTACCAACGAGGAAGGGGAGCAGAAGTCAGAAGATCTGACTTACAACCGGCAGGACTTCTGGGTGACCACCAGCAACAAGCAGCTTAATTTCTTACAGCATATTTCCACGATGCTGAAATCGGACGGCAGAGCGGCCGTGGTGTTGCCCGACAATGTGCTGTTTGAAGGAGGTGCCGGCGATACGGTACGAAAGAAACTGATGGAGACCACCGATTTGCACACCATCCTGCGCCTGCCCACGGGAATTTTCTATGCCCAGGGGGTAAAGGCCAACGTGTTGTTCTGTAAAAAACTCTTTCAGGTAACTTTCTTTCCAAGCTTCAAAAACCGACCAGTGGATAATCCGGTAATGAGTGCTGTTTAATCAGGAGTTTTTCATTTGAGCAGGATGCTAACGAAACCAGCAAGACCAGTACTGTAAATTTCCACATAATAGGTAAATCGCTGTTAAGATAAACATGCTTTTCCGGATTATCCATTAACCCCCCCAAAAAAGAGGAAACCCAAAAAAAGCTGCTGAGATTATCAGTATTTGAAATCAAAACACTATATTTAGTCAGGAAATAGAGCCTTTTCAACTCAATTAACACATGGCTTTCCGTAATTTAGTGACAATAATTACACTAAATTGCATTGGTTTATGGTATTCATTCAATCGAAAATATTATAATTATGAAACTAGTATTCAAAATTTTATGCCTGGTAACCTTTTTGGGACTGGCAGCTCCATCGAACGCCCAGATCAAGATTGACTTAAAAAAGAAAATCGAGAATAAAATCAACCAGAGGCTTAATCAAAAGGCCGACAAAGCGATCGACAAGAGTTTGGATGCGGTGGAAGAAGGAGTAAAGGGTGATCCATCAAAGGACTCCCCTTCCGACAAGGCCGCAGATGCTCCAAAAAGTGAAACCCCTTCCTCCGGGAATCAGCCGGGGGATGAGGGAAAGAGTTCGCTGCAGATCTATTCCAAAAATGATTTTATCCCGGGCGACAAGATCATCTTTTATGATGACTTCAGCCAAGATGCGGTGGGGGATTTTCCTGCTTTATGGAACACGAATGGTTCAGCTGAAGTTGTAACCACCAACATTTTTCCAGGCAATTGGATGAAATTCAATGGATTGGAATCCATCTGGACAGACGAACTGTTTAGTCTGCCCGACAATTACACGGTGGAGTTCGATGTAATTCCGCTTAAAGATAAAGAGGGGAATATGCCCGGGTTCATGATGCGGCTGATGCAGGCCGACAATGTCAAAGCATGGGATCCCGGGACAACCCCGGGCAAGGGAGGCTTTCAGTTCCATACCGATTATGGCATGCCTTTTTACAGTACCTGGCTGTATGGTACAGAATGCGAGAAAATGAATATCGACGGGCACAAGGATGATGAAATGTACAAACAAAAGGCAGAGCAGAAATACCACATTGCCCTGTGGGTTCAAAAATCCAGGCTGCGCCTGTACCAGAACGATAATAAAGTGCTCGATCTGCCAAAAGCTTTTCCGGCAGGTTGCGTGAAACCCGACAGGATCCGATTTGAACAGGGTGCCGCCATGGTGAGTAACATCCGTATCGCGGCAGGAGCTCCCGATATACGGAATAAACTGCTGACCAAAGGCAAACTGATTACCTACGGCATTTATTTCGATACGAATAAAGATGTGGTTAAACCGGAATCGTATGGTACACTGAAAGAGATTGCCGCTATCCTGAACGAAGTACCCGATATGAAGGTGCAGATCACAGGACATACGGACAGCGACGGGCAGGATGCCGCCAACCTCGACCTTTCCAAACGACGCGCTGCTTCCGTAAAAAATGAACTGGTGAAAACCTTCAATGTAAAAGGGGACCGGCTGGTGACCGACGGCAAGGGTGAATCCCAACCCGTGGCGCCCAATGATACACCGGTCAATAAAGCGCTAAACCGCAGAGTGGAATTTGTGAAACTCAAATAATATGATTAAAGCAGGCATGAAATTCTAAAAAATAAAAACGACTTATGGCATTACAGGAAGAATTTGAGAAACAGGGGACGTTGTTGTTCAGGTACAGAAGTTTTATTCCGGCCATCCTGCTGGCAGTGGGAATTGTGATATGGCTCAGGTCAGAACTTCACCCCGGTGACCTCTGGATAAAAGCAGCACCTTACGACGGGTATTACCTGCTGTTCTGCATGCTGGTCACCTTTTTCGGATTCGCCATTCGCATCTATACTGTCGGACACACGCCCGTCAACACTTCGGGGCGGAATGCGAAATACCAGATTGCCGACACGCTGAATACCACGGGAATCTATTCCACCGTCAGGCATCCGCTGTACCTGGGGAACTTTTTCATGTGGCTGGGACCGGTCCTGCTAACCGGCCATGTTTGGTTCATCATCGTGTTTTGCCTGGGTTACTGGCTCTATTATGAAAGGATCATGTACTCCGAAGAACAATTTTTGCGCAGGAAATTCGGTGACGTCTATACTTCATGGGCAGAGAAAGTCCCTGCCTTTGTCCCTTCCTTTAAGAATTTCGTCCCTCCTGCCCTTCCCTTCAGCTGGAAAAAAATTCTGAAAAAGGAGAAAAACGGCTTTGCCGCCATTTTCATCATTTTCTCCCTGATGGATATTTCCGGGGAACTGATCAGGGGGGAATCCGGCTTTAAATGGGTACTGCTGGGATTTTGCATCGTTGCCGGCCTTCTCTACCTGGTATTGAAGTATATGAAGTGGTGTACCACCCTGCTGAATGAAGAAGGCCGGTAAAGGTCAATTGATTATAAGAACCCGGGAATCTCCGGTTTTCTGATTTCCTCCTCCATCTGCCATTCAACGACGTAATTATATTTCGGAGGTCTGTACTCTGCCCGCATGGGCTTTATATCCTTCTTCGGAGTAAATCCGAAACGCTCGTATCCCGTCATCTGGAAAGGATTGAAGCTTAAATTCCGAACTGTTTTCTTTGTTAAATCCATGGCTTATAATGTTCCTTCTGTTGCAAAAATCAAACGTTTTCTGTTTTGTTTTCAATTAATTAAACGTTAAATAACCGTTTTGGATACATGAATCCATGATAATTTGAAAAAATTAACATTCGGGGAAGTGAAGAATGAAATCTATTTTCACTATTATTGTTGCTAAATTGCGGGAGTAGCTCAGTGGTAGAGCATCAGCTTCCCAAGCTGAGGGTCGCGGGTTCGATCCCCGTTTCCCGCTCGTGGAAAAGATAGTAATTTCAAGCCTTTCATTTCTGAGAGGCCTTTTTCTTTGCCCCAATCTTCAGCCAATTTGTGTTAATTTGCTGTGAAACAAGCATGTTTTGATTTACTCAAAAGGTCATGATATTTCTTCCATGCGAGCCCCATGGGCGTGATTACAAGACCGGTCTTGGCCCAACATTAACAATTCAGAAGGAAGGTAAACCCAATAAATAATTGTAATATTGCCCTCATCTCAGTGAAACGACTATAAATTTTATACCTAATAATTGATATACAAATAACTATGAAAATTAAAGCATCACTTTTGTCATTATTGCTAATGTTGGGTGGCACATACTGTTATGCCCAATTGTCGAAAAATCCGAATAAATTTTTGGGGAACATCACCACGATGGGTTCCATCAGAAGTGATTTCAGTAATTATTGGAATCAGCTGACGCCTGAAAATGAAACGAAATGGGCTTCGATAGAAGGAACCCGTGATGTTTACAATTGGACAGCTGTCGACAGGCAATATCAGTATTGTAAGGATCACAATTTTCCGTTCAAGTTTCATTGCCTGATTTGGGGCGCTCAATATCCGACCTGGTTGAATAACCTTTCCCAGAAAGAGCAGTTGGAAGAAATCACAGAATGGTTTGATGAGGTTGCGAAGCGTTATCCCGATTTGGATTATATTGATGTCGTTAATGAAGCCGTTCCGGGGCATCAGCCGGCACCATACAAAAACGCACTTGGCGGGGATGGTGCCTCGGGATACGATTGGATTGTGAACTCTTTTATCATGGCGCGTGAGCGTTGGCCCAAAGCGGTGCTTATATATAACGACTACAATACATTCCAATGGAACACAGATGCTTATATTACTTTGCTGAAAAAAATAGTGGCTGCCGGTGCTCCTGTTGATGCCGCAGGCTGCCAGGCGCACGACCTGAACGATATGTCAGGTGCCGCTTTCAAAACAGTTCTGGAAAAAATACACAATCAGACCGGGCTTCCAATCCTTATTTCAGAATACGACATCAATCAGCAGGACGACCAGGTTCAGTTGACACGTTACAAGGAGCAAATACCGGTTATGTGGGAGGCCGATTATGTGGCAGGAGTTACTATTTGGGGATACATCTACGGCTCCACGTGGGTTGATCATTCGGGTTTGATAAAAAACGGAGTCGAACGGCCAGCTTTGAAATGGCTTCGTGATTATATGCTTACTGATGCCGCAATAAATGCAAAGAGTCCGTTAATGAACGTTGGCGAATATGCCTTCATCAGCGCCTTGGAAAGCATGGTTGAAATCAATGCCGAAACCACAATCAAAGGAAAGGCACACAGCGAAAAGGACAGCATTGCAGAAATCCAGGTTTATCTGAATGATTCGCTGCTGAGCCAAACTTCCGACTCCATGTTTGAACTGAAGTGGACGCCTTCCGTTGCTGGTGACTATACCTTTACCATGAAGGTGTTGAATAGTGCCGACAGTATAATTTTTCAAAGAAGTTGCGTGATCAGAGCTTATGAACCCAGCACACCATTCAGGGGAGAGCCCATAACTTTGCCCGGCATACTGGAAGTTGAAGATTTCGACAACGGCATTAATGGCGTGGCTTACAGCGATTCCGACGACAGGAATGAAGGCGGGAAATACCGGACCGATTGCGGAGTCGATATCGACACCATTGCCGGTGGCGGATATGTTGTGGGGTGGACTGCAACCGGAGAGTGGTTGAAATATACGGTAAAAGTTGAAGAGGAGCAGTTGATGGTTTTTTCGGCAAAGGTTGCATCAGGCCTGAGCGGGTCCGCATTCAGAATTTACATGGGCGATATTGACATTACCGGCAGAGTTAATGTGCCTCAAACTGCTTCCAGCAATTGGACGGTGTATACTGAAGTTAAAGGCCGCACAAAGGTGGCAATGCCGGCAGGCACATACACCTTGCGTTTGGTTATTGAAGGTCCATATTGCAATATCGACAAGATTACATTTGAAAAATCAACGGGAGATGAGGTGCTAACAACACCGTATGGCACCAAACCAATTGCCATACCGGGTACAATGGAGATTGAATTTTTCGACAGAGGAATTGAGGGAATCGCTTATAAGGATAATGACAGCAATAACAGAGGAGATGCTGAATTCCGCACCGATTGTGGTGTTGACATCGTCAACGGAAATGGGGGCAGGGTTCTTGGATACACGGAAGTGGGCGAATGGCTGCTGTACACGGTCACTGTAGAACGCGAACAGGTTTATTACTGGACGGCATATGTATCGTCAGGAGTCACAGGTTCCGCATTCAGAATTTACATGGGCGATACTGACATTACCGGAATAATACAGGTCCCAAGAACCGGAAACAACAATTGGAATACATATACCCAGGTCTCGGGAAAAACTTTGGTTGCATTGCCCGAAGGAACATACCAGCTGCGATTGGTAATCGAGGGTGCATCATGCAATATCGACAAGATAATCTTCAGAACCGAATCGACAGGTATTCACAGTATGGAAAATGACAAATCCATGGAAATCAAGGCTTATCCAAACCCAACAACGGATTATCTGATTATCGAAAATCCCGGATTGGAGATAAAAACCATAGAGGTGGTCGATATGAAAGGGGCAACGATAATCCAAAGAAAGGTGTCGGAACAAAAAATTACAATTGAAACAAATAGCGTTAAACCAGGTTTTTATATGCTGAAGGCTATCAAAGGGGATAAGGTGATTACACAATTGATTACCAAGAATTAGCGGCTCTTCATGGAAACCGTCACCGACTTACCGGAACTACGGGTTCCGTACCACGGAGGCTCGGATTTATCGGAGCCGCCATTTGGTTTGTCTCACAGGCCACGGAATTCCGGACGAGCAGCCCGGGTTGCCTGAAAACCATGGTTTGGCCGGCCTTCCTGCTCTGTGAAGCCTTCAAGGAACCGCCAATGTATTTGTCTAAATGTTTTTAAGAAAACATGATCATTAACATGAAAACTGTTCTATGTAAATGTTAATTTTGCCTCATCAATAAATACACAAATCATGAAGAAAATGTTTACTTTGGTGATCAGCGGACTTTTTTTAACTGCGATCACCGTGCAGGCTCAAACCGATGTACTGCCGCCAAACCCGGTCCCCGGGAAATGTTATGTTAAATGTATTACCAAGGACACATTCAAAGAGGTGGAAGAAACCATTCAGATTTCTCCTGCATACAAGACTTTGAAAGTGGTCCCCGCCACCTACAAAACGGTGGAAGAACGCGTATTGGTCAAAGAAGCCAGCAAAAAACTGGTTTATGTTCCTGCTGTTTACGAAACCGTTGAGGTTTCTTACGTCAGCCAGGAATCAAGGACTGACCTGACCGTTGTCCCTGCATCCTTCGGAACCGATGCTAAAACACTGGAAGTTTACCCGGTTACCTCAGGATGGGAGTATACCACCCTTGCCGATTGTCCGTCGGTGAACAAGGAGGATTGCATAGTTGCCTGTTATGTGGAATATCCGGCAAAATCAGAAACCGTGGGTATCACAACCTTGCTCAAGGATGCGTCTACCAACAAGATTCCCGTTCCTGAAGTTACTGCCACCTACAAAAAACAGGTGGTAAAAACTCCCGCCCGCATGGATGAGATTGAAATTCCTGCGGAATACGCCACGATCAAACGCAAGGTCATTGATACTCCGGAAAGGGTCGAGGAGGTAACCGTGCCCGCTGAATACAAGACCATCAAAAGGACCGTTCTGGATCAGAAGGGTGGCATGACCGTCTGGGAAGAAGTCGACTGCAACATTGTCGGCACCTACAACGTACTTCCGATCCTGTACGATTACAACAGTGCTGTCATTACCCCCGCCTCAAAGCGGATCATCGACGAAAACCTGCTGAAACTGATGCGGGAAAAACCCAACCTGAATATCGAAATTCTTTCCCATACCGACTCCAGGGGAAATGACGACTACAACATGTCCCTGTCACAGCAGCGTGCCCAATCGGTGGTGAACTACCTGGTTTCACAGGGAATTTCACGCAACAGGCTCACCGCCCGCGGATATGGTGAAAGCCGCCTGAAAAACAGATGCTCCAACGGAGTGGATTGCACCGAAGCTGAACATCAGGAAAACCGCAGAACCGAATTCAGAATTATCAACTGATCCGGAAAAGGATATTTACCATAAAACAAGGTTCCCCGTGCGGGAACCTTTTTTTATGGATTCATCAGCGCCACTTTATGAATTGGTGTACGTCATGCTTCCCCTTCTTCAGTTCCAGCTTAATCCCATATTCATTTGAAAGTTGCTGCAACGTAAGATCCAGGTATTTGTAATGGACCTGCCAGTCATGCAGTTCGGGAGAAGTGTCGTCGGTATAAACCGGATGATCCATCACGCCTGAAAAACGAAAGGCAAATTCAGCAACCGTAGCGTTATCGACCGACAGGCTCTCATCACCCGTAAGATAGGCTCCGTTAAAATTCCCCAGGTTAAGTTGCTTATCATCCCATAAAAGAGATTTGTCTTTCACGGTAAGGCGATAACAGGTGATATTTTCCCTGACCACCGAGTATTCCAGATTCATGGCATTCAACAGTTTATCCAAAACATGTTCAGACCCCTTGTTCCACTCCAAAATTCCTATGCGCGCGCTGATCAGGGGATCATCCCCGACACGAACCATCTGAACCGGTTTGCGGAGGAGCTCCGAAATCAGCTTACTGGTTCTGCCATTGAAGGTTACCTCCTTTTCCGAGATCATCAGAAAAAACTCCTCTGAATCGGAAGGCCTGACCATGAAGGCTTCCTTGTCAACCCTGACAGGATTGGCCTCAGGTTCCCGTGCAATATGAATGATCGTCTTCCCTTTCCTGCCTTTGTTATCCAAAATGAACCGTTCAATCATGGCGTGCGACAAATCGGCCGGATGGCCTTTCCAAAGGAGTTCACCCCGCTGGTTCAGCAATACCGACCATGGCAGCATCTGATTTACCCCGTAAAAATCAAAGGTCCGCCCATATTCGTCAAGCGCTATGGTCAACCCCGGATGATGCTTCTCTATGAACTTCTGCACCACGGGTTCCGGCTCCCGGGTCAGAGAAATAATGGTCAGATCCCTTCTGAATACCTCCTGTGTGTTCGTCAATTGTTTACTTGCATGGATACAAGGGGCACACCAGGTAGCCCAAAAATCCACCAACACCAGATGATGACCTTCATACCGGTTGATCTGCGTGGGAGATAATACCTTCTGTATCCATACCTGGGCGGTTACCCCGGAAGTTAAAAACAACAAGCACAACAGGCTTGTAAGTGACTTATTGATCATGTAAGCACCATTTGTTAATAAAAACGGTTAAAAATAACAAATATTGAACCCGTTGTATCAACATTACCAAAACCATACCGGTTTTTTGGCTCAGCGCTTCTGCCTCTCCGCCCTTAGCAGCCAGAACAACCCTTTTACGTCGAATCTGATATTGTCATCCTGAAAATTAACGGAACCCGCACGGAAGAAGAGTAATATGCAGAATTTTTGTATTTTCATGGCAAAAACTCAATGCCTGGACCAAAGGATTTTGCCATACCCGCACTGGCTTTCACAGCATGTCTTGCCGCCTGTGCCGGTAACGGCAATCAGGGAATAGCCGCCCGTACCGATAAGCAAAAACCGAATATCGTTTACATCCTGGCCGATGATCTGGGCTTCGGCGACGTGGGTTTCAACGGACAAAAGCTTATCCCGACGCCTAACCTGGACCGGCTGGCAGGCGAAGGGATCGTTTTTTCCCAACATTATGCCGGAACAACAGTTTGCGCTCCCTCCCGGGCGAGCCTGATGACAGGGCTGACCACCGGCCATACCCCCATCCGTGGCAACAAAGGCTGGGAACCCGAAGGACAATGGCCCATCCCCGACTCCACCTTCACGATGGCAGAAATGCTGAAAACCGTGGGATACACCACCGGAGCCTTTGGAAAATGGGGCCTCGGAGGACCAGGATCGTCAGGAGATCCCCTCCGGCAGGGTTTTGACGAGTTCTACGGATACCTCTGCCAAAGCCTGGCACACAATTACTACCCGGGACACCTCTGGAACAACGCACAAAAAGTAATCCTGGAAGAAAACAGCGGCGACCGCATGGAAATATACGCCCCGGAACTGATTCATCAACAGGCACTCCGGTTTATTGAAAAAAACCGGGACAAAGCTTTCTTCCTTTTCTACCCCTCGATCATCCCCCATGCCGAACTGCTCCTGCCCGATCAATATATGGAACCCTTCAGGGGAAGACTCCTCCCTGAAAAGTCGTACCGGGGAAAGGAACCGGGAGATGCCCATTTCAGGAAGGGAGGTTATGGCAGCCAACCCGAAGCACATGCCGCCTTTGCAGCCATGGTCACCCTTCTCGACCGACAGGTGGGAGAAATCGCAGATAAACTGAAAGAACTGGGACTGGAGAAAAATACGCTGATCATCTTCACTTCCGACAACGGTCCCCACCTCGAAGGAGGTGCCGATCCCGACTATTTTGACAGCAACGGTCCTTTCAGGGGATACAAAAGGGACCTTTACGAAGGGGGGATCAGGGTGCCCGCCTTTGCCCGGTGGCCGGGAAAAATAAAAGCCGGCACCACCACCGCCCATATTTCAGCCTTCTGGGATGTCCTGCCTACCATCGCAGAACTTACCGGAGGACAGGCACCTGCCGGCATCGACGGAATCTCTTTCCTCCCTGCCATGCTCGGAAAAAAGGGACAGCAGGAACACGATTACCTCTACTGGGAATTCCACGAGTCGGGAGGCCGCCAGGCCGTGCGGCGCAACGACTGGAAACTGGTCAGATATCACATCCTCGACCCTGAAAAAATCACCACGGAATTGTATGACCTTTCCAGGGACCCCGGAGAAACAACCAATGTGGCTGACCAACATCCGGGCGTGGTGGAAGAACTGCTGATAATCATGCAGGAAGCACGTACCCCCTCCCCGGAATTCAGCTTCTGACTCCAGGGATGGAACTGAAACATACATACACGATCAATCAGGTGGGGTTGCATGGTGATTGCCCAGGCAATTCCTTAGCTTTGTAAAATAAACCATACTTAATGCCTGCGCCTTATGAGAATAAAAAATCCGTTTCTGATATCCCTGATCCTCTTCAGCGTCATTGCAGTCACCTCCTGTAACTCAGAGAAGAGAGAATCCCCGGAACCCGGATGGCCGGAAATCACCCGGGAAACAAAACCCTGGAGCCGCTGGTGGTGGATGGCAAGCGGTGTGGATACCGTCAACCTGAAACTGGCCATGGAACAGTATGCGGCCGCAGGGTTGGGCGGACTGGAGATCACGCCCATCTATGGAGTTCACGGGTACGAAGGGCAGTTTGTGAAGTTTCTCTCCCCGGAATGGATTGATCTTTTCGAATACGTCCTCCGGGAAAGCGCCCGTCTCGACATAGGCATTGACCTGGCCATGGCCTCCGGATGGCCCTTCGGAGGACGCTGGGTCACCCCGGAAGATGCCTGCCGGATGATGCATTTGGAAACCTGGTCTCTGAAGGTGGGAGAGCGGCTGAATGAAAAGGTGGCCAGGAGCCAGGAGCCCCTCCTGCGGGTAATCACCAGGAAAAACCTTACCATCGGCGACCTGAAGGATCCCATCGCCGAAAATGCAGACAGCCTGCAGGCCTGGGCCATCGACCAGGTGCGCTTCCCCCGTCCGATGATCCTCAAAACCCTGATGGCATACCCCGCGGAGGGAGAACCCCTGGACCTCACCCCGGAGGTGGCCGCTGACGGCACCCTGGACTGGACAGCTCCTGCAGGGGAATGGAACCTGGTGGCCCTCTTCGAAGGATGGCACGGCAAACTCGTCGAAAGAGCCGGCCCCGGTGGCGAAGGAGACGTGATCGACCATTTCTCGGCACAGGCCATCGACAACTACCTCGTTCATTTCACCAACACTTTTGAAGGCCATGACATTTCACCCTTGCGGGCCTGGTTCAACGACTCCTATGAAGTTGACGACGCCCGCGGCGAAGCTGACTTCACGCCCCTGCTGTTGGAAGAATTCCAAAAACGACGCGGATACGACCTGCGCCATTTCCTCCCCGCCCTTTTGGGACAGGACGATGAAGAGACTAACCGGCGGGTGCTGACCGATTACCGGGAGACCATTTCCGACCTGATCCTGGAGAATTATACCCGGCGGTGGCACGACTGGGCCAAGAGGGGCGGAAAAATCATCCGCAACCAGGCCCACGGAGCCCCGGCCAACATCCTGGACCTGTACGCCGCCGCCGACATTCCCGAAACCGAAGGAGAAGACATCGTGAAGGTCAAATCGGCTTCCTCGGCAGCTCATGTGACGGGAAAGAAACTCACCTCCTCAGAATCGGCCACCTGGCTCAAAGACCATTTTGAAGCCTCCCTGGCCGATGTGAAACAGGCCGTCGACCTCTTCCTCCTGGCGGGAATCAACCACATCTTTTTCCACGGCACCACCTATTCCCCGCAGGAGGCCCTGTGGCCAGGCTGGATGTTCTATGCCGCCGTCCATTTCGGCCCCACCAATACCTTCTGGAACGACTTCGCCACCCTGAACGGTTACATCACCCGTTCCCAGTCGTTCCTCCAATCCGGAAAACCCGACAACGACATCCTCCTCTATTACCCCATTTACGACGAATATGCCATCAGGGGGCGCTCCCGGCTGCTCCATTTCGACGGGTCGGCGGCCAATTCGGCACTTCGGCCCGCAGCCCTCGAACTGTGGAAGAAAGGGTATGCCTTTGACTACATCTCCGACCGGCAAATTAACCAACTCAGCGTTAGCGACGCAAAAATCACAACGGGCGGTGCCGCTTACCAGACCTTGCTGCTACCTCCCCTGAAAATAATGCCGCCGGAAACTTTTGAAGCCCTGGTGAAACTTGCCCGCCAGGGCGCCACCATCCTCATGGAACAACTGCCCGAAGATGTTCCCGGAATGGGCAATCTCCGGGAAAGACAGGAAAAACTGAGTAATCTGAAGGAAAAACTGACCTTCGAAACTGCCACCCCAGGAATTCAGATGGCGAAGGCAGGCAAGGGAAGGATCCTCACCGGAGAGAGGGAAGCCTTGCTCAGCTTTGCCCAAATCAGGAGAGAACCCATGGCCGACCTTGGTCTGCAGAGCATACGCAGGGTGGATGGCCAAACTACCACCTGGTTCATCGCCAACCGGGGTGCCGGAACCATCGATCAGACCATCCCCCTCAGCAAAAAAGGGACTTCTGCAGTGCTCTACAATCCCATGGACGGAGGGTTCGGGAAAATTCCGGTATCCGTTTCCGCGGAAAAAACAATGGTCCGCCTCAACCTGGTCCCCGGAGAAAGCTGCATTCTTCAGCTCTTCCCCGGCGAAACAACAACTCAGGATTATCGCCGCTACACTCCGGCAGGAGAGAAAACGACTCTCCAAACAGAATGGAAAATAGTTTTTAAGGAGGGAGGCCCTGGTCTTCCGGAGGAAATTACCGGGACATCCCCCGAACTGTGGACCAACAAGACAGAAGAAGCGTATGCCTCCTTCTCGGGGACTGCCGTTTACAGCACCACATTCCCCAAACCAGCCGATGAAGCGTCACACTACCGTATCGACCTGGGCGAAGTGCTCCACAGTGCCAGAATTCACCTGAACGGGAAAGAACAGGCCACCCTGATTTCACCGCCTTTTGCCGTCATCGTCCCCGCTGCGGAATTACGGGAAGAAAACCAACTGGAAATTGCAGTCACCAACCTCATGGGAAACCGCATCGCAGATATGGAGCGAAAAGGAGTGCCTTACAAAATTTTCTACAATGTTAATTTCCCGGCATTCAAGGCCCACAACCGCGGCGGCGACGGACTGTTCACCACCTTGGGCTGGCCGCCGCAGCCCTCTGGACTGGCCGGTCCGGTAACGATTAGCCCGTTAACCGCCGAATAATAAATTCAGGCAAGAAATTGCAACAATCAATTATAAAAAATACCATTATGAAAAAGCTTATTCGATTACTTATCCTTACCCTTATGATTTCACAGGCACAGGCGGCCGGACGGCCGCACCTCCTCACCTCACCCGATGGCCGTTTGAAGGTAACAGTAGAGATCGGGCAAAACCTGACATGGAGCGTTCAGCATGAAAACACCCCGGTGATTTCCGCGTCTCCCCTGTCGGTGACCCTGACAAACGGAACCCAGTGGGGAGTGAACCCCCGGCTGATAAAGAAAAAAGCAACGGAACACCGGGGAGAAGTCACCACCCGGCTGTACAAGAAAAGCACTATCCCCGACGAATACAACGAACTGATCCTCCAATTCCGGGGAGACTACAGTCTTGTTTTCAGGGCTTACAACCAGGGGGTGGCCTATCGTTTCACCACCTCCGGAAAAGAGGAGGCATTCGTGAAACATGAGGAGGTGAAGCTCAAGTTTAACGCCGACCACCCCACCCTGGTGCCGTATGTCGGCAACTTTAACCCGGGAAACCCGGAGCGCCAGTTTTTCAACAGCTTTGAAAACACCTATACCTATGCCCGGCTCAGCGAACTGCACCGACAGCGGCTAATTTTCCTGCCCCTGCTGGTGGAACTGAACGACGGGAAGAAACTGGTATTCACCGAAGCGGACCTGGAAAGCTATCCCGGACTCTATATGATCAACCGGACGGGTGAAACAGCCCTCACGGGGGAATTTGCTCCCTATCCCAAAACCACCGTTCAGGGGGGTCACAACATGTTGCAGCAGATCGTCACCGAAAGAGAAAACTATGTGGCCAGAATCAAAGCAACGGCTTCCCTTCCCTGGCGTGTGCTCGCCATTGCCTCAAGCGACCGGGAACTGGCCGACAACGACCTGGTTTACCTGCTGGCATCGCCGTCGCGCATCGCCGACACTTCGTGGATCAAACCCGGAAAGGTGGCCTGGGACTGGTGGAACGACTGGAACATTTACGGCGTTGACTTCAGGGCAGGAGTAAACAACGAAACCTATAAGTACTACATCGATTTCGCCTCTGAAAACAATATTGAATATGTCATCCTCGACGAAGGGTGGGCAGTCAACAGGAAAGCCGACCTGATGCAGATCGTCCCGGAAATCGACGTGAAAGCGCTGGTCGATTACGGCCGAAGCAAAAATGTGGGGATCATCCTCTGGGCAGGATATTGGGCAATGGACCGCGACATGGAGAATGTATGCAAAACATACGCTGAAATGGGCGTCAAAGGGTTCAAGGTCGACTTTATGGACCGTGATGACCAGGCCATGGTGGACTTTTACTACCGGTGCGCTGAAACGGCAGCTAAATACCGGCTGATTATCGACTTCCACGGGGCCTACAAACCCACGGGGCTTCACCGCACCTGGCCCAACGTACTCAACTTCGAAGGGGTACACGGACTGGAGCAGTTGAAGTGGTCTCCTCCGGAAGTGGACATGGTACGTTACGACGTCACCTTCCCCTATATCCGCATGCTCGCCGGACCGGTCGACTATACCCAGGGCGCCATGCGGAATGCCAACCGCTATAACTACCGCCCCATCAACAGCGAACCCATGAGTCAGGGCACCCGATGCCACCAGCTGGCAGAATACATCATCTTCGAATCCCCCTTCAACATGCTATGCGACAACCCCTCCAATTACCGCAACGAAATGGAATGCACCCGGTTTATCGCTGAAATCCCCACCGTGTGGGATAAATCTGTGGCCCTCGACGGCCTGGTAGGAGAATACATCGTCATAGCCCGGCAGAAAGAGGGGGTCTGGTATGTCGGTGGACTCACCAACTGGAACAACAGAGAAGTGACGGTCAACCTGGATTTTCTCGGCGACGGCTATTCCCGCATCGAACTCTTCCGCGATGGCATCAATGCCGACAGGGTAGCACGCGACTATAAGAAAGAGATCATTCCTGTTCCTGACAACAAAACCCTTAAACTGACCCTTATGCAGGGTGGCGGGTTCGCTGCCAAAATCACCCGGTAACCCCGGTAAACTGCCGCTTATGACCTTTGCCCACAGGATCATCGGGTTTAACAGCAACCTGAAATTTGAAGAGCCTTTGCCTGAAGGTATCCGGATCATGAATCCCTTTGCCGAAAATCCGGATGCTTTCAGGATCTCTTCCCTCTTTTACCGGAAATATTATTCCGACAATTTCCCCCGGCGACTGATCCTGGGAATCAATCCGGGCAGGTTCGGCGCCGGCGTGACAGGCATTCCCTTCACCGACTCCTTCCGGCTGAAAGAGGTATGCGGACTGGAAATTCCCGGGCTCACCACCTTTGAGACCTCATCGGTGTTCGTTTACGACATGATAAAGGCTTACGGCGGCGCCGAATCATTCTACCTCGACTATTTCATCTCTGCCGTTTGTCCGCTGGGATTCGTCAGGATGAACGACAAAGGAAGGGAAGTCAACTACAACTATTACGACGATCCCCTGGTTCAAAAAACCATGCTGCCTTTCATCGTCAGTTCCCTCGAAAAACAACTCGGTTTCGGCATTGACCGGGAGCGTTGTTATTGCCTGGGAAAAAATAAAAATTACCGCTTTCTGGAAAAACTGAATGGAGAAAAAGGGTATTTCCACTCCATCGTTCCCCTGGAGCACCCCCGTTTCATCATGCAGTACCGACTCAGGGAAAAAGAGCAGTTCATCGCCGGTTACCTGAAACTACTCCGGCATTAAGTCATTAAAACAGTGTTTTTATGATTTAATGCAATCCTCGGTTTAACATGTAATACATTTCATTCCAGCGCAATTCCTTTTTGAATTCGCTGATATTGGTCTTTTCGTCGATCAGGAGGAATTCGATATCAGCAATTTCGGCGAAGTCCTCCAGGAATTCGGGGTTCACCTGCTGGCTGAAGGCCGTATGATGGGCTCCGCCGGCAAGGATCCAGGCGGCGGCGCCGGTCTGCAGGCTGGGCCTGGGTTTCCACATGGCGCGGGCTACTGGCAGTTTGGGAAAATCAGCATCGGGGGAGACGACATCCACCGCGTTGACGATCATCCGGAAACGGTTCCCCAAATCAATGACGGAAGCGTTGACCGCAGGTCCCGCGGGAACGTTGAATACCAACCGGGCCGGATCTGCTTTCCCGCCAATTCCCAGGGGATGGACTTCCAGCCTTGGCTTGGCAGCTGCCGTGGAGGGACAGATCTCCAGCATATGGGCTCCCAGCACTTTCATGCCGGCAGGATCGAGATGGTAGGTATAGTCCTCCATAAAGGAGGTTCCGCCGGGAAGTCCGGCACCCATCACCTTCAATGCCCTGACCAGTATCGAATGCTTCCAGTCCCCTTCAGCCCCGAAACCGTATCCCTGCTCCATCAGTCGCTGGACAGCCAAACCGGGCAACTGCTCCAGTCCGTGCAAATCTTCAAAAGTCGTCGTAAAGGCTGTGAATCCGCCAGCTTCCAGAAAAGCCTTCATGCCCAGTTCATAACGAGCCTGCACACGCACATTCGCATGAAACTCTCCTCCCGGCATACCCGCTTTATCCACATCAAAAAGCGTCATGTATTCATCGACAAGGTGAGCCACATCACTTTCAGGAACCTCTTTGATCGCTTTCACCAGATCGCCGATCCCGAATCCGCTCACCGAAAATCCAAAACGGATCTGGGCTTCCACCTTATCCCCCTCCGTTACGGCAACCTCGCGCATATTATCCCCAAAACGGGCTACCTTACCATTCTGCCAGTCATGCCAGGCCACCGCAACCCTCGCCCAAATGCCGATCCGCTCCCGGATAAGCTCATCCTTCCAATGACCAACCAACACCTTGCGGTTCTTGCGCAAACGAGTGACAATGAACCCGTATTCCCTTCCGCCATGCGCCGACTGGTTCAGGTTCATAAAATCCATGTCGATATCGGCATAAGGAATATCCCGGTTAAACTGCGTGTGGAGATGGAGCAATGGCTTGTTCAGAATTTTCAGGCCGGCAATCCACATCTTGGCGGGCGAAAAAGTATGCATCCAGGTGATCACCCCCACACAGGCAGGGGTCGAATTGGCTTCAATGCACAACTTCAGAATGGAATCAGAAGAAGTCAAAACCGGCTTGAAAACCACCTTTACGGGAATCTGCAAACAATTGTTGAGACCCTCGGCGATTTCCATCGAATCCTTATCTACCTGCTGAAGGGTTTTCTCTCCGTATAAATCCTGGCTTCCGGTAGCAAACCAAATTTCCAGGTTGGCAAATTTCTTCATGTGTCTATCTTTTTAGTTCAGTCGTAAATGTACGCTTTTTTAAAAGTCAAAATAACTTTTATTGATGAAAGTTATTATACATGACGATAAAAACCGGGACAAGAGGAGTTTTTATCGGGTGACACTTCTTCGGATCATTTCCCAGGCATGGTCTGCGTGTTCCTTCGAGGTATTGGTCTGGGCGATGCAAAGCCTGAGCACGACCTGTCCATTGAGTTTGGTATGGGTAAAGAAAAGAGTTCCCTGGCTGTTAATTTTCTGCATCAGGTCCATATTTTCCTCGTCGCTTCCCTTGTAGCGGAAGCAGACCAGGTTGAGCGGCGGTTCCATGATAAGTTCGAAGTGATCCGATTCTCTGATCTTTCGGGCGAGATCACGGGCGAGTTCCACATGGTAACGGATATGGTGGCGAAGTCCTTCCACCCCGTAATGACGAATGACGAACCAGAGTTTTAGGGCCCTGAAACGGCGCCCCAGCGGAATGTGCCAGTCGCGGTAATCAAACACCTCACCTGATTCGGAAGCCTTGTTGCGCAGGTATTCGGGAAGAATGGAAAAGGTGTTGACGAGATGCCTTCTGTCGGTTACCCAGAAACAGTCACAGTCGAAATTTGTGAACATCCATTTGTGTGGGTTGAAACAGAAACTGTCGGCCAGTTCCAGTCCGTCAGCAAAATGGCGGAACTCGGGACAAATAAGGGCTGCACCGGCCATGGCGGCATCCACGTGCATCCAGAGATTTTCTTCCCGTGCGATCTCTCCGATTTGCCGCAGCGGGTCCATTCCGTTGGAAGAGGTAGTTCCGATGGTGCCACACACGAAGAAAGGGGTATACCCTGTCGATCTGTCTTTGGCGATCTGTTCACGGAGCAGGTCAGGCCGCATGGCAAAATTCCCATCGGTTGCGATGAGCCGAAGGTTCTCCCGGCCGATGCCGGCAATTTTAACGGCCTTTTCGAGCGAAGAGTGGGTTTGTGTTGATATGTAAGCGGTAAACCGGGAGGTGATCCCTGATGTGTTGGAGCCAAAGCCCGTGGCTTTTTCCCGGGCGGCCACCAGGGCCGACAGTGCCGCCGAAGAGGCAGAATCCTGAATGACGCCGCCACCGGTGGATGAAATCCGGAATGACGCCGGCAAATCCAGCATTCCTGCAAGCCATTCCATCACGCGGGTTTCCACTTCGGTGGCAGCCGGACTGGTGGCCCACAGCATTCCCTGAACACCCAGCCCCGAGGAGAGCAGATCGCCAAGTATGCTGGGGAAGGAGGCGTTGGCTGGGAAATAAGCGAAAAACCGGGGCGACTGCCAGTGGGTGATCCCTGGCATGATGATCCGGTCAACATCTTCAAGCATCCTGTCGAAAGATTCCCCCCGCAGAGGAGGATCTTCAGGCAGCATACCATAGATCTCACCCGGCTTCACCTGCGACAAAACGGGATATTCCTCAATATGCTCATAATAATCAGCAATCCGGTCAATCAGTTTCTTCCCCTCCTCCCGGAACTGACCGGGGGTCATATGATAACTCGTCATTCCAAAAAATTGAGCGTTTTTTCCTTTGTTTATGATCCTCTTGTTGTACCCTCCCGGGTAACTAAAACGGGATGAAAATAACAAAAAACCGGGAAATCCTGCCTAGAAGCGGATGGAGAACTCACTGAAAATCCCTTCATAGGGGGCTTTTGACACCAAAACGTTTCTGACCCGCGCCATCGGGGGACCTATTTTCAGATAATCTACCAGTGTCATCAATTCGGGTTCCTCGCCTTCAGCCACTACCAAAACACTTCCGTCCCGGGAATTTCTGACATATCCCGTCAACTGAAGTTCAAGGGCTTTCATCCGGGAATAATAGCGAAATCCGACATGCTGCACCTGTCCTTCGACCGTTATCTCATAACTGTATTTCATGTATTTATATCATGACGTTGTGATGATTCATTCCGTGAAACACATGTAATATCCATGTGGCTTATTTTTGCAGCTATCATCCGTTTATAGCGGCCGAAAAGAATAGCTTCCCAATTCCATTACGGTTGGTGCATAATATTGCATGGGTATTTCATCCCCCTGCCGGTTCTTCCTCCTGATTTCCCTGAAAGATCAGTTTTTAAACCAGTTTTTTTCCCTCTTTAAAAAGTGCCACCACCTCATCCTGTACCAGAACCCAGATAGAATACACGCCAACGGCAGTGCCAAGGGGAAAATTAAGAACACTCAACGCCGAAAGGATCAGTGCGAGGATGCGTGCCCACTCCTTATGACGCAACAACCCGATTCCGGCAATGATACCGGGGGCACTCATCAAAAAGAAAATAACAGCCAAGATGGTCCCGATCAGGTGCAGGACTAAGCTGGCTTCACGTTCATTAACGAAGCTTCCCACCGTATTCAGCACCACCAGGATGATAATCCCGACGATGATGCCGAAAATGCTCAGCCCGATCTGAAGGGCAGCTACTACACTAACATGTTTTTCCATACTTCTTCACGATTTGAAAATTAAAGGTACAAAATGGTTCCCATTGGAAACCTTTTCTACCCGAAATTAGTTTTATTATAGGTGTCGGAAAGACATTTTTTGTTACATCACCCGTGAACGGATTGTTTTGCCTGGGATTCGGCCTATTTTTACAGCCTAAACTTTTAAATATGGATTTCATTAAAATATTGATTCTGGCGGTTATTCTTGTGGCTTTGGCGTTTGCCGGATTTGCCGTGACCATCCTCCTCCGGAAAGGAGGGAAATTCCCCAACACCCATGTGAGCGGAAACAAACATCTCAGAAAAGAGGGGATCACCTGTGCTCAGACGCAGGATAGAATTGAGCAGCGAAAAGCCTGGGAGAAAACCAATTTCAGGGAAGTGAGACCGGTAAAGCCCAACCCGGTAAAGCCCAACCCGGAAAAGTGATTACTTTTCTTCGGCAAGGAAGGCGGAAAAATCCTCAGACATGTAGATTTTGTTGAATCCCGATTCATCGGAACAGATAAAAAAGACCTCCACTCCGGGAAGGGATTTGGACAAGGCCACGCTTTTTTCCGGTCCCAGGACCATGAAGGCCGTCGCCAGCGCATCTGCGGTCATGCAGTCACTGGCCAGGACAGTCGCACTCAGAAGGCTGTGTTGCACCGGATAGCCGGTAGCCGGATCGATGGTATGGGCATACCGCTTCCCCCCTTCTTCATAAAAGTTGCGATAATTTCCCGAAGTCGCCAGGGCGCGGTCGGACAAATGAACAATGGCCTCTAATTCCTGGCCTTCATAAAAAGCGGTTTCCTCAGGTTTGCTGATCCCGATACTCCAAGGAGTTCCCCTGGCATTGACCCCGCGGGCCACTACCTCTCCCCCGATTTCCACCATGTAGTTCGTACAACCCCGATCAGCCAGGAAATTGCCGAGGATATCGCAGGCATACCCCTTGGCGATGGCGCTCATATCAAGCATAACGGCCGGATTCTCCTTGACGATCCTGCCCCCTTCGAGGCGTACCTTGCGGTATCCCGTCAGTTGCAGCAGACTGTCGATCAGCGCAGGAGTAATATCTTCGCGGTGCCTGAAGCCAAATCCCCAGGCATTGACCAGAGGAGCCACCGTAATGTCAAAAGCTCCCTCCGACAGTTCCGAAATCTCCAGAGCCCGGTTAAAACAATTGACAAACAGGGAATCCAGTTCCACCGAACGGTTGGTGTTGACCATTGAAATTTGGGAAGTAGTGTCGAAGGTACTGAAGATCCGGTTCAAACGGGCCAGTTCGGCATCAATCTCCGTGTGCAGATCCTTTCCGGAAGGGTGCTGGTAAACAATGTGATAAACAGTCCCGAAAACTTTCCCGTCGTTGTACAGGTATGCGTGTTGCTTGCAAGACGTGGTGCAACCTGACACCACGGCCAACAGGTAAACGAACAGGGTCAGAATCCGCTTTTGCATCGCTTGTGTAAATAGTGGAACACGGTGGCTGCGGCCATCTTTTCTATTCCTCTCTCCTGACAAATTTAAAAACCAGATAGATAATGAACATGACTCCCAAAACGACCATGGCCCACGAAAGTTCCGTGTAATAACGGTGCAGAATCTCTTTTTGGGTGTACAGGAAATAGCCCATGGCTGCCAGGATGATGTTCCAGGTTGCTGAACCGATGACGGTGAACAGGATAAAATCCTTCAGTTTCATCCGTGCAAGGCCTGCCGGAAGTGAAATCAGCTGCCGCACTGCCGGGACCAGGCGTCCGATGAGTGTGGAGGACTTCCCGTGGCGTACGAAATAGGCTTCCGCCTTTTCCACTCCCTGGCGGCTAAGCAGCATCAGGCGACCCACTTTCGATTCCGCAAAACGGTAGACAATAGCCCGCCCCAGATACAGAGCGAAATAGTAATTGAAGAGGGCCCCTATCAACGCCCCCACCGTCCCGAAAAATACCACCAGAAAAACATTGAGATCTCCTTCTGCCGCCTTCCACGCTGCAGGCGGAATGACCACCTCGGAAGGAAACGGAATAAAAGAGCTCTCGATGGCCATAAGCAGGGTAATGGTCCAGTAGTTGATATGGGCCATATACCAGTCGATAATCGTGCTGAAAAATTGCTGTATCATACGCTGTATTACCCGCCAAAATCGTCGTAGAGGATATTCTCGTCGGGAACGCCCAGGTCGTAGAGCATTTTCTGTACGGCACTGTTCATCAGCGGAGGTCCGCAGAGATAATAATCTACCTCTTCGGGTTGTTCATGTTTGCTCAGATAGTCATCGTAAATCACCTGGTGAATGAATCCCGTGGGCCCCGTCCAATGGTCTTCGGGTTTGGGTTCCGAGAGGGCCAGGGTAAAGCTGAAGTTGGGGAAATTCTTCTCTATCTCCTCGAATTGCTCCTTGTAAAAGACCTCCCTGGTCGAGCGGGCCCCGTACCAAAAACTCACCTTACGCCGGGTTTCCTTCATGGTGTGGAAGAGGTGGAAGAGGTGCGAACGCATGGGCGCCATCCCGGCACCACCCCCGATAAACATCATCTCGTTGTCGTTGTTCTTGAGGAAGAATTCCCCGAAAGGTCCCGAGATGGTCACCTTGTCGCCCGGTTTCCGGGAGAAGATATAGGAGGAGCACACCCCGGGGTTGACCTCTTTGAAACGATTGTTGGCACGGTCCCAGGGAGGCGTGGCAATGCGGATGTTGAGCATGACGATGTTGCCCTCGGCCGGGTGGTTGGCCATCGAATAGGCCCGGAAGGTAGGCTCGGGATTTTTCATCTTAAGGTCGAACATGCCGAATTTCTCCCACTCCTCACGGAATTCGGGCTGCACATCCATAGTTTTGAACTCCACCTCGACTTTGGGAACGTCGATCTGAATATACCCTCCCGACTTGAACTCCAGGATTTCCCCTTCGGGAAGCTTTACCACAAACTCTTTGATGAAGGTGGCCACATTCTGGTTGGAGACCACCTCGCACTCCCACTTTTTCACGCCCAGAATCTCCTGGTGCATGTGAATCTTCATATTTTCCTTAACCTTGACCTGGCATCCCAGGCGCCAGTGGTCTAACTGTTCTTTCCGTGTGAAAAAGCCGGTTTCGGTGGGCAGAATGGAACCACCCCCCTCGATCACCTGGCAACGGCACATGCCGCAGGTTCCCCCGCCTCCGCATGCCGAGGGCAGAATGACCTTGTGGTTGCTCAGCGTGGTCAGCAAACTGCTTCCCAGTTCCGTCTCAACAACCTTATAGCCGTCGTTGATATCTATTTTCACCACCCCCGAGGGCATCAGCTTCGTCTTGGCATAGAGCAGCAGCGCCACCAGGAAGGTAATGACCAGCAGGAAAATAACCACGCTGGTGATCACAGTGACTGTCTCAATGGATAATATCATCATGATTTGGTTCAATTACGCAGTTACAATTTAATGCCCATGAATCCCATGAAGGCGATGCCCATCAATCCGGTGATAATAAAGGAGATCCCCAACCCGCGCAAGGGTTTGGGCACATTGGAATATTGGATTTTTTCCCGGATGGCGGCGATGCCCACAATGGCCAGCAACCACCCCACGCCCGACCCCAGGGCATACACGGTGGCCTCGCCCACGTTTTGGAATTCCTTCTGCTGCATAAAGAGCGATCCCCCCAGAATGGCGCAGTTCACGGCGATCAGGGGCAGGAAGATCCCCAACTGGTTGTAAAGGGCAGGTGCAAACTTCTCCACCACCATTTCCACGAGTTGGGTAATGGAGGCAATCACGGCGATGAACATGATAAAGCTCAGAAAGCTCAGGTCTACGGAGGCAAAGGAGGGCCCCAGCCAGGCCAACGCACCTTCTTTAAGGATGTAGTTTTCAAGAAGATAGTTGACAGGAAGGGTGACCACCAACACGAAGATCACGGCGATGCCCAGCCCCGTGGCCGTCTTGACCGATTTAGATACGGCCAGGAAGGAACACATGCCCAGAAAGTAGGCAAAGATCATATTCTCGATAAAGATCGACCGGACAAATATGTTGATCAGGTTTTCCATAACAATTCCTTTTTTACCGGTTAGCTTTCAATGAGGTTGCGGTTTTTACTACGCTGTATCCAGATGATGGTGCCGATGGTAATCAGTGCCATGGGGGGCAGGATCATCATCCCGTTGTTGGAATAGAAACCTCCGTTGGCCAGGTACCAGCTTTCGGGAATAATCCTGAATCCGAAGAGGGAGCCCGATCCGAGGAGTTCGCGAAAGATACCCACGGTGATCAGGATCAGGCCGTAGCCGGCGCCGTTGCCTAATCCATCGAGGAAGGACTGCCATGGCTTGTTGCTCATGGCAAACGCTTCGAGGCGCCCCATCAGGATGCAGTTGGTGATGATCAGCCCCACAAAGACCGACAACTGCTTGCTCACGTCATACACATAGGCCTTCAGCACCTGGTCAACCAGGATCACCAGGGCTGCAATGACCACCAACTGGACGATGATGCGGATCCGGTTAGGGATGGTATCGCGCAAAAGCGAAATGATCACGTTTCCAAAAGCAACGACCACAGTGACCGAAATGGCCATCACGATAGCGGGTTTTAACTGCGCTGTCACCGCCAGCGCCGAACATATTCCCAGTACCTGAACGGTGATGGGATTGTTGCTGTTCAGAGGATCTGTCAGAAGCTTCATATTCTTCGCCGAGAATAAAGGATCTTTGTCGCTCATAAGGCTGATTTTTTCCGGGTGATAAAATTCTGGTAGGAGGTAAGGTCATCAAGTAACATTTGCTGCAATCCCTTGCTGGTGATGGTTCCTCCCGAAACGGCATCCACCTTGTGTTTTTCAGGTGCATTTTCGTTGCTCTTGGCTACGATGATGGAGACCAGCTTTCCGGAAGCATCAAAAATAGTCTTCCCCCGGAATGGGTCCATGAATGGCGGGGTGCTGATCTCTGCCCCCAACCCCGGAGTCTCTCCCTGGTGGGCAAAATTGACCCCGTAAATGGTGTTGAGGTCTTCATTTAGGGCTAAGTATCCCCAAATAGGACCCCAAAGCCCCGTGCCCCTCAGCGGAAATATGTATTTCAAACCCTCGGGCGTGTCACACTCAAAAACCGGAAGCAGCCTCTGCTCCACAGGCTTGGCCTTTTCCTTCTTCAGATCCACACTAAAAGCGTCGCCTGCCACCTGCTCCCCCTCCGCATTGACTAGATAGGAGTTTTTTATGCTTTGGGCATACATCGCTTCGGCATCGGCAGTCGTGGCTTCAATGCGTATGGATGCCAGCATGTTTTGTTTTTTCTCTATTTCAGCGTTCTTGACCTGCCTGGGCTTCAGCACGATGGCCGCCACCGACAAAACGGCGGCCACCAATACGACCATCACCGAAGCATAGATAAACGTGTAAGTATTTCCGTTTTTATTCATTATCTGTTTTTTTACGGTTATGCTGCAACATGGACCCTTTTCAGGCGGCGTTTGATATGGCCCTGTACCACATAATGGTCGATCAGGGGTGCAAAGGTATTCAACAGTAGGATGGCCAGCATCATCCCTTCAGGGTAAGCCGGATTGAGCACTCTGATGAGGATGGCCATTACCCCGATCAGGAAGCCATAGATCCATTTTCCGGTGTCGGTTTGTGCCGCAGAAACCGGATCGGTGGCCATGAACACCGCTCCGAAGGCAAAACCGCCCAGGATGAAATGGTGCCAGAAGGGCATTTCCATATAGGGATTGACGGCAATAAGGTTGAGCAAAATGCCCATGGCGGCGCCGCCCAGAAAGGTGGAAGCCATGATTTTCCAGCTGCCGATGCCGGTGATGATCAGAAAAAGGGCGCCGATCAGGATGGCCAGGGTAGAAGTCTCCCCGATGGAACCGGGAATAAATCCCAGAAATGCATCCATCACGTCGAACTGCATATTACCGGCGGCTGCCTCTCCCAGAATGGTAGCCCCCGAAAAGGAATCGACGACTTTGTCTCCCTCCCCAAGGGCAACCCACACCTTGTCGCCCGACATCTGCGCAGGATAGGCAAAGAAGAGAAAAGCACGGGCTACCAGCGCGGGATTCCAGATATTCATGCCGGTGCCCCCGAAAACCTCCTTGCCGAAGATCACGGCAAAGGCCGTCGCTACCGCCACCATCCACAACGGGGTGTTAACGGGCATTACCATCGGGATCAGCATCCCGGTAACCAGAAAACCTTCGTTGACCTCATGACCCCGCGACTGGGCAAAAATGAATTCTATACCCAATCCCGTGATATACGAAACAACGATCACCGGAAAGACTTTCAGGAAACCGTAAAAGAAAACCCGCAGGAACCCGGCATCGCCCAACTCCCCGATTGCCTTGAAATGCTGGAATCCCGTATTGTACATCCCGAAGAGGAGCGCAGGAACCAGCGCAATGATCACAAAAGACATCGTCCGCTTCAGATCGATATGGTCATGGATATGTGTTCCTGAATCCGAGGTCTTCTTAGGTACAAACGCCATCGTAAAAAATGCATCGTACGTGGAATGAAGCCAATGGTATTTGGCCCCCTTCTGAACATGTGGCTGTAGTTTTTCAAAGAAATTTTTTAAAGCATTCATCTATTGAGCCTCATTTTTAAATTTCAAGTCTGTTCATTGGGCTGTTCAGCTGATCTTCATATCTCTTCGCGAGAAAACGGGTACCCCCGAAGGGTCAGCCCAGCTCTTTTTCCATGGTCTCAAGTCCCTTGCGAAGGATATCCTGTACCTTGATTTTGGAGGCACAGGCGAACTCACACAAGGCAAGGTCTTCACCGATAACCTCATAGATCCCCAGCTGCTCCATTTTATCAATATCGTTGACCAGGATCGCCTTCAGCAAATGAACCGGCAGAATATCCATGGGCACATACTTCTCATACTGCCCCGAGAGCACAAAAGCACGGACTCCCCCGTGAAGGTTGGCAGTCAGCTCATATTCCTTCCTGGGGAACAAACTGGAAAGAAATGTCCTGGAAGCACTGTATTTCCCAATTCCCGGCCTTGCCCATCCCATAAATTCATACTCATCTCCTTCGGGAATCACGGTGACCTGTGAATCATAAAATCCGAGGTAGTTGTCGCAAATCACTTTTTGTCCCGTCAGCGCATTTCCGCTGATCACCCGTTGTTTGCCCTCCTCCTTCAGGTTACCCGCGAGCAGGGGACATAATCCGGTACCCAGTTTGGTCTTCAGATAGCGGGGTTTCACCACCTCAGAGCCTGTCAGGGCAATGATCTTCGTAAAATCAACGTGGCCGGTCTCAAATAAACGACCGATGAAAAGAACATCCTGAGGATTGACCGTCCAGACCACCTCCCCCTTGTTAACCGGATCGGTATGGTGAATGTGGACGCCGACGTTTCCAGCGGGGTGTGGACCGCTGTAGCGGGTGATTTCCACATGCTGAATCCTGGAAAATAAATCTCCTCCTTCCCCGGGGAGTCCCAGGTGAACCTTGCCGGAGGTAAGCCTGGTCAGGGCATTCACCCCGGTCTGAAATACCGTTTCCTGTCCGCCGGTGATATACGCGTAATCAGGCGCCAGCGGCGCGGTGTCAAAACAGGAAATGAAAATGCTCTTGGGGATTTCATCCACCCTGGCAATGGTCCCATAGGGACGCCTCTTGATGAAAGGCCACAATCCCGATTTCAGCAAAATCCCCTTCACCTCTTCCCTGTCGAGATGCAAAGGGTCATGTTTTCCGAAATCCACAACGCCCATCGATTCATCAGCCGTCACCAAGACTTCCAGGATCCTCCTCCGCTCTCCCCTGTTGATTGATGCAACAGTTCCCCCTACCGGAGAAACAAATACAACTTCAGGATGGTATTTGTCGTAAAACAAAACATCACCGGCTTTCACCTGATCGCCTTGATGTACGGTTAAACGGGGGGTCAATCCCGGAAAATCGGTAGGCTTCAGTGCATAAACATCAGATGGGGAGACCTGTTCCAGAACCGGTTCAGCTTTCCCTTTCATCTTGATATTAAGCCCTTTCCGAAGTTTGATCGTTTTTAACATATCGGGTTTTCAATAATTTCAAAATCGCAGCCAAAGTAAATAATTAAATGCTATTTAATACAATCATTCATGCATAAAGTTATATAAGTCAAAATATCCCGACCACTCCGGCCGTTGATTGAAAAAGAATATTTGAACGGATGTAGTCAATGCGCTCGCCGGAATTCAGGTATTATTTTTGTAGGAGTAAATAAAAAATCATTTATGTTTTTACGGCTCGTAGTTTTTATCTGCCTTGGTTTGGTGCCTGCCGTAACGGCAGGACAGTTGAACCGTTTTTACCATGAGAATGCTGTTTTTCGTGAGGAGATTAAGTCGGTTGTGATGCACCGCGAAGGATTTGAACTGTCGGATCCCATCCTGGAACTCAACGAAGATGCCAGGCTGGTGCTGAAGTTCGATGATTTGTCAGGCGAGGTGAAGAGGTATTTCTACACCATTCTCCATTGCGATGCCGGCTGGAACGAGAGCTTCCTGATGCAGAACGATTACCTGGAGGGGTTTCCAGATAATCCTGTCGATGACTATGCCCGTTCCTTCAATACGACCTTCAGCTATGTCAACTACTACCTTGAAATCCCCAACGAAAGGGTTCAGTTCAAGATCTCGGGCAATTACATTTTGCTGGTGTATGAGGACAATGACAAGGAAAAGCTGGTATTGTCAAAGCGGTTTTACGTTACCGAACCCCTGGTGCGTATCGAGGGTACCGTGCGCAGGGCTACCAGGGATGCCTTCAGGGGCGAAAACCAGGAGGTCGATTTTACGGTTTTCCATGACAGGTTGCGTATTGAGAACCCCCGGGAAGAGGTCAAAATCGTAATCATGCAGAACAACCGCTGGGACAATGCGGTGAGAGATCTCAAACCTCTTTTTATCCAGCCCGGCCGTCTGGTGTATGATTATGCGCAGGAAAACGTATTCCCCGCAGGGAATGAATTCCGCTATTTTGACATCCGGGATCACAAGGCTAACGGGGAAGGCGTGGCATCCACCACCTTTCACCGCCCTTTTTATCATGTCACCCTGCATCCGTCGGACATCAGGTCGAACAAGCGATATTTCAGATATCGCGAGATGAATGGCAGATATGTTATTGAAAGCCAGGAGCGGGTCAATGACTACGACCTGGAATGCGATTATCAGTTTGTCCATTTCAGCCTCCCACTGGAGGCACCTCTCATGGGAGGCACCATCAATGTTTTCGGGGGATTATCCAACTGGAACGCCAACAAAAGCAATGAAATGACCTGGAATTTTGAGACCAGCAGGTATGAACTGACGCTACTCCTGAAGCAAGGATATTACAACTTCATCTATGTATACGTTCCCGAAGGATCTGCAACGGCTGACCACATCAATCTTGAAGGTTCCTTCTGGGAAACGGAAAACAACTACCAGATTTTTGTCTATTACAAAGAGATGTCAGGCCGTTACGACCGTCTGATCGGATATACGCAGCTAAATTCCGCAAATCTCTGATTACCGGAGCACCACCATTTTTGTCACCACCCTGCCTGAACTGGAAAACCTGAAGAAATAAAACCCCGGCGGGTGTCCCCCGAGGTCGATGACCATTCCTGCCGTCAATTGCGGGAAATTCATGATTTGATGACCTGAGCCGGTGAATATGTCGAGGGAGACCAGGTTGGGGGAGTGGTCTGTATCCACATGCACATACCGATGGGCAGGTGACGGGTAGAGCCTGAATCGGGCTTCTTCCACTCCTATTACGGGTGTAGGCAGCGCTTCCTGGACCACTTTCACCACGGAAGGGGAAAAACACCCGCTTATGGTAATCACGGCGCTTCGTTTCCCCGATGGATTGGCTTCCACCGTTACCCCGGTGGTGGCATCACGGTTTCCGCCGGAAGCTGATAAAGTGACCCAGGAGTCATTCACCGTGGCACTCCATGGAGCATTCGATTGAATGACGAGGTTACGGGTCCCCGGCTCCGGAGAAAAGTAGAGTGTGTCCTCTGATACGGATAAGCTGCAGGCACCCTGTTCCACTTTCACTGTTCTGGAATAGCCGCAACCTGTGATGGTGATGGCGCCCGACCGGGGGGCAATTCCCGTATGGATGGGGACCTGAACCGTTATGCCCGCGGAAAGGGACCCCGATTTCGGAGCAAAGGAAATCCAGCCGGCGTCGCAGGAGGCACTCCATCTGGTACGGCTGGTCACCGTGAAGGATTTGCTTCCCGGCAGATAACTGAAATCGAGCAGGGTTGAAGAAAGCCCGATCACGCAATCGGACTGCTGCGCCACGTCAATCGTATCCAGTTTATTGCACCCCGAAACGATGACTTTCCCGGTACGGGGTTGCCCCGACGTATTGGCGGAAATGGAAATGGCAACAACGGAAGTGCCCCTTCCCGAAGAAGGACTTACGTTGATCCACGGCTCATCGGGAACGGCACTCCATGCCGAATTGGCATTTACCGTCATGTATCCCACCGAGGCAGCTGCCGGCAATTCCACTTTCAGGGGAGATACCTCCAGCCTGCAAAATCCCTCCTGGGTAACCGTAATGACACGGTTTGTATTGCAACCGCTTACCAGGATCGTCGCACTTCGCAGGGAGAGCTCCCTGTTGGAATCTGCAACAATGGTCAATACTCCGCTTCCGATGCCGCTGCGAGGATCCAGGGTCAGCCATCCCCCGGAAACCGTAGCTTCCCATATGGAATTGGAAGTCACCTGAACGGTCACAGACCCTCCCGGGGAAGGAAACTCCTCCTGCTGTGATGAAAGGGTTAACACACAGGAACCCTGCTGGATAACCCTGACGGATTTGTAAATTCCGCATCCGGCAATGATGATGACGCATTCCCTTTCCCCGTTTCCCTCATTGGAGGATGCCGTCAGAACGACCGATTCCTTTCCGTTCCCCGTGGTCGGCGATACGGTAAGCCAGGAAGGAGCATCCGTAATCATCCACGATGCCGGAGACACAATGGTATCGGTGATACTGCCCCCTGATACCGGAAAAATAACGGGTGAAGCAGGAACCGTGAGTTCACAGGTTCCCTCCTGGACAACGGTAATGGTTCGGGTAATGTCACATCCCTTCAGGGTCAGGATTCCAGATCTTCCCTGAAACTCGGAACTCTGTAACACCCGGATGGAAATTTCCCCGTTATTTGTCCCTTCCGCAGGCGACACCTCGATCCAGTGGGCGTCGGACGTGGCCGTCCACCCGGTATTCGAAGTCACGGTCACCACCCCGGTTCCGCCGGCAGCAGTGAAGTTCAGGTTCGAGGGGTCCACCGACAGACGGCATTCATAGGTAGTCAGCGGCTCAATACCAGTAACCACCGCGTGATTGTTGGTATACGTATAAATGTCACCGCAAGCATCCGGATTCAGCAGTTCAAGGCTGTAATAGCCGTTGGCACATCCACCCCAGCCCCAGTTGATATGAAAAAGGTCATTGTCATCATAACCGTCGATGACAAAAGCATGTCCGCTGGACACATCCTCAGGATCCGCAGGGTCCCAAGGGTCGATTGCACTGTATATCAACGGCCTTGCGTGGTCTATCTCATATTTCAGCAGGGTCCTCCAGGCTGGCTGAGAATATCCCGTCCGGGTAATATAGGAAGCCTTTTTGTATTTAAAGTATTCCTGCAGGCCTTTAACGATCTGCCCGGCAAATGCGGAGCTTCCGTAAGGGCCGAATTCCGTTTCGACAGCCACGGCACAATGGTAGTTCAATTCGGCAATTTCGGGATTGGCGACACCCGGCCATGGCTGATCGCTCATCTCTTCATAGCGGTAATCGGCCACAGAAAAATCGGCCCATTCAACACCATAGGCCGATGGATATCCAAGGCTGCCTGTCCCGGTACGGGGATATTTGTAGTAATAGATGACCTGGGCCATGGCGGTGGCCACGCATCCCAGCGGGCATCTCCTTCCTGCGGCGGCATCATAGGGGCATAGCGTATTAAAGGGATCGGGGCCCTGGCTCCACCCGACATTCCCCAACAGGGGGGACCGGGCCGTCAGGGCATATTTAAGCCGCGTCCCGCCTTCAATATCCTTTTCCCTGGCAAAAACGATCTCCCGGGAATACTGGTCCAAGAGCACCTTCATCGGCGGGATAACCTCACAAATGCGGGAATCGGACGACCACGCCAGGACATCACCCACCCGCTCATCCGCCGAAAGGATGACAAATCCCTCCCCGTCGAGCCGGTTGAAAATATAAAGAAGAGGTTCCTGCCTCCCCGATGCCGGGTTGAGCCCTCCCTGCCCTGGTGATTCCCCGGGCGCACAAATGGTCAGCAAGGTATCGGCACAAGCCAGGGATCCGCTTTTCAGCGGGCGCTCCCTCCTCTCTGAATGATTGAAAAACTCCTCAGCCCTGCGCTTTGCCTCTTCATAACAGATAACCTGTGAACGGACCTCGGGTATGATCAGCAAAAAAAGCAGTGAAAGGATCACTCTTCTCATATGCCAGGAACATATTAAACGGCTAGGCATGAAATAATAAACGGTCAGACAAATTGTTCAAGGAGTTGTATCCTCTTTTCTATGGGCGGATGCGTAGCAAAAATCCTGTCAATGGAAAATTCCTTGTTCACCAGCCTCGGATTGTCAATAAACATTTGCGAGACATCCCGGCTTTTTACTGCTTCTATCAGAGGATCTCCCGAAATTTTCCGCAGGGCACTGGCCAGGGCATATGGTTTCCTTGTCATTTCAGCCGAACCGGCATCAGCCATGTATTCCCGTGACCGGGATATCCCGAAACGCAATACCAGCGAGACAAGGTATGCAATGCCGGAAATCACCAGAGCCACCAGGACGACGGGAGCGTTGTTCTTCTCCCGGTTGCCGAAACTCCCGAAACGTAACCCGCGGAATGCCATGTTGGCGATAAACGAAAAAATCCCCACAAAAATCACCGCGACAATCAGAAGTCTGACATCCCTGTTCCGGATGTGGGTCAGCTCATGAGCAATAACCCCTTCCAGTTCATCATCTTCGAGTTTGCTGATGATGCCCCGGCTCAAGGAAATCGCATAGGTTTTGTCGTTGATTCCACTGGCAAAAGCATTGAGGGAATCGTCTTCAATGACGAAAACTTTGGGCGTCTGCATCCCCATGGATATGCAAAGGTTCTCCACAAGGTTGTATACCCGTTTATTTTCCCTTCTTTCAAGCGGCTTTGATCCTGTCGCCCGCTGAATGATGGCCGTATGAGAAAACCATGCGATGAGAAACCAGATGCCGGTACCCGCTAAAACCAAAGGCACGATCCCGGCCGTGGTATCTGCGGCCATCCCCCGGTATTCGTCAGGTGAGGTAAACCAGACAAAAACATATACCATCGCCACCAAAAGAACAGGAAAGGCAATCAACATGATCACCGAGTTGATGTTGTTCTTCCGGATCTGCGACTTTATTCCGACATATTTCATGATTCCCCGATCCTTATAGGCGCCAATAACAGAAAAACCGTTTAAAACTTGATCACAGGCGGTTTTTCGGCTTCTCCCCTTTCCATTCCCAGGTCAAAGAGGGTTTCGCGTTTGAAGCCGAAAGGCCCGGCAATCATATTGGCAGGGAAGGTTTCAATGCTGTTGTTGTATTCCGTGGTGGCGGCATTGAAGAACCGGCGGGCGGCAGCCAGCTTATTCTCAATGTCGCTCAGTTCTTCCTGCAACTGCAGAAAATTCTGGTTGGCCTTGAGATCGGGATAGGCTTCCACCTGTACCCTCAATCCCTGCAATGCTGAGCTAAGGCGGGTTTCGGCAACAATCTTCTCATTAACGGTGTTTGCCCCCATGGCAGCAGAACGGGCTTCGGTAATCTTCGTCAAAAGCTCCTTTTCATGCGCCGCATACCCCTTTACCACTTCCACAAGCTGCGGAACCAGATCATGCCGCTGCTTCAGTTGAACATCAATATCGGCAAAGGCATTTTGCCGGTTGTTGCGAAGACGGACCATCCGGTTGTAAATGCCAATTACCCAAAAGACGAGTAATGCAACCAATCCGATAATAATCAGAAATCCCATACTGTATGTTTATTAAGATTTCAGCAAATATAAAGGATTTTTTGGTGATACGGTATTCGTGAATATCCCCGATGTTAGGAATAATGATTTACAATCCTTATTTTTAAACAGGGAATGAGGATGGGGAGATGGAACAGCCAAATCACGCTTTAAAGAGGGTATCATTATGGAAACCAGAGCAAAACAGGAATTGGAAATTTATGGGAAAATGGCCGCTCTGTGCAGTAAGTCGGAACAATGCACATCCGACATCCGGAAAAAGATCAGGTCATTGGAAGCTAATTCGATGACCGAGGATAATATCGTCAGCCGGCTCGAAAAAGAAAATTTTCTCAATGATGCAAGATATGCCCTTACCTATGTCAGTGAGAAGTTCAGGATCAACAAATGGGGGAAGGTTAAAATAAGGTATTATCTGAAAATGAAAGGATTAGAAGAGAAATTTATCGAATCGGCCCTGAATAGCATTGACCATGACGATTATGTAGCTCTTCTGGTAAAGATCATGAAAGAGAAAGCCCGGAGCACCAAAAAAGGTGAAAAATTCGAAAGGATGGGGCAGATCATCCGTTTTGCCCAGGGGCGGGGTTTTGAGCCTGAACTGATCCACCGTCATCTCAGGGAAGTAATTTCCTGATTCCGGTTTCCAAAAATCGTTTAACTTTGCGGCTTTAAAATAAACACCATCATGATATTAAAGGAACAGGTCACCGACCTCGTACAGCGCACGGAAGCGTTGAGGAGGCATCTTTGACTACGATGGAAAGCTGATTCAATTACAGGAGGAAGAACTCAAAACCCGGGACCCTGATTTCTGGAACAATCCCAAAGAAGCAGAAAACCAGATGCGCATTGTCCGTTCCATAAAAACGTGGACAGAAGGATTTGATGAGGTCAATAAGATAACCGGGGATTTTCTGGTATTATATGAATTTCTGGAATCCGGGGAAGCGGATGCGGAAGAGGTGGAGGATGCCTTTTCTGAAGCCATGAAAGCCGTTGAGGCTCTCGAAACCAGGAACATGCTCCGCAATGAGGAAGACCGGCTGGGGGCCCTCCTTCGCATCAATGCCGGCGCCGGCGGGACCGAAAGCAACGATTGGGCGAACATGCTTTTGCGGATGTATACCCGTTGGGGAGAACAAAATGGGTACCAGGTGAAAATCGTGGATATGCAGCCGGGGGATGAAACCGGGGTAAAAAGCTGTACCGTAGAATTCGAGGGAGATTATGCCTATGGATATTTGAAAAGTGAAAATGGAGTTCACCGGCTCGTCAGGCTTTCTCCCTTCAATGCCCAGAACAAACGGCAGACTTCGTTTACTTCGGTCTTCGTGGCGCCGTTGGTCGATGACTCCATCGAAGTCGAAATAAATCCTGCCGACATCACCTGGGATACTTTCAGAAGCAGCGGGGCCGGCGGACAAAATGTCAACAAGGTGGAGACAGGCGTCAGACTCAGGCATGCTCCTTCCGGCATCATCATAGAAAATACCGAAAGCCGTTCTCAGCTGGCAAACAAGGAAAATGCCCTCAGGTTGCTCAAATCACAGTTGTACGAACTGGAATTGCGAAAACAGCGTGATAAGATCCAGGAAATAGAATCCTCAAAGAAACGGATTGAATGGGGATCACAAATCCGTTCTTATGTTTTGCAACCCTATAAGATGGTGAAAGACCTCCGGACTGGTTATGAAACATCGAATGCCCAGGGTGTTCTCGACGGCGATATCGACGGATTCATCAAAGCCTTCCTGATGGAGTTCGGCGGAAATTAAACCCGCCGTTACCCGCGGAGTGACGTGTTCAGCAATTTTTCAACGGCTGACTGGTAACCCTTGAAATGAAAGCTTTTCACCACCTCTTCCTTTTTGAGGCGGATTTCATTCAGGCACAGATTGCCGATACTTCCCTCATGGGTATGTTCCACACTCCTGTCAGGAACGAACTCCCCTTCCATAACCCGGCGTCCCACTTCCCGGTAAGCGTCCCGGAAGGGCATCCCTTTCATGACCAGTTTGTTCACCTCCTCGACCGTAAACAGATGATCATATTTTTTCTCATCCAGGATATTCCTGTTCACCCTGATATTCTGAATGGCATAAAGGGTGATGCCGAGGCAGGAACTCAATTCTTCAAAGGCAGGCAGGAAAACCTCCTTCATGACCTGCATGTCGCGGAAGTATCCGCTGGGCAGGTTGTTTGATATAAGGGTCACCTCGCAGGGAAGCCCCTGGATTTTGTTGCAATGGCCCCGGACCAGCTCAAAAACGTCGGGGTTTTTCTTATGAGGCATGATGCTCGACCCGGTGGTCAGTTCTTCGGGAAGAGATACAAAATTGAAATTCTGGCTCATATAAAGGCAAACATCAAAGGCGAATTTTGAAAGGGTTGCGGCCAGGTTGGCCAGTGCGTAGGCGACGGTCCTTTCCATCTTGCCCCTTCCCATCTGGGCATAGACCACATTATAATTCATTTGTTCAAAGCCGAGCAGACGGGTGGTCATTTTACGGTCGAGGGGAAGTGATGAACCGTAACCAGCAGCCGATCCCAGTGGATTTTGATTGACAATTCTGAAGGCCGCCTGGAGAAAAAGCAGGTCATCGACCAGACTTTCAGCATAGGCGCCGAACCATAATCCGAATGATGAAGGCATGGCTACCTGAAGGTGGGTATAACCGGGCATCAGCACATCCTTGTATTGTTCACTTTTGGCAAGCAACTCATCGGCAAGACTTTCGGCCTTCATGGTAAGTTCCCGGATGCGTTCACGGGTAAAAAGCTTCAGGTCGAGCAAGACCTGGTCATTCCTGGAACGGCCGGTATGGATTTTCTTGCCGGTATCCCCCAGCCTGCGAGTCAGCATCAGTTCCACCTGCGAATGGATATCCTCCACCCCCTCGCCAATGACAAAATCAGGGCCTGATGCGAAGTCGTACAACTCCCTGAGGGCATGCAGGAGGGAGGACAACTCCTCTTGCCCCAACAATCCGGCCGACTCCAGCATGATGGCATGGGCCATGGAACCCAGAATATCGAAAGGGGCCAGCAAAATATCGAGTTCCCGGTCTTTGCCCACAGTAAACCGCTCAATGGCGGCATCCACTGAAAATCCCTTTTCCCAAAGCTTCATAGTACCTGTTTTCAACAAAGATAGGCAAATTTGATTCCGGTGTACGCTTGTTTCTGTTCGCTGAAGGATGAAAAAAATAACTACTTTTGACCATGGCCAGAGAGAAAAAGGATCATATCACCCCGGTTTTCGGTCCCGGAAGTTACCGGATCGTTTTTTTCCTTTTTCTAGTCGCCCTGGCTGCCTTTGTTGCCGGACTCTTTGTCCATGTGACCCGCGATGCCAGTAAATATGCCGCCATTGCACGGGAAATCAGCGAAACAGGGGATTTTATCAACCTGAAAATCAACGGCGAACCCTATATCCAGAAACCGCCGCTCCTCTTCTGGCTCAGCGCCTTATCATTCTCCCTTTTCGGCATTTCAGATTTTGCTTTTAAACTGCCGGTGCTTCTTTTTTCGTTTGCAGGGATCTTCTTCACCTACAAGCTCGGGAAACTGATCTATGGCAGGGATACCGGGTTTATTGCCGCCGTCCTGCTGGGGTCCTCCCAGATCTATTTCATTTACAACATGGATATCCATACCGATACTCTGCTACAGACTTTTGTCACTTTTTCGCTTTGGCAGTTGTACGGTTTTCTCAGAACCGGCAGAAACCGTCATATTCTCCTGGGTTTTGCCGGGATTGGCATGGCCATGCTTACCAAAGGACCCGTGGGTGTCGTTGTGCCGGCGTGTGCCGTTGCCGGATATCTTGTTTTCACGGGACAAATCCGTAAAATGACCGATATACGGTGGTATGCCGGCATTGCGCTGGCAATCGTCATGATCCTTCCTGCCCTGGCGGGATTGTACAATCAGTTCGGCTGGGAAGGGATCCGGTTTTATTTCTGGGATAACAACTTCGGAAGAATCAGCGGAAACATGGTCAGCAGGAATACCAACTTCCTCTTTTACGTATGCAACCTGTTCTACCTCTTCATCCCCTGGGTGATGTTGCTTTTTGTTTCCGTGGTTCTTCAATTCAGACAGCTCTTTCAACGAAGGATGAAACCCCGTGACTGGTATGTTTTCTCAGGGATCTGGTTTTTGTTTGTCCTCCTTTCGGCATCGCACGGAAAACTCCCCAATTATCTGTTCATGGTGATCCCGTTGTTTGCCCTGCTCATTGCCCGGTATGTCCGCATTGCCCTGGCACGGAGGGATGGCCGTTTGTACCGAACTTTTCAGGGCATTCAGAATGCGGTGGCTGCCCTCACGGGCGTCGTTGTGTTGTTACTGGTTTTCTGGTTGTATCCGGTCAGGGAGATTTGGAAAATGGCATTGCTTGCTTCCATGATCTTCGTTGCCGTATGGCCGTTCCTGAAGACAACCAGGAAACCCGGACGCCTGCTGATTCCTTCCCTCTCAATGGTCATCACGCTCAACTTCTTCATCAACCAGCATGTGGCTCCCCAGATTTTCAGCGACCAGGCCCCAGTGAAGGCCGCCGCAATTTTTAACCGGGAAGCGATGCCCGGCGAAGTCCTGGGAAATTATAACTACCCCTCCCATGAACTTTTCTTTTACTCAAAAGTACCGGCAATTCAGATTTTCAACGATGTTGAGCTGCTGGAACGCATGAAAAAACCGGGCAACTGGATCCTGACCAACGGCGAAACTGTCGACCGGAATCCCGGGTTACCCTATCCGGGAATGGAGATTATCCCGCTGAAACATGTATGGATCAATAAACTCAGTTTCAAATATCTGAATCCCGGTACGCGGGAATCGGCACTCGACACGCTTTACCTGTTGCGGTCGGGGCATCCATAAAAAAAGCCCCCCTTTCGGGAGGCTTTTTTTATGGATTGATTTCTCAGGTTATTTAACTTCTTCAAAATCGACATCTGTCACTTCGCCATCCTGTTTGGACTGGCCGTTTCCGGGGTCCGTATGAGCCTGGGAACCGGAATAATCTCCCGGCTGTTCCTGCGCTCCGCCCTGGCTCCCCGAGGCATTGTACATCTCCTGCGATGCGGCCTGGAAGATGGTGTTCAGCTCCGTCATGGCGGCATCGATGGCCTGGACATCCTGGTTTTTATGCGCTTCCTTGAGTTTTGCCAGGGCATTCTCAATCGGCTGCTTCTTGTCGGCCGGGATTTTATCCCCGAATTCCTTCAGCTGTTTTTCCGTCTGGAAGATCAGACTGTCGGCATGGTTGATCTTGTCGGCCTTTTCCTTGGCAAGGCGGTCAGATTCTGCGTTGGCAGCGGCTTCATCCTTCATGCGTTTGATTTCGGCATCGGAGAGTCCTGTAGAAGCTTCGATCCTGATGGACTGGGTTTTCCCGGTGGCTTTGTCCTTGGCCATCACATTAAGGATCCCGTTGGCGTCGATGTCGAAGGTTACCTCGATCTGGGGAATTCCGCGGGGTGCCGGCGGAATGCCGTCGAGGTGGAACCTGCCGATGGTCTTGTTCCCTGAAGCCATCGAACGCTCACCCTGCAGCACATGGATTTCTACCGAGGGCTGGTTGTCTGATGCCGTGGTAAAGGTCTCGGCCTTCTTGGTGGGAATAGTGGTATTGGCTTCGATCAGACGGGTCATCACCCCTCCCATGGTCTCAATGCCGAGCGACAGCGGCGTCACATCGAGCAACAACACATCCTTCACTTCCCCAGTAAGAACACCGCCCTGGATGGCAGCCCCGACGGCCACCACCTCGTCGGGATTCACCCCTTTCGAAGGTTTCTTACCGAAAAAGGCTTCCACTTTCTGTTGAACCGCAGGAATACGCGTGGATCCCCCCACGAGAATCACCTCGTCGATGTCGGCTGCCGACAAACCGGCATTCTTCATGGCTTTGCGGCAAGGTTCAATGGTGGCATTGAAAAGATGATCGGCGAGTTGCTCGAACTTGGCACGGGTAAGCGTCTTTACCAGGTGCTTCGGAATCCCGTTCACAGGCATGATATAGGGAAGATTGATCTCTGACTGCGTTGTACTCGACAGTTCGATCTTGGCTTTCTCGGCCGCTTCTTTCAGACGCTGCAACGCCATCGGATCTTTCCGCAGGTCAAGACCCTCCTCTTTCCGGAATTCCTCAGCAAGCCAGTCAATGATGGTCTGATCAATGTCATCGCCGCCCAGGTGGGTGTCCCCATCGGTAGACTTCACTTCAAAAACACCATCACCCAACTCGAGGATCGATATGTCAAAAGTTCCCCCTCCCAAGTCAAAAACAGCAATTTTCATGTCTTTGTGCTGCTTGTCAAGACCGTAGGCAAGGGATGCTGCAGTGGGTTCGTTAATGATACGGCGAACATTGAGTCCGGCAATCTCACCGGCTTCCTTGGTCGCCTGGCGCTGCGAATCATTGAAATAGGCGGGAACGGTGATCACGGCTTCAGTGACTTCCTGTCCTAGATAATCCTCGGCAGTCTTCTTCATCTTCTGAAGGATCATGGCCGAAATCTCCTGCGGTGAATATTTGCGGTCGTCAATCTGTACCCGCGGGGTGTTGTTATCGCCCCTGACCACATTGTAGGTTACCCGTTTAACCTCCTTTTCACAACGGTCATAGGTCTCCCCCATTAAACGCTTGATGGAGTAAACCGTCTTTCTGGGGTTGGTGATCGCCTGCCTTTTGGCAGGATCACCGATCTTACGCTCTCCATTATCCATAAAAGCCACAATCGACGGAGTGGTCCTTTTGCCTTCGATGTTCGGTATAACGACAGGTTCATTCCCCTCCATAACGGATACACATGAATTCGTGGTACCCAAATCTATTCCGATAATTTTTCCCATTCTATAGTGATTTTAAGTTTTTATACTTTGAAAACTACCTCAATGGAACAATGATTATGCCATTGCCGAAAAAAAAACATCCCTGACAATTCTGGCATAACCCGCGGGGATTAAAATCCCGACCTGCCAATTTTTATGACAAAACGACAGTAACCGGCCGAAGACCTTATTTTCAGAGAACCGTATTGACAGCTCCACATTATGTTGTATTTTTGTTGTATGAAACCAGAAACATGCACGACGCTTCATCTTAACCTCAACCTCAACCGTTACCCATAGAATCATGGAAGTAATATACGAAGACAATCATATCATTGCCGTTAACAAAGCCTGCGGGGAGATCGTCATGATTGACCAGACAGGGGATACTCCGTTGTTGGATGCCGTCAAGGCATATCTGAAGGAGAAATATGACAAACCCGGCGATGTTTTCCTGGGACTCCCCCATCGCATTGACCGTCCCACCAGCGGCATAGTCCTGATGGCCCGGACCAGCAAGACGCTGACGCGACTCAACAAAATGTTCCAACGGAAAGATCAGATAAAAAAAACGTACTGGGCGGTGGTTGACAGTCAGCCTGTTCCCGCGGAAGGCACCCTCGAACACTGGATTTCCAGGGGTATCGATAAAAACAAATCCTATGCTCACAATTTCCAGGCTTTCGATTCCAAACATGCCCTGATGAATTACCGGACCATTGCCAGTTCTGACAATTACCATCTGCTGGAGATCGACCTCCTAACAGGGCGTCATCATCAGATCAGGGCGCAGCTTTCAAAGGTCGGAGTTCACATCAAGGGAGACCTGAAATACGGTTTCCCCCGCTCCAATCCCGACGGAGGGATCCACCTCCACGCACGGAGGGTCGAATTTGTCCATCCTGTCAGAAAAGAACCGGTCGTTATTACGGCTCCCCCGCCCGATGAGCCGCTGTGGAATTTCTTTGCACAACTGGTGGAAAAGGAGGAAAAGAAAGCCTCAGAAAAAGTACCTGATGATAATGCAACCCCCGGAGGAGAGGATACGCCCTGACTTTTTTCAGATTCCCCCGACACTCCCAATCCCTCCTGAACCGGGAAGACCGTTTATCCCGTTTCCCCGGAAGCATAATATGACAGGGTTCATCAGGGCGATCAAGGGTTCTGCCCTTCTCTCTCGTTTCCCCGGAAGCATAATATGACAGGGTTACCCTTTCAGGGCCACCGGGTTAATACGACGGGGATGCCTCTTCCGGGAAATTACCCTTTCAGGGCGACGGGTTTGAAACTGAAAGGGAGAAGGTCATCAATACCGTCAAAGACCTGAATGCCATTCCTTCCGTCGAGGATAAGGATTACGGGTTGTCCGAAGCGCGCTTCCGTTTCCAGGATGACCTGGCGGCAGCTGCCACAGGGTTTGACAGGTTCTTTCACCCGTCCTTTCGCACTGGCTGCCGAAATGGCAAGGGCCGTTACAGGGATGTCCGGGAAATTGGCGTTGGCATAGAATATCGCGGTTCGCTCGGCACACAATCCCGAAGGATAGGCGGCATTTTCCTGGTTGTTGCCGGTGATTACTGTTCCGTTGGCCAGCAGCACGGCAGCCCCCACCCTGAATCCTGAATAGGGGGAATATGCCAGACCTGACACTTTCCGGGCTTCGGAAACCAGTCCCGCCCATGCCTCCGGTAACTCTTCCACGCCGGAATACTCCCTAAATTGTATTTTAACTTCCCGCAGAATCATCATCCGATTTTTCCTTAAAAGTACAATATTTAAGGTAAGAAAATTATATTTACCTCAAATTTTGAGAACTACTCATCATGATCCTGAGAAAAAGCGCAGCCTTTATGATGCTGATGGTGCTCTTGCTTCCTGCCGGGGCCCAGCGGCTCAGCCGACCTGAATACATCCGGAAATACCAGTTGCTGGCCATCAGCGAAATGAACCGCAGCGGCATTCCCGCAAGCATCAAGATGGCCCAGGCCTGTCTGGAATCAGCCGACGGCAATAGCGAGATGGCCCGGAAATCAAACAACCATTTCGGAATCAAATGCAAATCAGACTGGCAGGGCGCCAGGTCATACCACGACGATGATGAGAAAAATGAGTGTTTCCGGAAATATAAGACCGTAGAGGATTCCTATGTGGACCATACGAATTTCCTGATGAGCAATCCGCGCTACAACTCCCTTTTCGAGCTGAAACCCACCGATTTTGCCGGGTGGGCCCGGGGACTCAAAAAGGCGGGATATGCCACCGATCCGCGCTATGCCGAAAAGGTGATCGACATCATCGAAGAACACCAACTGTGGAAACTAGACCACAAAATGACCTATGAGGAACGTGCACAGGTCGAAAAAATGCGGCTCGGCAACAATTTCAACAAAGAGATATTCATAAATCCATACAGTTCCCGGGAAATCACCCTCCAAAACGGCTTAAAGTCAACCATTGCCCGTGAAGGGGATACCTTCGGTTTGCTGAGCCAGGAAACCGGTGTAAAGAGCTGGGAACTCCGCAAATTCAATGATTATCCCGAAGGGTATGAGCCAATGGCCGGGGAAATCCTCTACCTGCAGCACAAAAAGGGAAAAGCCGGCGGAATGTACAGGATCCACCGGGTGGCCGAAGGGGAATCGATGCACTACATCTCCCAGTATTACGGGATCAGGCTCAGGGCTTTGTACCGTATCAACGGACTCAGATACGGTGAGATGATTACTGTAGGCACAATCCTGAAACTTCAGAAAGGGAAAAACAGGTGATTCCTTCATCACCTCCCCCTCCTGTGGAGGGTACACCTTCTGGCCGGGAAGAGATTTTATCGACGCACGAATCAAGTTCCCCTCCTGCCCGAAGCAATAGGAGGGGTGGATTCAACGGACTTCAATGCTGGCGCCGACGGGGTGTTCCCTCTCCGAAGCGACAGGAGTGGTGGCATTTCACGGGGAACACGTGAAGTGACGGGGTGGTTTATAGTGCCGAATAATTCCTGATATGCGGAAACCCCCGCAGGAATTCTGCCGTCTGCATCCGCTTTTTCCCGGCGAGTTGCAGGTCGGTAATTTGCACCCACCGGTCGCCGCAAGCCACTTCCAGACTTTTTTTCCCGTCGGAACGGAGCATCCCCGGGGGGGTGCCCTCACCGACGTGACTGCCAATTCTGACGCGGAGGATTTTCATTTCGATATCCATACCGGTTTCCTGATGCCGCAGCATTGTCCAGGCGGCGGGCCAGGGTGAAAGACCCCTGATTAGATTGCGCACCTGCTCTGCCGGAGCCCTCCAGTCGATACGCATATCCTCCCTGAAGAGCTTGGGGGCACCCTTTGGTTCTCCTGCCCCGGTAAAGAGTTCCTCCTGCGGAATGGGGGTATAGTCGCCTGAAGCCAGGGCATCCACGGTTCTCAGGACCAGTCTGGCGCCTTTGACCATGAGGCGGTCATGGAGGTCGCCGGCGGTATCTTCGTGCGCAATGGGTTCCTTCTCCCGGAAAAGAATATTTCCGGTATCGATTTCATGGGAGAGGAGAAAGGTGGTGACCCCGGTTTCCGTCTCTCCGTTGATAACGGCCCAGTTCAGGGGAGCGGCTCCCCGGTACTGTGGCAACAGGGAAGCATGCAGGTTAAAGGTTCCCAGGGGAGGCATGGCCCATACCACCTCGGGCAGCATGCGGAAGGCCACCACGATCTGAAGGTCCGCCTTCAGGGCGGCCAGCTCTTCCAGAAAAGCCGGATTTTTCAGCTTTTCAGGCTGCAGCACCGGAAGATCCGCCGATACGGCATATTTCTTCACCGCGCTTTCGGTCACCTTCAGTCCCCGCCCTGCAGGCTTATCAGGAGCGGTGATGACCCCCACCACGTTGTAACCGTTCTCAACAAGAGCTTTGAGGCTCTCCACAGCAAATTCCGGGGTACCCATAAATACAACACGAAGCTGCCTGTGATTCATGTTTTTTCAGGCAAGATAACAAAAAAAGAAATCCGGCAGGTAGCCGGATTTCTTGTCATTTCATAAAAAGTTATAGGTTAATGGACCCCTGTACGGGTATCCCACCACATTTGCTTGCCCCAGAAGTCATCCACCACCGTGTCAACGAACGGCTTGGAATTGGCCTGGTTATAGGTCAGTTCATTGGCCGGGTAGGGATAGCGGAATGGAGGTGTATTATGGCCAGAGTAAGGTGAACCGGGAGCCACATAATGGGTTTTGGGGATGCCGGTTCTCCGGTAGAGGGACCATCCTTCCATACCCTGTTTGAACATGGCGATCCATTCCTGGAGGTAGATCTGATCGAGGGTATTGTCGAATTTTCCCTTGCCGGCAAGGTAAGTGGCAATATCGGCTTTAGCGATACCGTTTTCCTCCAGGGAGGCAGTTACGCCTGCTTCATAAGCCTTCTGTGCGGTGGTACCTGTGGAAAATCCTATCTTGGCTGCTTCAGCAACATGGAACATAACTTCGGCATAACGCATATAGGGAGTAAATCCGGCAGGATCTTTCCGGAATCTTTCACCAATTCTTGAAATAGTGGTCAACGCGGGTTGGGCCGCTGCTCCAATGGTAAAACCTCTGTACTCTCCGTCAGCAGCTGCCGGGAAAGCATAAACCGGTAACCGCGGATCGTCCAATGACTTCAGAACATTCACGATCACGTCACTGATCCCATGGTCGTCACGGGTTTTTGAATCGGTATACCAGGGTTCTTCATAGGGTGAAGCTCCCGGCCACCAGAAGAAAGCATTGTCGTCGTTGCTCTCCATGACCGGATATTTGGATGGATTACCCAAAACTTCCTCCACAGTACTTTTGGCCAGTGCGCTGCTGACACCGGAAATCCGCATAGCTAAGCGCAGCCGGAGGGAGTTGGCAAATTTCTGCCATAATTCCACATCCCCGCCGAACATGATGTCCCCGTCACCCAGTGCATCGGTACCCCCTGATGCAAAAGCATCGGCTGCAGTTTTCAGTTCTGCCAGCAAAGCCGGGTAAATATCTTCCTGTTTATCATACTTGGGCAGCAGGATCCCATCATTCAGTTTGATCGCTTCCGTGAATGGAATATCCCTCCAAGTATCGGTTGCAATCTGAAAAACGACAACTTCCAGGGTCTGCGCAACAGCCATCAGGTTTGTGGCTCCGTCAGTAGCAGCCTTTTTCTTGATCTCATTGATATTGTTGAGAAGGATGTAATCGTAATACCAGTTATTCTCTACGACTCCCGGTCTGAACTGGTAACGGCATTCGTCGATATACTGGATTTTGGCCACGTAACCGGCATAAGTACTAACTTCGTTCATATCTTTCCAGGGATCAAACTGCGTGGCTGATAAATAACGGATCACAAAAGCCAGCACATTGGTGGCAGGAGCATCTTTTGCCCTGTCAGGGTCTGTGTTTATTTCTGCAAACTCATCAGTACAACCGGCAACAAGCAATGTTGTAATGAAAGCAACTGCGAAAATTCTTCCAAAATATTTTTTCATAATATTTTCAATTCAAGTTAATTATTTAGAAACTGAAATTCACTTTGAGACCCATGCTCCGGGAGGGAGGATAAGTGGTCGACTCAAGTCCGACGCCACTGTTTCCACTGTTCACGACATTTTCAGGATCGAGGCCTGAAATATTTGATTTATGACGCCACAGGATGGCCAGGTTGGTACCAACCAGGGAGATCGAACCCCCTTTAACGAAGCTGGAAACACCAAAGATAGACTTGGGCAGCGTATACGTCAGATTGGCCTCGCGCAATTTGACATAGGATCCGTCATAAACAGACAATTCGCGGTTGCCGTAATAGGATTCAAAGAACGTTTGGGCATCGGTGACGATATCGTTTTCGGCAAATTCGGAATCCTGAATATCGGGAGCCGCTTTACCGACGACTTTGACGAATTTTTCATCTTTCAAAAAGTTCTTGCCAAGGATAATTCCGTTTTCACGGTGGTCATCCAGTGCGGTGTGCTCGAGCAATCCGCTGTAGGATCCGAACATCTGGGAAACACTGAAAATATCGCCACCCTTACGGAGATCGACCAGGAATCCGGCACTGAAATTCTTATAGCTGAACGCATTGCGGATGCCACCCAGCCAATCAGGTGTTACATTCCCCAGGATCATATTGGCTTGGGTCCTTGGACGGCCACCGGCATTAACGATGATCGCATTGTCGGATTTCCTGCGCAACATACCGGTTCCGTAGATCACCCCCCAAGGCTCTCCCGGACGTGCCTGTACGTAAGTACTCCATTGACTGCCAATCTGATAAGATTCCAAAGACTGCCCGGTAATGGGATCGGTATAGAGTTCTACAATTTCGCTTTTATCTTTTGCCCAGTTAAGAGTCATTTCCCAGTTGAAACCATGGGACGATTTGAAAATGTCACCACGTAACTGAACTTCAATACCCTTGTTGTTCAGTTCACCGGCATTGACCAGCGAAGTGTTGTAACCGGTTGCCTTGGATATCTGAACACTTAGTATCTGGTTAGTGGTGGTTTTGTCGTACACAGCCACATCCAGTCCGATCCGGTTCTTCAGGAAATTAGCTTCCAGACCCAGTTCCGTAGTCACAACCCGTTCGGGTTTCAGCGATGCCGGCGGGAATTCAGTAGTCTGGCTATACTGTGTTATGCCATAAATCGTAGATGATCCTGCTGAGAAATAGGGATCCGTCCGGTATGCTCCCGTTGCAGATCCAACCTTTGCCCAGCCTCCGCGAAGTTTAAGATAGGAAAGAATATCCGATTGTAAACCTGTAGCTTCCAAAGGAAGTACACTCAGACTGAATGACGGATAGAAGATAGGATCCTTGATGGTTGAAGACCAGTCGTTGCGGACTGTGGCATCCAGGAAAACAAAGTTATTGTAACCGAACGATCCTGCACCGTACACACTATTGGACCGTACCCAATCATTGTCCATGGCCGTTACCGGACTGCCACTGACGTTAGATATGGTGAAAAGGTCAGGTACAGTCAGGATATCTGCCCCCAGGGTTTGGGAATCCCAGCGGCGGTTGCGGTAGTTGGCACCCCCCAGAAGGTTTATGGACAAATCGCCAAACACCAGATCATAATAAGCTATAAGATCGGCATTAATCTCCGTGCTGGCCATTGAATTCAGCCTGAACCAGCCGCCATCCCAGGCCTGGTACCCCGCAGCCATTTCATTGGAACGGTAAGTCGTGATGGGTTTGTTTTTCGAATTGTAATAATCCAATCCCAAACGAGCTTCGATTTTCAAATCCTTGGCCGGCAAAATGAATAATGAGGTTTTGCCAAAAACCCTGTTTTTCTGGAATGAATTGGTGTTCTTATTCAAACTCCAGAAAGGATTGTTATGGTAATTGCTGTTCCAGTTATAGGGATAGCCGTTTTCCATGGTTGTTTTCCAGTTGGCTTTCAGATCTTTCATGTCGATCTGACGGCCGGTCCACTGTCCGAGAGACTGCATCGGGTTACTGGCATTATACTCCGTGACCGGCAGGTTATCGCTTTCATTGCGCGAATAAGTCATGGAAATGTTATATTCCACCAACTTGGAGAGTTTCATGGTAGAATTGATCGCTGCGGTATAACGCGTCATATCAGTATTGGGTAACACACCGATCTGGTCACGGATACCGAGAGAAAGGCGGGTATTGGAATTATCCGTTACAGAAGTCAGAGAAATATTGTGATTGGTCGAATGCCCAAGTTGATAAAGATCTCTCACATTGTTGGGATTAGATACCCAGGGAGTTGCTTTACGGACGCCATCGACCACCGGACTGTTATACTGCGGGATCATCAGTCCTATGTCTAACCGGGGACCCCAGCTTTCATCCACACCGTCGTTCACACCCGAGCCGAATCCATCCACATAAGCAAATCCATACCCCGGATCGTAACCACCCAGGACGAAATCCTGATAACTTCCCGTATAACCCTCTGCCTTTGCTTCCTTCCAGTACCACTCATCACCCAGGTAACCCTGACCGTATTTGTTCTGGTACCGCTGAATGCTGTAAACCTGGTCTACATTATAGTTTCCTTCATAGGAGATCTGAACCCCCCTGGCCTTTCCGCGTCCTGATTTCGTAGTGATCAGGATTACCCCATGACCTGCCCACATACCATACAACGCTGCGGCTGCACCACCTTTCAGTATGGATATGGATTCTATGTCCTGCGGATTGATATCGTACAGTCCGCTACCATAGTCCACAGAATTGGCCGTAATGGAGTTGTTGGCAATCGGAATACCGTCAACCACCACGAGAGGTTCGTTGCTTCCCAATGAACTGTTTCCACGGATGACAACACGCGAGGAGGCACCGATCTGGCCACCAGCCTGGTTGACCTGTACCCCGGCAACTTTCCCTGCAAGTGTTGAAATCACATTAACGGGTGCCGCCTTCACGATCTCTTCACTCTGGATATCCTGAACAGCATAACCCAATGACTTTTTCTGCCTCGATATACCCAGGGCGGTCACCACAACTTCATCTACCCCAAATGTAGCAGGATACATCAGAATCTTGAATTCGCTTTGTGTGCCAATAGGAACATCCAAAGAATTCATCCCGACAAAGGAAAATGAAAGGGTTTGTGCGAAGGCCGGGATACTCAGTGAAAAGTTACCGTTCACATCGGTAACCGTACCGACCGTCGTCCCTTTCACCATCACGGAAACACCGGGAATAGGAGCCCCATCTTCCGAAGAAGTCACGGAACCCGTAATATCCCGGGTTTGTGCAAATAAGCCCTGTATCCCGAAGAGGAAAAGGGCTAATAACAGCGCAATTTTTTTCATAAAGATAGTTTTAAGTTCATAAATAGAAATAGAAACTCACTAATTTTCCAGAAATGCAGTCATGACAATTTCCTGTCCTTCTCCTTTCTTTGCCAAAAAACACAACTATTATGTCTGATATATAGTTTCGATTTTTGATTTCATTGTAAATCCCGAGGATTACTTATGAAAAACAACTAACACAAATGTAAAGAAAGAAAACTTAAATGACCAAAAGAAAATTTGATTTTTTAAACGAAATTTAAAGGATTTTAACAATTCCATGTTGCGGGCATCCGGAATTCACCCGTTATACCATTATCTGCCTGATAAGAAAAGAATAAGACCGGATCATAAAAAATCAAGTAACTCTTCGAGTCTGTTGATCCGGTAAGTACAGGTACGGGAGTGCCCGACAATTTCCGATTCTTCAGGAGTAAAATCCCGGTTTTCAAGGAAAGGGGCATAATGTACCTGGTCGATACCCACTTTCATTGCGCCCATGATATCCACCTCCCAGGAGTCGCCGATCATCAGGCTCTCTTTTTTGCGGGCATTGGACGATTTCAGGGCGTGCCGGAAGATTTCCGGAGAAGGTTTCGGTGATTTGATTTCTTCCGACACGAAGATCCCCCGGAAAAAAGGACTCAGCCTGCTGAGCGCCATTTTCTTATACTGTACTTCGACGAAGCCGTTGGTGATAATGTGCATCTGGTATTTTGCCGACAATATCTCCAGGACTTTCGGGGCGCCCTCACAGAGCCGGGTCTGCAGGGGCATCCCTTCCAGGTAGGCGTCATTGAATTCCATGCCGTCAATCCCGGTGATCCCCATCTCCTGCAGGGCCAGGTCAAAACGGGAATGCGACAGCGCCTGCTTTGTAATCGCGTTCTTCCGGTAAAGCTCCCAAAGCCTTTCATTGTGATGATTGTAGGAAGCAAAGAATTCTTCAAAGCGCCCCTCGTCAAGGTTGAATTTCCGGAAGGTCTCCCGGAGGGCAAACCATGAATTACGGTCAAAATCCCAGATCGTGTTGTCCAGGTCAAAAAAAAGATGGCGGTACCGGAGACGCGTGGAATTCATGGTCTCAGAATTGTTTGGGTTGTCATGGCCGGAGTCACTTCAGTCAACCACCTCCATAATACTGCAGCGGCCAATGAGGCTGCTGCGACCAATGTTGTCAGGAATGTCAAAGTGCTCATTCCAGCAGCGGCGACAAGGGTTATCAGCGATATCGAAGTTTTCATGGGTGATGACGATGATGGTCGATCCGGGAAAGCCGGTTTCTCAACCGGCAAAAGTAAACCACTTTTTGTTAGGACGATAATATTACGATTTTTACAGATGTTTTATTTTGAGATTTGGTTAATTTTGAGGATTCTCATAAGGCGCCATGAATTCAGAAGAATTGTTCATCAACAGGGAGATCAGCTGGCTTTCGTTCAATGAAAGGGTGTTGCAGGAAGCCCAGGACCCAAACACCCCTTTGTTTGAGAGGATCCGGTTCATCGGGATTTTTTCGAATAACCTCGATGAGTTTTTCCGCGTGCGGGTGGCCGCCGTACGCAGGATGGTCGACTTCGGAAAAGATGAGGAAGCCTTGCTGGGGCCCCTTACCCCACGGGAACTGCATGACCAGATCCAGGAAATTGTCAGCCGCCAGCAAATGAAAGTGCAGGAGATCTTTTCCGGGATTTTTGAAGAACTCAGAAAAGAGGGAATCTTCCTCATCACAGAAAAACAGCTTACCGACAAGCAGGGGATTTTTGTCAGGAAGTACTTCCAGCGAAGGGTCCTGCCCAATCTGGTGCCCATCATGTTGTCGAGAAAGAATTCCTTTCCCTATTTGCGTGACCGCTCGGTTTACCTGGCTGTCAAGCTCACGGGGGGTCCCGATCCTGATGATTTCGCCTATTCCCTGATCAGGATCCCCAGCCGGTCGGTACCCCGATTCCTGGTGATTCCCGGTCAGGGTGGCCGAAAATACGTCATGTTCCTCGACGATGTCATCCGCTACTGTTTTGAAGACCTTTTCTACTATTTCGATTATAATAAGTACGAAGCTTACACCATCAAGGTCACCCGTGATGCGGAAATCGACATCGATGACGACATCTCCAAATCGTTCATCGAAAAGATGGAAACCGGCCTGAAAAAGCGGAAGATTGGCCGCCCCGTGCGGCTGCTTTATGACCGGGAAATGCCCGCTGACCTCCTGAAATTTATCCTCAAGAAGATGAAGATCGAGGAAGAGGCAGATGCCGTTCCCGGCGGGAGATATCACAACCACAAAGACTTTATGGACTTCCCTGAAATCGGCAAAAAGCACCATTATTACCAGAAACTGCCGCCGGTACGCCACAAAGATCTTCCGCTGCATACAAGCATCCTGAAAGTACTGCGGAAAAAAGATGTGATGCTCCACTATCCTTACCAGATGTTTCTCCATTTCATCGATCTGCTGCGTGAAGCAGCCATTGATCCGCAGGTGGAAGAGATCGGCATCACCCTGTACCGCGTGGCTGCCGATTCCAAGGTGGTCAATGCCCTGATGAATGCCGTCCGGAACGGGAAGATGGTGACGGTGGTCATTGAATTGCAGGCCCGGTTCGACGAAGAAGCCAACATTAACTGGTCAGGTAAGTTACAGGAGGAAGGAGCCAACGTGATCAACGGCATTCCCGGACTGAAGGTCCACTCCAAGCTGTTGTGGATCAAAAGAAAGGAAGGCACGGCTTACCGGAATTACGCTTACATCGGCACCGGCAATTTCAACGAAAGCACTGCCCGGATTTATGCCGACGACGGACTCTTGACTGCCGACCCCCGCCTGGCCGAGGAAGTAGCCTATGTTTTTGATTTTTTCAAACACAATTACCGCCATTATGACTATAAAAACCTGATCGTCAGTCCTTTCGAAATGCGGAAGTATTTCAAGAAGATGATCAATAGGGAGATAAAGCTGGCAAAAAAAGGAAAACCCGCCTGGATGGTATTGAAAATGAACAGTCTGATTGATCCCGAAATGATGCTAAAAATATACGAGGCAACCCAGGCAGGAGTGGAGGTGAAACTGGTGGTCAGGGGAATCTTCGGCATGAAGACCGGCATTCCCGGATTAAGTGACAACCTGGAAGCCATCAGCATCGTTGACAAATACCTGGAACATTCCCGCATTTTCGCCTTCGGGAATGACGGCGATGAACAGTGGTTCATCAGTTCGGCCGACTGGATGCCCCGTAACCTGAACCGGCGCATCGAAGTTGCCGTTCCCGTGTATGACCCCGAAATCAGAAAGGAATTGAAGGAAATGCTCAGGATCCAGTTACAGGACAATACCAAAGCCAGGATCCTGGATCCCCAACTGAAGAACCAGTACCACAGCAGCGATCAGGAATACCGTTTCCGCGCCCAGGAAGATTATTACAATTATCTGAAGAAACAGCACCACATCATCATGAAAATTTACCACAATCCCCGTTGCGCCCACAGCCGTGCCGGTTTGGAATACATCGAGAACAAAGGGTTTGACCTGGAAGTGAAAAAATACCTCTCGGAAGGCCTCACGGAAATGGAACTCACCGAGATTCTCCGGAAGACCGGGAAAAAACCGCATGAACTGGTAAGAACCCAGGAAGCCTTGTACAAAAGCGATTACAAAGGGCGGAACCTCACCGACCAGGAGTGGATCGAAGTCCTGATTCGCCACCCCCATTTGCTCCAGCGCCCCATCGTTATCAACGGGGAAAAGGCTGTCGTTGCCCATCCCCCTGAAGAGATCGAGAAGATCATCTGATTTGCAGGCTGCCGATCTCCTGGTGCAGCTGGTTCCTTTGCCTGATCAGCAAGGCAAGGGCATAGGTGTCGCCGATGGCTTTTCTGTCTCCTTCTTCCAGGAAAATCACAACACTCCCCTTCCCCAGGAAAGCGGTTTTCAGGTTGTTGCCGCCATTCGATGCAATGAATTCAATCACCCCGTTTTCCCTGCCGTTGCGGAAGGTGACCCGTTCCCATCCCCTTCCCAAAAAACTGCTGCCGTAATAGTCGGCACTGCCTGCAGGAACTGAGTCACTCCTGCATTCCAGATCCCCGTCGTACACCCTGATACGGGTATGGTTGATCCGGGAACCCACCAACTGACTTACCAAAACCAGGTCTCCCTTTTCCGTGACTTCCGGCTTCAGATAAGAACGGCTGAGGTTCCGCTCCGGGAGCAACCGGGAGTGGGTGTATCTGCCGCTCCTTTCGAATTCTCCCCTGGAAAAGACGAAATTGGCCTGCAGATTCCGGATCTCAGCCTCCACGGAGTCAAGGGAGACCTGTTTCCGCTTCTGGATTTCCCACAGGATCTCCCGTTTCAGATTCATGGCGGCACCGACGGAATAGAGGGCCCTGGGATGCAACCTGGGTATGGAGTCCAACATCAGCAAGGCGGAAGCAGTATCCTGGAGCATCAGCGAATTCCGGGCCTGCTTGAGCATGAAAGCCGCCCTCTCTTCCCGCGATGGTCCGCAGGAGGCTGCCATATATAGCACCATGAGGAGTATTGGTAACCGTCGGAAAGCCATGGAAATTTCTTTTGGGCAAAAATAACCAATTCACCTGTGACACCAAAGGATCTTCCCCGTTAATTGCCGGAACCAAAATCCGGAGGATGTTACCAGCCTCAAGAAATTTTTTGACGGGCAGAGGCTCTTTTTTACGGTTGAAAATGGATATCTTTCGGAATTTAAAAATGATTGCAGATGATCACATTAACCCAACTGGAATATGTTGTTGCCGTCGACACCCACCGTCATTTCGGCAAGGCGGCCGAGCAATGCTTTGTCACCCAGCCCACCTTGTCGATGCAGATTAAAAAGCTGGAGGAGGAGCTGGAAGTGATCATTTTTGACCGCAGCATGCAACCGCTGATCCCCACCGACGTCGGTCAGCGTATCATTGAACAGGCGCGGGCGGTACTTACCCAGGCCGAAGAACTGAAAAACATCATCAAAGACCACAAGAACCAGGTTTCAGGGGTATTGCGGCTCGGGATCATCCCCACCCTGGCTCCCTACCTGTTGCCCCGTTTTATCGGACGCTACAAGAGGGCTTACCCCAACATCATGATCCGGGTTGAAGAACTGACCACCCAAAATATCATCAATCTGTTGCATAAGGACTTGCTGGACGCAGGGATATTGATTACCCCGCTCAGGGAGGAGAAGATCATTGAAAAGCCGGTGTTTTATGAGGAGATGATGGTATACGCCCACCCTGACCATCCCCTTCACCGGAAGGAAACCATTACCCCTGCCGACCTGTCCACACACGACATCTGGCTTTTGAGTGACGGGCACTGTTTCAGGAACCAGGTGGTGAATCTCTGCTCTTATTTGAGTGGTGCGGGCGGGCAACTGCCCTTCCAGTTCGAAGCAGGTTCCCTGGAAACCATCATGAAAATCATAGAACGCGAGGGAGGCATCACCCTGATCCCCGAACTGGCCGGATATGACCTGAAAGAAACAGACAAAAAAAACGTACTCCGTTTCTCCCACACCAAACCCCTGCGCGAAGTTAGCCTCGTTTATTCCCGCCATTTTGCCAAACACAGGCTGATCAACCTGCTTGAAAAAGAGGTGCGTGAAGCCGTACCTTCTGATCTTCTGGACGCTTCCAGGGGCACCGTGGTGGAATATAGATAAAAAAATTTCCCGCCGCTCGCGAATTAAAAAAAACTTGTTTTCTTTGCAGCGTCAAAAAATGAGGTTTTGATCAACAAAATTTTAAAAAATGACATAAATGTTCATGCCGGTTTTGCAGGATTGTAAAAAGTAATTATTTTTGCACTCCGATTTTCGGAAAAGACATGTTAACGGTCGGTTCATCTAAGGGTTAGGATTCAAGATTTTCATTCTTGCCATAGGGGTTCGAATCCCCTACCGACTGCAACTTTTAACAGATATTATTTTTGAAATGGCAAATCACAAGTCAGCATTAAAAAGGATCAGGCAAACCGAATCGAAACGGCTGAATAACAGGTATTACGGTAAAACGACCCGCAATGCCATCAAGAAGTTCCGCATGGAGACCAACAAGGAAGAAGCTGAAAAGATGTATCCTGAAGTTGTGTCCATGATTGACAAACTGGCCAAGAGGAATGTCATACACAAGAACAAGGCATCGAACCTAAAATCGAAGCTGGCTTTGCAAATCAACAGGTTGTAAGGCAACAATTTCATAAAGAGACGAAAAAGGCCTCTCCATGTCAAGGAGGGGCTTTTTTTTGCATTATTCCGGCATATGTGGTAAATTTGATCTGATCACTACAGAAGATCATGGACCCATACCGCAAGTTAAACCTCAAGGAGTGGGCGGTGGAAGACCGTCCGCGTGAAAAAATGCTGGCCCACGGTCCCCGGGCGCTCAGTGATGCCGAGTTGATCGCCATCCTGATCGGGTCGGGGAATCCGGAGGAGACAGCAGTAGAACTCTCCCGCAGGATTCTCCATTCCGTCGGGAATGACCTGAATGACCTGGGCAGGAAGAACAGCGATTACCTGACACGTTTCAAGGGGATCGGTGAAGCCAAGGCCGTCAACATTCTGGCAGCCATGGAACTGGGCCGCCGGAGGAGAGAGAGCGCAAAGCCCGGGAAAACGGGTATCACCGGCAGCAACGACGTGGCAGCGCTCTTTTCCCCCCTCCTGGGCGACCTCGACCATGAAGAATTCTGGATTTTGCTGCTGAACCGGAGCAACAAGGTGATTGACAAATTTATGGCCAGCAAGGGAGGCATCACAGGCACCGTCATTGATGTGCGGAATATCATGAAAACGGCCGTCGAAAAAGTGTCTACCTCCATGATTTTGTGCCATAACCATCCTTCCGGAAATCTCACCCCTTCGGATGCCGACCTCCAGATCACCCGCAAACTCAAGGATGCCGGAAAAATTATGGACATTCAGGTGCTCGATCACCTGATCATCACCCAGCAGGGCTATTTCAGCTTTGCCGACAACGGCATTCTCTGAACTGTCACCCGTTTGATACTTCTGTCGCGTGGATTTCATCCATTATTGTATCTTTATCATCGCAAAAAGAGTGCGGGATGATATTGGTATATGCAGATGAAAAAACTCCACGGCTGGAGTATACCGTCAGGTTGATTTTTCAGCAGATACTGGGGTCGGAGGTGGAAATCACCACTGACTTCCAGCGTTTTGAGTTGGCCCGTCTGCCAAAAATCAACTACTCAGACAAGCAGAGCGGCGATGAACTGTTCCTGCCCCCTGCACCGCTGCTCTTTTCCACCGGCACAGCCATGCCGGCTGTCAGCCCAATTATATCGGACGGGGAAACCGGTTTCTTCGGCACTCCCCCTGAAGCGTTTCTCCCCTTCGATCCCTTTGCCTCCGCTTTTCTGATCATATCCCGAATGGAGGAATATACTGCTCCGGTCAAGGATCAGCATGGCAGGTTCCCGGCAGCGGAATCCCTGTTGTCGAAACACCACCTGCTGGAAAAAGCGGTGGTGAACCGCTGGGTACGCATGATTGCGGACAAACTGGAAGAAAGGGTTGGACATCCCATCTTCAAGCCCCGGGGATTCACCTTTCTCTCCACCATCGATGTCGACAATGCCTGGGCATACCGGAACAAAGGCCTTTTGAGAACGACAGCTTCCCTGGCCGGGAAACTGTTCCGCGGCGATTTTCCCGCCATGAAAGAGCACGCCGGGGTCCTGGCGGGAAAAATAAAAGACCCCTACGACAACTATGGTTACCTCTGCGAGAGTTTCCGGGGACAGGAAGAAAAAATCCGCTTCTTCTTCCTTCTGGGTGACCTGGCAAGGTATGACCGGCAGGTCAGCTGGAAAAATTCCGGATTCCGGGGGGTGGTTCGAGATATAAACCGGAGATTCAGGGCAGGGCTCCATCCCTCATACGCTGCTTCCAGTGACCCTTCGGGATCGCTCCTGAGATTGGAAAAAGTGCGCCTGGAGAGGATCACGGGCGAGCCGGCCTTTGCCAGCCGATTCCATTTCCTGCGTCTCCGTTTCCCGGAGAGCTACCGGCAGTTGGCGGAGACGGGCATCACAGATGACTTCTCCATGGGCTACCCCGACCAGCCCGGATTCAGGTCCGGAATCTGCACTCCTTATTACCATTATGATTTATCGCAGGAACAAACCACCCGACTGCTGATCCACCCCTTTCAGGTTATGGATGTGACCCTAAAGCAATACCTCGGATTAACCCCAGAGGAAGCCATTGAAAAAATCAAGTCCCTGATGGAAGAAGTAAGGTACTGCGGAGGTACCTTCTGCAGCATCTGGCACAACGAATCGCTGTCAGACAAGGGAACCTGGAAGGGATACCGCCGGGTATTCGAGATCATGAACGAAACGGGATTCCGGTATGGAAACACATGACGCATTGCAGCCCCGATGGGTAAAACAGGCAGACCTGGACGTTGCCGGGTACGACCGTTGTATTGAATCTTCCGGGAACAGTCCGGTATATGCCACTTCCTGGTTCCTGGGAATCATGGCGGAGGAGTGGGATGTTCTGGTGTATGGCGATTACCGCCATGTGATGCCGGTGCCCCACCGGCGGAAATTGGGTATCGCCTATGTTTACCAACCGGTATTTGCCCAGCAGCTGGGAATATTTCCCCCTCCCCTGCAGGCTGTCCGGCGGGAGTTTTACCGCGCCCTGGCTGCGCGCTTCAGATATATACAGTACCAGACCGGTGATCCCGTAGAAGCCCGAGTGGCAAAGAAGACAGAAGGATTTCTGGTCAGGGAACTCCACACCCGCATCCTGCCCCTTGAGAATGAATATTCAGCCATTTCCCGGGATTATGACGATTACATCACCCAAAATCTGAAAAAGGCGGGACAGAACCAGTTGAGCATCACCACCGGAACCGATCCTGCGGTTTTCTTTAACCTGCAAAAAATGTCCAAAGAGATCCCGGTACCCGCAGAAAGCTGGAAGCGGTTCCGAAAACTCATGGAGTTCACCCTGCCGCGGGGAACCGGAAAGCTATACACCGCAGCAACACGGCAGAGGGAGATCCTTACCGCCGCCTTCTTCCTGGTCTGGCAACACCATGCCTATTACATGGCAGTGGTCAGCACTCCCGGCGGAAGAACCCTCCGGGCCGGATTCGCCCTCCTTGATCGCTTCATCAGCGACCATGCGGGAGGCAACCTGCTCTTCGACTTCGAGGGATCATCCGTGGAGGGCGTGGATCGATTCTTTGCCGCCTTCGGAGCTGAAAAAAAATCCTACTTTGTGCTTACCCGCAACCGGCTGCCCCGGTTGCTGAGACTGATCAAAAAATAGCATGGAATGCAAATCAAAAAACTGATCAGAACAACCACGGGTTTCCTGGCCCGGCCCTGGCCGGTACATGCCCTCGTCGCCGCCACCCGTCAGCAACTGATCCTGCCCTTCTACCATACCGTCAGTGATGAACGGCTGCCCCATCTGGCCCATCTCCTCCACATTCGTAACGTGAAGACTTTCAGAAAAGACCTCGACTTCCTGCTCCGACATTTTGAACCGGTCGACGCCGCTACCCTGGTGAATATGGCCGCCACCAGAATTCCCCTCAGGAAACCTGCGTTTCACCTCTCTTTTGACGACGGACTGAAGGAGGTTTACACCATTGTTGCACCCCTCCTAAAAGAGAAAGGAATTCCGGCCACCTTTTTCGTGAACAGCGGGTTCATCGGCAACCGCGACATTTTTTACCGCTTTAAAGTCTCCCTTCTTCTGGAAAGGATGCCGGAAATCACCAAAAAAGTCCGCAAATCAGTTACCACCCTGCTTGACCAGCGAAAGATCTTCGCCCACACCCTGGCCGGGCGCCTCAAATCCATCTCCTATGCCGACAGGGATGTGTTGGAAATAATAGCCTCCCTGATGGATTTCAGCTTCCGCGACTACATCGCCCGCCATCCCATATACCTTGATGAAGCGGAGATCCGTCAATTGCTGGCACAGGGTTTTACCATCGGCGCCCACAGCCACGACCATCCCGAATTCCGGGAGATCTCCCCCGAAGCCCAAATGAGCCAGGTAAAGGAAAGCCTTAACTTCATGAAGGATCATTTCGGCATTTCTCGACGCCTCTTTTCATTTCCCTTTTCTGACCAGGACGTTACCCGTTCTTTTTTTGACAGGCTCTATCTGCCTGAGGGGGAGGTGGAACTGTCGTTCGGGATCTCAGGTCTGAAACAGGAGGAACAGCCCCGGCATCTTCACCGGATCCCCATGGAAACGGGACTTTCATCTGCAGCACAGCTTGTAAAAGGCGAATACCTTTACTATCTTCTCAAAGCACCTTTTAAACAAAACATAATCACACGGCACTAATGATAAAAAAGATCGCCCGGGCACTCCTGACGGAAAGGCAACGCAATGAATTGCTGATATTCCTTTCGCAGCTGAAAAGCCTGGCCTATACCGGTGACACCTTTTACTGCAACTGCTGCAACAAAACCTTCAGTAAGTTTCTGCCCTACGGAAACCAGCCGAGGACGAATGCCCGCTGTCCGTGGTGCCTTTCCCTGGAAAGGACACGATTGTTGCTCTGCTATTTAGAAAGGGAAACGTCAGTTTTCACCCCGGGGAAGAAGATCCTCCATTTTGCCCCGGAACGGATGATTCGCAAAAAGATCAGGCAAAAGGCGCGCAGAGGCGATTATATTGCGGCGGACCTCAATCCGGCATTGGGCGACATGGTGGTGGACATCACCAAAATACCCTTCCCGGAAGAGTACTTCGATTATATCATCTGCTCCCATGTGCTGGGGCATGTGCCTGATGAAGCCAAAGCCATCGACGAGATGTACCGGGTTCTGAAACCGGGCGGTGAAGCGCTGGTGATGACTGTCATTGACCTCAGTAACCCGGCAACTTATGAAAACCGGGATGTCACCACTCCGGAGGAACGGCTTGTCCATTACGGCGAACCCGACCTGGTCAGGCTTCACGGGACCGATTTCGGGAGGCGGCTCCAAAGGGCTAACGCACAGGTGGAAGAGATCGATTATTCCCTGCGACTGACCGAAGCGGAAAGGAGACGGCTCAGCACTGGGAACCGGGAACGGGAACTGATCTTCCGGTGTGTTAAGACGACCCTTTAATCCTTTCCTGCCGGTGCCGGGTTCCGGTAAAGGACCATTCTTACCTGGACTCTTCTGAATTCCTTCACTTTTACCCATTCTTTTTCCAGCCTTCGGGGCAATTCTTCGGGGAAATCGTTGAATACGTTGGAATAGAGAATATACCGGTACTGGCTAGGATCCCCCCCGATGGTTGCAAACGAGCGCGCGTCATCCGACAAATCAAGATATTTCAAAGCGATATTGTTGGGAAAGCTGGTAGCCGTTTCAGCATAATCAATACCCTCTGCATCGATAAAGCAGTTCATCTCCCTGCGCATTTGCTGATAGGGCAGGTAGGCCAGGCTGGCATCCCATCCTTTGGCAATCGGATCGGGATAGACCCAGAAATTGCCCGACAACAGGGCAGCCAGGAGCAGGAGGAGCACAAGAGGTTTCCTCCTTATGCCGGAGAACAGGTGAAGATGGTAAATGACAGAGAGGGCAACCATGAAGAAAAGGGGAATCAGGTAGCGGTGACCTGAAAGGTTTTTGTATGTCAGGGCGGAATAACTAAAAACGACTCCTAACACCAAGGTAAAGATGATCAGAAGGCGGCCTTTCGCATCTGTTTGCAAATGTTTCCGGAAAGCGTATACCGCAAGGGCAACAGCGGTTATCCAGATAAATATCCTTCCGTGATCTACCAAACGCCATCCGAAGATAAATACATTTCGGACAAAACCCAGCAGGTCTACCCTGGTAAAATGGTCATACCACGGCATGTCGGGGTGATAACCGATCCAGCCGGTGCGCAGGAAGTGCAATCCCAGATACAGGGCGCTGAGGATAGCTGCCGGCAGGTAAACGGGAAGCATCCGGAAGAAATAAGCGGCTGCCGGGGAATACCATTTCCGCCCAGGCACTTTTTTCTCCGGGAGAAAGCATTCGAGAATCAATCCGGTGAAGAAAAAGGCAGCCACAATCATCATTCCCCGCATGCTGGTAAGGGCCAGTCCGACAGAAGCTGCCCCCAGGAGAATCCTTTTTTTGCGCACGAAGGCCCACAGCGCCATGGTAAAAAAGCAGAGGATCCAGACGTCGGGCGACACCAGGGTGATCTGGGCAAGGATGGTCGCATCAGCCACCAGGAATAGGACGATCACTCCGTTGTACCGTGATTTGAAGAAGTGGTCAACCACCCTGCGAGTGAAAAGGAGAATGCCCGCAACAAAAGGGAGCATGGCCAGGTGGCTAACCGCCAGTGAACGGCCGAAAATCTGCCAGACCATGGCAAGGTACATCCCGAAGACAGGAATATGCCCGCTGTCCATATCGTTGGGAAGAAATAGGGAGGTGAAACGGGTCTCATAAAAAAAGTGGGCATGCCTGGAAGCCAGTTGAAGGGTATCCCAGAAAAAAGGAAGCCCGGCCGTAAGGAAAAAGAGCGCCAGAACAGGGATCCAGGGAATCAGCAGATCGGCAATTTCCCATTTCTTCTCCTTACCGGCAACTTTATAGTCCATCATTTTCTCCTTTTTAAGCAAAATTAGAATATTCTGCCGAAGCGCTCCGGATTACCCCGCCGATTTTTTGATTACTTTCGCTTCGTTTTCCGGAGACTGGCGGCCTGAAGGCCTTTTTTCCCCGGAAATATTATGATGCAGGACTTAACGAGAGCCACGATGGAAATGATCATTACGGGCAACCGGAATTCAATCACCGACGAATACCTGGGGGAGATCAGGGACATCTCCATCCAGTCGGATCCGATGCGTTTCAGGGAGAATCTAAAGCGTTTGGGAGAGCTTTTTGCATACGAGATCAGCAAAACCCTCCGGTATGAAGAGAAAGCGGTGACCACCCCGTTAGGGGTTGCCAAGGTGCCCCGGATGGTTCAGCAGCCTGTTCTGGCCACCATCCTCAGGGCCGGGCTACCGATGCACGAGGGGATGCTGCGGATTTTCGACCGGGCTGAAAGCTGCTTCATCTCAGCCTACCGGAAATATACCGAAGATCACAGTTTTGCCATCGAATTCGAATACATGTCATCCCCTTCGCTCGACGGGAAAGTGGTTATCCTCTCCGATCCGATGCTGGCCTCGGGAATGTCGATGGAGATCAGCTACCATGCCTTGCTGAGTAAAGGGAGCCCTTCGCACATCCACCTGGTCTCCCTCATTGCCAGTCAGCAGGGGGTGGATTACATCAGCGAAAAGATTGCCGATCCGCGGGTGACACTATGGCTGGGAGCCGTTGACGAAGGGATGAATTCAAAATCGTACATCGTACCCGGCCTGGGAGATGCGGGAGATCTGGCCTACGGTGCCAAGATCGACTCCAAATAAGCTGCCGGCATTTTACCCACCCTGTGGTTGAGGCCATGGTAATCCCCTGTGCAGAATCCCGAAGCGTAGCCAGACTTCCGGGGGTCAAAACTTTTCAAATGCGCCAAGCCCGAAAAGGGCAAAGTCATACTTTATGGGATCAGCAGTGTCGAATCTCCGTAAAACGCCCGTCACTTCCTCCACCGCTTTCCAGTCATTCTGCTTTCTGGTGAGGATTCCGAGTTTGCGACTGATATTTCCGGTATGGATATCGAGGGGAAGCATCAGGGCTGAAGAGGGAATCCCCTTCCAGAGGCCCAGGTCGACTCCCCGGTGGTCGGAGCGAACCATCCACCGGAGAAACATATTGAGACGTTTGGCTGCAGAACCTGAAACCACATCGGGTACATGCCGGAAGGTGTGCCGGGGGGCAGACAGCTCCAGGAAGGCCAGCCTGAACCGTTTCAGGGCCGACCACACAGTGCCGTCTTCTTGGTAACCCTTAGTAAAAACATCTTCCAGACCGCCATGGCTGGCATACAGGTTCCTGAGCGATCGAATGAAATATAGGGCATCCTCCCCGTTAAAAGTGCGGTGGTAGAACCGGCTGGTCGCAGATAGTTCTGCATCGGAAGCATCCCTGATAAAATGGAAAGGCTGGTCGTCCATCAAACGAAGGAGCCAACGGGTACTCCTGAGGATCACCATACGGTTGCCCCATGCCAGGGTGGCGGCCAAAAAACCGCTGATTTCCCGGTCTTCCTTTGCGCTGAAACCCCGTGGTATCTGAATGGGGTCACTCTCAATAAAAAAGGGACGGTTGTACTGGTCGGCTTTTTCGTCAAGAAACTCCTTGATTTCTGCCAGGGTCATGGTACGATGATCCCGTCTTTAATATGGATAATCCGGTCGCTCCGCTCGGCAAAGGAGTTGTCATGGGTGACAATGACGAAAGTCTGGCCCAAATCGTTACGAAGGGTGAAGAGTAATTCGTGCAGTTCGTCACGGTTTTGGGAATCCAGGTTTCCTGAAGGTTCATCGGCCAGAACTACCGCCGGCCGGTTGACCAGGGCCCTGGCAACAGCTACCCGTTGTTTTTCGCCCCCTGAAAGTTCAGAGGGTTTATGATGGAAACGGCCTTCAAGTCCCAGGTAACCCAGCAATTCCGCACTACGGGCTTCTGCCACGGAACGCGACCCCCCGGCAATGAAAGCGGGAATGGCAACATTTTCCAGGGCGGTGAATTCAGGAAGCAGATGGTGAAACTGAAAAACAAAACCCAGCTTCCGGTTTCTGAAATGCGACAGCTCCTTCTCACCCATCCCCGACACCTCCCGGCCGTCGATGAACACCGTTCCCGAATCGGGCCGGCTCAGGGTTCCCAGAATCTGAAGCAACGTCGTCTTACCGGCACCACTCGCCCCTACGATGGAATAGATCTTACCTACCGGCACCTCCAGGCTGATACCCTTCAGAACATGAAGTGTCCCAAAAGACTTCCGGATATTCTCAGCTCTTATCATGTGGTTTCGAATTTTTCAGGAGGGCCTTCCGGAGCCGTTAGCCGGAATAATTGTCTTCCACCTGTTTTTTGACCGCCCTGGCTTCCTTTTCCACTTCCGAAGTTATCTTGTCAACATCTTTCCTGATTTCCGAGGTACTCTCAGTGATTTCACGCTGAATCTCACTGGTAGCCTTTTTGAATTCCCGCATTCCCTTGCCCACGGTCCTGGCAATGCCGGGAATCGCGTCGGCTCCGAAAAGAAGCAGGAAAACCAGCAGGATGACAATGATTTCACCTCCGCTCATCTTCTCTGGATTTGGTATTCAATTTAATCATAACAATAAGGACCACCGGGAGGCAAATCCCGGGAACGGTATCTTCTATAATTCCTGTGCTACTTCCACTTCCAAGAATGATTCAATGTTATCGCCCACTTTCAGGTCGTTGAAATTGTCAATATTAAGACCGCATTCATAACCGTTCTTCACCTCCTTGACATCTTCCTTGAATCTTTTGAGCGATCCCAGGTTGCCGGTGTAAATGACGATACCGTCGCGAATCACCCTGATTTTGCTGTTGCGGGAGATTTTTCCGTCACGGACGATACAACCGGCTACTGTACCCACCTTAGTAACTTTGAAGATTTCAAGGATTTCGAGGGTTCCGGTGATCTCCTCCTTGATTTCGGGCGAAAGCATTCCCAACATTGCCGCTCTGATTTCGTTGATAGCATCGTAAATAATGGAGTAGAGTCTGATGTCAATCTCTTCTTTTTCAGCCAGTTTGCGTGCGCTGAGCGAGGGGCGCACCTGGAAACCGATCACGATGGCTTCGGATGCCGATGCCAGCATGATGTCCGATTCTGAAATCTGACCGACCGCCTTGTGGATCACATTCACCTGGATTCTTTCCGTAGAAAGTTTGATGAGGGAATCGGACAAAGCTTCGATCGAACCGTCGACGTCTCCCTTTACGATCAGGTTGAGTTCCTGGAAATTTCCGATGGCGATGCGCCGGCCGATCTCATCGAGGGTGATGTGTTTCTGGGTACGGAGGCCCTGTTCGCGGGCTAGCTGTTCCCGTTTATTAGCAATCTGACGGGCGTCACGTTCCGAATCCAGGACGTGGAATTTATCCCCTGCCTGGGGAGCTCCGTCGAGCCCCAGGATAATGACAGGTTCTGAAGGACCGGCAGTTTCTATTTTCTGGTTTCGCTCATTGAACATGGCCTTGATATGGCCGAAATGCTGTCCCGCCAGCACGACATCCCCCACCTTGAGGGTGCCCGACTGGACGAGCACGGTGGCCACAAAACCCCTTCCCTTGTCGAGCGAAGATTCGATAATGGCTCCGTTGGCATTCTTGTTGGGATTTGCCTTGAGGTCCAGGAGTTCGGCCTCCAGCAGCACTTTTTCAAGCAATTCGTTAACACCGATTCCCTTTTTTGCAGAAATGTCATGCGACTGGTATTTGCCACCCCATTCCTCCACGAGGTAATTCATTTTGGCAAGTGACTCCTTGATTTTCTCAGGGTTGGCTCCCGGTTTGTCAATTTTGTTGATTGCAAAGACAATGGGTACGCCCGCCGCTGATGCGTGGTTTATCGCTTCGATGGTCTGGGGCATCACGTTGTCGTCGGCGGCAACAATGATGATCACAATGTCGGTGATCTGGGCGCCACGGGCCCTCATGGCCGTGAATGCCTCATGCCCGGGAGTGTCCAGAAAGGTGATTTCCCGGCCGTCGGGGAGATGCACATTGTAGGCTCCTATATGCTGGGTGATCCCCCCGGCTTCCCCGGCAATCACGTTGGTATTCCGGATATAATCGAGCAGGGAGGTCTTCCCGTGGTCTACATGTCCCATCACCGTGATGATGGGTGGCCGCGGCCGGAGTTCTGCAGGATCGTCTTCTTGCTCTTCTATGGCCTCCTGAATGTCCACACTTACAAATTCCACCTTGAAACCAAACTCATCGGCAACCACCGACAAAGTCTCAGCATCGAGGCGCTGGTTGATGGAAACGAAGAGACCCAAACTCATGCAGGTAGCAATGATCTTGGTCACCGGCACATCCATCATGGTTGCCAGTTCGTTGACCGTTACGAATTCAGTGATTTTCAGTATATTTCTCTGCTGGTCCTTCATTTCCGCCTCGGCAGCCGCCCTTTCACTGAAAATCGCCCGTTTTTCACGACGGTATTTCGAACCTTTTGATTTCGTGCCTTTGCTGGTCAGCCGCGCCAGGGTATCTTTGATCTGCTTCTGCACATCCTCCTCGTTAACCTCTTTTTTGAGCAGTTTCTTTTTCTTCGGAGGCTTTTTGGTGTCATCGGCTTTCTTGTGGTCTTCAGACCCCCTGGCAGAAACATTCACCCTTTCGGTATCCTTCTGAATCCTCTTTCTCCGTTTTTTCCGGCGGTCACGCTCTCCTTCGGAAGCCGCCCCTTTCTTTTCCTTTTCCACAGGCAGGTCGATTTTACCCACAATGGTGGGTCCTGCCAGCTTTTCGGCCCTGGCTTTGATAAGTTCAGGCTCCGGGGGTACGACTACCTCCTGAACCTCCTGAACCTCCTGAACCGCCTCTTCAGGAAGTTGCGGCTTCTGCCTGCCTTCCTTTTCCTGCCTAATCCGCTCCTTGCGCTCCTTTTCACGCTCCTCACGGCTTTTCTTGTCGGGCCGGGTCCTGGTATTCATACCCTCCAGGTCTATCTTACCTACCACCTTGAGCTCATCCATCCTGGGTATGTCAGTGGCGATATGTTCCTGCACCACGGGCGCAGCTTTTTCCTGAACTTCGGCACTCTCCGGGGTTACGGGAGCAACCGCTTGTTCCCCAAGAACCGTGACATGCTCTTCGGCAGGCAAAACTTCTTCAGCAACTTGTTCCGCTTTGGCAGAAGCTGCTTCCTGCCGCTTTTTACGGACCCCGGGGGTAGCTTTCGGAACACTCTTCTCTTCAGGCTTTTCACTGCTTTTCTTCTTCATCCCCGGAAGATCGTTGATATCAACTTTGGTGACGATCTTAAAAGGCTTGATAAATGCCTCCCTGGGAATCTCCTCATGCTGTTTGGTTTTTTTGACCTTGCGCTCCGACGGAGCCGCGGTCGCAGCAGCTGCAGCAGCAGTTTTCTTCAGTTCCCTGATTTCAAAAAATTCATCGGGATAATCTTCGTCAGGCTCATCCTTGGCGGGAATGTCATCCAGGGTAATCACCTCTTTTTTGGGCCGCTGCTGCCGCAAAGTGATCTTTTCGGCATCCCGTTTTACCTTGACATCGCTCTTGTACTCCTTCTCCAGAAGCAGGCATGCGTCTTCCGACACTTTGGTATTAGGGTTTGGATTAACCTCAATACCTTTCTTATGCAGAAATTCAACAATCGTCTGAATTCCCACATTAAACTCTTTTGCCAATTTGCTTAAGCGCTGCGCGTTGCCTAATACCATATATCTCCGTTATAAATTATATGCGGCCTGCAAAACAGAACCTTCAGGGGCACAGGGTGTTACGGTGCCTGAAACTCCCTGATCCCTTTGCTATTGTTCAAATTCAGCCCTCAGGATCCTCCTGACCTCATCAATAGTTTCTTCTTCGAGATCTGTCCGGGCAATCAGATCTTCACGCGACATACTGAGCACATTCTTGGCAGTGTCGCAACCGATCGCCTTTAACACATCGATGATCCAGCTTTCGATTTCGTCGGTGAACTCTTCCAGATTGACATCTTCATCATCCTGCTCGATTTCACGGAAAACATCAATTTCATATCCTGTCAGCTGACTTGCCAGTTTGATGTTGAGCCCTCCCTTGCCTATGGCCAATGATACTTCTTCGGGTTTGAGGAATACTTCAGCCTTTTTTTCAGCTTCAAAGATCCTGATGGATGTGATTTTCGCCGGACTCAGCGACCGTTTGATAAACAACTGAAGATTGCTGGAATAATTAATCACGTCAATGTTTTCGTTCCGCAGTTCCCTGACAATCCCATGGATCCGCGATCCCTTCATGCCCACACAGGCTCCAACCGGATCCACCCTTTCATCATACGACTCCACCGCCACTTTGGCCCGTTCTCCGGGAATCCTGACAATTTTCCGGATGGTGATCAGTCCGTCGAAAATTTCAGGTATCTCCAGCTCAAACAACCTCTCCAGAAAAACCGGGGAAGTCCTCGACAAAATAATCAAAGGTGTGTTGTTCCTCAATTCCACTTTGATCACCACAGCCCTGAGTGAATCACCTTTCCGGAAATAATCGGAAGGAATCTGCTCGGTTTTCGGTAAAATCAACTCATTCCCCTCATCATCCAGGACGAGGATCTCTTTTTTCCATACCTGATAAACCTCGCCTGTGATGATGTCACCGATTCTTTTTTTGTATTTTCCGAAAATATGGTCTTTCTCCAGTTCCATGATCTTGCTGGCAAGATTTTGCCGCAGATTGAGAATGGCGCGCCGTCCGAAATCGGCAAACTTCACTTCATCGGTTACATCTTCACCCACTTCATAATCTTCGTCGATCTTTTTTGCTTCCGTCAAAGTAATCTCATTCGCAGGGTCTTCGTAATTGTCGTCTTCCACCACAACGCGGTTCCTCCAGATCTCAAAGTCCCCCTTGTCGATGTTTATGATGACATCAAAATTCTCGTCGCTTCCAAATTGGCGGATCAAAACACTCCTGAAAGCCTCTTCAAGAACGCTCATCATCGTTGCCCGGTCAATATTCTTCAGCTCCTTGAATTCTGAAAAAGTATCAATAAGATTCATATTCTCCATATGTCCCCGGTATTATTTAAATGAAATGACAACTCTTGCTTTTTTTATATCATCATACCCCAGGGAGAGTTGGCGCGTAACCCATTGTTTTTTCTTTTCGCCTTCTTTTTGCTCCCGGGTGGTTACCTCCAGAACGATTCCCTCCTGGCCTGCTTCCATCAGTTTTCCCCTGACTTCCAGATTCTGTGCGGTGACCACATCCAATTCACGGCCTACATTTTTATGGAACTGCCTGTTTACCTTAAAAAACTGGTCGATCCCGGGCGACGAGACCTGCAACTCAAAATCCTCGTTTTCCCTGTTCAGGTGAGCTTCCACAAAACGACTGACGGCCACGCACTGGTCAATGGTGATCCCATCCATGCTATCTATTTCCACATGGATGACCTGAGAAGGAGTCACATTCACATCGACGAGAAACATTCCTTCTTCAAGTTTCTCCCCTACAATTTCTGTTATCTTCTCCTTTGTAATCATGATCAGTAATAAAATAGGGGACATTTGTGCCCCCTACCCTCAGCCTACCTGAAAATATGGCGCAAAGTTAATAAAAATCCCTGAAATATCAATCGTATATTTATTTGTATGGAATGAAAGAATTGGTTGTTAATTATTTTACTCTATTTTTGCATCGCTAAATGATTTATGAATGAAGTTCAGAGCCGGGGAAATCGCACAATATCTGCATGGTGAGGTGGTTGGCGACTATGAGGTGACTGTCTCCACCATATCCAAGATAGAAGAGGGAACTGCCGGGAGCCTGGCATTCCTTGCCAACCCGAAATATGAGCATTATCTGTATGATTCCGATGCGTCCATCATTCTGGTGAACCGGGATTTCACGCCCAGGAATCCTTACAAGGCCACCCTGATCAAGGTGGATGATGCCTATCAGGCTTTTGCCTCGCTGTTACAATTATACGCCAAAACCCGTTCAGGCATGAAAACAGGGATTGAACAACCCTCCTTCATGGATGAAAGCGTGGTTGCCGGTGAAGAGCTCTATTTCGGGGCTTTTGCCTATGCCGGCAAAAATGTGAAGATCGGGAAAAGGGTAAAAATCTACCCCCAGGCATTTATCGGTGAAAATGTGACCGTCGGGGATGACACCATCATCTATTCCGGGGCGCACATTTATGACGATACGCGGATCGGGGCCCGTTGCATCATTCATTCAGGAGCGGTCATCGGTTCTGACGGGTTTGGATTTGCCCCGCAGGCCGATGGTTCCTATCAAAAGGTTCCCCAGGTCGGGACTGTCATCCTGGAAGATGATGTGGAAATCGGCGCCAATACCACCATAGACTGCGGCACCATGGGATCAACGATCATCAGGCAGGGGGTAAAACTCGACAATCTGATACAGGTTGCCCACAACTGTGATATCGGAGAGCATACGGTGATGGCAGCCCTTACAGGACTGGCAGGGAGCACCCGGGTGGGCCGTTTCTGCCGTTTGGCTGGTCAGGTGGGATTGGCCGGCCACCTCAGCGTAGGGGATCATGTGACAATAGGAGCGCAAAGCGGCGTGGCGAAAGATACCGCGTCCGACCAGGTAATACTGGGATCGCCGGCTATGGAATACCGGCAAGCCATCCGCATGTATTCGGTCCTGCGAAACCTGCCCCAACTCAGACAGGAAGTTATAGACCTCCAGAAAGAAGTTAAAAAACTCAGGGAAATCATTTCGAAGAACAGAGAATAGAACCATTATGGTACAAAAGCAATGGACCCTTGCCCATCCGTTTACCATCGAAGGAAGAGGTCTTCATACGGGTGTTCACGTAACAATGACATTTCTTCCGGCACCGGTAAACCACGGGTTCAAATTCAGGCGGACCGACCTGCCCGGTCAACCCATCATCAAAGCCGATGCATACAACGTCATTGACACGTCACGGGGAACATTGCTGGAGGAAAACGGCGCCAGGGTAGGAACCATCGAACACGCCCTGGCGGCCCTGGTAGGCATGGGGCTCGACAATGTGCTCATTGACATCAATAACGAAGAGGCTCCCATTATCGACGGAAGTTCCAGGGTTTTCGCGGAAGGAATTGAAAAAGCCGGAATGGCGGAACAGGACGCCGAACGCAAATACCTCGTAATAAAGGAAAAAGTCGCTTACCGTGACGAAAGAACCGGATCAGAACTGATTGCCCTTCCCGACGATGATTTCAGCCTGAATGTGATGATTTCCTTCAACTCCAGGGTACTCAACAACCAGTATGCGACCCTGGGATCCATCGCTGACTTCCGGAATGAAATTGCCAACTGCCGCACCTTTGTCTTTCTCCACGAACTCGAATTCCTCCTCAAGCACAACAACCTGATCAAAGGAGGTGACCTGAGCAGCGCCATTGTCATTATCGACAAGGATATACAACAGGAAGAACTCGACCGGCTGGCCGATCTCTTCAACCATGAACATGTGGCCGTCAAGAAAGAAGGGATTCTCAATAATGTAGACCTCTATTTTGACAATGAATGCGCCCGGCATAAATTACTGGACGTCATCGGGGACCTGGCCTTGACCGGTCGCCATATCAAAGGACGGATCATTGCCACCAAGCCCGGGCATGGAGCCAACACCATGATGGCCAAAGCTTTGAAAAAGACTATGATCCGTCATGAAAACAGTGCGCCCGACTATGATCCCAATGCCGAACCGATTCTCGACGTGATGCAGATCAGCAGGCTCCTGCCCCACCGGTATCCGTTCCTGATGGTGGATAAAATTATCGACATAAGGGAAAACCAGATTACCGGCATCAAAAATGTGACCATCAACGAACCTTATTTCCAGGGGCATTTCCCTGACGAGCAGGTGATGCCGGGCGTGTTGCTGGTGGAAGCCATGGCCCAAACCGGGGGATTGCTTGTTCTCAGCCAGTTGGAAGGGAAATATTCCACCTATTTCATCCGCATCGACAATGTCAAATTCCGGAAAAAAGTGGTGCCCGGCGACACCCTGATCTTCAAACTAGAACTCACCTCGCCCATACGAAGGGGCATTGCCAACATGAGGGGCCTCTGTTTCGTGGGCGACAAAGTTGTCGCCGAAGGGGAATTCATGGCCCAAATCGTCAAGAACTATTAACAACAATGATATTTTTTTATGAAACAACCGTTAGCATACGTTCACCCCGAATCAGATGTTTCCGAAAATGTTGTCATTGAACCCTTTGTCACCATCGACAAGGATGTAGTGATTGGAGAGGGTACCCGAATCGGGTCCAATGTAACCATTCTTCCCGGCACGAGGATCGGGAAAAACTGCAAGATATTTCCCGGTGCCGTCGTCGGGGCAATACCCCAGGATTTGAAATTCCGGGGAGAATACAGCACAGTTGAGATCGGTGACAATACTACCATCAGGGAATTTGTGACCGTTCACCGGGGCACTGCCGCCAGGGGGAAGACCACCGTGGGCAGTAACTGCCTGTTGATGGCTTACGTGCATGTAGCCCACGACTGCAAGGTGGGGAACAATGTCATCCTGGTGAACAACACCCAGCTGGCGGGTGAAGTGATCATTGACGACTGGGCGATCCTGGCAGGAATGACGGCTGTTCATCAGTTCGTCCATATCGGATCCCATGTGATGATCGCCGGCGGTTCTCTGGTACGGAAAGATGTTCCCCCCTTTATAAAGGCCGGAAGGGAGCCTCTCAGCTATGTGGGAATTAATTCCATCGGCCTGCGCCGGCGGAATTTCAGCAATGACAAGATCCGCGAGGTGCAGGATATTTACCGTTACATCTACCAGAAGGGGTTGAACACCTCCCAGGCGCTGGAAGTGATCGAAGCGGAGATGCCCGCTTCACCGGAAAGGGATGAAATCCTGCTCTTCGTCAAAGATTCCAAACGGGGTATCATCAGGGGCTATTTCCCCGACTAAGGGGAGATCAGTCCTCCATTTTATCGGCTACCCGGGGTTTCAGGGTACCCAATTGCAGGATCACCGCCAGGGCTACCGGAATGGCCAGCAAAGCCAGGTCCTTGCCCAGGTTGCCGGCATCGGTCGATTTTCCCAGCCAGCTGGTGATGAAAGCGCCGGCAAATACCCCGGTCATATTCATCAAACCATAGCCTGCTGCCCTGTGACGCGGTGAAACAAACTGGCACAATATCGGCATATTGTTGGCATCGAACATACCGTACCCGATTCCGAAGAGCAGTCCGCCCCCCACGATGGGAACCACACTGTTGCCGAATCCCAGGAAGAAAAGAGCAGGAATGGTGAGAGAGAGCCCGATGGCTCCCGTAAAGATGCGGCCGCGAAGGTTCCGCATAATCCACCTGTCGGCGAGGATACCCCCCGCAATTACCCCTATGAAGGAGGAGAAGGCGATGGTTATGGTACTCATCGGTCCTGCCCGTGACATGTCAATACCCAGACTTTCAGAGAAAAGTGTGGGCAGCCAGTTTTTGATGGCCCACCCCGGGAAACTGGGGGCGGCAAAATAAAAGAGGATCACCCAGAAGCTCACAGTTCCCAGCAGCATGCCCAGGCTGTGCTTCACCGAGGCAAGGCCACCCATCGGGTTGCCGGCGGCTTTGGGAGTTTCCCTGACCACCCTTTTTTCCCGGAGCAGCAAAATCAGAATCAAACTGTAAACAATGCCGATAAGGCCGAAACTGTGAAAAGCGATCTGCCATGACCAGGTATGCGCAACGGTAGCACCAAAGCCGCCCAGTGCCTGTCCGACATACAAACCGGTCATGTGGATGCCCACCGCCAGGGACCGGGTGTTGCCCCGGTGGTAATCGGCAATCAGGGCCAAACCCGCGGGGATGTAGAGCGCTTCGCTCACCCCCATGATGGCGCGAAGCACATACAACTGGTTGAAACTGGTGCAGTACCCCATGGTCAGGGTTACGAACGACCAAACTGCCAGACTGCCTACGATCAACCACTTACGATTGATACGGTCGGCAATCAACCCGGCCATCGGGCTCATCAACCCGTAAATCCAAAGAAAAACAGCCATCAGCCTGCCAAAATTCTCGGCCGTTTCCAACTCCCTGATGTCGCCCATCATGGCCACCTTCATCGTGGAGAGCATTTGCCGGTCCATGTAATTCAACAGGGCAACCACCCACAACAGGGCTACCACCAGCCAGGGATACCAGGATTTGTTTTGTATGTTCATCGTTTTTTTTTATGATGTTACATTATTGTCATGTGGGAAAGTCAATCCCACGCCTGCCATTTTTTCATAGTTTTTCCAACGTAGTACTTACCTGATACAATCCCCTCGGAACGTGGAAAAATCCTTTCCATTTACCGCCCTTCAGCGGGAGTAACACTTCGCCGCGGCGATTCAGGTAGCCAAACCATTCCCCGAATTCCGGATCGGGAAAATGCGACCAGGTATAGTCGTGGACCTTTTCGAACCAGCGGAGGCATTTTTCATCCCCGGTCAGTTGGTATCCTTTGGCCAGGGTGATCAGGGTTTCCATGTGTACCCACCAGAGCTTCTGGTCCCATTCGAGCTGCTGCACAGGATGGCCTTTGATATCCATGAAATAGAAAATGCCTCCGTACAGGGGATCCCATCCAACCTCCAGGGTACACAGGGCGATGTCAGCAGCCCGGCGGGCAAGCTCCGGCCGTTGCAGCCGCACCGACAGGTCCATGATAAACCACATGGCCTCGATGGCATGCCCGGGATTTAGCAGCCTCCCCTCAAAGGAATCGTTAAAACTTCCGTCGGGGTTTACATTTTCGAGAATCAACCCGGTATCGGACTGGTAAAAGACATCCATCACCTCATGTAGCACCTGGCCGATGGTCTCTTCCACCCTTTCCGGAGTGAGAAGATGCTCTATCTCAAGGGAGAGGTTGCACAGGATCATAGGCAGAGAGAATCCCTTCAGGGGACGGGTACCGGGCACCGCCTTGGAGAAGCGGCCTTTGGGATTTTCGGCACGGCGGAGAATATTCTCAAAGGTGCGCAGGGCGATCTCCCCGTATTGCTGGTCACCGGTGGCCTGGAAGAGCTGTCCGAATGCCATGGTGGCAAAACAGTCACTGAAGATGTTGTAGGGAGCCACCAGGGGTTTTCCCTCCCGGGTAAGAGAGAAATACCAGTTGAGGTTCCCGTCATGGCCGTATTTCTGCAGGAATGCTGCCCCGTGAAGCGCCATGTCGAGCCATTCTGGCTTTCGCTCCACCCGGTTATACAACGAGGAGAACATCCACACCTGGCGACCCTGCAGCCAAATGAACTTGTCGGTATCAAACACGTTCCCCTGCCGGTCAAGACAGGTGAAATACCCGCCATACTCCCTGTCGGGAGAGTGTTTCTCCCAAAAGGGAACCACATTGTCAAACAGTTCCGACTTATACTGCTGAATCAGCATTTTTACTTCCATACGAAGGTTTTGTGTTGTTCCTTCCGGAAAGGTCCGGCAGAAAAATTCCTTATTTGAATCTGAAAGCGGTGATGCCGGGGGTTCTAACACCCGGACGGATCTCTCCTCCGGGGATGATGACCAGATCGTTCCGGCAAAAAACCACCGTAGTGACCGGCAGTCCCTGCGGGGCTTCCCCGATGACAGCCCAGCTTTTGCGAACTGTGTTGTATACCATGACCTCCCTGTTAAAACCGGGATGGTTGCTCAGCAGGGAATCCTTCTCCCGCAGAAGGTCCGTTTTCAGGGAGTCTTCCGCCAGGGCTATGACGTTGTTCAGCATTTCGGTCCGATTGAAATAAATTCCCGGATCGCCGCCGAAAAGCACGATCTGGTTTTTCCCGGCGGCTATGCCGGTCCCTGCCGACAGGGGCAGAGGATTTCCATCCTTCGTGATGTTGCCCTCAAGGGTCCACTCCCCTGTTGAGGGGGTAAATTTCCAGATGTCGCTGAAAAAGGTATGAACATCGGTGGTTTTGTTGCGCCCTCCGAATAGGTAAATGCACTGTTCATTTCCGTCGCTTTGAGCAGCCACGACACTGTGGGAGAGGGGCACGGGAAGGGGAGGCAGCCTTTGCCATCCTTTTTCCGTCTCCGTGGGGTCAAGGAACATAAAGGCATCCGCCGCCCCGGAGGAATCCAGTCCGCCCGCCAGGTATACCTTGCCGCCGGCAAGGGCAGCCCCCGGAGAGGTGAGCGGGCAGGGAAGGGACGGGAATGGGCTGATCACCACTTTCCCCTTGTCAACCGAGAGCAGGAACACATCGGAAACCGGACCGTTAACAGTCTCCCCTCCCATGCTCAGGATTCCTTCTTTGAGAGAGAGGCATGCCGGATAAGCCATGGGGTAAGGAAGCCGTTCCGAAGCCATTCTCCATGCCGGCTCCTCCGCTTCGGTTGTTTCAAGCAGGAAAATCTCGTCGTGGTAGCTCTTGGCTCCGCCGCGCCAGGGCATCTCCCCCTCGAAATTGGCACCGCCGCCCACCAGGAGGCCACTTTCCGTCACTCCCGCCACCGGACCTGCCAGTCCGGGCTGCACCGCCTTACCCGCAACGGGAGGCATCACGGGAAGATCCACCCCCCGAATGCCAGCTACCTCTTGAATACGGTCGGCACACGAAGCTGCTGAAAAAACTGCCATGGTCACCATCATGAAAAAATGAATACTACCTTTTCGAAAAGAGAGGTTCCATCTGTAACGCCTGCACATCATCCTTGAATTTTTCATACATGTCAGCGCTCATATTTTTTACCGGAAGCCTGAAATTGCCGAAATCAAAGCCTATATATTTCATGTAGGCCTTTCCGGTAGCAATTCCGCCGTATTTGCCCAGCAGGCGGATCATATCGATTGACTGTTGCTGCAGCCGGCGTGCCGTCGCCAGGTCACCCGTGTCGAAGGCGTCGATCATGCTATAGTATAGGGGTGCAGCATAGTTGAAGGTACTTCCCACGCCGCTGCGGCATCCCAGTACCAGGGCCGACAGTATGTTCTCATCACGGCCCCACATCATGTCGTATTTGCCGTCCATGAAATGGATGCAACTCAGGAAATCCATGAAATCTTCATGGGTATATTTGATCCCGGCCAGGTTGGGAATCATCGCTGAAGCCTCCTGCAGGAAATCAATCATGTTAACGTAGCAACCCGTCAATACCGGTATGTGGTAGAAGTAGACCGGCAGCCGGGGAACCGCCTCTGCAATGCGAGCGCAGAATTCAGCCAGTTGTTTTGCCCCGGCGGGTTTGAAATAGTAAGGGGCCAGGATGGCAATGGCATCGACGCCGGCTTCTGCCGAATGAAGGGCGCTCTCTGCGGACTCACGCCAGGAAGTTCCGCCCACCAGGTTGATCACTTTGATTTTCTTCTCTTTGGCAGCTGCCGTCCACGCTTCCGTAATGACCATTTTCTCCTTCTGGGAAAGGGATACTCCTTCGCCCGTGGAGCCGTTGATAAAGGCACCCACCACCCTGTTCTTCTCCAGGAATTCACAATAGCCCGCAATCGCTTCAGGCATAACCTCACCGGCCCCGTTCATGGGGGCAAACGGTGCAGCAATTAATCCTTCAAATTTTTTCATATGAGTATCTTTATTTGTTGTTTATTATTACCTCTCCTGCGCCCTGGCCGACTGCAGGCTCTGACAGGCAAACACAGCCGGCAACAACAGGATTATCCGCCATTGTTTCATTTTAACGGACTGTATTGATTACCCGCAGGAGGGCAGGTTAATTCAAATGTTGAGGCAGGCCATCCGGCATCGTTCACCAGATTGCCACGGGAAAAGGGCTTCCAGCCGTACCTAACACGGGTAATCGCTGCGTCGCCGGTATCCACAATGATCTGATTTCCTTTCAGCAACCCCGTCACCGTTTTGAAAACACCATCGGGGCCTTCTGTTTCGAGCTCGCGAAGGGGCTGGTTATCGGAAGTAGACAATGTTCGGGCATTCATGAAAGTGATGATCAACTTCATATTATCCCGTAGAATGGCGTCTGGTTCGGGGCAGCCGCAGGAAATTCCTTCAATACCGTAAACATTGGACAGGGCGATGTCGGCAAAACGCGTTCCCACTTCAATTTTGCGCACGGGATGCACATCAAGGGAGTCGCCCAAATCGGAAGTAACCACCATGGCAGTATTTGGAAGGGAATGGGCCAGCCTTCGCTGAACATCTCTGAAATAAGGCCACGACGGCCGGCTTATACTTGATAACTGTGCAAAATAAAAGGGCAAACCGGGATTTTCAAAGGTGGCACGCCACGACTGAACCAGTGCTGCAAAAGCATTTTGGTAATGCAAAGGGTTGTGTACATTTGATTCACCCTGGTACCAGATCACCCCGGCAATGGGTAATCCGCGCCAATCGCTCATGGCTGCCTCGTAAATATAGGCCGGCTCATAGGGATGGCGCCGCAACTTGTCGGGGCTACCCGACAGGTTGCGTGCTGCGCGCAAGCGCACCCAATCCATCATAAAATCGTTCTGTTTCCAATTGGAGAGAACATCAACCAGGGTTGGATCAAACTCGAGGGTACGGCGGTCAATAAAGGCTTCTGCAGGGGCTCCCCCCACACTGATGCTGATAAGGCCCACCGACACCCCGAGTATTTCGGCTATCTTTTTACCAAAGCTGTAGCCAATGGCTGAAAAATGGGCGGCATTATCCGGGGTCGATGGTGTCCAGGTGCCCCCGAAATATTGCAGCCTGTCAATGCGGGCAAGCGAAAGGCTGTCCCATGCCACATCATCGGGCCGCACGATGCCGGTTTTATTCAGTAACCGCAGGTTATCACCTTCGGCACCCGAAATAATGGGCTGAGCGCCCCGGGCCTGGTCCAATCTGAACTCCATATTCGATTGCCCGGCACAGATCCACACTTCGCCCACCATGATGTTTTGCAAAGTAACTGCCAGGTTGCCTCCGGCTGTTACCGCAAGGGTAAACGGGCCACCGGCGGCCACCGGATCAAAAACCACTTTCCATTGACCGTTTTCTCCGGCAACGGCGGTGCGCTTCTGACTCCCGAAGGTGGCTTCGATGATTTGACCGGCATTGGCTTTTCCCCATACCGGGATTGCCTTTTTCTGCTGCAATACCATGTGATGGTCAAAAACAGAGGCCAGTTGCAAACCGCCAAAATCGCCGGTCAGATATTCAAACACGGTCCGGGCAATTATTGCAGTACCTTCAGAATCGGGGTGAAGGGCATCCTTAAACAAATCGGGGCGATGGTAAAGAGGTGTGTGCAAATCAATTAACCGGGCACCGGTACCTGTTGCAACCCGCTTTATGGCCTCCTGTATCTCCCAAAACCAATCGCGGGTACCCGACTTAAATCGCGGATGACCTGAAAATATGGGCGTCATCAGGCAGATGTACACCCGGGGAGAAGTACCGGCATCTGTTTTGAAGGATCTGATCAGTCCCTGGTAATCGGCAATAAAATCATCGCGATAGTTGGGCCAATTGCGGGGATCGGTGTCGTTAAGCCCCAGGTGGATGACCACCACATCGGGCAGGAATTCCAGGGCTTTGCGGTATTCTTCGGTTTTCACATAAGGATTGTGACCTCTGGAAAGCAGTGTGGCGCCACTGCGTCCGAAATTTCCTACCAGGTAATCTTCCCCGAGCAAGGCCTGCAGCCTGGCCGGGTAACTATCGTGATCCCGGTTGGCCAGGCCATACCCGAAAGTCACCGAATTGCCCACACAGGCGATCTTTTGAGGTCTGACCCAAGTTTGCCGGGCAGTGACACGGTTCTGACCGGTAACCGCGGAAAATTGCAGTACCAGCAACAGGAAAAGCGTGATCAGCCTCTTCATAAGGACGGAATTTCCGGAAACTCCGGAAACCGTTAATGCAGGTTCACTGCTTCGGGTAAACCTGCTGGAATTTTCGAAAAACCATATGTCGCTGGATTCAAACAACTCAATAATTCAAATGGTCATTCACAATATCTTTTACCGGTATTTTCTGGAAATACAACTCCTTATTTCCTTCGTAAAGAATTCCGATGTTGTTTTCATCGGCCATGGTCATGCAGGAGTACCCATACCCCCCTGCCGCATTGAGTTCGGCATGAAATGCTTCAGGCCAGGTCAAACCGCCGTCAAAGCTCGCTTTGATGGTCATGTTGGTGCGTGCCTCCTTGTTGTCGGGATTGGAGAAAAAGAGCACCTGTTGTTTGACGCCATTGATTGCCACATCAGCGCTAATGATACTGGCCATGCAATTGGGTTCCGGGAGGGCATTGTTTGAGGTGGGGTGTATGGTCCAGGTTTTTCCCAGGTCGGTTGTCGTGGCCACTGCCCTGCCGTTGGTATCCCCCTTGTCAATTCTGTTGCGGTCGTCGCGCATGTTGATCATCAGGCTTCCGTCGGCAAGTTCTACCACTTGTGCTTCGGTGGTATTGGATTTGGCGCCGGTGCCGATATGCCAGGAATTTCCGCCATCCTGGCTGTAAACAATCGTCGAATGACAGGTATAGGGACCGCCGTCGATCGCTTTTTCACCGATATCAGCCTTGAACTGGGCCGGGAAGACCAGAGTTCCGTCGGAGAGCGTGATTCCCCTGCCAGGTCCCTGCAACAGGTACTGCCAGGCAGGATCCTTGATCTGGCCGGTGATGGAGATCGGGTCTGACCAGGTCAGGCCGTCATCGGTGCTTTTCACCAATACGAACTGACCGGTTTCTTCCGGTGCCATCCCTGGCTTTGAAGTCCACCAAAGCATTTTGGTGTAATCACCCCCGCTCATCCAGGATGCTGCCACCCAGAGGGTATGGTTGATGGGGTCATAAAGGACACAAGGATCACCGATCCCGTTGAGCCTGTGAGGCAGGCCTCCGTATTCCCCCATGTCCATGATCACCTTCATGGGTTCCCAGGTCCGGCCTCCGTCGGTGCTGCGGCTCATGCCGATGTCAATATCCTCCTGCAGATCCTTGCTGTTGTTGTAGCGGTTGTCATAAACGGCAATCAGGGTCCCTTCGTTGGTGGTCACCAGTCCGGGTATCCGGTAGGTATCGCAGCTGTCCTGGCCGGCAGCCCGCAGCACCAGGGCAGGACGGAACACAAATTCTTCCGAAGGCTGAACAACTATTTCTCCCCGACGCTGAAAATGCAGCTTTACTTCATTGACACTCAGGGCGGTGAGCAGGTCGGGATTCTCTTTCAGGTGAAAAAAGAACCGGGCCACATGGGTTCCTGCACCCAATTCCTTCTTCCCGGTCACTTTAACCTTCGCCTTTGCAGGATCAAAGTCAACTGCGGGGAACGTCAGCTCTTCATTACCTGAAGTGTCAGACAACTGAACTGACACAGCAGAGAGGCCATCGAACCGGCTCCCCTCATCAAAAGTCAGTTCAGCCCTGGTGAGCGACCAGGGTTTCCCGTCATCCTCCAGGGTAAAGGAAACCTCAACAGCCGGCTTATTCTCCCGTCCGATTAAAAGGGGCTCCCGATGCTGAACGATATTTACCCCAGCAACGCCCTGAATCTCCTTTTCCCCTACGCCCGTGCTGCAGGAAAAAAGGGCGGTAAGAAAAAGAAAAAGAACCATTCCTCCCGCGATTTGAAATTTGTTAACCATTTGGTAAGTCTTTTTAAAATGAGCTGAAATGGAATCGTACTGAAAAAGGCTACAACGCCGGATTTTATGTTCCTCTTGATTTAACAATAATAGCACTGTTGCACCGGAAATAAAAATTATTTACCCTGGTTTTTGGAGGTTTGATGCCCGTCGGAGTTTTCCCGGGCAATGAAAGCCTCACAAAAAGTGTTGCAGTGCCCGTTTCCGGGCGACTGCAATCACTTTTCATCTTAGTTAATCAAATCTATGAACAAAAACCGGTATATAATGGATGGGCGGCATGTCCCTCCTTTTCTGCATTAATGGCCGTGAGTATGGCTTCTTATTGCGGTTTTGATGTTGCATAGCCGGGTGTCTGATCTACCAGCGGGTCGTTGGTCCAGATGGCTTTTTCGATGGGCCACAGCACCATATGGGCCTGTTTTGCTTTGTCGAGTACGCCATACTTATGTGCTGTACTTTTGAACACCAGGAAGTCAGCCCCGTATTTCATACGCCGCAAGTCATACCAGGCTTTCCCTTCGTGGACAAACTCCTTGTTGCGTTCGGCAAAAATTGCCAGTTCGTTGTTGTCTTTTGTAGAATTCACGAAAGGAGTCGGGTCGGCATCAGGGTAAAAAGCCCGGTCACGTATCTGCTTGATGAACGAGGAGGGATCCCCGCCTTCGGCGTTGACGATTTCAGCAAGCATAAGCAAGCGGTCAGCTTCGCGGTATACCGTCCAGTCATCGGCAAAATAGCGTTTGTTGGCGCTGATCACCCCCAGGAATTTCACCAGGGCCGTGTTCCTGATATTCACCTGATATGGATCCTTGGTCACCTTATAATAATCATAGAAAGTGGCATCCCTGCGCTTGTCTTTCAGGTCATACGACTGGAACAGTTCGAATGTGTAAGCATAACGCTGGATAATCTGATAAGCGTTCGAAGCTGCAATCTGAAGAGGATCCACCAGCAGCGGACCACTGGCCAGAGAGTCCTTGTAATGGAGATTGTCGAAATTATAGGTCGAATAAAGGAAATAAGAATAGGTGGGTTGTTCTGCTTCCCCGACCTGGTAGCGAAGTGCAAATATTACTTCACTGTTATTCTTCTTATCATAGGCAAACACATCGGCAAAATTCTTGGCCAGAGAGGTTCCTGAAATGGCATTTAAGGCATTTTTCGCTTCTGCCAGGTCGACGGTGGTTCCGTACACCTTGGCAGACCAGAGGTAAACCTCACCTTTGAGCATGAGGGTGGCCCGGGGGCTCCACTGGCTTTTGTCAGCCGGACTGGCAGCATTTCCGAAGTTGGCAACCGATTTTTCCAGATCACTTTTAATCGATGCAAGGATTTCAGCTTCCGTGGAGCGGGCTTTGCGCAGTTTGACAGGATCGGTGTTTCCGAGAAGCACTTCGGGCTCCAGCCAGAGTGGGACACCTCCGTATGTGCGAAGCAGGTGGAAGTAGTAGAATGCCCTTAATCCATAAGCCTGGCCGAGATAGTAACCTTTCTTGTTAGCCGGAAGAAAGTCAATTGCCTCCACTTTTTGAATAAACAGGTTGACCTGGAGGATCGGGCCGTAAAAACCCGCCCAGCTTCCTACTCCTGTTGAGTTTTCATCAATACGTTGCTCAATGATGGGCAGTTCGTTCAGTGAAGTATTCTGACGGTCAATGTTGCTGTAATTGCCACTCCGCATTTCTCCCAGGCGGACGAGCATGAACTGGTAGTCGCGCAATTGCTTATGGATGCCGACCATGAAGTTGGAAACCTGGGATTCATTCTTCCAGTAGTTCCCATCCCCGAAATAATCAATGGGAGAGAGGTCAAGCGTATCCTGGCACGATACCGCAGTCAACAGGAAGATTACCGCTGCCCCAATTATATATCTTAACTTTTTCATTTTCTTCTGATTTAAATATGACTTTTTACTCTTATAACGTAATATCCAGGCCAAAGATCAGCTGTGTAGGAATGATGTATGCCCCGTTCTGATCCCCGGTACGTTCGGGAAGGTTCAGCAGCCTGTCGGAGAGGTATCCCAGGTTTTGCCCCGTGACCGAAATGATCGCTTTAGGGATTTTTATCCTGGAAAGCATCGATTTTGGGAGGTTATAACTCAGGGTAACTTCGCGGAAAGCCAGGTAATTGGATTTCCTCCAGAACATGCCGCTGGGACGGTCGAAGTTTTTGGTGTTGAGCTGGTCAGCCCAGACATACCTTGGGTACTTCGCATCGGGATTGTCGGGGGTCCAGGTATCCCTGACATCCTTTGTCATGTTGAATTCTCCCTGCATACATCCCAGCGACCATAATTGCATAGCGTCCCGCTGGATATGGCCCAGCGCAAAGTCCATCCTGGCCGCCAGCGCGAAATCCTTGTAGGACACGGTAGTGTTAAAGCCCCCTGTAACCCTGGGCAGCACGCGGCCAAGAGAAACCTGGTCACGGTAATCGATGGTGTCGTTTTTATCGATATCCTTCCACATCACATCTCCCTTCTTGGTGGAGATCCATCCGGTCAGGCCTTTTTCAGCGATCAGTTTCGCACTGGCCACCCTTCTCCCGGCGGCACTTCCATACCATACCTGTCCGGCAGCCAGGTCTAACTTGTTGTATTTGGCCAGATCCTCATCAGTGCGGATAATCCCTTCGCTCACAAAACCGAAGACTTCACCCCACTCCTTACCTTCCTGGTAACCACCAACCCAGATCAACTTACCGGTTGCGGGATCGTAGATCTGCTGACCCCCCTGCCGGTTGTTTTCGTTGCCGTTGAACGGGAGTTGCAAAACCATGTTCTTGATCCACGCTCCGTTCAGCCCGATGTCCCATTTGAGATCCTTTTTGGAAATGACTTTTATTGTTGATTCCAATTCCACACCCCGGTTGCGCATCTTCCCGTTGTTGGTGCGAATGCTTGAAACACCCGAGGAGGTGGGTAGCACAACGCTGGCAATTTTATCATCGGTAATCCTGTTGTAGAATGAAAGGGAAGCATAAATCCGGTTGTCGAGGAAGCCCATGTCTGCACCCACTTCCACGGTGTTGGATTTTTCCCATCTCAATACGGGATTGGCCAGACCGGTCTGCAAAAATCCGATATTACCGTTGTAGGCCGTCTGGGAGCCGTACGACCCCTGAAGCTCATAGGTGCCGATACCGCCAACATTTCCGTTTTTACCCCAGCTGCCACGTAGTTTCAGGTAAGATAACCAATCCCCGGTCGATTCCATGAAGGACTCTTTGTGCATGAGCCAGCCCAGTGAGAATGCCGGGAAGGTTCCATAGCGGTTATCGCCCAGCAGCCGGGAATACCCATCCCGCCTGATTGTCATGGTCAGGAGGTATTTTTCATCATAGTTGTAATTCACACGGCCAAAACCCGACATGATCCGCTCATTGCTGTGCCAGGAATCCGTCGACCGGGTCTGCTGGTCCTTGTTGTTCAAGGTCAGGCCGAGATCAGCAAAATCATCGGTAGGTGCCAAAGACCCAGCAGCATACAACCCTTTGTTGAAGGAATCGTAAAATTCGAAGCCTACCATGGCACTGATGTTGTTCTTATCCAGAAATTTGGTTTCGTAATTGGCAATAGCATTGTAGGTTTGGCGGATAACCCTGTCGAACTGAGCCTCAGAACTCCTTGTTCTGTTCCACCCGGTATTGGGATTGGTATAGCTCATAATCCCGGTACGGAAATCCTTGTTAAAAGATTCCTGCAAAGACTCGTCATACATCATGATGGCGCTGACCCTTACATACAATCCCTTCATAATGTCAGCCCTCAAAGCCTGGCTCATGGTAAACTTATCGGATTGGTTATCCCTCTTGTATGCATCTATGTTAAAGGCAGGGTTTCCGTCACTGGCATCGCGGCCCAGGATCCATTCGCCGTTTTCGTTATATTCCCTCAGGGTGGGGGGAGCAGAAAGCATACGGGCCCAGTAGTTGGTTTCCCCGTTCTGCAACGACTGATTCCGCCATTTTGCGCGGGCAAACTGCAAGCCGCTTTCCGAAGTCAGCCAATCGTTGATTTTATAATCCCCGTTTAAGGCAAAGTTAAGCCTGTTGTAAAATGTGGCAAGCGAAAGACCCCCCTCATCATAGTACCCCAGGTTGGCGAAATACTTGCCTCTTTCATTTCCGCCGCTGAAGCTGACATTATAATCCTGGGTGACGGCGGTTTTATTGAGTCCGTAGTCTCCGTAGTTGAAATCGCGGTAAATCAAGTCATAATATTCACCGTTGGGGTCATAGTTGCCTGCGGCATTGGTTTTAATAACGTCCTTCATCGTTTTCCATCCCGGTTTTTGCAGCAACTCCCTGTTAACGTCATTCAGGCGCATCACACTCCAGATGGCGGTGGAGTTATAATTTCCGTCAAGGATATTTCCGTTGGCATCTTTGTATTGGTTTCCGGTACCCCGGGGACCAACGCCTGCCACATTGGTAATGGCGAGGGTACCGTTCAGAATGGCCTGTTCGGCGCCCAGCCTGGCCCATTTGACATAGCCTGCGGCATCTTCAAATTCATAGGGAACGTTCAGGAAGTTGACCCCGGTTTTCACTTTGACATTTACCTGGGCAGTCCCGCTTTTCCCCCTTTTGGAAGTGATCAGGATCACCCCATTGCTGGCGCGTGCGCCGTAAATGGCTGTGGCGGAGGCATCCTTCAGCACCTCGATACTGGCGATCTCCTCAGGATTGATATCGCTCATGGAACCCCTGATCTGTCCGTCCATGATGATCAGCGGGCTTCCCGAACCGTCAAAATTGGTACCCCCCCTCAACACAATGGTGGGCAGCGAGCCTGGGCGGCCGGTAGTGGTGGCCACCCTCAATCCTGGAATGGTACCCGCCAGGGCCTGGGCAGGGTTGGAGCGAACCCCCGTTTCCAGCAATTTCGGATCCATTTTGGTTACTGATCCCGTCAGGGTACTCCTCTTTTGGGTTCCATAACCTATAACCACCACCTCATCCAGGGCCTTTGTGGCTTCCTGCAGGGCAACGTTGTAAACCGTCGCCTCCCCGACGGGAAGGGTCTGCGTAGAGTATCCCACCATGGAAAAAACCAGTTCCCCGGCATCGGTAGGAAGGGTAAGGGAAAAATTACCGTCAATATCGGTAATCGTCCCTACCATTGTCCCTGCCACAATAATGTTGACACCGGGAAGTGTGGAACCATCGCGGGCATCTGTCACGGTTCCCGTTATCGCCGTCTGGGCACTGGCCAAACCAAGCGAAAAGAGAAACACCAATGCCAGAAAAACCGGCTTCAGTAAAGAAATTTTGTTCATAGCATTCGAATTAATGATTAAATTGTTCAAATTATGTCTTATGTACTACATAATACCGCAAATATAGATGGATATATCAAATCTGCAAGTTTTTTTTTCACTTTTATTTACCCTATTTATATGATTTTTATCATTATTTTGTAATGTAATCAACCTATTTGATACCGATAGGCAGATTGATCCCGCAAAAACAAGCGTTCAACCCGAACATGATTAAAGTTTTTGAATCTTGTCTTATGTAATACATATATTATGTTTGTTTTTTTATACATTTGTTTCCGATTTAATTCTGATAAATCTCCCTGAGATGAATACCGAAGATCTGATGTCAGACATTCAAGCGATTGATACCCGTAGCCTGGTCGACAAAGTGGAAATGAACCTGATCGACTTCTTTATCAAAAAGGAGTTGAGTCCGGGTGACGTTATTCCTAAGGAAATCGAATTGGCACAAGCGATGGGTGTCAGTCGTACCGTCATCCGTGAATCACTCAACAGACTGAAAACCATGGGATTGATCGAATCAATCAAACACAAGGGAACCCTGATTAAAAGTCCCAACCTACCCCATATTCTTCAGAAATCGATGATTCCCAACATCCTGGACCCCCAGTCGTTGAAAAACGTCTTCGAATTGCGTCTGGTCCTCGAAGTGGGGATGGCCGACCTGGTGGTCAGAAGGGTAACCGACAAAGACATCGAAGAGCTGGCCTGGATTGTCAGGAACGAAAACTCCCCTTCCCCTGATACCCTCTTTGATGTGGAATACGAGGTACAGTTTCACGGGAAACTCTATGAAATATCGGGAAACGAAATTCTGAAAGAATTCCAGACGATGCTCCTGCCGGTTTTCCATTACGTATACTCCAGTGGATTGATCAACAAACCGATCGTTAAAAAGAAATATGTTTCCCACAAGGAACTGGTGGAAATCCTCCGCGAACGCGATCCCGGACAATTCCGAAAGGGGATGCGCCAACATCTGGCGAATCATTTCAACCGGTTGTTCTAAAACTTGCGCTTTCGGGAGATCAGATCGGATGGCCGTAAAAGTAATTAACATAAACCGCATCGGTAACATCCTGTTTTCCAGAAATCCCCGTTCCCGGAGGATCAGATTACGTGTATCAGCAGAGGCAAAGGTCTCGGTATCCTACCCTTACGGTGTATCCCTCGCTGAAGCGGTCCGGTTTGCCGAAGCACACACCAGCTGGATCATCCGGCAGCGACGGAAACTTGAAGCAATACAGCCGCTCTTTCCTGAAAACAGAGAAATCTCAACCCGTTATCACAAGATAATTGTTTACCCGAAGGGAGAAAATACCACCCTGAAACAGAACGGATTTAACATAGAGATTCTCTACCCTGCGAAGCTGACCATTGAACATCCGGAGGTTCAGGGGCACATCCGGAAGGTGATGACGGAGATCTACCGCTGGGAAGCCCGCCATTACCTTCCGGGGAGGTTAAAAGAGCTGGCCGCACTTCATCATTTTAAATATGCCCGTGTCACGATCCGCAACAACCGGTCGAACTGGGGAAGCTGTTCAGGCCGGAACAACATCAGCCTGAACCTGAAGCTGATGACTCTTCCCGATCACCTGATTGATTACATCCTCCTCCACGAACTTGCCCATACGGAAGTCAAAAACCATGGGGAGGAATTCTGGAAACTGCTCGACAGCCTGACCGGGAACCGCGCCAGGGAGCTATTGTCGGAAGTCAGGAAACATTCCGTCCACTCCCTGTAGCTTCCGATAGGGGTCCTGGCCTTTCCCTCCTTGCGCCACCTTTCCCTTCCCGTTCCGGAAGCATGGGATGAATCAGGCATACCACTCCCGTTTCCTGGCGGGAATGTTGTTCAGGATAGCCACCACGGTATTCACATCATCGACCACCTGGAAGTCGAACATCCCCACACAGATAAAGTCGGCCCCATTTTCGAAGGCCCACCTGAAGCCATCTTCTGGGGCGATTGCTCCCGCTGCCAGAACTTTGAATCCCATCACCGGAATTTTTACGCGGTTGACAAACTCCACCGTCCGGTCGGGGAAAAGACAGAAACAGTTGTCGTGAAAACGGTCGTGCTCCGGATTCTTCTTCCCATCGACTTCGAAGGGCACCCTGTTTTCCCGGGGGTGGGCCGACCAGTAGTTGTCATGATGCATGGTCTGCATATAATAGTCGGGAAGGATGCCCAATTTTTCGCAGGCGATCAGCGAGTCGACGGTATGCGCTCCCAGGCCTGCGGTATATCCCTGGTTTCTGATCCTTTCCAGCATTCCGGCGATGACTTCCGGCCTGCCGTCCCTTACCAGCCAGTCACACCAGTTGCCCTGGACCTGCAATATATCGGCCCCTGCATCAATGGCCCCGTTGATCTGTTCGAAAAAATCCCCCTTCTCCATATTGGGGGCCACCTGGGAGATTACTTTCAGGGAACTGCCGGTAAGCTTTTTATATTTGGCAAGCAGGGTATTGGAAGCGTAACCGATATTAATGGTATTGATGCCAGCCTTTTCCGCAAGAATAAGGGTTTCAAAAACTTTCTTTTCGGTATTGTAAGCCCTGAAGAGCGAGGGCACATAGAGGAGATCACGCGAGTGCGCCCATCCTCCAATGAGGTTGCCGCCCATTACCAGCCGGCTGATCGTATGATTCCCGATTTTTCCGGCAGGCAACTCCCCCTCCAGTTTCCGAAGGTCGGAATGCTTCAGTTGAATGGTTGCCCCTGACAAGGTATCCACCCCGAATTTGCGGGTCATTGCAGAGGCCCCCCACCCCATTACTCCCAACAGGGGCAGGGAGACCAGGTTTTTCACCATTTCCCTGCGGGAAGGGTCCGCGCCTGCATCCCCCGGTGCCGGAGAGGTTCCCCTTCCCGGCAGGGAGGCACCCCCTTCTCCGATGCTTCTTTTCCGCAAAAATGGCAGGGCATAAAGGCCATAACCTTTCTCCCTGAGGGTGAGCAGAAGAAGCAGGGTCAACGCTTCCAGGAAATTCCTGTCAATAATGTAAAACTGCCCGGAAACGTTACTGATCAGACCGCTTCCAAAGGGAGGATATGCAAAATAATAGAGCAGGAGCAACAGGATACCGCCTACTATGGCCACGGAGGTCAAAATGCCCAGAAAAAGAGCCAATCCGGCAAGGATCAACCCCCAGACATTGAGAAAATCCACCACATTCACCAAAGCCGGAGCCGATGCCAGCCAATGGTAAAACCCGGGAAAAGGTCCTGTGGCATTGACAAGATAACTGTAAGAGGACCACTCTCCCGCAGCCAGTTTGACAAAACCCTCATACAAAAAATGCCATCCGATGGCCATCCGCAGAACAGTTACCGCAATTTTACCCCACTTATCCTTCATGATCTTCATTTTTCAGTTTTTTTGCATTTGATTTCCGTTTCCTCTCTTTCATTCCAGGGGGTCCCCCTGTATTGTTTCCTTTACGGATTTTCCCGGGTATCAGAAATCCGGTTTCATACTCCCTCCGGATGTGGGCGATAAGTATGTCAAAATCTCTGTGGGTGATGCGGCGTTCTCCTCGTCCGGGGAAAAGCATACGCAGGGGGAATTTATGATTCAACCGGATGGCCAATTCGTACAAAGTACCCTCCCCGCAACTCAGGGCATTGACCGGGGGAAGGCAAACAGGCTCATATATCAGGGGAGCAGCATCGGCGGAAGGGATCAGGAAAGGGCATACCGGCTCATACGGAAAGGCATACCTGAGCATGACAAACTTTGAACTGGGGTAACGCCGCAACCGGGTCCACCAGATATCCCTGACGGCTTCCATGGCGGCGGCCGTTTCTTCCTCAGAACTGACAGCTTCCAATTCTTTGAGCTTTTCACGGATCAAAAGGGTCATGGCCTTATGATAGGGCAGATCGCTTTTTATCGCTTCAATTCCAAGCATAACCCCCAAAAGGTTGGAATAAACATCCTCAGGCGAAAAGCTGGAAAACTGTTCAGACACCAGTGGAACAGAAGAAACACCATACCAGGTAGCAATTTCATGCCATACAGAAAGGTCATATGCGATGCGGCCCGAGAGTGATAAAACCTCTTCACCCGACATACCGGCCGGAATGTTGATCATTAGCGACTTTCCCCCCCCTTCGTATCCCAATTGCCTGATATGAGGTCCCCTTCCCTGCTCCTCCGTCAACAGGGCATAGAAGTATGCCGTCCAGTCTGCCTGATCCCGCAGATGTCCCATATCTATAAACCCTCCCCTCCGGGTGTAGATCACACCGTTTTTCTCCTGCGAACCGCCGAGAAAACTGTGAGTTCCCAATTTGACCGGACTTGTAATATCGGAAAGTTTCAGAAAAGGGACCATCACCACCCCTACCCGGCTTCCGAACATACAACAGGTTCGGATGATCCTGGGCGGATGGGATCGGAGGTTCACCTCTTCGGGCTTCAGCGGAAATGACTGAAAGGTCGTAAACAAGAGGATAACACACGGACTAAGAAACCTGTATATCTTTATCATACATGAAGATGGGTTCCGCCGTCACTCCATTGCCGGCAGCAAATGCTTCCAGATCAGGTTGATCTCCCCTTGCATATCCTGAATATTGGCGGTAGTGACTACCACGGCATCCTTGTCGGGAATGACGATGATGAACTGCCCCACGGCGCCGTCGGCCCGGAAGGCGTTGTGACGGCACCGCCAGATCTGATAGCCGTACCCCTGTGCCCAGTCGCTCTTCTCCGGATTACCCTCTTTGGGGAACCACTGCGGCGGCTGATTGATATGGGCTTTCGTTGCTTCATCAATCCAGGCTTCGTTCAGGAGTTGTTCTCCGTTCCATTTTCCTTTCTGAAGGTAAAACTGCCCCAGTTTGGCCATATCCTCGGTTTTGATGTACAGGCCCCAGCCTCCGCAGTTCACTCCCGACGGACTGGATTCCCAGTGGGCGCCTGTGATGCCCAAAGGCTGAAGCAACCTGGGAGTGAGGTAATCGAGTACCGTCTGGCCAGTGACCTTCTGCAAAATGGCAGATACCATGTAGGTAGCCATACTGTTATACAGGTATTTCGTTCCCGGCTCATGTTCAATGGGGTGGGCAAGGAATACCTTTTCCCAGCTTAAATCCGGTTTAGTCCGGTCCACAGAAGGCTCCGCGGAATGCCCCACCGACATGGTCAGCAAATCCCTGATCTCCAGATCGGCCAGCCAAGGAGATACTTCTGCAGGAAGATCCTCGGGAAAATATTTAATAACTTTATCACCCACCGTCAGCAGTCCCTCCTGAACTGCAAATCCCACTGCCGTGGAGGTCCAGGTTTTGCTGACCGAGTGCATCACATGGGGTATGGCAGGACCATGGCCATCGAACCACTTTTCGGCCACGACTTTCCCATGCCGCAGCACCATCAGACTATGCAACTCCTGACCGCTCTCCTTCACCGCCTCAAAATAGTCACTAATCCCTTTGGGATTTACCTGCTCTGCATCCGGGGTGCTCCGGGGCAGCGCCATGACCACGTCATCGCTGCTGACCAGCATAATACCCTTCTCCCCGGAAGCCTGTTTCACCTGCTCATTCGTAACCAGGCTGGCCACACCCTGCCGGGCAACAGCCACATCCCCGGAACCGGGAGTGTGAACCGCCTGCAACAAACCTATTTTATCGGCCCCGACAATCAGCCGGGGAGCGTGTTGCACTGCCCGGGAAAGGAAAATCCCCGTGATCAGAAAAATTGAGAAAAGTATCTTTTTCATAACGTTTTTTTATGATGTTAAAAATATCAATTCAGCGCAATATTTCGGCCTTTGATGAAAATTTATTTTTCCGGGAAGTTGTATCCTGCAACTTTTCTCCTTCCGCGTTCCGTTTTCATTACATAGTTTTTTAATTTTACATCAATTTGAAACAAACACCATCATTTATTGAAAAAATGAATACAAACCATGCCATGGGGGTAAATCCTGCTGCGGTTCCTGTCAGGAAGCTCCGCACCGGGGCCCTGATTCCGGCCATCGGGCTGGGGACCTTCGGGTCGGACCATGTCGCTCCCGGTGTCGTCGCCACCGCCGTATACAATGCCATCAGGCTGGGGTACCGCCATATTGACTGCGCCTCGGTCTACGGAAATGAAAAGGAGATCGGGGCCTCGCTGCAGCGGTTGTTCCGGGAGGGAGTGGTTAAGCGGGAAGAACTGTGGATCACTTCCAAGCTCTGGAACGACATGCACGGAAAGGCAATCGACTCCTGCCGCAGGAGCCTTGACGACCTACAACTGGAAACCCTTGACCTTTACCTCATCCACTGGCCCTTCCCGAATTACCATCCCCCGGGATGCGACGTGACTTCCCGCCATCCCGACGCCAAACCATACATTCATGAGGATTACATGAAAACCTGGCGTCAGATGGAAGAACTGGCAGACCGGGGATGGGTCAGGCACATCGGCACCTCCAACATGACCATCCCCAAGCTGGAACTGCTGCTCCGCGACGCCAGAATTCCCCCGGCGGCCAATGAAATGGAACTCCATCCCCATTTTCAGCAACCTGAACTTTTTGATTATGTGGTCAGCCATGACATCCTTCCTATCGGTTACAGTCCGCTGGGTTCCCCCGGAAGACCGGAACGGGACCGTACGCCGGAGGATACCGTTGACATGGAAGACCGGGTCATCGTGGAAATCGCCCGGAAACATAACATCCATCCGGCACATGTATGCCTGAAATGGGCCGTTCAGCGGGGACAGGTGCCCATACCCTTCTCGGTGAAAGAAAACAACTACATGAGCAACCTCAGATGCGTGACAGAAGATCCGCTTACAGAGGAGGAAATGGCCACCATCGCCGGAATTGACAGGAACTGCCGGCTGATCAAAGGCCAGGTTTTCCTCTGGAAAGAGGGACAGTCATGGGAAGAACTCTGGGATCTCAACGGAGAAATAACACCCCCGTGACAAGGTGCCTCCAGAGGCCAATCCGCAACACTTTCCAAAGGAAAGGTCAGAAGATCAATAAAAGAGACATTGCATCCATAAAAGAATTATCACACAAAAATAACATATGACAATACCAAAAACCATGATGGCGGCTTACCTGCCCGGTGACAGCACCGTAATCCTGAAAGAGGTGGAAGTTCCCGAACCCGGCCACGGGCAGGTATTGGTAAAGACCAAGTCGAGTACGATCTGCGGCAGCGATATCAGGGCCATTTACCATGAGCACCTCGGCAAGGGTCCCGAGGGTTACCAGGATAAAATTGCGGGGCATGAGCCAGCGGGCCTGATCGTGAAGTGCGGTCCGGGCATGAAGCGGTTCAAAGAGGGCGACCGGGTGATCATCTATCATATTTCCGGCTGTGGGGTTTGCAACGACTGCCGCCGGGGATACATGATCAGCTGTACCAGTCCGCACAGGGCCGCCTACGGATGGCAGCGCGACGGCGGAATGGCCCCTTATGTGCTTGCCGAGGAGAAAGACCTCGTGGAACTCCCCGCTACGTTGAGTTATACCGACGGAGCCCAGGTAGCCTGCGGTTTCGGAACCGTCTACGAAGGCCTCGAAAAGACCGGCATTTGCGGAAACGACGCCGTTCTGGTCACCGGACTCGGACCGGTGGGACTGGCTGCCCTGATGCTGGCAAAAGCCATGGGAGCACAAAAACTGATCGGCGTGGATACCATCCCTGAAAGATGCGCCCTGGCCAGTTCCCTGGGACTGGCCGACAAAACCTTCGTATCGGGGCCGGAGATATTTCAGCAGGTGATGGCAGAAACCAACGGCAACGGTTTTGAAAGAACCGTTGATTGCTCCGGGCATACCCTCGCCAGACAGCTTTGTGTCAGGGCTGCCCGGAAATGGGGAAAAATCGCCCTGGTTGGCGAAGGAGGCACCATGGAACTTAATCCTTCTCCTGACCTGATCCATGACCAGAAAACCATTTACGGCTCCTGGGTCACTTCCATCTGGAAAATGGAAGAACTTGTTGAGCGGCTGGTCCGGTGGAACATCCACCCCGAGGAACTGGTCACCCACCGTTTCACCCTGGAGCAGGCTTCCCGGGCATATGCCCTGATGGCCGAAGGCAAATGCGGCAAAGTGGCCGTTGTCTTTGACGAAGAGATCAAATAAAACCCTTCGGCATGCTGCTGGAAATTTGAGTGCAAGCCCACATACCCTGGCCGGAACAGGTGACGGTTTCCCGGTTTCCTTCGGGGAGGACGAAAAACTTCCGGCCGTATGTTTTTTATTGTTACGGAAAATTCATATTAATTCCAATATTTGATCTAAACAGAACGTTATGAACATTACCAGTTCATTATCACCGGAAATTATTTCCCGGCTCAATGATTATTCGAAAAAATTCAGGATACCCAAGTCCAGGATCCTGGAACAGGCGCTGGAAGCTTATTTTGAAAGAATCAGCAAGGCTGAACTGATCCGGACTTTTAAAGCGGCTTCGAGGGATGAAGAGATTTTGCTGATGGCTGAGGAAGGGCTGGAGGAATACCTCAAAATCCTGGATAATGAAACAACGTGATATCTGGCTGGCAGACCTGAATCCGGTTAATGGGAATGAACAATTTGGGTTCCGGCCGGTGGTGGTCATCAGCGGGAATGCCATGAACGATAACCTGGGGATTGCCATCGTCTGCCCCTTGACCACCAAAATAAAAAATTATGCAGGGTGCCTGGTTATTGAAAAAAACCAGGTAAATGGGTTGGCTGCAGATTCGGAAGTCATCACTTTCCAGATCAGGACCCTCGCAAAAAAGAGATTCAAAAACCGCCTGGGAGAGATTTCAAAGGATCATTTGTCCATCATAAAAGAGAGCCTGAACGATATTTTAACGTATTAGCTAAAGAACGATGGTCAACCGCAACCATAAACAGCAAGACTCTATGAACCGCGTAATACCATTTTTATTTTTTCTGTTTGCTGTGATTCCGGGAACCTCCTTCCGGGCAGATGCCTCCGGGAAAGAGATTCTGTACCTCTCCGGTACCGGTTTTGACAATACCAAAACCTGGGAGTTCTTTTGCACTTCAGGAAGAAACAGTGGCCGGTGGACCACCATCGAAGTCCCTTCCCACTGGGAACAGCAGGGATTCGGGGAGTACGACTACGGCCGGGATTACCGTACCTATGGGAAAAAATTCAGGTTCTCCGACGAAAAAGGGATCTACAAACACCATTTCAATGTGCCGGCCCGGTGGAAAAGGAAAAGGGTTTTCGTCGTCTTTGAAGGCTCCATGACCGATACGGAAGTGAAGATCAACGGACAGCCGGCGGGGGAAATCCACCAGGGAGCCTTTTACCGGTTTCAATATGACATTACGGACAAGCTTCGTTTCGGCGGGGAAAATCTCCTGGAAGCCACTGTGAGCAAGATGTCTTCCGATCGGTCGGTCAACAATGCCGAACGGTATGCCGACTATTGGGTTTTCGGCGGGATTTTCCGCCCCGTTTACCTGGAAGCCTTCCCTGCAGAATATATTGAAAGAGTGGCCATTGACGCACAGGCAGACGGCACTTTCGTCATGGACCTCTTTCCTGCGGGAGTGAAAGGGAGCCGCACTGTGGAGGCGGTAATCACCGGTGACGACCACCAGGTGGTGGCCACGTGCAAAGCCATTGTTACCCCTGATGATTCCGTGGTCACCCTCTCCTGTAATGCGGATCATCCAAAAACCTGGAGCGCCGAAACTCCTCACCTGTATATGGTCACGATCACCCTCAAGAAAGGCATACAAAACCTTTTCACCACTTCTGAAAAATTCGGTTTCCGCACCATCGAAATCCGGGAGGGAGATGGCATCTACCTCAACGGCACCAAAATCAAAATGAAAGGGATCAACCGCCACGCCTTCTGGCCTGAGAGCGGCCGCTGTCTCAATGACCGGATCAACCTGGAGGATGTCCTGCTGATGAAATCGATGAACATGAATGCCGTTCGATGTGCCCATTACCCCCCCGATAAATCGTTCCTTCATTATTGTGATTCTCTGGGGCTTTATGTCCTGGATGAACTTGCCGGATGGCAGAATGCATACTCCACAGCCGCCGGGGAGAAACTGGTGAAGGAGATGGTATTGCGCGACCTGAACCACCCTTCGGTGATCTTCTGGAGCAACGGCAACGAAGGAGGCACCAACAAGGAGTTGGACGATGATTTCGGCAGATGGGACAAATCGGGCCGGCCGGTGATCCACGCACACCACCGCCCGGGGAATGACTTCAACGGCATCGACTGCAACCATTATGAGAATTATTACAGTTCCAGGAAGATCCTTGCAGAAGGAAAAATCTACATGCCCACGGAATTTCTCCATGCCCAGGATGACGGCGGCGGCGGGGCTGCCCTTGAAGATTTCTGGGAGCTCTTCTGGAACACCCCGAATTCGGGAGGAGGTTTCCTCTGGGCCCTGGTTGACGAGGCAGTGGTCCGCACCGACCTGAACGGCTTCCTCGACGCCAACCGGGTAAACGGTCCCGACGGGGTGGTGGGCCCCCACCGCGAAAAAGAAGGCAGCTATTATGCCATCCGGGAAATCTTTAGCCCGGTAAAAGTGACCCTTCCGAAAATCACCGCCACTTTCGACGGAAAGATACCCGCGGAAAACCGCTTTCACTTCACAAACCTCAGGGAGTGCCGGTTTGAATGGCAGTTGGTAAATTTCAGCGGCATTGCTGACAGACAGCCTTTTCATACGGTCATTCAGAGCGGACAGGTGACAAGTCCCGACCTGAAACCGCTGCAGCAAGGATTCCTCATCCTTGAATTACCCACTGACTTTGCCCGGGCCGATGCCCTTTACCTGAAAGCCTTTGATCCCCATGGGAAAGAGATCTTCTGCTGGTCGCAAAAGATCAACGGCAACCGGAAAAGCACAAACCAGCTGGTCTCCCTCACCCTTGACGAACAGCAGCAGAAGTTGCGCGACCGGTTGAGAGCCCAGGGGGTGGAGGAAGACAACATCCTCCCCATAGAACGGCAGGCTGCCGATCTGACGCGGGAAAAGGGAATCCCCGAAATCCTGGAAAGCGACACTCTGATTACCCTGAAAGCTGCAGGGATCGCCGTCACCTTCAGCAAAACCGACGGCACCATCCGGAGGATCTCCAACGACCTGGGACTCCCCATCCCTTTCGGTCAGGGCCCCCTGTTGACCGGTGGTATGGCCCGGATGACAGGCATCCTTCAATTTACCACCCCTGATTTCGCTTCCCTGGTGATGAGTTATTCCGGTGACCTCAAAAATGTCGTCTGGAAAATGTACCCCAGCGGATGGCTGGAATTGAACTACGAGTACCTCCTGCCCGGTCCGCACCCCTTCGCAGGAATCTCCTTCACCTTTCCCGAGTCAGACATCATCGGGGTGAAATGGCTGGGAAAAGGACCCACCAACGTTTGGAAAAACCGCATGGCCGGCGGCGTGCTGGATGTATGGCAACGCTTTTACAACAACAGGCTTCCGGGTGATAACCACTGGGGATTGCCCCAGTTCAAAGGCTATTTCGACGATGTTTCCTGGATGGAGTTCAATAGCGTCGACGGGAAATTTACGGTCGTGGCTGCTGAAGAAGACCTCTTTGTGAGGCTCTTTGACTTTCACGCACTTTCCGGTCCACGCAACTATCCGGCACTACCTCCCGGAAATCTCTCCTTCCTCGATGCCATCCCCCCCGTGGGCACCAAATTGGCAATGGGCATCAGCAACGATACCCCGAACCTGGGACCTGCCGGGGAAATGAATACCATGGAGCATCCGGTGAGACGAACACTCTTTTTCTACTTCGGATTGCTATAATCCATATCTTGTACGCGAATCGGGAAAAATTCATGGTCGCCCCGACTTGAAAAACTACTTTTCATCCTTTTTACATTAATGACAACACGACGCGGTTTTTTGAAAGAGACGTTCCTGGGAGGGAGTATGATGATCATTTCGGGGATCACGGGATGTGCATCGGCTGTCCGTCTTAAAACACCTGCCGAAAGCGACAGTTCCTCATTTTCAAAACGGCTGAAGCCATTGGGGCGCATCCTGGAACTGGAGGGATATTACGTATGGGGCACGTCACCCATTGCCTGTTCCGACGGGAGAATCCACGTCTTCTTTTCCCGCTGGGATGCCCGCAAGGGAATGGGCGGCTGGATCAACGGTTCTGAGATAGCCCACGCCGTTGCCGACAGGCCGGAAGGGCCCTACCAGGACATCCGGACCATCCTGGCTCCCCGGGGCGGGGAATGGTTCGATGCCACCACATGCCACAACCCTCACATTCAGTTTATTGACGGAAAATACCTCCTCTTCTACATTGGCAATTCCAACAAAAAAACCAACACCAAAAGAATTGCCCTGGCTACCGCCGATTCCCCTGAAGGACCCTGGCTGAGGCCCGACACTCCCCTTCTGGAAGCAGGTGAGCCGGGAACCTGGGATGACCACTGCACTTCCAATCCGGCTTTCCTGAAACACCCCAACGGGGAATGCTGGCTCTACTACAAATCGTGGAACACATACGAGTATGAAAATTATACCGATCCCGCCATCCGCGGGAACCGGAAATATGGCCTTGCCACAGCGGCCCGGGTTAACGGACCATACCAAAAATATCCCGGAAACCCGGTCATCGACTACTCCTCGTCAGGCAACAACCGGCAACTCGAGGATGCATATGTTTTTAGAGAAAATGGCCGTTATTACATGTTGGCCCGGGACATGGGGAAATACGGCCATGAAGTGGGAATCATCCTGGAATCGGACGACGGCATCCGCTGGTCGGATTCCAAGATCGCATATCTCGGCGTCAGCCACTATGTAAAGGAGTCCCCGGCCCCGCCGCATCTTAAAAAGTACGGCCGTTTCGAAAGGCCACAACTGCTGACGCAAAACGGACGGGCCACCCACCTTTTCGTGGCTTCCCAGGGTGGAAAATTCATGACCTCCTCGGCATTTGTCTTTAAAATAGGAAAACCCCGGTAAACCGGGGATGATGAGGGCACTTCACGGGGAACTGTGTCACAGGCCTTTGTGGAGCCAGCCCTCTCCTTCACCGTTGTTTGAATTCCGGCTAACGTATTCCCCGTTGGCGCTGCCGCGGGATAAGCGAGCAAAACACAAAAAAAGTCCTTGACGGAATCGGATTGACTACATCCGTTCTTTGTGCCAGGTAAGCATCAATGCCCGGGCACTGCTAATGGCTGATCCGGTGCTGAAACCCGTCGAACTCATCCCGTTTTCGCGGGATTCGTTTTCCCGCTGCTTGGTGGCGGAGAGTTCCAAATTCCGGCGTTACAAACTTAAAAATAAGTACCATGAAACATCTGATTCATCTGACCACTCTCTTCCTGGGCCTGTTGCTCCTGGGGAGCGCTCCCGTAGCCACCAAACCTACCCTCTTCATCATCGGTGACTCCACGGTCAAAAACGGCCGCGGTGACGGGGCAGGCGGATTGCGCGGATGGGGCGAGAAGATCTCCCTTTTCCTGGACACTTCACGGATCGAAGTTCTCAACCATGCCCTGGGGGGTACCAGCAGCCGCACTTTCATCACCCGCGGATTGTGGGATGGAGTTCTGGAAAAGCTCCGGTCCGGGGATTATCTCCTGATGCAGTTCGGGCACAATGACGGAGGAGCTATCAACGACACCCTGAGGGCACGGGGGACCATCCGGGGAACCGGTGAGGAGAGTGTGGAAATCGACAACCTGATCACCAAACAGCATGAGGTGGTCCATTCTTACGGCTGGTACCTGCGGAAAATGGTCCGGGAAGCCCGAGGGAAAGGGGCCACCCCTGTCATCATCACCCCGATTCCCCGCAACGACTGGGAGAACGGAAAAATCAGGCGCACCCCCGATAGCTACCCCCAATGGGCCATGGAAGTCGCCAGGCAGGAAAAAGTGCAGTGCATCGACCTCAACAAACTGTTGTCGGATAAACTGGACACTTACGGAGAGGAAAAAGTCACCGGAAGATTCTTTTTCAAGCAGGACCATACCCATCCCACCGAAGAAGGTGCACTGTTGACCGCATCTTTGGTAGCCCGGGGAATAAAGAATCTCAGGAATAGCAAGCTGTCAAAATTCACGCTTCGCAAGTCAAAATGGATTTACCGGCAGTCTTGATCCGGAGTGGTATCCGGGGCAGGACTGGGAATTCATGTCAGGGTGGCAATCCTTTCCAAAGTGGCCAGGGACCCCGAAACCGCCACCATAATCTCCTCGCCCTTTTTGAGGTCAGCAAGTACTTGCTGCACAGCATTTGTCCTGTCGATGAGTTCGGGCTCCAGAGCAATAAGCTGGTCCCGGATGGAAAATAACTCAGCAGCACTTAAATGCAGGCAGGCAGTTTGAACCGGGCTTAGCAAAATGCCACTTTCATGCCTTTTTTCCAGAGACAGTTTTTGCAATGCCCACTGGTATTCGGGTGTCGACATGGAATTTCTGATTTTTCCCAGTTGCCTGATTGTCTGATTTTTTAACTCAGAATTTCATGCAATAGCCTGATGGAAAATAAAGAAGTTAAAAAGTAGTCGGAGTGATACAGATAATATTCTTAAGTTAGGGAAAATCGTCATCTTTATATCAGGATTCGTCACAGGGGCTTCCCCTATTTCGGGGAAGTAATGATCAAGTATAACTTAATAATTTTCAGATGAATAGTAGATTTTTAATCCTCATACTGGTCATATTGCATATGGCACCAGGGAATGCCGGGGCTCAGGATCCCCGGGAGAGGACCTATATGTACCCTGTTCCCACGCCTCATCACGAAGCCAAACCGCCGGTTGAGGGGTGGGCCCGACAGCGGGTTATTGAAAAACTGGACCGGGGAGTGACCGTTACCCGCCTGGAAGATGGCAGGATCTACCTCAGCTGGCGGTTGCTGGCCGAGGATCCTGCTGATATCTCCTTTCATCTTTACCGTGAGGAAGCGGGGAAAAAAGCGGTTCGCATCAGCCGAAGGCCGGTAGCCACAACCACCGATTTCATCGACAACGGCGCCCCGAAGGAGAGAGACATCTCCTACACCCTCCGTCCTGTGGTCGGCGGGAAGGAAGGAGAACCTTCGGAAAGGGTGACCATCCTGGCCTCTTCTCAACCGCAGAGCTACCGTTCCATCCGTTTCCGGGGGGAATACCGTCCTCAGCGTATTGCGGTTGCCGACCTCAACGGCGACGGGAAGCTTGATTTTGTAATCCGTCAGCCTGACCGGGGCATCGATCCCGGCGGGCAACCTGACAGAACGGGACTCACCTATAAGATAGAGGCGTATCTCAATGACGGCACCTTTTTATGGCAGAAGGATCTAGGTCCTGGTATCGAACCGGGAGTTTGGTATGCTCCCTTTGTGGTCTACGACCTGGATGGGGATGGCAAGGCAGAGGTCGCCGTGAAGACAGGCCCCGCCGATGCCCGGGAAGCCGACGGCAGGGTGCGCAGCGGACCGGAATGGTGCTCCGTGTTAAACGGCATGACGGGCGAAGAGATCACCCGTATCGACTGGCCGGCCCGTTCTCCCCGCTTTGGCGACTACAACCGCAATAACCGCAACCAGATGGGCATCGCCTGCCTCGACGGGAAGACCCCCTTCCTGCTGGTAGCCCGCGGCACCTACAAGCTGATGGTCGTTGACGCCTGGCAACTGAAAGAAGGGAACCTGAAACCGGCCTGGCACTGGGACGGCGATGAAGAGAATCCCGTCATCCGCCACCAGGGTGCCCACAATATGCACGCGGCCGATGTCGACGGCGACGGCCGCGATGAAATCATCCTGGGATCGGTGGTCCTCGACGATAACGGTACCGCCCTCTGGTCGACCGGACTGGGGCACCCCGACAAGTGTTTCGTCACCGACATCGATCCGGAAAGGCCCGGACTGGAGATCTTCTATGCTTTGGAGGACTGGCACGATAACGGGAACGGCATCTGCCTGGTCGACGCCCGCACCGGTGAGATCCTCTGGGGCGTGGGCCGCAAAACCTTCCATGTTGGAGATGGCATGGTGGCCGATATCCTTCCTGAAGTTCCCGGACTAGAGTGTTTCGCTTCCGAAGATCCCAAGGGAGGATCCCGCGAAAAATACCTCCTCTCGGCCAAAGGAGAACTGCTTGCCACCGGTGATAAGGTCCCCGAATGCCGTAACTGGATCTGGTGGGATGCCGACAAGGTGCGGGAAAACATCGTCACCCCCGGATGGCAGAACAGCATGTGGGACCGCTTTGAAACCCGGAAAATCTCCATCGCCAAATATCAGGGAGATACCCTGACCACCGACATCGAAGGCTCCGTGATCCTCATGGCCGACATTGAGGGGGACTGGCGCGAGGAACTTATCACCATCCTCCCCGGGGAAATGAGGATATATCGCACCACCATCCCGGCTACCGACCGGCGGGTAACCCTCCTGCAGGATCCCTTCTACCGCAACCAGGTAATCCACCGCTCCATGGGCTATGAACAATCCCCCATCCCCTCTTTTTACCTGGGGGAGGAGTAGCCTTGTCGATAAATAAAAAATTTTGTTTCTATAATTCACTATATTTACAGCATAATAGAAACAAAACAGGTAAATGGAGTTTTGGGAATTCAGAGCGAAAATGTTCGATTTGGCTTGCTTAAACATCAATCAGGTTTATGCATGGCAGCCCGGTTTTAACCGCAATAACCTTACCCGTTGGATTAAAAAAGGATATATCATCAGGTTACGGCAAGGCTATTATGCCTTTTCAGAATATAAGAACAAACCTGATTACTCCCGGTATTTTGCCAATCAAATTTACCGCCCATCCTATATAAGTCTGCATACTGCCTTGTCATTTTATGGGATGATCCCAGAGGCAGTTGTGCAAATTACCAGTGTAACCTCTCTGAAAACGGCATCATTTATCAACGACATTGCTGAATACACTTATCAGAATGTAAAAGAAAAAATAATGTTTGGATATGTGTTAAAACCTATGGCAGACAACCGCACCATTAAATTGGCCTCTCCCGAAAAGGCATTGCTTGACTTACTCTACCTTTATCCGCAATATGAAAGTGAACAGGAGCTGGATGAATTGCGCCTGGATGAAGATTTCCTGCACACTCATTTCAACACAGATCTCCTGATGGACTATTGTAGTTTGACCCAAAACCAGGCACTTGACCATCGGGTGAAGTTATTCCTGAAAATTTATGATTTATGATCCGGATAGACCAGATAAAGCAATTTTTTCCTGCGTATGTCCATGAAAATTCAATTTTCGATAAATACATTCTGAAAGAGTATATACAGTTGATGATATTGGATTATCTCTCTTCAACACCCTACATAAGAAAAGTGGTATTAATCGGAGGAACAAATCTACGCCTTGTCAAAGGCATAGACCGGTTTTCAGAGGATTTGGACTTCGACTGTAAAAATCTTTCGAAAAATGAATTTTTCGAAATGACAAACGGAGTAATTCAGTTTCTGGAACGTTCAGGAATGAAGGTTGAAACGATAGAAAGAGAAAATCCGAAACTGACCGCTTTCAGACGCAACATCTATTTTCCTGAACTTATGTTCAATTTAGGATTGAGCGGTTTTAAGGAAGAACGTTTTCTGATAAAGATAGAGGGTCAGGACCAGGGAATTAACTATACCCCAATAATAACGAATATCAATGGATGCGGATTCTTTTTCCCTTTTCCCGTTCCTTCTGACGGCATATTGTGCAGTTTGAAGATTGCGGCCATGCTCGCCCGTTCAAAAGGGCGTGATTTTTATGACCTGATGTTATTGTTTTCCCTCTCCAAACCGGATTATAGTTATCTTTCACAGCGTTGTGGAGTGAAAAACTTACAGGAGCTCAAACAAACAGTAGCCCAATTGCTGAAAACGGTTGATTTAAATAAGAAGCAAAAAGATTTTGCACATCTGCTTTTTAATAAAACAAAAAGCAGTAAGATTTTACTCTTTGGAGAGTTTGTACATTCACTGGCAGATTGACAAAACGACCTACTATGAAGAATTTAATAACTCTAATTCTTGCCCTGGCGTCAGCGTATTTTCTTCAGGCCCAGAAGCAAACCGATTCGAATACTCCGCTCCACATGTTGCAACCGGCTTATCAAATCCCTTACGGAAGACCCGATGTGGCCGGCATCACCCAAGTGCTGGAAACCGTTCATACGTATCTCGACCGGAACACCTTTCCGGAACTGATCGACAAGAACACCCGAAATCCTGTGACCGACTATTCAAAAACCGACGGCAACACGATTTTTAAACCCGGTGACTTCAGGCTGGTAAGTTATGAATGGGGCGTCACCTATGCCGGGATGCTGCTGGCCGGTGAGATCACCGGCGATCCCCGCTACGCCCGTTACACAACGAAACGGTTGAAGTTCCTGGCTGATATCAGGCCGGGATTTGTCGCTTTCGAAGAGCAGGAACCGGGAGTGAGACATACCTTCTATTCCGTTCTTCACCCCCATGCCCTCGACGACTGTGGCTCCCTGTGTGCCGCCATGATCAAGGCACAGAAGCAGGAAGCCATACCCGGACTGGAACCTGTCATTGCAAATTTCATTGATTATATCAGCAACAAGGAGTTCAGGCTTAAAGACGGCACCTTGGCCCGCAACCGGCCCCTCCCCAACACGATCTGGCTCGACGACCTCTTCATGAGCGTTCCCGCCCTGGCACAGATGGGTGCTTACACCGGTGACCGGAAATATTTCGATGATGCGGTGAAACAGGTGCTGCAATTCTCCCGGCGGATGTTCAATTACGAGAAAGGATTGTTCATGCACGGGTGGGTACAGGAAATGGAGGAGCATCCCCAGTTCCACTGGGCCCGCGCCAACGGATGGGCTTTGATGACCATGGTGGAACTGCTGGAAGTACTCCCTGCTGACCACCCCGGCTACGGTGACGTGCTGGAACTGCTGCGCCGCCATATCCGCGGACTGGCCAACACCCAGTCTTCAGAAGGATTCTGGCATCAGCTCCTCGACCGGCCCGACTCTTACCTGGAAACCTCGGCTACCGCCATCTACACCTATTCCATTGCCCGGGCCATCAACCGGGGCTATGTTGACGGCCAAGTTTACGGACCTATGGTGTGCCTGGCCTGGAATGCCGTGGCCACCAAAGTCAATGAACACGGACAGGTCGAAGGGACCTGCGTGGGCACCGGCATGGGCTTTGACCCTGCCTTTTACTATTACCGCCCGGTCAACATCTACGCCGCCCACGGCTACGGTCCCGTGCTGCTCGCCGGCGCCGAAATGATCAGGCTGTTGAAAAACCACAACCTCAAAATCAACGACAGCGCCCTGATGCTTTATGACAACGGGTCAGCCCACCTGAAAACCTGGAAATTTCACGCCGGAGAAGGGAACAAAATTCCCGGGACCATCCATGTAACCCCTGAAACCACATGGTCGGAAGAGAAAGGGTATGGCCTGCTTGCGCAAAAAATCCCTATTGCCGTTACCCGGAAGGTAAAAAACCATCCGACTTTCACCTTCCTGACCAATGACCAACCCTTTGCCTTTTCCCTGGCTGTGCCTGAAGGAAGGTATGCCGTCACGGTAACCCTGGGCGACCCTGCCGGAGTCTCTGAAACCACCGTGAAAGCCGAATCACGCCGGCTGATGCTGGAAAATGTCTACACCGCCAAAGGAGAAATTGTGACCCGGACTTTTATCACCGACGTGCGGACACCCCGCATCAACCCCACAGAACAGATCAGACTGAAACCCCGGGAACTGAACTACCTCAACTGGGACGACAAGCTGACCCTCGAATTCAGCGGTTCCCGGCCGGCACTCTCCTCCCTGGAGATCACGGAAGTCAGGGACCTTCCGGTGATCTACCTGGCCGGAAATTCCACGGTCACCGACCAGGAGGAGGAGCCCTGGGCCTCGTGGGGACAGATGTTCCCGCGGTTTCTGAAGCCGGAAGTGGTGGTGGCCAATTATGCCGAATCGGGGGAGTCGCTCCTGAGCTTTAAGAGGGAACTGAGGTTGCAGAAAATCCTGAGCCTTATTCAACCAGGTGACTGGCTCTTCATTGAGTTTGCCCATAACGACCAGAAACCCGGGGGCAACCACCTCGATCCCTTCACCACTTACCGTGAAGAGCTGAAATTCTATATCGGGGAGGCCCGGAAGAAAGGAGCCAGGCCTGTTTTGGTCACCTCGATGCACCGGCGCAGGTTTGATGAATCGGGAAAAATTGTCAACTCGCTGGAAGAATTCCCCGAAGCGATGCGCCAAACCGCCATGGAGGAGAAGGTACCCTGTATCGACATTCATGCCATGAGCAAAACCCTCTTTGAAGCCCTCGGTCCGGAAAATTCAAAAAAGGCATTCGTCCACTATCCCCCTAACAGCTTTGCCGGTCAGACACAGCCCCTTGCCGACAACACCCATTTCAGCAACTACGGGGCTTACCTGCTGGCGCAATGCGTGGTCAAAGGAATCGGGGAGTCGGTGCCGGAATTGGCAGCATCACTCCTCTCTGACCTGCCTCCGTTTGATCCGGCAAAACCTATTCCCTTCGAAAAGTTTAGGCTGCCGCGGAGTATAAAATACAACACCCTCCACCCTGCCGGAAACTGACCATCACAATGACTTCCGGAAGGGATACTACTTCTCATTCCATAAAAAGTATATCTTTTAAGAAACGAAATCCATAATATGTATATCTTTATAGGTTGTAAAAACCTTCATTTCAGTGCACATTGAATAATTTCAATACTAAATATTTTCTATTTCTTTGTCTCTTAGCAATTGGATTTTCATGCCAGAATAGGTCAGAAAGAGCAGAAAAAACCCTCGGCAAAGCAGAAATGGTGGTCGACACTTTGCCCGACAGCGCATTGGTAATGCTTAACACGATTCAAAATCCTCAGCGCTTAAATAAGCCGCTATATTATGACTATTTACTGTTACGGGTACGGGCAAAAGACAAGTCGTTCAAAGACATCGCACAGGACACATTAATTTTTAAGGTAAAAGATTACTATGTCCATAAAAAGAATGTGGAAAAAATTTTCATGTCAACCTTCTATTGTGGCAGGGTCTTGAGGGAACAGGGAAAATTCGGGGAAGCTTTGGAAACATTTTTAAGTGCAGAACCTTACCTGGATAAAAGCAAGAATATCAATCTGAAAGGATTACTCCAAGGTTCTATCGGTGAGATATATTATCAGCAGCTTCTGAAAGAAAAAGCCTTTATTCATTTTAAGCGTGCATTAAGTTTTTTTCATCAAGCCAATAACTTCAGAAATGAAATAATTGAATGTAATTACATCGGAAACTGTTATTTGTTAGAGGAGAAAAGCGACAGCGCCATTGTTTATTATTTCAGGGCATTGGCGTTGGCAGACAGGCTCCAGTTTACCGGAGAACAAGCGGGCATTAGAGAAAGTATTGGCGTTGCTTACCGGGAGAATAGAGATTTTAAAAATTCGGAGGAGTATTTCAAAGAAGCCTGGAAATTTTCTGTCGACTCGTTAAGAAAAGCCAGATTGTCTTCAAATCTGGCAATTCTGTTTGAATATCAAGGAAAGAACGATTCAGCCATCTCATTCCTTCAAAAAGCGTTAAGTTACTTGCCATCAGACAAAGAGAATTTCCTATCTGCTAACATTTATAAAACCTGGTCTGCTGTTGAAGAAAACAAAATGAATTTTGAAGGAGCGTTGGAAAAGTACAAAATCTACAACAAGTATCTTGCCTCCATTTTAAACGATAATAAAAACAGTGCTGTTCTGGAAATCGAGGGAAAGTACAATTATCAACGCGTAGAAAACTACAATAAGCAACTTCTTATCGAAAGGCAAAAAATCTTTTTATATTTTCTGGTGGTGGTAATTGTTTTCATGCTGTCATTTCTTGTGGTATTAAGACGATCCTATGTCAATGTGAAGAAGCTAAAGGAGGCTGAAACGAAGATTTATCACATGAAAGAGCTGGCCAGAAATTTTAATGAAAATGAGGATTCTTTCAGGAGCATTTTGCTGCGCCATTTCAATATCCTCAAAAAAACGGCGTTACTGGAAGGCAATTTGAATGAGGCAGAAAAAGGAAAGGGGGAAAAGTTGCTCCGGAAATTTAACGAAATTGTATATGGCAGCAAGGAGCTGGAATGGGGAGTTTTGTACCAGGCCCTTGATAAACTGCACAATGGTTTTTTTGAACGACTGAAGAGGGAATTTCCCCATCTTGACGAAAGCGAGTTCCGAATTTGTTGTCTGGCGTACGATGAGTTTGACAATACAGAGATGGCCATTGTTTTAAACTACAGTATCAACACTATTCAGGCCAAAAAAAGCGCCATACGAAAAAAACTTGGGATAAGATCCTACGGTGATATCCGGGATTTTCTGCTCCGGGGAGCGAAGAACATCTCCCCTCTTTCTCCCACAACAGAATAGGCTAAATTAAAGCTGATTAACGAAAGGAGCTTTGTTTAATAAGTAAATAAGTATATCATTTGTCGGTTAAATCCGGCAAAAATCCCGGTTGCGTTATGAATGTTCGAATGCACAATTACCGGTTCAGAAAACGGATTTATACGCTGACTTACTTGCAGTATGTAGGTACGGTAATATTCGATATAATCTTTACTGGCTTGTATTGCTTCTAACCAGAATTCTTCATCGCGGCTATGGTTTTGCTCCATTGAATATTTAAGATTTGCGTTGGCGTAGAGTAATTTTGCATGGGTAACATTTTCCGCCTCACCCATGGTGGTCATCACATCATAGGAAACATTATTCAGCCAAAAGTCATTTCCAAAACATACCGATCTGCCAAAAGCTTCGTACTCGCGTGTGGGGATCGTTTTTTGTTTCAGTTCACGGTGCAAAATAGCATTAAGCGTCTTGCGTAAATAGATATCCTCAACAAAGTTGAAGAGGATACGCTCAAAGCTCCACTGACTTACGAGCCATTGGTCAACCAGCTTCGCCAATTCGCGGTATGCCTTTCCCGGCAACCCTGCTGTTCTTAGCTTTTCCAAAGACTCCCTGGCAAGCATGTACCGTTTATATCCTTCTCGTGGATTAAAGAAGCAAGAACGAAACAGGTATCGTGCTTCTTGTACCGTTTCTCCAAAGTTTACCTGTAACGGGAAAACATCGTAATCCATAAGATCATTGGGATTAAGGTATTTAACCCACTTGACTTCAAAATCGGGTACTGTGACTTCAACAAAACCCGGCACCTTACTTTCAGCAGTTATTTCTTCGTGTCCCGGAATATTCACTTTGAGTGTATAGGTCTTGCCCATCCCGGGATAGTCATCGCTTTTATACACTCCTTTTTCCCCCGAATAATTAAGTGTTATGATTTCTCCGGTTCCAGAGGTAATTTCCACGATTGCATCTTCAATAAAAATGTCTTCGTTTTCTTGTATATTTTTGGTTTCCGAGAGTGTAAGTTCCCATTTATCCTGAGGATTAAATAAACAGCTAACAACGACTTCCCTGTTGATGCCGGGCACATCAATTTCCATGTCTTTAACGCAAGAGGGTAATGCTAAAACCACTGAAAATGATACGAGTAAATATTTAAAAACAGACTTCATCATCATTCAACCGGCTTTAAAATCTGATATGGTAGCTAATGGATGGAATTATTGGAAAAATACACACTTGCTTGTACTTCGTTTCGCCTGCCGGCGATGTTTGCGGAAAGTACATGTATGCATTCTGACGGGCATAGGCGTTATAAACCCCCAATTTCCATTCGCGGCAGCGCCTGCCAATTTGTTTTTTAAATGTAGCGCTAAGGTCCAAATGATGAAATGCAGGTAGCCGATAGCCGTTGTATTCATTGAAGTATTGAATACGGTGGGTGTCTTTTATGTCAATGTTGGTTAAAAAATCGGTTATTGTATAGTCGACTGGTCCCGCTGCCTGAAAATCCTGCACGGGAATTGTAGCTGCCATTCCGGTTTGGCAGGTCCACACTGCAGAACACTCCAAATTGTCGGTTAAATTATACACGAATCCCAAATTCAAATCGTGCCGGCGGTCGAATTTATACGGGAATGGTTTGCCGCTGTTGAGGTGTTCAAATTCGCGCTCGTTCCATGAAAGCGTATAGTTTACCCATGCATTTAAGCGCGAGGTTTTGTAATTCCACGCGTTCTCGAATCCCCGGGCTTTGCCTCTGCCGGTTTCAACCAAATCTTCCCAATTGTCGTAAATATCCATAAAGCTGTTTCCGGCTTTGTAGTTAATTACGCCGTTCATGGTTTTGTAGTAGGCGTCGATTTTATAAGAGAACTTGTCGTTCGCTTTAAAATTGGCGCCACAGGTGATTTGTTGCGAAGTTTCGGGTTTGATATTTTCGGTTGCCGGCACCCAAATATCCGACGGTAAGCCTACACTGCTGTTGGTTAATAAATGCAGCGGCTGTACCATTTGGTCATATGAAAAAAAGAGGCTTAGATGGTGGTTTACCTCCAATTTTGCATTGCCCCGTGGCGTAATATAACTGAACCATTTGCCTCCCAAATCATACAGATCGAGCCGAAGTCCGCCCTGCACAGTAAATTGATCACCCATGTTCAGCTCATCGTCCATAAACAATGACAGGGCCTTATTGTTTACCTCGCCGTTGCCTCTTTGAGTATTTTGGCCGTCATGCCGCTCAATTTCCTGCTGGCCGGGCAAGTAACTGTTTAATTCTCCGCTTGTACCAAACTGGATTTTATTTTGAGGTAAATACCAATCGAAGAGAAATTGCAGTTTGTTGTTGTTTACCCGCGTTTCGTAAACAACATCAGACCAGATATCTTCTTTTCCCTCCTTGTTTTTAACCGACTGGAAGTACTTGTTGTGCACTTGATAGCGAAATGATCCGCTGGAAAGGCTTGTATTCAAATAGAGCCTGTTTCCTAACTGGCTTGTCCAGCGCAGGGCTCCAATTTTGTTACCCCATTTGAGTTGTAATTGGGTGGTTTGTTTGGTTTCGCCCTCTTCGAACGAATAGTTGTCTTTAAAGTCAGCCGATAAACGATCGCCGCCACCGTAAAAGCTTACATACAAACGGTTTTCAGGATTAAGTTCAAAATTGAATTTTGCATTGAGGTCGTATAAATTCAATCCGGGCACTACTACTTCATTGTCCGACATTTGAGAGATCTTAGCGATACCGGTTACAAACAAATCGAGCAGTGTCCGGCGTGCAGAAATCAAATACGACGATTTGCCTTTTTTCATAGGGCCCTGGCGCGTAAACACTGAAGTGACCGGCCCGATGGTAAGATCAGTTTCAGGATGGTTTTTATTTCCTTCTTTCATTCGCACATCAATAACCGATGACAAGCGGCCTCCGTAACGAGCCGGGAAACCGCCTTTGTAAAAATCCACACTTTGCAGCGCTTCGGGCGTAAATACCGAAACGAAACCAAACAAATGGGTCGCATTGTAAACAGGCACACCATCAAGCAGGATCAGGTTTTGATCGGAACTGCCACCACGAACAAATACTCCGGCACTTCCTTCGTAACCTTGTTGAACTCCGGGTAAAACAGTCAGGCTTTTCAGTACATCTTGTTCTCCGGCAAAGGCAGGCAGTGCCCTAACCGTTTGCATATCAATTTGTTCGTGTCCCGAAAAGGTGGTTTTTTGTTTTAACGACTGTGCTGTTACAATTACTTCCTGTAAATCATTCTCTGTTATTAATTGAAAGTTGATTGAAGTGTCGGCTGGGGCATAAAAAGAGAGTACCTGTTCATTATACCCGACAAACGAGACACGCAACTGAACCTTGCCTGCCGGAACAGTTAAAGAATAAAAACCGTAGGCGTTACTTATGGCCCCCAACTTGTTTTTTTGCTCATATACAGTGGCATGATAAAGGTTTTCAGAGGATACGGAATCGCGAATATACCCGGAGACAGTTATGTTCTTTTGCGCTGAAACCTTAACCAGGATGCTTGTAAACAAGAGTAAAATCAATAATTTTTGTTGGGTCATTATACGATGATGGAAATTCCTGCTAAGCCCGCAAAGATTTTTGGAAACTATAGCTTCTTCAAAATTTAAATTGGCCAATTGGATAAGAAAGCTGGAGTTGAAACATGTTGTTCCTGTTAATTGAACCTTTGTAGTGTCCATCAGGTTCTGCCTGTTTATCGCTGAATCCCTGCTCTTTAAATCCTTTGATGTAGTTAACCGACCATTTCAATTTATTTTTTTGGCTTCCAAATCCAACTGTCCAGTTAAATTCAGGCTTTTCGTTTACCGCTTCGTAATTCATTATCCAGGTAGTTTCAATACCCCCTTTGACAAAAAAGCTTTTGCTCAATAACATCTTGAAATGAACGGGAACAACGACATAGTGCATCGGAAGTTTATCCCAACCTTCTGCACTAATAGGATATCCGGAATCAGGGTCAATGGAACCCGAATCTACCAAATAATGTTGCTGCATTTGTTTGAAGCGGTAAGCAATGCCAATCTCAGAAGAAACTCTCCAGAAAAGATCGCGTGAGGCATAAACCCCTATGCCGGCTCCAAACCCGTTTTTGATTTCCCATCCCCGATATATTGTTTCTTTGTGCGGCATAAACCAAAAACCTTCGGTACTTATTCCGAATTCTGTTTTTTCCTGCGAAAAAGAGAAATAACTGCCGAGTAGCAAGCATAAAATAATTGTAACCTGTTTCATGTTTTTTATTATAATTAAAATGGAAGCTCAATATGATGTTGAGCTTCCATTGAAGTAATTAATTGATGGTTAGATTAATTGCCAAATCATGTGATAAGAGTTTTCCATTGCAAGAAAAATTGTTTATGATTGGAGCAGTACCAGGATAGGAAGAAGGTATTGGAGATAAAGGCCACTCAAAAATCCAAATTTTAACATCCAGATAAACATTAGAAAGTTCTGAATAGTTTATTTGGGTATAACCCGGTGCAGGTGTCATGTTTGTGAAATTTATAGAATAACCTCCTTCATATGGATCGTAGTTTCCACCCAAATTATAACTTAAATGTTGATGACTAAACAAGCCTTTAGAATCACGCCACCCAAATGTTCCTTTTTTTTCTTTATGAAAATACAAATAATATTTAAGACCATTTTGAATAGTTATTAGGTTTCCCCAAGCATCGGTAACCAGCATGGTTTGCGCACCATAACAGAAAGAGAGTGTCCATCTTACGCCTCTTCCCTCAGAATAAACTGTTTTACTTACTACTGTGCCATAATTAGTAGGCAAGGTTGATTTTAACTTCGGGAAAGTACGCACCTTAACAAGAGAAGTATCGCAGCTTTTAGGATTGCTTAAAAACTGGTTTAATGTTTTCTTACTTCCATCAATTACACAAATTTGAGCATCCTTTTGAAAACAGTATAAAACATTCCCAATCTTTATTAATCCATCTTTATTTAAAATACAATCCCATGAATAATCCAAAAAAGGATAACACAACGAGGAATCCTTCATATTATAATAACCCTCTTCGACTAATTGTTCAGCATATCTTTTGGCATTATCATAATCGTCATAACCAGCCAGCTTATCAGAAGCCTGAGCCCTGAACATTTTTGCAGATTTTAATCCGATTTGGTTTTCCCATATAAATTGTTCTTCAAGAGATTTATTTTGCAACAATTTTCTTAAATGATCAGCAGTTTCAAAGTCCTTAAGAACCAAATAACCATTTTCAGAATATACATCCGGTTTAGTCGCATTAAACAACTGTGCATCGGTTCCGCTAATTTCATCACTTTTTTCACAGGCAGTAAAAATGCCTAAAAAAGCAATTAACATGCAAGTCAAAATTCGTTTACACAAAAGTAGTTTTTTCATTTCTATAAAGTTTTAATGTTTATAAATTTATTCGTACAAATTTAGGGGCCGATCATTTTCCACGCAAGGAGCTTTCGGAGGCATATAGCTTTTTCTGATCCCTCCGAAATCACAACATCTTAATTTGCACGTACTTGCATTCATGTTGAAGCACTCTTCATATAGCTTTTCCCGGATTTGCGATTTGATACAATCAAGTATTGTTCCTATTATTGATGTGCATTGTCATCACATCATCAATATAACCTTATAAAAAAAAACGCCTGAAAGTTGCTCCCACACCTGTAAAGGAGAATAAAAAAGCTATATTTCCCGGAAGGAATGCACCAATTATGGAATTGGCTTTTAGGTATTTACAAAATTTTTGTCAAAAAAAAAGCTATATGTGCCCTGGTTGACAGCATCTCCAAAGGTTGTATTTCGTACCTTCGAATAACTATTTCCGGTAATATGAGCCTGGGTTGTTCCGGGTTTATAAAACCGGAATTGATCCCGACAGTTTAAGCCCGATTCAAATTCGAAGGCATGGAAGAAAAACCAGGGGTTGGTCTAAATACAGTTTGACTTATTTCGCTAATATGTTATTGGCAATAATATAGATCAATTTTAAGGGTGTTGTAAATTTTTATCATGTACTTAGTAAAATTTTATAAATCGCTAGACAAGAATGTTCTCTCTGAAATCTATGATATTAGAGATACACTTACAATTCAATTTCGAGGAGAGGATGAAGCAAGGCAATTTAACAGACACTTTTCTTTCAATCTTAACTATGATGGCAAATATGTTTCCTTTTGCAAGGAGTTAAGTTCAAAGAGTAAAATTTTCAAGAACTACTATGAGTCAATCCAGGTTGGAGGAGATATTTCTCCTTCAAATTATGCAATGATACTCCACGACTACAATTAAATAGATTTCAAAATGAAAAATATGTTATCTATAAGATTAATCCGTTTGATCTTAGCTTTTTCAGTAGTGTCTTTTTTGGGTACAACCTGTGATGATAACGAAGAACCAGTCCTGGATTATGTTGGGAAATGGGTAGCGGAAAAACAAGTTGCAGTGGCAACCGGATATGTAACAATCAAATACTACCTCGAACTAACAAATAAAGGATTTAAGGAAACTTTTATCCGGCCTCCACGACACTATCATTCTAGGGGTGACCAGCTAACTTTGGAAGGAATAGTTTATGCTACTGAAAATACTGTAAAACTGGTTATTCATAAGTTAAGTGTGTCAAAATACGATGTCTCCACGGATACAGCTTCAGCACCTCACGAAATACATACTTATAAAGATCAGGATTTCGGGTTTAATTTCGAAGGCATGGTATATTCAATCAGTAATCATCAATCTGAGTATAGCTTTATTGACGGAAAATTAATATTTAAAACTGATTTTAATATGGATGGTATATATTCTGAACAAGAAAAATCAGTATATACCAAACAGCTATGACTTCACCTGATTATAAAAGGTAAACCACACAAGAGAATAATTGACCGGGTTGTAAAACAAGCTTCCCTTTTTATCACGTTTAATTCTCTGTTACAAAACCATCCCTTACAGTAATGGAATAGTTAAATCCGTTGGATTAAGGATTAGCGAACTATAAACAAGATGCTGGGATTTTAAAACTCGCTGGGGATCGTATCAACAGAAAGGTATGTTTGCGGAAGTCCTGTGAGCCACCACCTACAACCGGCGCATCAACCTTTACATCAACGTTTGGGAGGTCTGCAATGACATTACCTGTATGAGAAGGATGAAGGACTCTGGCTCATCTCCACCAGTTGGTAATACCCACATTCACACGAATACTGCGGATTCTCGTTTCGCAGTTCCGTGTCCTTCGGGCATCCCCTACTTTCACCTAAGCCTTGACCTGGCCGGAACGAAGTGAAGGCCTGCTGACCTCAACCTAAACCTTAGTATTTATTGTAGTGGATCATCCAGCCGTCGAAGTCGAGCGACTGGAAGTTGGCTTCCTTATAGATGAAGTTGATGGGGAAAAGCTGCAAATAACGAACCGGCCTGCCGTCGAGGTGCGCCGGGTTCCATTGGAGACTCAGGTTTTGCAGGGCAGCGACGGCCACCTCATTCAGCCGGGGATTAAACCCTTCTATGACCCTGACCCCGGCAAGGTCGCCCGTTTCCATCACCACGAAGCCCAGCACCATGTTTCCCGTCAAGACGGTCAAATCGAGCCCCGACTTCTCCAAGGCATTTTTCATATACTGGTGCAAAAAGAGATTTCCGCCCGTTAGCATAGGTTCCTCATCCACACTGTAAAATACCGAATCAATATACTTGCTTCCGTTTTCCAGCCAATTAAAGTTGCCCTCGAGTTCATTCCGGCGGTATTGCGCCACCGACCGGGTTTTGCCATTGGGATAATAGTCGGTCACCTCGCCGTCGAGGAGCAGAGGAAACCGGCTCAGGGTAAACCCCTTTCGAATCAGTTTACCCCCGACTTGTTCCAGAAACTGCCATTTCCCCTCCCCGGCAGGAAGATACTGCCGCAACAGAACCCCCTCTTTACGCCCGGCACCCTGGCGGAGCTCCCAGGTATCCCCCTTCAATACGCGGATTTTCAGAGTAGCAGTTTTTTCCCACCGCCCATTGACCTTCTTCCAGGATATCTCTTCCTTCTTGTTCATCTTCGTGGTGACCACCTCCTTTTTGAACAGGGCCCCTTCCTCAGGAACCAGCCTGCCGTTAGTCCCCAGGTAAACCACCGTATCCCGCGGATTTTCTGAGGCGAGGAGTGCACCGGACATCATGACAAGAAAAAGAGATAACAACGCAGGGAATAAGCCCCCCCTTGAAAAAGACAAATTTAAGAGGTTGCTTGCTGAGTTTGAATGGGAATCACAATGAAACATATGAAAATGATATTTTAAGCTCTTGTTTTCCATGTACCTATAGCTGACTTGATGACTACTTATTGTCTGAAAAGAATTGCATACCTGTTGCATGACTGGTATGACATGATAATGGGACAAATATTTATCCCTGCTAAATTATATAATTCCTGCCTTATTCCGTTACGTAAATGGCCCTTCCCGTACCGGAATTCAAGTAAAGGGATTCTGAAAGGACAAGATGATGCTGCTCCGGCTGGCCGGTTTACTACCTCCGGGGTTATGTTTGGAATCCGTCGAAATATACTATTTTTAAGGGCATCAAAAGAACGAATTGCGTATAGCAGATATGGTCCGACGTATATTTCGGTTTTTGCTGAAAGCTGCCGCCTGGTTCATCGGGCTGACGGTCCTCCTTGTGCTTTTTTTCAAATGGTTCCCGGTGCCGGTTACTCCGCTGATGGTAATCCGGACGGTCCAGCAGGCCACCAGGGGCAAAGAGATCCGCATGCAGCACGACTGGGTGGCCATGAAAAGGATCTCGCCAAACCTCCAACTGGCAGTCATCGCTTCCGAAGACCAGAACTTCGTTTACCACCGGGGATTTGACCTGGAGGCCATCGATAAAGCCCTGAAAGATTCACAGAAGAGAAACCGCAAACCCCGGGGGGCCAGCACCATCTCCCAGCAAACAGCCAAGAATCTATTTCTCTGGCCCGGGCGAAGCTGGGTCCGCAAGGGACTGGAAGTGTGGTTCACGGGTTGGATAGAATTGCTCTGGAGCAAAAAGCGTATTCTACAGGTCTATTTGAACATCGTTGAGATGGGTAACGGCATTTACGGGGCGGAAGCGGCCGCCCATCATTTTTTCGGTGTTCCCGCGGAAAAGCTCACCTCCCGTCAGGCCGCCACCCTGGCCGCCGTCCTGCCCAATCCCCGACGTTACAACGCCGCTTCACCGGGCCCTTATGTTTCGGGACGGATCGGTTGGATCCAGGGACAGATGCAACAATATGGTCCCCTGGACCTGAAACCTCCCCGGAAACACAAAAAACAGAAAAAGAAATAACCATTTTCAAGAGGGTAGTTCCCGGTGGCCTGACCATTTATATCAAGCCATTATATGCACATTATGAAAGCAACTGCAATGATCTTATTTTTCGCCCTTCTCGCGGGGTGCGGCATGGGAAAGAAAGGGGAGGCTCCCCTTTATACGGAGAACAGGGCACCCCTGCGTGCCAATCCTTTTATTGAGCTTCCGCTGGGTGCCATTCGTCCGGAGGGGTGGCTGCGGGAGATGCTTCTGCGCCAAAAAACAGGAGCCACGGGTCACCTTGATGAACTCTATCCTGCGGTGATGGGACCCCGCAACGGATGGCTCGGAGGCGACGGCGACCAGTGGGAACGGGGTCCCTACTGGATCGACGGTCTCCTTCCCCTGGCCTGGATCCTCGAAGACGACACCCTGAAAGCCAAAGTACAGCCCTGGATAGAATGGGCCCTCCAAAGCCGGCAACCCGACGGCTATTTCGGCCCCTCGACCGACTATCCCCCGGAAAAGGGCCTCCAGCGCAACAACAGCCGCGACTGGTGGCCCAAGATGGTGATGCTTAAAATCCTGAAACAGTACTATCAGGCTACCGCCGACACCCGGGTCATCGACCACCTCACTGCTTATTTCCGGTACCAGTTGGAGAACCTGCCCAAAACACCCCTGGGACACTGGACCTTTTGGGGGGAATTCCGGGCCGCCGACAACCTGATGGTAGTCTACTGGCTTTACAATGTCACCGGGGAACCTTTCCTGCTGGAGCTCGCCACCCTGCTGCAGCAGCAGGCCTTCGACTTCACCTCCGCCTTTCTTGCCGGAGATCACCTCTCCACCCCCGGAAGTCTTCACTGCGTCAACCTGGCCCAGGGATTCAAGCTGCCCCTGTTGGTCTATCAGCAGTACCCCGATGAGAAATACCCCCAAGCCACCCGGAAGGGATTCAGCGACCTGAGGCAGCACTTCGGGCAGCCCTATGGCCTTTACGGGGGCGATGAGGCCCTTCATTCCGCCGATCCCAACCAGGGTTCGGAGCTCTGTTCCGCCGTGGAGATGATGTTTTCGTTGGAGACCATGCTGGCCATCACCGGAGATATTCATTATGCCGATCATCTCGAGAAGATTGCCTTCAACGCCCTGCCCGCCCAGGTCAGCGACGACTTCCTGCAGCGCCAGTATTTCCAGCAGGCCAACCAGGTGATGATCACCCGGCAGATGCGCAATTTCGACGTCAACCACGACGGCACCGACGTCTGCTTCGGCCTCCTCACCGGCTACCCCTGCTGCACCTCCAATATGCACCAGGGCTGGCCCAAATTCACCCAGAACCTCTTCTACGCCACCCCCGACCGGGGAGTCGCCGCCCTGGTCTACGCCCCAGCAATGGTCAGGCTGAAGGTGGCCGGCGGCAAGGAGATCCTCATCAGGGAAGAGACCAACTACCCTTTTGAAGAGAAAATCACCTTCCATCTTGAATGGCACGGAGACTCCGGGTCCCTCAGGTTCCCCTTCCGGCTGCGGATCCCGGAATGGTGTGCCCACCCCAACTTGCTGGTCAACGGAGAAGAAACGGAGGTGGCTCCTGTTGACGGCCTGGTCACCCTCAATCGACACTGGCACGATGGCGACCGCATCGAACTGACCCTTCCCATGGATATCACACTTTCCACCTGGCATGAAAACAGCCGTGCCGTGGAGCGCGGCCCTCTGGTCTACGCCCTGAAAGTCGAGGCCGGGAAACGGATGGTTACCAATACAAAGGATCCGGAAACCTACGGGACGGAATATGAGGAATATCTGCCCCTTTCCCCCTGGAACTACGGACTGACAGAATCGGAGGTGGCTAATCCGGCCGGAAAAATGCAGGTGACCGCCAAAATTCAGGACAACTATCCCTGGACCACGAACAACGCCCCGGTGGAGATCCGGGCACGCGGCATCCGAATCCCCTCATGGCAGCTTTACAACGGCAGCGCCGGTCCCCTCCCCTGGAGCAACATGTACAAAATGGAACTGGGTGACCTTCCGGAGGAGGAAGAGATCACCCTAATCCCCTATGGCTGCACCACCCTGCGAATCACCGAATTCCCGGTCATCAGGGGAAGATAGAAAAATCTTAGTATACCAGTGTCTGGATAGCGTGGGCGGGAATGGAGACGGCAGTCTGGAAAGCCCCAGCAAACAACTGGTAATCAACCTTCACATCGCCCTGGTTCATCACCACCGTGACCATTTTGCCATCGGGATTCAGGAAGGAGGTGCTCAGGAGCATGCTGCGGCTGGAGGCCGTACTCACCCTGACGGCTCCCGGGCAGATAAATTTGGAGAGGTGGCCGATGTAATAGTAAGAAGGCGTATAGATCAGCCTGCCTGTGCGGGTGTCGGCATGGACAGGAGCAAAGCAGAAATTGCCCACATGGTTGGGACCTCCTGTCTCATCAAGCAGGATGTTCCAGTCGGTCCACCCCACTGTGCCGTTGTTGAAGTCGTTGATCATGGAACGGCCGTAGCGCTCCCCGTTGGGCCAGTACTGATACCGGGCCGTGTCGAAACGCTCGACACACCCCTCGGTGAACATCAGCTTCTTGCCGGGATAAGCTTCGTGGACCTTTCTGACATTCTCAAACATGGGATCTCCGCCGGTCCATGTTTCATACCAGTGGAATCCCAGTCCCCAGGCATATTTCGCAGCGTCAGGATCGTCAAAGATCACATTGGCCCGGTAATTCATCAGGTCGCGGTTGTGATCCCACACGATGATGTTCTTGTCGCCCAGTCCCTCCTTTTCAAGGGTGGGCCCCAGGAAATTCTTCAAAAAATCGCGCTCCTCTTCGGCGGTATATATGCACGATTCCCAGGTTTGGGTAGCCATGGGCTCATTCTGAACTGAGATTCCCCAGACGGGCATCCCTTCGGCCTCAAAGGCCTTAATAAACTTCACATAATAGTTGGCCCAGGCCTGGGCAAAGTCGGGCAGCAGTTTGCCGCCCCGCTGCATGTTGTTGTTGTCTTTCATGAAGGCGGGCGGGCTCCACGGACTGGCATAGAGCATCAGGGTTCCCCCGGCGGTTTCCGTAGCCGCTTTGATCAGCGGAATCCGGAACTGCCGTTCATGATCAATGTTAAAAGTGGCCAGCTCCTTGTCGCCTTCCTCGATATAGGTATAGCTGCCGCTGCTGAAATCACTGCTGTGGATGGTGGTCCGCATCAGTGAATAGCCGATGCCCCTCTCCCGGTCATAATAAGCTGTGAGGAACTCCTCCTGTTTCTCGGGAGAAAGACGGGCGAACACTTCGGCGCTGGCATCGGTAATGGCGCCCCCGATACCCAGGAATTCCTGAAAGGTGACCGAGGGATCCACAAAGACACAAATCTCGGTCTCCTTAGGCTGCTGTGCCGGGGAAAAGGTGAGCGTTTCCGCAGGGGTAAGCCGGAGATCACTGCTGTCGGCCGTCGTATAAACCTGAATACTCCTTCCCTCTGCGGAAAAGTGAGCCGTTTTTTGTTCTTCCCTTTGAGAAGGAACGCAGGAAAAAAGGAGGATAGCCGACAAAATGATGATAAAACAGTTTTTCATAACGTCAAATATTTGGTTGTTGGTTTATTTTCTGAAAAAAGGATGCAACAATGAAATTGCCTCTCTTTACCAGGCAGTCCTGATAACCCTGCATTGTCCCGGAAATCATTTTTCATCCAAATGTAATGACAAGAATTGAAAATACAAGCGCCGCCCACCTCCCGGATAGAGGGGTCCGGCCTCATGGAAACGACCTTCCTGCGAACCTGATCTTTGAACTTTTTTACATAACTTTGCAATACCGATACCTGAAGATGAACCGAGAATTCTTTAAAGCTGCCATCATGACCAACCATCCGGGGAAGTACTTGGTAATGTTGGCTCTTTTGTCCTTCTGTGCTTTGCCCCTGCAAGCCGGTTTTTTTCTACCGGAAAGGATTGCAGGGCATTGCCGAGACCTGGCGTTCAGCTTCCAATCCCAGGAACTGCCGCAACCCGAACAATCGCGTATTTCGGTTCATGATCCAGTGATGATCAAAGCGGGGGAGCGTTACTTCCTGTTTTGCACAGGAATGGGAATTTCGGTCTGGTCCTCCACTGACATGAAAGCGTGGCAGCGTGAGAAGCCGGTATTTTCAGAACCGCCGGTCTGGGCTACAGAGGCGGTAGAAGGATTCCGGGGTCACATCTGGGCACCCGACATCACCTTCCACGACGGCCTCTATTACCTCTATTATTCGGTTTCCGCCTTTGGCAAAAACACCTCCTGCATCGGTGTGGCCACCAATAAAACGTTGGATCCCGCCGATCCGGAATTCGGGTGGACCGACCATGGAAAGGTGATTCAGTCTTTCCCGGGGATTACCAACTGGAATGCCATCGATCCCAACCTGGTGTTTGACAAAAAGGGGAATCCATGGCTCAGTTACGGCTCTTTCTGGGACGGATTGCAGCTGGTTCGGCTTGATCCTTCGCTGACGAAGCCTGCAGAGGGCTGCCGGCCGGAAACATTTGCCTCCCGGAAACCGGATCCCTGCATGGAAAATCCACCATCGACCGATGACAACCCCCAAGATGCAGGGGGAAACGCCATCGAAGCCCCCTTCATCATCCGCAGGGGCAAATATTATTACCTTTTTGCATCTATCGACTACTGTTGCAAAGGGGTGAACAGCACCTACAAGATGATCATCGGCCGGTCGAAGAAAGTTACCGGCCCCTATCTCGACAGGGAGGGGAAATCCCTGCGCACCGGAGGAGGCACCATTTTAATGCAAGGGGACCAGGATTGGCATGGGGTTGGTCACAATGGCATCCTCAACGCCGGCAACACGAGCTACCTGCTTTTTCACGGCTATGATGCTGCCGACCGGGGGCGCTCCAAGTTGCGGATTTTCTCCCTGGAATGGGATAAAAAGGGGTGGCCCTGGCCGGGTACCGCAGTGTATTGAAGAGAACATAAAAATATATAATTCCGAAGACAATGCGAAAAAGTTTGACTTTCCTCCTGTTGCTGGCAACCCTGGGGGTTGCCGGGAACGGCCCCTGGCAGCCTGCCGGGGACCGTATCAAAACCCCGTGGGCCGAAAAAGTGGACCCCACCCTTCCGCTGCCGGAATACCCCCGGCCGCTGATGGTCAGGGAGTCGTGGCTGAACCTCAACGGATTGTGGGATTATGTCATCCTGCCAAAAGGAAAATACATCCCCGACCGCTTTGAAGGGAAGATCCTGGTTCCCTATCCCGTGGAATCCAGCCTTTCGGGGGTCCAGAAAAACGTGGGTGAAAACCATGAACTGTGGTACCACCGGACTTTTACCCTTCCGCCAGGCTGGAAAAACAAAAAAGTGCTACTCCATTTTGGCGCCGCCGACTGGAAAAGTGATGTGTGGATCAACGACATCCTGATCGGCGGACACTCCGGCGGATACACCCCCTTCTCCTTTGACATCACTCCCTTCCTGCTGAAAAACAGTCCGCAAAAGTTGGTCGTCCGGATCTGGGACCCCTCAGACCGGGGCTATCAGCCTCGCGGCAAACAGGTGGAAAGGCCCCAGGGGATATGGTATACCCCCGTTACAGGGATCTGGCAGACCGTATGGCTGGAACCCGTTGGTGACACCCATATTTCGGGTCTGAAAACGGTTCCCGACATTGACGGGGGAACCCTGTCGGTCAAGGCAGCGGTGGAGGGAGCCCTCCCCGGGGACCTGGTGGAAATAAAAGTTCTGGAACAGGGCAGGGAGATTACCACCGCCAGGGGAGCTGCCGGTGTGGACGTGTTGGTCGGCCTGGCGGATGCCCGCCTCTGGAGTCCCGAAGACCCCTTCCTTTACGATATGGAGGTTACAATCCTCAGGGGAGGAGATGTCATTGACAGGGTCAGCAGTTATTTTGGAATGCGGAAAATATCAACACGGCGCGACGACCATGGAATTGTCAGGCTTCAGCTCAACAACCGGGATTATTTCCAATTCGGCCCCCTTGATCAGGGCTGGTGGCCCGACGGGTTGTATACAGCTCCTGCCGACGAAGCCTTACTTTTTGACATTCGGAAGACCAAAGACTTCGGCTTCAACATGATCCGAAAGCATGTCAAGGTGGAACCCGCCCGATGGTACTACCATGCCGACCGGGAAGGCATCCTGGTTTGGCAGGACATGCCCAGCGGGGACCGTTCCCCCCAGTGGCAGACCCGAAATTACTTCAGCGGGCAGGAACTGCGGCGGAATGCGGCATCGGAAGAGAACTTCCGCAAGGAGTGGAAAGAGATCATCGACCTGACTTATTCCAACCCTTCAGTAGTGGTATGGGTACCCTTCAACGAAGCATGGGGCCAGTTCAAAACCGAAGAAATCGTGGAATGGACAAAAAACTACGACCCCTCACGGCTGGTGAATCCTGCCAGCGGAGGGAACCATTACGATACAGGTGACATGCTCGACATGCACAACTATCCCGATCCTGTCATGGGGTTGTATGACTCCAAAAGAAGCTGCGTACTGGGTGAATATGGCGGCATCGGCCTGGCCGTGGAAGGTCACCTCTGGGAAAAAGAGCGCAACTGGGGCTACGTTCAGTACAAAACCCCGGAAGAAGCCACCGAAGCCTACGCAGGAATGGCGGAAAAGCTCAAAAAACTGATCCCTATGGGTTACTCCGCAGCCGTTTACACCCAGACTACCGATGTGGAGATTGAAGTAAACGGATTGATGACCTACGACCGGAAAGTGATTAAAATGGATGAAAATCGCCTCCGCACAGTGAACCGGGAGGTGATTAATTCGCTTTGAAATTTCTTCATGGCATTGAACAGAGATGTGATTAATTCGCTCTGAAACTTCTTTATGGCATTGAACCGGGACAGATAACGACCGCCGGCTTTTGCAGGATCCTGTCCCACGGGAATAGAGAGTCTTGTCCGGAGGTCAATGACGACTTCCTGGGTTTGCTTTAAATCAGGTGGTTTAATAACGTTAAGTAACGGGAGGGGAAGGCGCTGTATGGTATTCCGTTCCGGAGAAATCAGAAGAAACCCAGTTCCAGGCGGGCTTCTTCGCTCATCATTGATTTTTCCCAGGGGGGGTCAAAGGTAAGTTCTACCTCAGCGTCTTTGACGCCTTCCACGATCAGGGCCGACTGCCGGGCTTCATCCACCAGCATGTCGGCGACCGGACAACCGGGAGCTGTCAGGGTCATGATGATATGGGCGACATCGTTATCATCGACATCGACATTGTAAACCAATCCCAAATCATAGATGTTCACTGGGATTTCCGGATCATACACATCCTTCAGGTTGGCGATGATCTGGTCTATTCGCTTATCCATTTTATAAACCGTTCATTTCCATTGCCCTGTTAAAAGCAACAGCGTAAAGCCTTATTTGTTTAACCATGGCCAGCAAACCGTTGGCCCGTGTGGGAGAAAGGTGTTGGTTCAGCCCAATCTGATCGATAAAATAAAGCGGATGATCCAGCAATTCCTTCGGGGATCGTCCCGAGACCACCTTTAACAGAAGCGCTACCAGCCCTCTAACGATCACCGCGTCGCTCTGGCCCCTGAACCAGATTAACCCATCGCGGAATTCCGGGACCAGCCAAACCCGAGATTGACAGCCTTTGATCAGGTATTCGCCGCTCTTTTCCCAAGGATCCAGTTCAGGCAATTCATTTCCCAGTTCGATCAGGTAACTGTATTTGTCCATCCAGTCATCGAAAGCCGAAAATTCACCGATGATCTCCTGCTGTGCTTCATCAATGGTACTCATCACCATGGTTTTTATTTAAGGGGACAAAGGTGGGAATTTTTCACTTTCTCACAAGTGCGGCAGTAAAAAATGACGTTCCCCGATTGATCCCCCGCTCCTGTTTCCTTTCCATTGTTGCCAATTAAAAACTACCGCCGTGCAACAGCATAACGATTTTATGGTTACTTTTAGCACACTTAACCCATTAATTTAAATCATATGGAATCATTAGAAGGAACCAGGACAGAACAAAACCTGCTGAAAGCTTTTGCAGGGGAATCACAGGCCCGCAACCGGTATGAGTTTTTCGCCAAGGAAGCCAGGAAGGAAGGGCTGGAGCAAATTGCAGCCCTTTTTGAGGAGACCGCCCTGAACGAAAAAGCTCATGCCAAGAAATTTTTCCGGTATCTTGAAGGGAGGATGGTCACCATCACCGCTTCCTATCCGGCAGGAAAAATCGGTACCACCCTGGAGAATCTTCAGGCAGCCGCCGAAGGCGAAAAAGAGGAATGGACGGAATTGTATCCTGAATTTGCCAGGATTGCTGAGGAGGAAGGCTTTAAGCAGATTGCGGTCACCTTCAGGACCATTGCCAGAATAGAAGCCGCCCATGAAAACCGCTTCAGAAAGCTTTATCAAAATCTGGAAGAAGGCAAGGTCTTCGAAAAGAACGGCAAGGTGATCTGGAAATGCCGCGTGTGCGGATTCCTGCATGAAGCCGCTCGTCCGCCGAAAAAATGCCCCGCCTGCGACCATGACCAGGCCTATTTCGAACTGGAATGTGAGAATTATTGAAACCTGCATGCATGGAATGAGACACCTTCCGGTACTCCTCATCTTTCTTCACTTGTGGGTCCTGACTGTTTCCGCACAGACCGGGGGACCGCCGCAAGATATGATCGTGGAATACGACGGGATCCCTTTCATGCCCTATTCCAAAGGAATCACAGAGAATTCGCTGGTGGTTTCGCCGGAAATCGCCCGAATGAGACCTTCTCAGGTCATCCTGCTGAAGAAAAAACTCCTCTGGTGTTTGGAGCTCTTTTCCCGGCATTCCTTGTTCAATCCATTGAACGGGCTGAGAGTCACTTTCACCGGGAACATTCTGCCTCCCGAAGTCCGTGGAGACAAAGAGCGATGGATCCCTTTGCGTTTTGATACGGAGATTTTCACCACCCTGGCCAGGGACTCCCAACCTGTCTGGGAGCCTTTTCCCGATGCCAGGGTCACCCTCTATTTCAATCATCCTGAAAAACTAGTCGGAACTCCGGTGATCAATGAAATCTTTGCGGAACCCAGGCAAACCGGCACATTTTTCAACCATCCCCTACTGGACAGGATTTCGGTCCCCAACAGGATTGTGGTAATGAAAAACCATAGCCTGCCGCTCTTTGAACCGGTTTCACGGGAAGACTTTCTTCTCACCCTGATCAGTTACTTCCAGGCATCCATTGAAAAGGAGGAAAATAAAAAGCCCCATCTGGGGGTGCTTTCCGAAAAACCTGAAAAAGAGGACCCCAGGGAAACGGAACTCAAGAAATTCTCCCAGGACCTGGAAAAGATCAGGAAAGTGGACCCCGAACTGGCGGAAAAACTGATGCAGGCATATCTTTCCGCAGGAATCGCTTCTCCGGAAAAAGAGAATGCACAATCCGGTTCAGCCCGGGTAGACCTGAACATCGTCCTCAATTCGTGGCGTGAAGCAGTCCGGAAATTAAAGGCAGAAATGAATGCCATGTCGCCCATGGAGCGGAAATCACAGGCCTGGTGGTCGAATAACGAAGAGAGCAATGTTTCGGGCCTCACCCCTTCGGGCTACAGCGGGTCAAGGCCGCTGGTCAGACTGAACAAGAACCTGATCGACCGGACCAGGCCGTCATCATCCATTCAGCTGATCGTCATAGAATGGTCGATGATTCCGGGAACGGAATTTGAAGAGACCGGCGGGTACAACCTCGCCTTCTCAAAACTGTCACAACTCAGTCAGCAGGAAAAGCTCTGGGAGGAGGTTTTCCGAATGCTGGAACCGAAAGATGAAATGTAATCCATTTTTATTCAATTCTTGCTATGAACCGTTTACTCATTTTTTCGTTACTTTTCACCATTTCCCTGGCACTTCCGGCCCAGGAACTTTTTTTCCCGTCAAAGGAAGGCATCAGGCTTACCTACCAAAACTTTGACAAAAAGGGCAAACCCACCGGAAAAGTCAAGTACACCATCAAGAAGGTCAAGCGCAACGGCGATGACATGGACATCACCTACCATTTGGAAGTGCTGGATGACAAGGAAGCCCAGCAATACGTTGATGATGAGGTGACCGTTCAGAAAAGAGGGGATAAGATGTTCTTAGATATGAGCAAATTCCTCAACAAGTCAGCTTTCCCCCAGAAGGAAGGAGCTTCAACGGCTCTCGAAGTGACCGGCAACCATATGGAATTGCCGTTAGTTCCTCTTCCGGGAACGTCCCTCCCCGACGCCTATGTTACCATTTCCATGAAAACGGGTTTGCTGAACATGAAAATGACAGCCAATGTTTTCAACCGCAAGGTGGAGGCGGCAGAGAAGATTACGGTGAAAGGGAGGACCTTCAACGCGTTTAAAATTACCAGCGAAGTCAATTCGACCGTACTCGGGGTAAAAGTCAACACCAGAAGTGCCGAGTGGTACGCTTATGGTCTGGGAGTGGTGAAAAGTGAAAGCTACAACAAGAAAGGGGAAATTGAAAGCTCCATGGAACTCATAGAAATCCTGGAGTGATCAACCCGGTCAGGTTTCTCTTCCCATTTTCCGTGCCACCAGGCTGATATAAAAAAGCTGGAAGGCGTGGTATATCATGATGGGGAGGAGGAACAATCCGGCGCCGCTGATGCCGGAGAACAACACAGCTGCAAACACCGAACCATGCATCAGTGATTTTTTCGATCCCGCAAACTGGCAGGTGATCCGGTCTTCCCTGCCGAAACGGAGGCAATCGCTCAGGAATCCCGTCAGGAAAAAGACGACAAAGAAAAGTGCCAGGACAATGGCCAGGAGGGCTGCAAGGACCGCCGGGCTGACCGTTTCGAACATGCCCGACATGAAGGATTTGCTGAATGATTCATAGACAATCAGCAGAATGATCATTTGGTCGAATCTCGACAACTGTTTCATCCTTCGGCTGATCCAGCCAAAAAAATAACGATTGAGCATCAATCCCAGGATGACGGGAAGGATGATCTGAACCACCAATTGGAGGAAGATGCGGGGAAAATCAAAAGGTTCTCCGCTTCCGGCGAGGAACAGGCCCATCCAGAGCGGCGTAACCAGGATGCCGATCATCCCGGAAAGGCTGGCATTGAAGATGGCGCCAGGAATGTTCCCTCCGGCCATACTGACCATCACCACCGACGAAGAGACCGTTGACGGGAGGACGGCCAGGAAAAAGACCGCAAGCCACAACATTTCAAAAGGAGTATCTTTCACCAGGGGATAAAAAGGGAGTACCAGCAAGGGAAAGAGGAGGAAAGTAACGAATTGGATCACCAGGTGCATCCGCCAGTTGCGCATCCCTTGCCTGACTTTTTCAGGATTTAATTTCAACCCGTACAGGAAAAAAATCATGAAAATCCCAACGTCAATGATCATGCCCAGGTTGGGGCGGCGGTCACCCATTCCCACCCCGGGAATCAACCAGGCCAAAAAGATCATAATGATCATTCCAATGATAAACCGATCGGGGATGAACCGGGTTTTCATACCGCCAAAATCTCTTTTATCTTTTTCATTGCCGCGATGAACCTGTCAACCTCTTCCGGGGTGTTGTAAATTGCGAAGCTGGCCCGCACAGTTCCGGGGATCCCGAAATGTTCCATCACGGGGTCGGCACAATGATGGCCTGTCCTGACGGCAATGCCCATTTTATCGAGGAGCATTCCGGCATCATAAGGATGGATTCCCTTCATGTTGAAGGAGATCACCCCTGATTTACGGGGGCTGGTTCCGTAAATGGTCACCCCTCCGATTTTCGAAAGTTTTTCTGTGGCCATCTCCAGGAGCATTTTTTCATGCTTTTCAATGTCGGCGAACCGCGTCTTTGAAAGAAAGGCCAATGCTGCTCCGAAGCCTGCCACACCGGTGATATGGGGGGTCCCGGCTTCGAATTTGTATGGAAGTTCATTGTATGTGGTTCCGGAGAAGCTGACTTCGGAAATCATTTCACCCCCTCCCTGATAAGGCGGTATGGCATCCAAAAGCTCCCGTTTGCCGTAAAGAACCCCCACCCCGTTGGGGCCATACATTTTGTGGGAAGAGAAAGCATAAAAATCGGCATCCAGTTCCTGCACATCCACCGCTATATGCTGAACCGCCTGGGCACCATCCACAAAAACCGTCACCCCCGAAGCATGGGCCAGGCCGGCAATTTCTTTCACCGGGTTGATGGTTCCCAAAACGTTGGAAACATGACAAACCGCGATCAGCCTGGTCCTGGAGTTTATCAACCGCTTCAGCTCTGGAAGTTCCAGTTCTCCTTTTTCATTGAAATCCCATCTGACAATCCTCGCCCCCTTTCTTTGCGCCGTCATCTGCCAGGGGACGATATTGGAGTGGTGTTCCATCTCAGAGACGATGATCTCGTCGCCTTCCCTGATAAAAGCCTCCCCGAAGGAAAATGCCGCCAGGTTAACGCTTTCGGTAGTCCCCTTGGTAAAAATAATCTCTTCACGCGATCCTGCATGAATGAACTGAGCCGTCAGGTCCCTGGAAGCTTCGAAAACCTGCGTGGTTTTGTCGGCCATAAAATGGGCGGCCCGGTGGATATTGCCGTAAAAATCAAGGGTCACCTGCCGTTCGGCCAGCAAAACATCGATGTTTTTCTGGGTTGAGGCCGCACTGTCGAGGTAGACCAGCGGCTTTCCGTATACCTGTTGTTTAAGTACCGGGAATTGGTTCCTGATTTTTTGAATGTCTATCATGTTTCAGCAATCACAACGGTAAGCACATTCGTGGCATCTGGCGACATCTCCCCGCAGGCGCTTGTCCACCAGCTCACTGATCCGGTCACGGAGGGGATCTGCGGCGATCTGCTGAACCACTTCATAGGAAAAGGCATTCATCAGCATCAGCCGGGCCCGGCTCTCTTCAATTCCCCGGCTGCGCAGATAAAAGAGAGCATTCTCATCGATCTGACCCACCGTCGCCCCATGGCTGCATTTCACGTCATCGGCTTCGATGATCAGCTGCGGTTTTGTCTGCATCAGGGCTTTGTCGGTAAGCAACAGGCTGTTGTTGCGCTGGTAAGCGTTGGTCTTCTGTGCGTCACGCAAAACATGGATCCTTCCCGAAAAGGCACCCGAAGATTCATCATCGAGGACATTCTTGTAATGCTGGTTGCTCTGGCAGTTGGGAAAGGCGTGGATCACCTGAAGGGAATTGTCTACATGCTGTTTCCTGTCGATAAATGCCATGCCGTAAAGGTTGGCTTCGCAATTCTCCCCGTTGAGGAGGGCTTTCAGGTTGTTTCGCACCATCCCCCCGTGGAGGGTAACAGCATGACTGGTGATCCGGGAATCCCGTTCCTGCCTGAAAAAAACCGAATGTACCGAAGCAGCACGATTATGCTGGTTCTGCACTGAACAGACATCCACCCTGGCATTCTTCCCCACGAATATTTCCGTAACATCATTTACCATATAGCGGTTGGCATTCAGGGTATGGTCACAAATGATCAGGTTAACCTCCGCCCCAGGGTCCACAATGACCAGGTTCCGCTGTGTGACAAAGGTGTCATGTTCCGCTTCCTGCAGGTTGATCACCTGAATGGGTTTTTCAACACGAACACCCCGGGGCACATAAATAAAAAACCCGTCGCGGGCAAACGCACTGTTTAAAGCCACCAGGGGGTCTTCCGCCGGTTCGGCCAAACTGCCGTACCAGGGTTCCACAAGACCCGGATGTGCAGCGGCGATCTCTTCCAGGCTTCCGGCAATCACCCCGGGAGGTAATTCATAACGCTCACTGTTCAGGGAATGAAACCAGCCATTCATCACCAGCATCAATACGGTGTCGAGTTGCGGAATATCACACTGAAACACCTCGTTCAGCTGAAAATCCACATGATTCCGGGAATGCTGAAAATCATACTCCCAGGAGAAATATGGCTGAAGCGGCGAATACTTGTAGTTTTCGTTCTTTTTTGACGGAATACCCTGCCGGAGGAATTCCCGGATGGCCGTTTCCCTGTTCCGGTGAAGGACCGGAGGCGTTTCCTTCATCCAACGGTCGGCTGCCTCCCTGTACCGGGCCAAGTACATGAGCGACAGGTCTGCTGCATCAGTAATAGCGTTCATCATCAATTCCCGTTCTCCTGTTTGATCCATTCGTAACCTTTTTCCTCCAGTTCGAGGGCAAGTTCACGTCCCGCAGATTTCACGATCTTTCCTTTGTATAGCACATGTACGTGATCGGGAATAATATAATCAAGCAAGCGTTGGTAATGGGTAATTACTATCGTTGATCTTCCGGGAGATTTGAGGGCATTGACGCCATTGGCCACAATTTTCAACGCGTCGATGTCGAGGCCGGAATCGGTCTCGTCTAGGATGGACAACCGGGGTTCCAGCAGAGCCATCTGAAAAATCTCATTTTTCTTTTTCTCGCCTCCCGAAAAGCCTTCATTCACCGAGCGGTTGGTCAGTTCGGTATCCATTTCGACCATCTGCTTTTTTTCCCGCATGAGTTTCAGAAATTCCCCCGCCGTAAGCGGTTTCTCGCCTTTGAACTTCCGGTGTTCATTCACCGATGTTTTCAAAAAAGTAACCATGGGTACCCCCGGAATTTCAACAGGGTACTGAAAACTGAGAAAAATTCCCTTTCTTGCCCGTTCTTCAGGTGACAGTTCAAAAAGATCTTCCCCTTCAAAGGTAATCTCTCCCGAGGTAATCTCATACCCCTCCCTTCCTGCCAGGACATTGGCCAGGGTACTCTTTCCGGAACCGTTCGGCCCCATGATGGCATGGACTTCTCCAGGCCTTACTTCCAGGTTGATGCCGGTCAGGATTTCCTTTCCTTCAATGGAAACGCACAGGTTTTTTATAGACAACATACTGTTTTCTTATTCTGATCTACTGCCAAAGATTTTGATAGATCCTGTTAATTTACTGACTATCAGGGACTTATGTAAATTTATTTACAAGTTATTTTGTTGATTATCAATTATTTAACATTGTTTTTAACGAACTTTTGTACTGAATAACAACTACTTAAAACAAAAGAGTCAGACCCTTATTTTTTTCAGACCTTCTTTTACCCTACGCTTCCTTCCAAGCTGATAGCCAACAATTTCTGGGCTTCCACGGCAAATTCCATGGGCAGTTTGTTCAGCACTTCGCGTGCATAGCCATTAACGATCATGCCGATGGCATCTTCGGTACTGATTCCCCGCTGGTTGCAATAGAAGATCTGGTCTTCGCCAATTTTTGAGGTTGTGGCTTCGTGTTCTACCACCGACGACTTGTTGCCAACCTCAATATAGGGGAAAGTGTGGGCTCCGCACCGGTCTCCCATCAGGAGGGAATCACATTGCGAGAAGTTCCGGGCATTGAGGGCTCTAGGCATCACCTTGACCAGTCCGCGGTAACTGTTGTTGCTCACCCCGGCGGAAATTCCCTTGGAAACGATGGTGCTTTTGGTATTCCTGCCGATGTGGATCATCTTGGTTCCCGTATCTGCCTGCTGGTGATTATTGGTGAGTGCCACCGAATAAAACTCGCCGACGGAATTGTCCCCCAGCAGGATGCAACTGGGGTATTTCCATGTGATGGCCGAGCCGGTCTCCACCTGGGTCCAGCTGATCTTAGATGATTTTCCCCGGCAAATTCCCCGTTTCGTGACAAAATTATAAATTCCGCCCTTTCCGTTTTTATCACCCGGATACCAGTTTTGCACGGTGCTGTATTTCACTTCGGCATGGCCGAGCGCTATGATTTCAACCACCGCGGCGTGCAACTGGTTCTCATCACGCATGGGAGCCGTACATCCTTCGAGGTAACTCACATAACTTCCTTCATCGGCGATGATCAACGTTCGTTCGAACTGCCCGGTATTGGCCGCATTGATCCGGAAATAGGTGGAAAGCTCCATGGGGCATCGGACTCCCCTGGGAATATAACAAAAAGAGCCGTCACTGAATACCGCTGAATTGAGCGCAGCGAAATAGTTGTCACCTACCGGAACGGCCATGCTGAGATATTTGCGTACCAGATCGGGATGTTCCTGCAACGCTTCACTGAATGAACAGAAAATGATCCCCTTTTCCGCCAGGGTCTCCTTAAAGGTTGTCTTCACAGAAACACTGTCCATAACCGCATCCACAGCCACCCCGGCCAGGTGCATCTGCTCCTCGAGCGGAATGCCCAGTTTGTTGAACGTATCGATCAACTCGGGATCCACCTCATCCAGACTCTCATATTTTGGCTTTTTTCGGGGTGCCGCATAATAACTGATCTCCTGGAAATCAATGGCTGGAATTTTCAGGTAGGCCCAGTCAGGCATCTTCATTTTCAGCCATTTACGATATGCATTCAACCTGAATTCCAACATAAATTCAGGCTCCTTTTTCTTTTCCCAGATGGTCCGGATTACCGTTTCATTCAATCCTTTCGCAATGATGTCGGTTTCGATGTCGGTATAAAACCCGTATTTATACTCACCCTGGGTAACCTCTTTCAATACTTTATCCTGGTCTTTCATTGTGCCCTTTTCAGTCCCGGCAATCATTCAACAAATAAAAGCTCCGACCGGTTTACAAAACCATTGCAAAGATATAAATTTAGGAATATTTTTGCCGGAGTTGGCATTATTTAATACCTTTTTATCTGAAATAGAATGACAGGGAGCAAAAACAGGGAGACCATCGCCTCTTTGGGGGAATTTGGTCTTATTGAAAGGCTGACCGGCAATCTGGTTAAGCGTCAGGGAAGCACGCTGAAGGGTGTGGGAGATGATGCGGCCGTGATCGCTTGCGGGGATCAGGGAATGGTGGTTACGACGGATTTGCTGTTGGAGGGCATTCATTTCAACCTGATGTACATGCCGTTAAAGCACCTGGGGTACAAATCGGTTGTGGTGAATCTCTCCGATGTTTATGCCATGAATGCCACACCGCGTCAGATAACCGTCAGTATTGCCATATCTTCGAAGTTCACCCTTGAAATGGTGGAAGAGCTGTACCAGGGGATTACCCTGGCCTGCGAAAAATATGGTGTGGACCTGGTGGGAGGGGATACTACCAGTTCCCTCACCGGGATGATGATCAGCATCACAGCTTTGGGGACCGCTCCCCTGGAGGAGATTACCTACCGTTCCGGAGCGCGCCCCAACGAACTCCTCTGCGTAAGTGGTGATCTTGGAGGGGCCTATATGGGACTTCAACTGCTGGAGCGCGAAAATGAAGTCTACAAGGTAAATCCTTCCACGCAACCTCAGTTGGAAGGATACGATTACATTCTGCAGCGTCAGCTGAAGCCTGAAGCGCGAGGAGACATCGTCGAAGCCTTCAGGAAGATGGAAATTAAGCCTACGGCCATGATCGACATTTCCGACGGGCTTTCCTCCGAAATCATGCACATCTGCAAAGCCTCCGGAACAGGTTGCCATCTTTACGAGGAAAAGATCCCCTACGACCAACAGACCCGCGACATGGCGCTCGAATTCAACATCAACCCCCTGGTGGCTGCCCTGAACGGGGGTGAAGATTATGAACTGCTGTTTACCCTCCCCCTGGCCTTATATGACAAAGTTAAGGAGGATCCCGATATCACGGTGATTGGTCACATGACGAAGCCCGAAGAGGGAACCATACTTGTCACTTCGGGAGGATCGCTTATCCCGTTGCAGGCCGGGGGATTTAACCATATGAAAGGCTGAGGGTTGAGGTTAAGGTGTAACCCTTGTGTTCATTCGGCAGGCACGATTTCCTGAACAGCCACTTGTTTAGGATCAAGGCGGGTGATTATTTTCAGGATATTCCCGTTGCTGCTCAATGTGTTGTTTCTGTTGTAGAGGATATCATTGACCCGGTAGTTGCCGTTTTTCAGCACCCTGAGGTCGACCGTGATCTCCTCGCTCTTTTCACTGTGGTTGAGGATAAAGAGGAGGTAGCCTTGGGGATTTTCCTGGAGGCGTACTTCCACCTGGTTGGTGGTTCTTCCGTCGTGCGAAGTGGTGAAGGGCCTTTCAATGTCAGCCCATTGGAGCAGATTGAGGAAGAAGGTGTCGTTGACGGGATCCACCTCCGGGAAATTGGCCATTCCGGGAAAAGAACCCACCGTCATGGCTTTCCCTTTTCCGTAGGAGGCACACACGATTGCCGGGTCGCCCTCTCCGGTAAGGCCAAGGATTTGGACATCCCTGTTTTCCAGCGGTCTCAGCGATTGTGCATAGAGGGAGCCTTTAAGAAGCTCTCCGGCTTTCAGTCCGCTCAGGGCCGGATGGGTAGTTTCAGTGAGGGTCAGGTTGATCTTTTCCCTCATGCGAACTTCCTTTTCGCGGACTCCGAAAACTTCGTGAAGTCCAAGACCCGGGATGATGCCCGGGGCATGGCCGTATTCGTCGTTCCAAGCCATGCGGGCTTCGGCCATCACATATCCGCCGTTGCGGACGAACTCACGTATTCCTTCGGCGGCTTTTGCGGTGAACATGACCTGGAAGGGAAGGATGATCAGCTTGTATTGTGAGAGTTCTCCCTTTTCTAAATGTTCGCGGTGGATGAAGTCGACAGGGACATTGTGGTTGGCGAACGACTGATAATAGCCCAGCAGGGAGTTGGACAAAGCCCCGGGGTAATCGCGCCGCTGCATGCCGCCCACCATTTGGGTCATGGGATTGTACACGATACCGATGCGGGCTTTCACGGGTTGGGAAGAGAGGAACAGTTGTTGGTTGCGGTTGACGACGGCAGCCATCTCCCCGGCTTTCACGGCCCTGTCGGTGAGGGTTCCATCGAGGTTGATCAGCCCGTAGCCTCCGGCTTCATAGCCGGTCGACATCGGGTAATAAGCATAGATGTTAACCCCTTTGGCTCCCTTGGCGATGGCCGACCAGGCCCATATGCGGTGGTCGGCGGCAGTCACCGGGTCGCTCACCAGCAGGGCAACGGTGCCCATACCAGCTTGCAGTTCGCCGACATACCAGCCCCCTTTTTCACGGTTGGCGCTGCGGGTAAAGTCGGTGGTGGCGCGCAGGGTAGTCAGCGACCAAGCCCGGTCGGGCTGGTTGTGCTTGGGATACATGGATACCCCGTAGTAGTCAAGGGGCCGGGCCATCAGGAAATCATCGGTAGCGCCGGCGCCCACATGGGGCGACTGGAAAAGGGAGGCCCCCACAGCATGGGCGGTGATCAAGTGAGTGGGGTCACCCTTGCGGATAGCCTGGTAACGGGAAGCCATGTCATCCATTAGTTTATCATAGATGAAACTCTTCCAGTCAATGAAGTCGGTGTAGCTTAGAATGGTGCTGAAACGCGGGGGATCGACCTGTTCCCAACCGGTGAAATTGCGGTACCAGGCCCTGTTGAGGCCGTCTATGGAGCCATATTGCTTCTCAAGCCATTTCCTGAATTTGGCCTTGGTTCCCGGGCAGAAACAGAACTGGGCATTGGGAATAAAGTCGAGGGAAGCCCAGTTGATGATGTGGGGTTCGCTCCAGAGATCCCAGCCAAAAAATGCCGGCGAGGCGGAAGCCACCCTTGCCGTGGCGGTGTAAAAGCCGAAAACCGCCTCTGCGGCATCGGTATTGTCGGTGCAAACCCCTGGGGCGGCCTGGGGATAAACCTTGTCACCGCTGTGGGCTTCAAACAGGGCATGTGAAAAATCGCGGGCCACCCAGTCGGGAGCTGAATCCACGTAAATCTGGATGAAAACCCTGAGTCCGGTTTCTTCGGCAAGCTTAAGCAGCAATTTCAGGTTTTCGAAATTGTACTTTCCCCGCACCGGTTCACAGGCCGCCCATTCCACCCAGGTGCGTACCGTGTTGAACCCCAGCTTTTTAATTTGTTGCAAATCGCGTCTCCAGGCTTCTTCTGACTGAGGGGTGATCTTCGACAACATAGGGGCACGTGCTTTACCCCCGCTGTACCAAACCGAAAACGGGAAAAAATCAACTTTCACCGGGGAATGCTTCCCCTGGGCAAACGTGCCAAGGTTAAGCAAAACCATTAAAAACACGCCGGACAGACAAAAAATAAAACGTTTCATGCTACAGCGATTGTTTGTTCAAGCCCGAAAGTTAAGGAAAATCCCGGGGATTATCTCCTTATTTCATCAGGGAGAAAGGTGTTAACGGCGGATGGGGGGGCGGCAGGAAACAATCTTCTGCAGGGAATGACCCATCTGGTGTTCCATACCTATACCCATAATCCCCGCGCTGCTCTGCGGAAGGGAGTTTCAAATACCGGTCCCGGAATTTTGAAATGAAAAGATGTTCGTTTAATTTTGACTTGATATAAATCAATCTTGACGTCCTATGAAATATTTTTCTTGCAGGGTCCTGCTGCTGGCCTCACTTTTGATGGCTATATTTCTCCCTGCAACTTCCCAGGAGGTGATCGAAGGAAGTTGGACGATGCAGGCCAGCAGCTTCCGCAAACAGACGGGGAAGCAAATCACCATTCAGTTTCCCGCAGGAGGCACCTTATCAAACCGTATATGGGGCACCGACCTGTACACTGATGACAGTTCCGTAGGCACGGCCGCCGTGCATGCCGGACTGATTACGGTGAAGGAGGGAGGAACCGTCACCATCGAAATGAGGCCCGGAGCCCAGGAATACGAAGGCACTCTCCGGAATGGGGTTACCAGCAAAACATGGGGTCCTTTCCCGGGGAGTTTTGTGTTCGTGGAATCCTATGCTTCTGCGCCCCGGATAGAATCAGAGAGCCTGACCCTCAGGGGAAACTGGGGAATGACGGCGGAACTGTTACGCGGGGAAAACGGCAGACAATTTACTATTTCCTTTCCCCCCGGCGGAACTTTATCGGAGTATGTCTGGGGAAAAGGAACCTATACCGATCACAGCAACATAGCTTCAGCAGCCGTGCATGCCGGATTGATCACACCGGAAAAGGGAGGAACCGTGACGGTTGAGATAAGGCCGGGACAGGACTATTACGAAGGGAGCTATGCCAATGAGGTTTACAGCAGGGATTACGAAGCCTTTGAAGGAAGTTTTGTTTTCGTGGAAAAGAAGAAGGAAAAACCCTGGAAAAGCCAGGTTATTCAGGAAGATGTCATTCAGGGGACCTGGACCATGCATGCGGGAAGCTTCCGAAAAAGCCAGGGAAAACGTTTTACCATCAGCTTTCCTGAAAACGGAAAATTATCGGATCGTCTTTGGGGGACCGACCTTTACACCGACGACAGTTCCATCGCTGCCGCAGCAGTTCATGCAGGAATCATCACCCCCAGGGAAGGAGGGACCGTGACCATTGAAATCAAACCAGGAGCCCAGGCTTATGAAGGCTCTTCCCGAAACGGGGTGACCAGCAAATCATGGGGTCCCTTCCCGGGGAGCTTTGTTTTTGTTGCAGAAAATCGATAAGGATCCTGGTTCCTTTCTTCTCATGCATTAAAATTATTACGTTGTATTGGTTCACGTAGTGAAACACATGTAATGACCATGTGGTTATTTTTGCGGCTATTTTACGTTTCAGCGGTCGCAAAGAATAGCTTCGCAATTTCATTCCGGTTGGTGCATAATCGTGCATGGTCATTTCTTCTGACGTTACGGGTTAAAAAAATTAATAAAGTTTTTTTCACTTTTATAGTTTTTTCTGAAAAATTTAATTACTTTTGAAGCACTTCACGTCAGATACAGATCTGACATTGTGTGTTTGGGGGTTAACATTTGAAAGAAGGGAAGCTGTTGAGCTTCCCTTTGTTCTTTCAGGATCTACTGAATTATGATTTTTCTTACTTCAACGTTAAATCCCCCGGAGTCTTCAAGGTATACAAAATAGACGCCGTTTGCCCTGGAATCCAGTTTTATACGTTGTTCCTGTACAATTGCCTCCGAGACAAAAAGCTGTTGTCCGAGGGCATTTCTGATCACCAGGGAATAGTTGTTCCGGATGGCATATTCGGTAAAGCGGATGTTCAGGACGGTTTTAGCAGGATTCGGATAGAGGGTAACCAGGTCATGGGCGATTTGATCTCCCGTATTTGCCCGGGTAACGGTAATAACCATCGTATCAGGCGTGATATATGAACGCGAATAATAAAGGGTGTCATGCTGAATGACCTGCACGGTGTCGTACCTGAATACCCGGATGGTGTCGTATTGTGTGACCACCACGGTATCGTATTTCATCACCTGCAGGGTGTCGTATTTCACAACCGTTACGGTATCGAAATGTGAACAAACGACTCCGGTAGTGTCATAAACGACAATTTCCCGGAAAGATGAACCGCTACATCCTTCCGGAGAAGTAAAAGAGTAGGTGATCACGCTTTTCCCCAGTCCGGCCAGCGATGGCAGGAATTTACCGTTGAGGATGCCATTTCCTGAGAAGATTCCTCCTTCGGGTTCGGCGGTCAGGGTGAGAGAATCGGATTGCAGGCTGATATAATCGTCATGTAGCTGAAAGACAATTTCCGGGGCATGGTGGACCGTGACCATGACAGAAGCGGAAGACTTACATTCACCCCTGGTGATTTCAACCGAATAGTTACCTTCTGCGGTTACGGTAATGCTTTGGGTGGTATCCCCGGTATTCCAGAGGACGGAATCTCCTTCAGCGGCGGTAAGGACAACGGTATCCCCGGCACAGAAGGAAAGGGGACCCGATGAAGTGATCAACTCACCCTGAAAAGACAAGACCTCCACGATGACCGGAGCACTTATGCTCTGGCACATGTTTTTGGACAGCATTACGGAATAACTGCCCGGGTTACGGGCGGTAAACAATGTGTCATTAGCACCGGAAATCAGGGTATCATTCCGGAACCATTGTATCGCAGCACCTTCTTCGGTATTGGATTTAAGGATTACCTCCCCCCCCTGGCAAAAGGCAAGCGGTCCGAGCGGAGTTATTTCCACCATTGTGAATCCGGGACATTCGGAATACAGCTTTCTGATCTCCTCCGGGGTGAGCGCCCTGTTCCACATGCCCACATCATCAATATTACCGGTAAAATAGTAACTCGTCGCACAGGTCGGTTGTCCTCCGGCGATTCTTCCGATTTCAAATTTCTGGGTGTACACCGGGATCGATCCCGAAGTACGGAGGGTATGAACCAGTTCGCCGTTGACATAAAGCTTGGCAGACAAACCATCGTAGGTTCCCACGTAGTGATTCCAGTTTCCGTTTCTGTAAATGACATCCATTTCGTGCGGATAAACCGTAGGATTCTTGTCCGTTTTAAGCCCGAAATTGATTCCGAAGTGAGTATCACTTACGTTGAAACAAAACTGTTCCTGACCCTCTCCTACCAATCCGTCCAGGTTGTTCCATTTGCCCATAACGCCGGCGAAACTGTGCGGGGTTGCGGTCTGCACCCACATGGAAAGAGAAAGGCTGCTCGTCGGGTTGAAAGAGGCATTGTCTGTAACATCAATATAATCCCCATCCCCATTAAACTGATAGGCGGCATTGTTATTCCCGAACCGGTCGGAAATGAGAAGCGCTCCGTGAACAGTTCCATGGTTTCCGTTCCCGCTATGGTCCTGTGCATTCCCCGACATGGGATAAAAGGCCACAAGCCCTTGGGTCGGGAACCAGGAAGGGAGGGTCTGTGAAAAAGCCGAAAGGCTTAATAACAAGAGAATTATCTGTAAAAAAAATGTCTTTTTCATCGATTTCCGTATATAGGAACTGTTATACTTAAGGCGTCACAAAATAAAGAAATTATGCATTGTCACCGACGGGAAAGTTCAATTTTGTCAGCAACAACGCGTAATTTAACACTCATTCTTGTTCCCTGATTATTTTTCCGCGGCTGTAAGAGAAATAAATCCCTGTGGCACTGATCAGGGAAAAAACTACAAAGCCCAGTTTCATGGCTTTCAGGAAGAGATGCGGGGGCACAGCCTCCACGGTTTGCCTTCCGAAGATGGCTGAGAAGAAGAAAGTGGCGATGGTCATGCTGACGATCTGCCCGATCACCCGCATGGTAGAGGCTGTTCCCGAAGCCAGGCCGTAACGGCTTCTCTCTACCGAACTCATAATGGTGTTCATGTTGGGAGAGGAAAAAAGTGCGAAACCCAGTCCCACGCCTGCCAGTAGTGCCACGATCATTGCGACAGGTGTAGTTTCTGACAAAAGGGCAAAGGATGCCAGTCCGAGGGTACATAACAACATTCCCGCGGAGGTGAGATACCTGGGTTGTATGCGATCTGATATTCTGCCGGCGATGGGAGAAAAGAACGCCATCATAACGGGTTGGGCGATCAGGATCATGCCAGCATCCCTGGGATTCAGTCCCCTGATTTTCTGCAGGTACAGACTCAGGAGGAATACAATGGCAAAGGTAGCGCTGTAATTGATCAATGCCGCCAGGTTTGAAAATGCGAAGAGGCGGTTATGGGTAAACAGACGGATGTCGATCATGGGCATTGATGAGCGGCCTTCCATAAGCCAGAACAATCCCAGGAAGAGGACACCTCCTCCCAGGAGGAACCATCCCGTAAGGGCCGGTATGCGGGATGAGCCGGTCAGCAGGGCAACTAAGCCGGCGACATAAAAGAGGGTGCCTTTCAGGTCGATTTTCCGCTGTACATCAGGGAGGATTTCATCTTTGGGCAGGTAAAGAAAGGTAGTCACCGATGCCATGGCTCCCAGTACCGTGGAGATGAAAAAGATGGAGCGCCAGCCCAGGTATTGGGTGAGGAATCCCCCGGCAAAGGGGCCGAATGCCAGTCCCAGATAAACTGCCGAAACTGACATTCCCAGTACCCTGCCCCTGTAGCGGGGCGGAAAAGAGGCCACCAGGATGGCAGAACCCGTCGTACCGGTGAAGGCCGCTCCGATCCCCTGCAGAAACCGCATGGCGATAAGCCAGAATCCTGAGCCGGCCAGACCACACAGCAGGGAGGAGAGTGTAAAGATAACCATGCCCGACTTAAAGATCCGCCTGATGCCCGTCAGGTCGCCCCATCGGCCTACGGGGAGCAGGAAAATCGCCGTGGAGAGAAGGAATGACGTGACAATCCAACTGAGGGCGACCGCATCAAGTCCGAAACTTTTTCCAATCGCTGGCAGGGCGATGTTGATCGATGAAATCAGGAAGGTCCCCATGAAGGCGGTAACTGCCACAATGGCAATCAGGGACACCTGCTGTCTGGTCCACTCCATCCTATTTTCTTAAAACGGTATATACGACAACCGGCAGGTGGTCCGACGGAAAACGCTGCGCTTTGCTGTCGGTGAGCACACCATATTTGAACACCCTGAAATGGTTGCTCAGGAACACATAGTCGATCCGCTCTTTCAGGGGAGCCTGATAGTTAAATCCGTTAAAAGTGCCGGCCGGTCCGTAGGGTGGCATTTCTGTTACCTGCCATGCGTCGTTAAGAAAGCTCTGCATGGTTTGGATCTGCTCCGTTTCGGGGGTTGAATTGAAATCACCCACACAGATTACTGGTTTTGCACCCGCTATCTCCTTAATTTTCTGCACCATCAGTTTTCCCGACTCACGGCGTGCCACCATCCCTTCATGGTCGAAATGAACGCAGAAAAAGTAAAAATCGGACCGGCTGCCCTTGTCCCGGAATTTGGCCCAGGAGCAGATCCTCCTGCAGCATTTGCCGTCCCACCCAATGGAAGGCACATCAGGGGTTTCACTGAGCCAAAAATCTCCCGATTCCAGCAGTTGGAACCGATCTCTTTTGTAAAGGATGCAGGCATGCTCCCCTGTCTGCTTTCCGTCATCGCGGCCATGTCCGGTGTAGGCATATTCCTCCATTTCGAGCAGGTCGTTGATCTGGCCAATAAACGCCTCCTGAATCCCGAAAATGTCGAACCCATGGTAGCGCACCAGCGCTTTTACCTCCTCTTTCCGGTTGGACCAGGCGTTGATCCCATCTCCCGGTGTGTTCAAACGGATGTTGTAAGAGGCCGTCAACATCGGCTTCGGGGATTTTGCATAAGAAGCTTCCGGCATGACCAGGAGCAGGAACCAGAACATTGCTGCAAAACATTCGCTTGTCGGAAATATTCTCATGGCATACTTGTTTTAAAAAATAGAAATCACGAAAATATTAAAAAATGAGAGGAATTCCCTTTTTTGATAACTTTAGGCCGGCATAATACGGGGACGCAGGCTTTGCAGACAGGATTCATGACCATAATCAGTGCAACATGAAGCCATACTACTGGAAATATTTACTCCTTCCGGCCTTCATGATTTTTTTCCAGCAGGGTCTGGTCGCCCAGATCCTGGGTGATTCGGCTTCCATTTCTATTCTGCGGAAGGGGGTGCATAACATATACAACTGTGAATTCAGCCAGGCCCGGGAGGTTGTCGGAAAGCAGGAACCCGTTTATCCGGGCCATCCGGTGATCCCGCTGATGAAGGGGCTGATCCTATATTGGGAGAATTTTCCGTTGACACCCTCCTCCCCGGCGCTGGAGCCTTTTAAGAATGAGATGCTTACCTGCATCAGACTGTGCGAAGGAAAAAGGCTTCTGCCCGGAGAAGCCGAATATTTGCTGGCTGATATCGGGGCCCGCGGGCTGCTTCTTACCTTTTATGCCGACAACGGCCTCGGAAGGTCTGTGATCCCCATGGCAGCAAAAACTTATCAGGACGTGGTGAAGGCTTTTGATTACACCGGCACCTTTGCTGATTTCAGCTTTGTCACCGGACTATACAATTACTACCGGGAAACCTATCCCGACGTGCATCCCTTTTACAAACCCTTTGCATTGCTTTTTCCGCGGGGAAACAGGAAGGAGGGACTCCGGCAACTGGAACACGCGGCCAGCAACTCCATCTTCCTGATAGCGGAAGCACTCTCCTTTCTCACCTGGATCAACACCGGATATGAGCGGAATTACGCAGCTGCCCACAGGTACAGCAAAAAACTTCTCAAGACCTATCCGCGGAACAATGAATACCTGGCCATGCAAGTGAAGAGCCTTCTCCTTCTGCACAGGTATGACGAGGCAGAAATGCTGCTTTCCACAGCCAGGCAGCCCGAAAGCCATTGGTTCAATGCTGAAAAAACGGTATTGCAGGCGATTCTTCAGGAAAAGAAATACGAAAATCATGAAGCTGCGGAAATGTTATACCGGAATGCCCTTCAAAAAACATCAGCTTTCGGGGAATATGCCAATGAATATAACTCTTTCTGCTATTTTGGCTTAAGCAGAATCGCTTCAGAAAAGGGTGATCCGGGAGTGAGCAGAGAATTTCATAAAAAAGCAGCTAATCTGGCCACTTACAAACATTTGGACTTCGGGGATTAAATGATTTTGTTTTCTGCTGATTATTTTCCTAATTAGGAGAATAACAACAAAAAAGCATGATGAAACATCTACTTGCCGGCATCATGTTGGTGTTGTCCTGATAGGTTTAAGCCGCACGGTTATCATCCGGGGCCGCAGCAGGTGAGCCTGAGAAAAAGAAGAACTTGCACCGCAGGCCTTACCTGGAAATCAAACAGGGTGTATATTTGCACAAAGGTATGCCATGCAGCTTACAGCTCTGATAATTTTCGTGATCACCTACATCGGGATCATTTTCACCCGTCTGCCGAAGATCAATGTGGACAGGCCATCGGCTGCATTTTTCGGGGCGGTGGCCATGGTGGTTTTCGGCGTGTTGAATTTGGAGGAGGCGGTTAGAGCGATCGATTACAACACAATCGCCCTATTGCTGGGCATGATGATCATCATTTCGGTCCTCCAACTCGACGATTTCTTCTCGCTGATCGCCGAAAAGACCCTTTCATGGTCAAAGACACCCCTGAAGCTGCTCATCATAATCACCTTTGTGACGGGCATTGCGTCAGCATTCCTGGTTAACGATGCGGTGGTATTGCTTTTCACACCGGTCATCATCGCCATCTGCCGGGCTTCCTCTTTGAATCCGGTCCCCTATCTCATTGCAGAAATCCTTTCCGCGAACATCGGAAGTGCCATGACCATCACCGGGAATCCCCAGAACATGCTGATCGGGATCAGCTCGGGCATTGATTATGCCACCTTCTTCTACAAACTCCTGCCTGTTTCCCTTTTAGGAATGGCCTTGATCGTTGTGATGGTTCGCTGGTTTTATCCCTCCCATTTCGGCTCTGAAACGGTCATGGTCCCCAACGACCATAAATTTGAATACCGTTTTGATTCCATGAAGTTCTCGGTACCGGTATTTTTGGGGGTTGTGGTCATGTTTTTCCTGGGGAAGCTACTTCATCTTTCCATTCCTGTGATTGCCCTTACCGGGGCATCCTTTATCCTGATCTTCGGAAAGGTGAAACCTTCGCTGGTAATCCGGAATGTCGACTGGGTTTTGTTACTTTTCTTCGCCTCCCTTTTTATCGTGGTGGAAGGGGCCGTAAAAACAGGGCTGCTTGATTTCTTTATCCACTCTGAAGTGCTCACCGGAGATATCGGCGGTGTTGTCAAACTGCACGGATTGAGTCTTTTCCTATCCCAGATTGTCAGCAACGTCCCCTATACCGTGATGATGCTCCCGGTCCTGAAACCCATGTCAAGTGAAATCCTCTGGCTCTCGCTGGCATCAGCCTCCACGCTGGCCGGGAATGCCACCATCATCGGGGCAATGGCCAACCTGATCGTTATCGAATCGGCTGAAAAAGAACGGGTGAGAATTGGTTTTTGGGAATTTTTCAAAATCGGGATCGCGGTCACCCTCATCAGCTTTGCCATTTCAGTAGGGGTATTGTGGTTGTTATTATAAAAACAACCCTGCACCCTTTTGGAAAGTACGTTCTTATGATAATTTATTAAAGTTTCGCAAGTGAAACTGAAATACGTTATATTTTACGTTATTATGCAAAATAACCCTTTCCCCATATTCCCTATTGTACAAGTATACCGGTTGTTTTTGATCTGATACGCCAACGGGACACCCGCAGGAATTCATTCCAGGCCAGATTAAAAAATCAAAAGGTATTCCAATGGCACAATCCATTCACAAATTCCGCTGATCCATCGTTGACCCAACCGTCCAATTGGGCCATCTCTTTTAGTTGCTGTCCCCGGAACCGGCTGACTTCCACAAAACCAATCTTCAAACCGGGAAGTGCAGTCATATCACCCCAGAGTTTTTCAAACTGGGTCACCGGGAAGATATCTTCCTGTCCTTTTCCCCAGCGTTTCTTCACATCCTTGATCGTGATATAACTCGGCATTGCTTTCGACATTTCAAGGATCTGTTCTTGGAGTATCTCTTCCCTGTCAAGATCCTGCATGGTGAGGCCAAATGCTGCAAGCAGCGGCTCAATGGTGATCCAGAAAGTGTTTGTGTTGTAATAGCTCAGCCTAAATTCCACCGATTCATCGGGTAATGCCATCCCTTCCACCAGTCGGAGGGTATCGTTCACCCTGGCCAGTCCCCCACCCCGGTCTTCCATCCACCGGGGAATGACTTCCACGGTCATGGTATTGTTTTCTTTGATATGAAGTCCCAGCAGGGCGGGATCGACCGTAACACCCAGCGTATCGATATTGTGGACCAGCAGGTATCTGAGACCCGGATTATGCCTGATCAGCTCTTTCAGGGTGCCGTTCAGGATCATGTTGGGAATTTCAAACCAGTGGCCTACAGGATGGATACATTGTTCCGGTTTGTTTTCGGTGTAATCCTCTCCTTCGATTGCCTGTTTTGTCCATTTTACCAGCACATTCCGGAGGTTATCCCTGACCTTCTGAGCCTGGTCGTCCAATATCTGGTGTGGCATTTCATCCCAGTAAAAGCGGAGGTCCCGTTCCATGGGATACAGACGTAATCCGGTGAATTTCCCGGGGGAAAGGAAAACCTCTTTGCCCAGCCTGAAATTTCCCGCTTTCAGAAAATCAACCACAGGCTGATGGGTCATATAGCTGGTGGTAAATACATGCGGGATGGAGGTTTCAAATTGTTTTTCCACCCTGCGGTTCTTGGCAAGGTGGACTTCGATGAAGTTCCGGTGTCGTCCTGCAAATCTGAAAAAAGGGTGCAGGGCCTTCACCACTCCCGCTCCCTGGGTCCACCGGCTGCCGATACCTCCGGCGAGGGTGACGATCGCCACTTCCCCGCTTCTGATCGCCGTATTTCCCGAAGAAATGGCTGTTCTCCGATGTGAACCGTCACTGTTCAGTACTTCCCCAGGAAGGGGATCGCTTATCAGGGTGTTCACCGGCAACCGGTTCTGTGCCAGCCCGATCCTTCCGGCTTTCAGTTCCGCTTTGATTTCTTCATGAATCTTCGGATTAAAACCTGTTTCCTTGAGCAGTTCCGTTAATTGCTGCTGATTCTGGCTGCCTGTTTCCTCCTGGGGAATCATCCGGTCGAAAAGATCGGTCACAAAACTTTGGTAAAATCCCCTGCTTTTATTTGACTTTCCCAGTAACTCCAGTTCACGCTGCTGGCAATGTGTCAGTTCCGTAATCTCCTTTTTCAGCAGGTTGGGAACCATCAGGGTATAATATTTCACCGGAAGGAATGCTTTTTCGCCGGTATAAAAGGTTGCGGAAGTACCTTTTTCATTGATTTTGAAATCATATACCACCGGATCCATGGCAAAGGGAACTGATTTTTCCATTTCCTTTTTTGTCGCCAGCATGGTGGTTAAGAGCCATTCACGGGCCTGGTCCCTGACGGAAGGATCAAAGATGAATCCCATGCCCCCTCCCGACATTCCTCCCATCATCCAGAAACCCCAGAATTGTTCCTTAAAGGCATCCCGGGTGGCTTCAATGATTTTTCCGGTGTAGGCATTTGAAACCGAAGGGATGATATCCTGCACCGGTCCGTCAAAATTGCTTTGGGTAAATGCTCCCAGCTCCCTGATGTTGCCGGCTTTGAGTTGTTCCACAATTGCATCGAAGATGGTCATGGCCTGTTTCCGGGCCTTCCACTCCTTTTCGGAACGGAGCAGGTATTTCTCGGTGACCATTTCGAGGATCGGTCCCACATTTTGGGCCATTCCGCCGTGCACCATCACCAGGGAATCCTGCAGTTTCCGACGGGTTTCCGGAGAAACCTCCTCAAAATCAAGTATTTCATGATCGGGCAAGAGTTTTCCCTTGCTGATCCCGTATTCCGGATCGCCAGGCCGGGCTTTCACGCCTTTAATCAGTTTGATCCCCGGCCATACGCCGCCCGAGTCCTGCCAGCCTCCGCCCGATCCCCCGAGCCATTCTCCGAGGATGGCTTTGGAAGCCACCAGCCGGCGTTCTTCTTCGTTCAGAATTCCGGTCAATTGAAGGGTTTGCCCGGTAGCCCGCATGCACACCGAGATGAGAGATGCCAATAAGGTGGTGGATACCGCCAACCTCGATCCTTTGGGGATGTTGTTCACTTGGCTGACCAGTTCCAGTCCGAGTCCCTGCCCTACCATTCTTTCGAGAAGGGAGGCCACGGGCATATCCAACCCCTCCATGCCGGGAGGGATGATTCCTGAGGCTATCACTGCCGCTTTAAGCAATCCCAGGTAATCGTCGGCAAAATTGAACACATCCGAGATTTTGCGGATCACAGAGACTGCTTCCAGGTCAGTACTTACCAGCCTGATGACCGGCTCATCGATCACCCTCAGGCAGGCTTCCACCGGAGGAACCGGGGTTTCCCCGGCTCCGGCAATACAGAGATCCACAGAAATATTAAGCACCCGGGCACCCTCCGGGAAATCCATTCCGAGGAAAAAAATATCACTCCAGCAACTGTGCGACAGATCCATTCTTACCGGTGTGGTCTCCTTCAGGATGGGGTAAATAGCTGTAAGGGGATCCGGGGTGACCAGTTCCTTCCGTAACCGAAGCGGCTGATCGAGGGGATGACCGATCCTGAACATCCAACTGTTTCCGACGGTATTTCTCACACTCATCTTCACCTGGTCGGTCAGGGTCTGAAATCCAAGTTTACGGTAGGCATCGGCCAGCGCACTGCAAATACCCTGGTTCAGGCCATGCGCCTTCTGCACACTCCTCAATATTTCAATGCCCTCCTCAAACCGCCGGTTCATAATATGCTTATATGCTTTGTAGGGGATCAAGGCCTTCCGGCTTGCCTGCGGCAGAAAAGGGAGGGCAAACCGGTGAATGTAATACAGGAAGAAGAGCGCCCTGACTTTTTCGTAAAGGTTATGGCTCTGGTTCCTGAAAAGCTCCAGTTGATCACATTCCAATTCCAGTTCCTCAGGGGAGGCATTCCGGCAAAACCCTCCGATAGACTGATCCCTGACTTCAGATTCACCTGATGTAATGATATCGACTAACTTACCCATCGCCTCAATGATTGGTGTTTTTTTCCCTTTCGATAAAGAACTGCAACAACTCCCCCATAAGAAGTTCCCTGTCCATACCGGTGAGTGAAAGGGCGATTTGGGCCTTGAGCAGACCGTAGTCCTGGCCGATATCAAACCGGAGGTCATTTCTCTCCAGGGCAAGGTACTTATTGGTCCTCGAAAGTTCATTCAGCGACTCACTAAGGCCCAGTTTCTGATCGGGGAATTCCTGCATCCTTTTCCTGAGCAATTCAAGGATTACGGGTGAACATACGTGCATCCCGAAAAAACAGAAGTAGTGGCCAGTACGTAATCCTGGAACCAGCAGATGCTGCTCGGCATAAGAGGGGACCGGTTTTTCGATCACCCGGGTAATGCGGAAGAGATGCTCCTGCCCCTGGACCCGCTCGGCACCTATTGTTCCATAGTTGCTGATCTGGGTTTCCCGGGTTTGCTGGACCACCGATACGGAACAACCGTTTTTTTGCGCCGTATCCAAAACCAGACGGGCCACATTTTCACCCGACTGGTTCACATAGAGATGGTCGCCCACAAGGTGTAGAAAAGGTTCATCCTGCAGAAAAGGAGCCCCACACAAAATGGCGTGACCGTAACCCCTGGGGTCATCCTGAGGGATAAATTCCACCATCCTGGTATACTCCTTCAGCGTACTCCGGAAGATATTTTCATCGTCGGGGTGAATTACAATTCCGATTCTGGAAATTCCGGCGGCCACAATCTCTTCAATCAGGATCTCAAGGACAGTTTTTTTGATTCTTTTCCGGTCGATCAGGGTTTGCAACGGCAATTTCCGCTGATCGGGGCCTGCAGCAGTAATAAGGGCTTTGGTGACTTTCATGGCGTCAGTAATGTTAGAAATGTAAAAATAAAGGTTATAGATGAAATATCCATGCATCATTTATGCACCAACCGGGATGAAATTGCGAAGCTATTCTTTGCGACTGCTGAAACGGACAACAGCCGCAAAAATAACCACATGGATATTACATCTGTATCTCAATTGTAACAATAACAACGTAATACCTTGACTCAAATCCGGAAAAAGTCGACATTGCTGTGGAGGTGGTTGATTTTAGCTTAATTGAGAAATCTAACCCGGGAACACAAGTTTTGCTGATTGTTTTTCACTCAGGTTTCATTTAAAAAAAATCAATTACCCGGTGGCTTCAAGTCTACCGAAAAACCTGCCATCCCCTCCTGCTTTTACTTTGAATGTGGCGGCATGCAAGGACGAATAGTTGTCTTATGCACTCAGTAATTAATCCTCCAGACCTGAGTTACAAATTTTTATTTTTCTGTTTATCTTTATCAAACATAACTCCAGGAATGGAATCCCTGGTTGGTATAAGGATCGGTTGCCGTTGTTCAGAATAGTTAAAGGAGGATAATGAAAAGAATAAATTGTTTGTTAGCACTGATTATTACAGGTTTGCTATGTATTGAAAAAGGTTATTCACAGAATAACCAAGTGCCCACAGGTATCGAAATAGTTCCTAAACTGGAAAAACCCAAAAAATGGAAATTCAAAGAGAAGGACTTATCAGGGTATTTGTTGGTGTATTTCAAAGATCAGACCCAATCGGCTTATATGGCTATTAGTAACGATGGCTATACCTTTACCGACATCAATGGTGGCCATCCTGTATTTATAGGTTCTCAGTTAGCTGAGCAAAAGGGTGTTCGGGACCCTCACATTACTCGTGGCCCTGATGGTGCATTTTATTTGGCCATGACTGACCTTCACATTTTTGGTAAACGGGCAGGATTCCGTGATACAGAGTTCGAACGTCCTGCTGAAAAATACGGTTGGGGCAACAACCGTGCTATTGTCCTCATGAAATCGTACGACCTGATTCATTGGACCCATTCTGACTTTCGAGTCGACAAAGCATTTCCAGAACTTGGAGATATCGACTGTTCCTGGGCACCAGAAACTATTTTTGACCCGACGGCAGGAAAAATGATGGTTTATTTTACCATTCGTTACAATAACAAGGAGTGCCATATGTATTATTCGTATACCGACTATGATTTCACCAAGCTGGAAACAACTCCCAAGAGAATAACCGAAATCGGAGGTCTCGATGGCGACATCACAAAAACAGGCAATCAATATCAGCTCTTCTATGTCTCAAATGCCAGGGTATTGCACTCGGCTTCATCCAAGATTAACGAGGGATATAAGATTGATACCACACGAATTGATCCTGAAAAGGTTTCAACCGAAGCACCTAATTTGTTTAAGCGTTTGAGTACCGACAAATACGTGCTTATGTACGATGTGTATGGCGCCAGACCTAGTAATATGGGTTTCAGCGAAACAACCGATTTTATCACGTATACGAATTTAGGCCATTTTAACGAGGGAGTTATGAAAACCACCAATTTTAAAAGCCCTAAACATGGCGCTGTTACCTACCTTACCAAAAAGGAACTGAAGACAATTGCCAAACATTGGAAAATAGATTTTAAAGTTGATTGATTAACAGGATACTTTCAAATTAATTATCCAACATCGAAAGAGCAATCCTAAAGAGCAGACGACTGTGCAATAATTTCGGGACTCGATTCTGGCAAAAAAAAAGAGTCACAGATTTTGACTTCTGTAACTCTTTCAATTCTTGCGTTACCCGGAATTATTTTTTATCGTAGGCCGCTGTCGTTTTTACTTCATTGCCATCACGGCCCGTCCTGACATTTTCTATCATCAGGACTTTTCCGCCTTCAGTAAGCTTCCATATCTGCGATGAATTCATCGTTCTGGATTCGCCGCCCATGTCAAACGTCATGGTAGTGGCAATGGTCATGACCGCTTTATCTGCCGACCAGGTAGCCGTCGACTTACTGACATTATCTCCGAACATGGGATTTTCACTGACACTGCCATCCAGGTTATACTTGGCAGTGCGTTTCATTTCTTCACCGCCAGGACCCGGCTGGGTAGTTTCAACGTTCAATACTTTGGCATCCTGGGTAACTACCACAGAAGTGGCGGCCATTCTGAAACGGCTGTCTCCGAAATTGCTCTTTGATTCGTTTAAGGCCCAGGTACCTGTAAAATTAGTTTGGGCAAAAAGGGTCACCGGGACCAGCACAAATAAAAGGAGTCCCGCAAAACTCATGATCAATGATTTGAAATTAGTTTTCATAATGATTTAATAATTAAATGGTTAAAAAAAGTTGTATGATCTGTCCTATTATATTAAAGCATTCATAATCCATTTATCCTGCGATCAGTTTTCAAAAATTTTCTGTATGGAATCGATTATGCTAACCTGCATTCAAATGTTATGAACGTTAGATTGAAAAAATGGGTGCAGGTTTAATTCAATACCCGGAAAAAACATTTATGGTCATTCGATGGTTAGGTTGATAATTAAATTCTCAGCAGCCCTTATCGTACTATGAAAATATTAACAAAATTATGGCAGCTAAAAAACCTGAAGCTGCAAAATTATATCCCCCTGCGAAACAATTTGGTCTTTGGTTTGAACATCCAGAATGATAATATTGCCAAAAACAGCAACGATATTCCAAAAATAATTGTAAACCAATGGACTAAACTCTTACTTGATGATTTGTGCAAATCATTGAACTTTTTGATCCATAAGGGAAGTTCTTTCGTTGATTATTTTGCAATTCCGGTTTTTTTGTTGTATGTACCGTTTTGAAAATGAACGATTTGTCCATCTGTCTTCACCACCTTAAAATCCCTCAAACGTAAGACTTTTCCAAGTTCTGACACATCCATGTCCGGAGATAGTTTTTTCTCGACAACAGCATCATGCTTCAAAAAGTTGGTATCTCTGTAAATAAGGACAACTCCACTTATACTGTATATGACAATAAGTCCGATTACAAAAAAAACAATGTCGCGATGCAATGAACGCATATAATGGGTTTTTGATTTCTTTTCTTTGTTTTCCATTTTTATTCCTTTTATGTGTTAATGTGCTAAGATAGAATATTTCAGACTATACTGACCCCTTGTTTTAATATTGATGAGATAAGTAGTGTTGATACCAGAGCCTCCCAGAGCTCTTCTGATGAGATTCAAGGCCAATTAAACTTCAAGTGAAACTACGTGCCAATGCTTAAAAATGGGGCTTCCGGCGAGCGCATTGACTACATCCCTTCTTTTGTCAAGTAAGCATTAATGCCTGGTCTCTGCTAATGGCTGAACCGGTGATGAAACCCGTCAAATTCATCCTGGTTTCGCGGGATTCGTTACCCCGCTGCTCTGCAGTGGGGTAAGCGAGTCTTTACATCCTTTGCCTTTGTGAGCTTCTCTGAATTTGGCACACAATTATTTTGCATAGAATCCTTTTCGGCAGAACTTGTTTTATTTTGCAAAGAATCGTAAAATTTACTCAACAAGTCATTCTGGCTCTCATGCAGTTGAATACGGTAATTAATTTCTCAATACCACAAATTCACTTCTCGCAGTACAATTAAAATAATAACTATACCATTCTGCATTGACAGGGAAGATGGTTTTTCAGTTATGCCGCTGAAGGCGTTAAAAACGATTTTCGTGGCCTGGTTAATCCCGCTTTTAGTTTTGATTACAATGAAACTTTTCTTTAACTTCGTCTTCGAATTAAACCTGTAATGGACTTAAATAGAAATATTTCAGACGACGAACTTATTGAAAAGCTTAGAAAGGGAGACCTCGAAGCCATCGATATAGTATTCGAAAAATATGGAAACCGTCTGTTCGGATTTGCGATGAAATATTTAAAGTCAAAGGAAGAAGCGGAGAGTTTAGTCCAGGATGTTTTCCTCACAATATGGGAAAATCATAAAAAGCTAAAAAAGGATTCTTCATTAAAATCCTATCTGTTCACCATTTCTTACCACAATATCTGTAAAATATTCAGGAAAAGACAACTTCAGGGAAAGCTGAGAGTAGAAATTGGTTTGGGTTCCGATGTTTCTGTTGATACGGAAGAGCAAATAGACTATGATTTTACATTGGAACAGATTGAAAACCTGATTGAACAATTACCACCAAAACAAAAGATTATCTTTTTAAAAAGCCGTAAAGAAGGGAAAAGCACCCGCGAAATTGCCAAAGAATTACACCTCGCTCCCGGCACAGTTGACAATAACATATCTGCAGCCTTGAAATTTTTGCGCAAACATGTTTCTGGCGACAATTTAGCAAGATCTTTATTTTGTTTAACCCTAATAAGGTAAGCATTATTCAAGAAAGTTATTAACAATTCTCTGTGGTGCCCCATCAACGAGGCATAAACACAAAGATAAGGGCTGTAAGAATCCGTCAAGGGCAAGTGAATGCATTCTCCACCGCACGTAACCATCCTGCCTGGTAAAGAACCTTTTCCCGTCGGTTCCCCACATCCTGTTGGGCAAGTCAGTCTTGATGTTACCTTTATGCTCATTAACCTTTCTTCCCGGTTTGGGACGGGTGACCGAGAGAAGGTTGTTCGCCCGCATGACCCGGTAGACTCTTGCTTTGCTGACTTTGATCCCTCTGCGTTTAAGCCGCTTCCAAGTCTTCTTGTAGCCTTCATCAATGAAATGACCTTGGGTGATTTCCTCCCGGACTTCATCAAGCAAGGCCTGATCGGTGATCACGACCCTTGGCCCACGACGGGCTTTCTCCTTGCCGTGCTTAGGTTTCCGATACCAAGCGGCAGAAGTGATCCCGGCCAC
>ERZ1026792.36-NODE-36-length-152338-cov-8.028953_pt1 | contig 152338 bp, 131 predicted proteins | sample MGYA00520884_ERZ1026792 | MGnify/ENA primary metagenome ERZ1026792 (study PRJEB33270, sample SAMEA104284473) | anaerobic digester metagenome | biome: Anaerobic digester microbiome; feature: mesophilic sludge digester; material: Anaerobic digester biomass | place...
GCCACTTGTTGGTGACCGGAGCGGCGGCCTTGGCCACGGCGAGGGCGACGTCCTTCGACGTGTCGAGCAGCTTGCCGGCGAAGTCGAAGTGGGCGTTCAGCACCTCTTCGGGGGTCGGCAGCTTCTCGGCCATGGGCACGGGGCGCAATGCGACCTCGACCCGCTCCTGGACGAACTTGGTGGCGGTCTCGGTGGCGTTCACGGCCGGGCTCTTGGCCTTGCCGAGACCGTCGACAACCTGGTCCTGAACTTCAACTACTCGATCAAGGATGGTGGTGCTCATATTGGTGCCTCCTGGCGGGGCCCGATCTGGAGTGCCGAGCCGCTTGCTCTTCGTTGGAACACTGCTAACTGTAGCTAGCGATGCAACTGGAGTCAACTCAGTGCTAGCAAAAGTAAGCATGACGTTTGTCACCGAATTGCGACACGTCTCCACCGGGAGCCTCGCCTCAGTCGCTGATCGACCCAATTCCCGACAAACCTTGTCGGGATTAGGAACCTCCGAGATACCCGACTACTTTAGTCGGGTATTGAGGCGGTCACGCCGTACCGGCGTGACCGCCATCATCGACCCAGACCTCCCGACGAGGGATGGGATCAGAACACACCCCCAGCAACGAACCACAAGGAGTCAGACCATGGCCGTACGCCTCGGAGACGAAGCACCCGATTTCACCGCCGACACCACCGACGGAGAACTCAGGTTTCACGAATGGAAAGGTGACAGCTGGGCGGTTCTGTTCAGTCACCCGAAGGACTTCACCCCCGTCTGCACCACCGAGTTGGGCACCGTCGCCAAGCTGAAGGACGAGTTCGAGAAGCGCAACACCAAGGTGATCGGGCTCTCCGTCGACCCCATCGAGGACCATCACGAATGGGCAAAGGACATCGAGGAGACCCAGGGCGCCGCCTTGAACTTCCCCATGATCGCCGATCCCGATCGCGTCGTCGCCGACCTCTACGACATGATCCACCCCAATGCCAGCAACACCTTGACCGTTCGGTCGGTGTTCGTCATCGGTCCGGACAACACGGTGAAGCTGACACTCACCTACCCGGCGTCAACGGGGCGCAACTTTCAGGAACTGTTGCGGGTCATCGATTCGCTGCAGTTGACCTCGGAGCGCAAGGTGGCAACCCCGGCCGATTGGACCGACGGGGATCGGGCAATCATCGTTCCGGCGCTCTCCAATGAAGACGCCAAGGAACTGTTCCCCCAGGGCTGGGAGGAGCAGAAGCCCTACCTGCGCCTGGTCGACCTCAACGGTTAAGGCAACACCCGACGCCAGAGCCGACGCCACCCCTTGGGTTTGACCGCCAGATCCTCCCAGGCAACCTCGGCCGAGCGCACCCAGTCCTCGGCCCGATCGTCACCCACCGAGGTGGCGATTTGGGCCGAGCCCAGGGCCACAATCGCACCGGCCAATCGGTCGCCGGTGGCCCCAACCTGAGCACGAGCGCCCTCGATCGCCACGATCGCGTCGGTTGGCCGATCGGTGCGGGCTGCGGCCACAGCGACCGACAACAGCGCCAACGCCCGGTCATGGTAGGTGGCACGTTGGGATGCCAAGACCAGGCGTTCCAACACCTCGGACCGCTCGGGCTGATCGCCGACCGCCTCTGCCAGCGCGGCAACGGCCCCGAGCGCCGGGTAACGCGAGGCGGCAGCAGCAAGCTCCGGCAACACCCCACCGGTCTCTGACGATTCGCCCGGGCCATCGGTCGGATCGGACGCCGCCTCGACATCACCCGCTCCACCGCCGGCCCCCTCGCAGACACCCGCGTCCTCGCCGGAGCGAGCCCCGGGGTCAGCGCTGTCATCGGGGCCGACATCGTCGGGGTACGCCGGACCCGCCACCGCCAGCAGTGGCTCGTCCGGGGGGAAGGGGGTGCCAGGCTCGACAGCCGCGTCGGCCGTGGCCGGGTCGGCACCGGTCGTCGGCGAAAGATTGCTGAGGTGGAGCGACCAACTGGGTGGGCGTTCCATCTGTGCAGAGACCCGCCTGACGTCATCCCACGTATCGGCACCCTCACCGCCGTCGAGTCGCTCGGTGGGATCCACCTCCAACATCAGACCCCGGTCGCCACCACCATCCCAGGCGGCCTCACCCCGGGCCATGCGACGACGGTGTTGCCCACTGCGCAACAGGTCCAGGTCGCGGCGCCAAGGTGCCAGACCACGGTCGCCACCCAACGCCGCCCCCGCATCGGTCCCTGACTCGGCCACCGAAAACACCAACAGTTCCGAACGCGCCTCCTCGTCGGCCCCATCACAAATCAATGCCAGTGCCGCCGCTGTCACCACCTCCAACGAGCCAATATTGCGAACGGCGGGAGGATCACCCAGGAGTTGTCTGGCGGCACCCGCCGAGAGGTCTCCGATCAACGAGTCGACCACCGCTTTGGTGACGAACTGGTTGGTCAGCTTGTCCCCGTTCTCTCTCGTGGCGCGATCGAGTTCGGCAAGGCCCGCCTGCACCCGACCTGCCATCACCAACGCACGGCCCAGCAGCATGCGGGCCTGCGTGAGGCCGAACGGATCACCCAACGGCCCAAGCAGTTCCACCGCCCGCTCGGCACCCGTCAACGCCACGTCGGTGGCGCCCCGCCACAGATCGACCTGAGCGAGGACCGACACCATCATCCCCTCGGCCCAGGCGTTGTCGCTGAGCCGGGCCTCCTCCAACACCACCTCGGCCACCTCGGCAGCCGCCTCGGCGAACCCGTTATGGAACAGCAGGTTGGCCTCCAGCCCCAATGACCACATCATGCCGGTGCGATCCCCGACCGCCTCGAACATCCGGACGGAGGCCTCGATGCGGCGCTCGCCCTCCTCGATACGCCCCAACATGAAGGCTATCCAGGCCAGGTGTTGGGTGGCCCAGGCCTCGCCCTGGGGATTCCCAAGCCGGTGGTAAAGATCAAGCGCCTGAGTCGCCGGTTGTTCTGCATCTGCCACCGCCCCGCTGAACAGACGGATCATCGCCTGCATGCGGTAGGCCTCCGCCAGTTCGGCGGTGGCGCCGACACCGACCAGCGCCTCCAACGCCTCCCCGGCCAGCCGGCCGGCCCGTTCGAAGCGACCCCGACGGCGCTCCAAATCGGATCGAAGCAGGTCAACCCTGGCCTGAGCGACCGGGCGGCCGCCGGTCAACGAGTCGGCCTCGTCGAGGTCGGCACCGGCCTCGTTGATGGCCCAGCGCTGCAGCCGGGCACCGGCCCGACCCAGCAGGTAGGCCAGCCGTCGCTCATCGTCGGAGTCGTCCAACACCTCGAGCGCCCGCCCGAAAAGCCGATCGGCGAGCAGCCAGTTGGCGGCGGCTTCGGCCCTGGCGGCAGCGTCCTCGGTCCACGCCAACGCGGCGTCGTCAAGCTGCGGACCGACCTGATCGGATTCGAGGAGTCCCCGCTGCAACAGCGCCGCCTCGGTGAAGTGCCGTGCCACCGCCTCCACCAGGCCGTCGTCGGCATCCCGCCCTTCGGCCAGACCGCCGAGGTACGTGGCCACATCACTGTGCCGACGCAGTCGTTCTGTCTTGGTCAGTCGACCGTAGGCCACTTCTCGCAGCACATCATTGCGAAAGCACCAGTCGACCCCGTCGAGCACCAACACCTCTTTTTCGGCGAGACGCCGAACCGTGGTGGACACCAGGCCGGCATCAACACCTCTGGCCCGGCCCATTTCCTCGAGGACCAGGAGCGAACCGGTGGGGCCCCACACAGCGGCATCCTCCACCACCTCCACTTCGGGCCCGGTGAGTGCATCCATCCGCGCCGACAAGAGGCCCCGCAACGTGTCGGGCAGTTCGGGTATGGACCGCAGGCCCTCGAGCCGCTCGCCTGAGCCGTCAGCGGCGCTTTCACGGCCGTCGTCCTGACGGCGAACAAACCTGACGAGTTCTTCGAGAAACAACGGATTACCGCCGCTGCGCTCCAAAAACTCGGCGGCCACGTCTTCGGTCAACTCCCGGTCACGGGTCAGCCGACGCAGCAGCAGTTGGGCGTCGTCAGCCCCGAGCGGGTCGAGGTTCATCATCAGCAGGTCGTGACGCCCGGCGCGGGGAGACCAGCGGCGGGCCAACGACCGGCGGGCGGTCGCCAACACCACCAGCGGATGGGCGGCCAGCCGCTCCACCATCTCGTCGATCAGCGCCAGTACCGAATCGTCGCCCCAGTGCAGGTCGGTCAACCGCACCACGATGGGGCCACGACGGATCGAGGCCGACATGTAGCTGACCAGGGCCCTGGTGGCCTCCACCCGCGCCCGGCCCGGGTCGGTGCCGCGCAGCGGGCTGTCGTGACCGAGCAGGTGCAACAGGCCGTTGACCACGCCGTCGAGGTCGTTGCCGTCCACCACCGGGTCGAGCAGGTCGTTCACCGACGCGACCGTCGCTTGTCGGGTCTCGTCCTCGTCAGCATCCTCGGAAAGGGACAATCCCTGCCGCAGCACCTCGGCGATCGCCGAGAACTGATTGGCCTCGCCATACGGGATAAACCGACCGGTGAAGACCCGCGCCCCGTTCAGCCCGGCGGCCCGATGGGCCAGTTCGTCGGCCAGGCGGCTCTTGCCCACCCCGGCGTCCCCGCTGAGCAGCATCACCAGCGCCCGGCTTCGGTCGATCGAGCCGGTCAGGGCATCGCCCAGCAGTGAAATCTCGGAGTGTCGACCCACAAGGGGCACCCGGGGAGACCACGGGCGCTCGCCTGGCCGGGCGATGGGTTCCAGCGCACGGTGCGCCTCAACCGGTTGATCCCGGCCACGAACCACCAACCTCCCCCGGGATTCGTAGGCAATCGTGTCCTCGGTGACCAGACGGGTGGGTTCGCCCACCAGCACCGAACCGGGGTCGGCCGAGGTCTGGAGCCGAGACGCCAGGTTCACCACGTCGCCCATGGCCGTGTAGTCGCCACCCGCGCGTAACGCCCCCACCAGCACCTCGCCGGTGTTGACGCCCACCCTCATGCGCACCTCCACCCCGGTCTCGGCTGCGAAGTCGGCGAGGCTCTCCTGCATGCGCAGGGCCGCCCGCACTGCCCGCTCCGCATCGTCCTCGTGTGCCAGGGGCGCACCAAAGAGCGCCACGATGGCGTCGCCGACGATTTTGTCGACCCTTCCACCGAAGCTGACCACGTCCTGCACCAACCGCTCGAAGGCACCGTCCACCAGGTGCTTCACCTGCTCCGGGTCGAGCCGTTCGGACAGGCCCGTAAACCCCACCAGGTCGGCGAACAGCACGCTGACCACGCGTCGCTCCTCGGTCGGGACGCCCAGGGGCATCCCGCAGGTCCCACAGAACCGCGAGCCGGGTGGAACCTCGGCTCCACAGGACGGACACTTCACCCTTGAGAGACTACGTGCGCCCAGGCCGGATCACTGCCCCCCGACGTGAGCGAAGCCGCTCAGCCGGTAGCGTGGGGAGATGAGTGAATTTCCTGTACCTCCGACCGGATCAACCCCCTATTCGTCCTCGGTGCCCGGTGGTTCAGGCGTGGCGACTGATGCACCGGCGGCCCACTCGGTCGGCGCCACGAAGGCCTACGGAGCGGGCGACACCCAGGTGCTGGCACTCAACGACGTGACCGTCGCATTTCCGTCGGCCCGCTTCACCGCCATCATGGGGCCCTCCGGTTCGGGCAAATCCACCCTGATGCACTGCATGGCCGGGCTCGACACCCTGACGGCCGGCCAGGTGTTCATCGGCGACACCGATCTGTCGACACTGTCCGACAAGGAACGCACCCTGCTGCGGCGCGAGCAGGTGGGGTTCGTGTTTCAGGCATTCAACCTGATCCCCACGTTGACCGCGTCGGAGAACATCACCCTGCCACTCGACCTGGGCGGCACCAAGCCGGATCAGGGCTGGCTGGACACCGTCATCGGCACCGTTGGATTGACCGACCGGCTGTCGCACCGTCCCAGCGAACTGTCAGGCGGCCAGCAACAGCGGGTGGCGGTGGCCCGGGCGATGGCCACCCGTCCCCAGATCATCTTTGCCGACGAGCCCACCGGCAACCTCGACTCCACCTCTGGTGCCGAGGTACTCAGCTTCATGCGTTCGGCCGTCGACGACTACGGCCAGACGGTTGTGATGGTCACCCATGACCCGGTGGCGGCCAGCTATGCCCACCAGGTGATCTTCCTGGTCGACGGCCGCGTGGTCGGTGACCTGCAACAGCCCACCGCCGAATCGGTACTCGACCGTATGAAGGGCTTGGGCAACTGAGCAGGACGGACGTCGGCAGCCCCACCCCATGATCCGCATTGCGCTGACCGGGCTGCGGGGCCACCGAACCAGGCTGGCGCTGTCCGCGCTGGCAGTCGTGCTCGGTGTCGCCTTTCTGTCCGGCATCCAACTGCTGGGCAACACCCTGACCGAGACGGCGACCGGCCTGATCTCCTCGACCCTCGAGGGCACCGATGCAGTGGTGCGCTCCACGTCGGTGCAGACCTCCGCTTTTGCCGAGGTGCGCCAAACGGTGCCCGCCGACCTGGTCGATGACGTTGACGACGTCGACGGGGTGGCCGGGGTCGCAGGGGTGGTGCAGGGGTTCGGTCGGGTGATCGGCCCCGGCGGCGAACCAATCGACTCGGGATTGGTCCCCACGCTCGTCACCAACTGGATTGCCGACCCCCAACTGGCCCAGGGCGCGTTGGTGGTGGGTCGCCCCCCCAAGAAGCCCACCGAGATCGTGTTGGACCCGCGGACCGCCGCCGACGAACACATTCGGGTTGGGGACACCATGTCGCTCCAGGGTGCCGTCGGCCTGCGCAGCTACCAGGTGGTGGGCATCGGCGGGCTGGGCCCGACCGGCGAGGACAACATCGGCGCCCGGGTGGTGTTTCTCTCCTCCGAGCAGGCAATGGAGTTCACCGGTGCCGACGGCCAGTTCGCGTTCGTGACCCTGCGGGCCGCCCCCGGCGTCGGCCAGCAGGGGTTGGCCGACCGCGTGAACGATTCACTGCCACCCGGATACGAGGCGGTCACCGGCGAGCGTTACGTGGCCGATACCCAAAAACAGGCCGGCGGCGCGTTGGGACTGCTGACCCAATTGGTGTCGGTTTTTGGCTACGTGGGGCTGTTCGTCGGGGGCATCATCATCGCGAACACCTTCTCGATCCTGATCACCCAGCGCACGAGGGAGTTGGCGTTGATGCGTGCCTGCGGTGCGAGCCGCGCCCAGGTGCTCGGCTCGATCATGATCGAGGCGACGCTCGTGGGTGTGCTCGGATCGATCGTCGGACTGGGCATTGGCGTGGTGGGTGTCATCGGCCTGTTACAACTGGTGGGGAACCTGATCACGTTGCCCACCACGGTGCCAACGCTGACGCCCTTGGTGGTATTCGGCAGCCTGATCGTGGGCGTGGCGACCACAGTGGCGGCTTCGATGGTGCCGGGCTGGCGGGCCACCCGCATCTCCCCGGTGGCTGCACTCGGCGAGGTGGCGGAGGACCGGGGACGCGGTTCTGTTACCCGTCGGTTGCTGGGCATGGTGATGGCGCTGGGGGGCCTGGCCGCCGGGTCGCTGGCGCTGTTCGCCATCGACGCCAACGCCAGGCTGACCCTCGTTGCGGGCGATCCAGCGGCGGGCACCGCTGCCACAGCGGTCAACCTGCGCACCGTGGTGTTCTCAGTCAGCGCTGCGATCACCCTGCTGTCGTTCCTCGTAGTGGGGCCGGTGGTGGTCGGGCCGGTCGGTCGGATCATCGGCTGGCCCCTTCGGTTGGGCGGGGGTCCGGTGGGACACATCGCCGGCGAAAACGCACGCCGCAATCCCAGCCGTACCACCGCCACGGCGGCGGCGCTGACCATCGGCGTGGCCATCGCCACCACACTGGCGGTGTTCGTCGCCTCGCTGGTCGGCAGCGTCAAGGCCGGCTTCTCAGATCAGTTGCGCGGCCAGATCGTGGTGTCATCCGGCCTGGGCGGCGCCACCTCCGGCGGGCTCCCCGAGGGCGTGATGGGTGACGTGGCCGCCACCAGCGGCGTGGACACCCTGGCCCGAGTGCGATTCATTCCTGCCACGGTCACCGGAGTCGACGGCAACCCCACCGGGGGCGGATCGGTCTCGGGCGTCGACCCCAAGCCGTTCTTCTCGCTGGTCAAGGTGCCGCTCATCGGCGGGACCGCGGCTTCGCTGACGCCGGGCACGGTCGCCGTTGACGCGGACACCGCTCGTGCCAACGCATGGGCGGTCGGCGACAGCATCAGCGTGTTCTACCCCCAGGTTGGGGCGGTTGAGTACCCCATCTCCCTGTTGTTCGAGGGCCCCATCGGCACAGCGAGCTTCCTGATGCCCATGGAGAACCTCGATGACGTGACCGCCGTGGCCTTCCGCCAGGACGCGCTCTACTACATCTCGGTCACGCCGGGCTCCGACCCGACCGTGGTCGCCGACCGGATCGACGGCGAGCTGAGACGGGTTGCACCCGCCGCCAAGGCGCAACTGGTCCCGCAGTGGCTCGACGACACGGTGGCCACGTTCAACCTGGCTCTCAACCTGGTGTACGTGATGCTGGGGTTCACCGTGCTGCTGTCGTTGTTCGGCATCGTCAACACGCTGTACCTCTCGATTTACGAGCGCACCCGCGAGCTGGGACTGCTGCGATCTGTGGGGGCCACGCGCGTCCAGGTCCGTCGCCTGGTGTTGGCCGAGTCGGTGATCATGGCCTCCATCGGCACGTCGGTGGGTATCACCCTGGGCGTGTGGTTTGGTGCGGGTCTGTTCACCGTGCTGTCGGGCAACATCGCGGCAGCCACCATCCACGTGCCGTGGGTGCAGTTGGTGGTGCTGGGTCTGGGTGGGGCCATCGCCGGCATGGCGGCCGGCTGGTGGCCAGCCGGGCGGGCCGCCCGTCGGCCCATCCTCTCGGCAATCGGATACGAGTAGCCACCGCGGGCGCGAGCCACCCCGACCCCGCCGGTGGGCGCAGCCTGGTAGACCGCTGGGCATGATCGACCCCAAGAACGTTCCAGCCGAGGTACTCGGGTTTCTCGTTGAGCGTCACCTGGCCACGCTCACCACGCTGCTTCCCGACGGATCGCTCCATTCGGTTGCGGTCGGCTTCACCTGGGACGACGCTGCGGGACTGGCTCGCGTCATCACGTTCGCCCCCTCACGCAAGGCCCGCAACCTGGCCGACGGCGGACGAGCGTCGGTGTGTCAGGTGGACGGCGGTCGGTTCCTGTCGCTGGAGGGCCCCGCTGTGGTGACCTCGGAGCCCGACCGGGTGGCCGAAGGGGTCAATCGCTACGCAGAGCGTTATCGCCAACCCAAGGAACGGGACGACCGGGTGGTCATCGAGATCGCGGTCGAGAACATCAGGGGCCGGGCCTGACCGTGGTGGGTCCGAGCAACCCCCACCACCCCTGAACTTGGGGCGTGATGGAACGGCGGTGATTACGCGATCGCGACGCCGATCCTGGCCAGCGTCGCCACGGTCCGCTCGCCGTCGGACTCCACGACGGGGGCGCTGGCGGCGCGCACCAGGGTGGTGGTGAAGCCCAGCGAGTGGGCATCGAGCGCGGTGGCTTTCACGCACACGTCCAGCGCCAGTCCAACGACGACCACCCGCTCGATGTGTCGCTCCTCCAGCAGATCGGCCAGACCGGTCGATGAGGTCTCGCCCGACTCGGGGTCGGCCATCGTAAACGCCGAGTAACCGTCCTCGCCGCCGGTGCCCTTGCGAACCGTCGGACCGTCAACCACCAGGTCGGCGTGGTACTCCGCCCCCCAGGTGTCGCGAACACAGTGCACCGGCCACTGCCCACCGCCGGTCACGAAGTGTGGGGTGGCCGGCGGGTGCCAATCCTGGGAGTACACGACGAACGCACCGGCTGCAGTCGCCTCGGCGATTTCGACGTTGGTCGCCTTCACCACCTCGGGCCCACCCGAAACGAACAGCGAGCCACCCGGGTCTGCGAAATCATTCTGCACGTCGACGATTACCAATGCGGTGTGCTCGTCGTAGCGGGGCCGTAGATCATCCTCGGGCTCGGGCTCCAGCGGCGGTGCGCCCTGATCGGCGAACAGGCCACCGAGGTCGTCATCCGGGTTGGTCATGTTGAAGATCTGGCCCATTGCCCGAAGGTACCCGGTCGTACCGCAACGGGGACACGCGGCCGTAGGTTGCGGGGATGAGCGTTCCGCACACCGGCACCGGCGACAGGCTCCTCGGAGGCATCCTGTCGACCGACTTCTACCAACTGACCATGGCGCAGCTGTACTTCCGGGCTGGACTGGCCGACCGCCCGGCCCGTTTTGAGCACTTCTTCCGCAGCTACCCGGACTACGGACGGCACCAGGCCGGGTACTGCGTGGCCGCCGGGATGGCGCCGTTCGCCAAGTGGATGACCGACGCGCACCCCACCGACGCCGACCTGGAGGCGTTGCGGGGGCACCGCAGCTCCACGGGTCAGGCGTTGTTCGGCGACGACTTCCTGGGCTGGTTCGCCGACCTCGACTTCTCGGCGCTCACGCTGCACGCGGTGCCCGAGGGTCGTGTGGTTCACCCCAACACGCCGATCACCGTGGTGGAGGGCCCGCTGGCCGCCGCCCAACTGCTGGAGACCCCGCTGTTGAACCGGCTGAACTTTCCCACGCTGATCGCCACCAAAGCCGCCCGCGTCAGCGAATCGGCACTGGGCCGTCCCGTGCTGGAGTTCGGCATGCGTCGCGCCGCCGAGGCGGGCGCCGACGCGGCCACCCGGGCGGCATTGGTGGGCGGTGCCACCTCCACGTCCAACACCGCCGCCGGATACACCTGGGGGGTGGACCCGTCTGGAACCCACGCCCACTCGATGATCCAGGCCTACCTGGCGCTGGGCGAGGGCGAGCGGGCGGCGTTTCAGGCCTACGCCGACACCTACCCGGACGATTGCCTGCTACTCGTCGACACCGTCGACACGCTCGGCAGCGGCGTTCCCAACGCCATCGCCGTCTTTGAAGGTCTCCGCCGCCGGGGTCACCGACCGGTGGGGATTCGCCTGGATTCCGGCGACCTCGCCTACCTCGCCATCCAAGCCGCCCGGCAGCTGAACCAGGCGGGCTTCGACGAGGCGACCATTGTCTTGTCCAGCCAACTGGACGAGCTCACGATCTGGCAGATCACCCATCAGATTCAGGAGGAGGCGTCCCATGCCGGGCTCGATGCCCAGGCGGTGATCAACCGCCTGGTGTTCGGCGTTGGTTCGCGCTTGGCCACCAGCGACGGGTCACCCAGCCTCGATGGCGTCTACAAGCTGGTGGCGCTGAAACGAGATGGTGCGTGGCAGCCCGCCATCAAACGATCTGACACGCCCGAGAAGGTGCTCAACCCGGGGACGAAACGTCTCTGGCGCGTCACCGATCAGCAGGGCATGGCTACCGCCGACGTGTTGTCCACCGCCGACGAAGCGCTCCTTCCCGGTGCCGCCATGGCGCTGCACCACCATTCGCGTGCAGATGTCTCCCGGGTGATTCGAGCCGAGGAGTGGGCCGGCGCTGACGAACTGCTTCAGCGGGTGATCGCTGACGGCGAGGTGGTGAGCGACGGCGGCATGGAAGCGCTGAACGACCTTGGGGTGATCTCTGAACGCCGGCGGGCCGACGTGGCCGCCCTCGGGCCCGGCGTTCGACGGTTGGTCAATCCGCACACGTACCACGTGTCCATCACCGAGTCGCTGTGGGATCTGAAACAGGAACTGCTGGCCAAGCTGGGGTAGGCGGAGCCCATTTCCCGGTGGCGTGGCGGTTGATCCTCGCGTCATCCCACACGAAGTCCACCCGTCCCCACTGGAACTTCCGCTGGCTGGGCGGCGGCTGAGACGACGTGCCCTCAAGGATCTCAGGGAACAGGAACTCCATGTCGCCGGCGGTCCCCGGCTGCTCGAAGCGCTGGTCGACCACGGCACGCAGCACCACCAACCAGGCCCAACACCGGCCCCTTGCCACTCGGCGACACTCCATCGCAGGGGAGATGCCGAACTTCCGCAACTGGGTTCGAGTGAGCAGCCCGTGCCGACACAACGCCGCCTGGTGGACAGGAGCCTCGTCGATCATCCCCCGAGCATGCGGCCCCGACCGCCGGGGTCAGCTCCAGCCGGTGCTGATGCCCAGCAGGTCCTCGACCGCGGCGATGTCACCGGCGAGGTCCACTCGCAGCCTCGAACGCAGGTCGTCATCCATCGGGTCGGACGGAGCATCGTTGCGGGGCGAGGTGTCCAACACCCTATGGCGGGGCAGGCCCAGTCGATCGGTGACCCGGTCGATGAAGGCCTGCGGGTCGTCGTAGAACACCTCGGCGGTCACCACCATCACCTGCTCGCGGCCATACGCGTCAAACCAACGCTGGAGCATCGGCGCATAGCGACCCTGATCGACGTAGCTCTGGTGACGATGTGCAAACGAGGTGACCGTCGGGTCGGCCAGGATGCGGGCCGCCTCCCCCTTTGTTCGGTCGGCCTCCGCCTCGATGGCGGCGGGAAAGCCGAGCGCCTCGCTATGGCGCCTGCGCTCCTTCCAGTGTGAGTAGGCCCGATCGATCGGGTTGCGGAGCACAGCCACCACGAGCGCGTCGGGCGCCACCTGCGCAGCTCGGACGGGGGCGAGCGGGTGATACAGGTCATACGGTGACGACTCACCGGTCGCCGGCGCGTACCCAAGCCGACCCTCGGCCCGGCGACGCGTTCGAGTAGATGCAAAGTGCGACAACCACCAGCGCTCGCCCCGGTGCCACTCCTCGGAAAAAAAGTAGGTGCCCTTGGAGTTGGGGGTGGGGAACTGGGTCAGCATGCCCGGATGCTCGGCCAAGTACTGCCAGAGCGAGGTGGTGCCACCCCGCTTGGAACCCACGATCAACAATTCGGGCGGGGGGCGCCGAGCGGCGGTGGCCCTTCCGTATCGACTGAGAACGGCCTTGGCCGCTGAGGCCAGGTGCGGACCCATGGGGTGCTGACGTACACGTTCTCGAGCCGCTCGCAAGGCTGACGGTGTCTCGACTTCCTGAGTGGGATCGGTACTCATATCGACCTCAGTCGGCTCCCGCCAGGATGGATTGAGGGTGACGGGCAAGGATCGGAGCCGGTTCCGCCGCCGGTGCCTCCTTGGCACGACGGCGGCCGGCGGCCCGCTCCCAGCGATCGCGTTGCACCAGCCCGGCCGCCACGCCCACGATTGGGAGCTGCGGCAGCAGCCCGTAGAACCCGAACTGCAGCAGGAAGATCACCAACACGACCGCTGACCAAACCTCCACGTCGCGGCGGGTGCGCAGCGCCGCCCAGGTGGTGCGCACCATCCAGTAGACGAACAGCGCAAGCGCAACAAAACCGTGGTTGTACATGATCCACCACACCAGGCCGTGGGTGCCGATCGGCGGGGTGCCCTCCTGTGGGGTCGGGGCGCCCCACCCAATCAGCGGAGACTCCAGGGCACCACCCCAGGCATCCACGTACAGCGTGGCCCGCGACTCGTTTGAATCCGTCGCAGTCTCAATTTTGGTGAACACGAGGTCACCCAATGGCGAAAAGGCCAACAGCAGCGCCACCACCACCGCCAGGCCAACCGCCACCTTCGCACCGGTCCAATCGCCGCTCATCGCCCGGCGGGCCGCCCAGTAGACGAACAGCACTGCGATGGACATCCACAGACCACGATTGAACGAGAACGCCGTCGGCACGGTCGACAGCGCCAGCATCACCTGGCCGAAGCGACGCCGCCGTGCCAGTGGTGAACGCACGAATGCCCCGAAAAAGAACGGGAGGGTCAGGCCCATGGTGGAACCCCAGCCGTTGGCGAAGGCCATCGGCGCCGAGGGGCGGGCCAGGGTGTAACCCAAATAGTTGGTGACCTCCGCCAAGCGCAGGCTGCTGACGGAATCGATGAACCCGCTGGTGGCGACACCCTCGGGCAGGATCAGCTGCAGGCCACTCGGTGCGGTGAACGTGCCCGCAACCAACGCCAGATAACCAAACCCGACACAGCCGACGAAGATCAACCCCAGCCAGTACTGCACCACCTGGGTCGGCAGGCGTTGGCGGGGAACGTTTGCGAACCACACGAGGCAGGCCCAGAGCGAGGCCATGATCACCCAGCGGTAACCGAACAGCATCAGCCCCTGGGCCTCTTCGATATGGACTCCCGAGAGCCCCACGATGACGAGGAACCCGCTCAGAGCGACAGCGCCGGTGGGCACTCGGAAGCGGGACGGTCGAGCCAGGATCACCGGCCCGAACGCAACTGCCGGCAGCACCCACACGAACGGGTACAGGCCAAGCAGCCACAACACCGGCATGCCGAGCGACCATAAGGCCACGGGCCACCCGATGGACAGATACCTCCGGGCACTGAACGAACGGTCCGAGCACTCATCGGTGCTGCGCCTTCGCTGGGACGCCAATGACCATGTGGTGTTCCCAGGCGGTCGCGGTTGCGAACGGGCGGCATGCTCGAAGCACTCGACCCGGACCGGCACAGGTTCCGCGCCTGACCGGCGCCGCTCAGCCACGATGGGCGACCGTGTCATGCGGTACCGGCGACATCAGCGCCTCCAAGGCGGCAGAGATGCGAATCCCCCCTGGCGTTGGGGCCGAGCTCAGGGGTGTCACCGAACACCAACCAGGTTGGACCATCACACGGTCAAGTTGGGCTCGCAGTTCGGATTCGGTATTGGCACCAAGCGTCACGCCCCGCTCTACGAGAACCTTGGCAAACGCCACCTGGTGCCCATCGACGTGCTCACCCATCTCGTCGTTGCGCGGCACGACCAGCGGCTTCACCCCGGCACGCAACGCATCCATCACGGTGCCCGGCCCCGCAGCACACACCACCGCATCCGCGCGGGACATCAGATCCAACAGTTCGTCAAAGTCCAAGGCCTCCGGGCAGTACGCGACCCCACCTGGATGCGGGGCGGTGCCTCGCTGAATCACCACCTGGGCATCGTCGGCATGATCGTCGGCCCAGCGGCCGGCCCATGTCACCAGCCGACCGAACCGGTGGCTGTCGGTGCCCACCGTGACCACAACCAATGCCGGGTGTGAACCGGCGCGGCGCATTGCGACGTCGTCCTCAGCCCCGTTTGGACCGCGTGGGTTGACGGCGACGATCGGCGCATCGGGCCAGATCGTGCCCATCACCTGAGCGTTCGGATAGAGCGAACCCTGCTCCGGCCACTGCACCAACACCGCGTCGCTGACCCGACGCACGAGGCGGCCGGTCATCGTCGTCGAGTCGATGCGGTCATACACCTCCAGGTAGGCGGTCTTGATCCCCATCAACCGACCCAGCCAGAAGAAGGGCACCGCCACACCCGCACCGGTGGACACGATCAGGTCGGGCCGCCGGCGCCGCAGTTCCCGCCAGGCCATCACCAGGTTGCGAGCCAGGTTGGGCAGATTGCGCGCGGTCGGGTGATGCGCCCACACGACCTCCTCGCCCCGCAACCGCGACACGACATCAGGCAAGTCGAAGCTGACCCACACCCGCCGGTGCCGTTGCCAGAACCCACTCAGCTCCAGCAGGTGGGAGAGGTGCCCACCGGAGGACGTCACCAACATCACCAACGCCTCGGTGCCGTCCGGACGCTTTCGGCCGCGACGAATCGCCACCGTCAGACCCTCGGCGCGCAGGCGTGGCGGCTCGGCATCGAACCCGAGGTTGCGCATCGTGCGGTCACAGTGCCACCACACCGGAGAGGTGCGCGTTGATGGAACGGAGGCTCTCGACGGTGGCAGTCAGTTCCTTGCGGTCGGCCGACTCCGATTCGACGGTCACCAGCACGCCGTCCACCTGCGGTGCCAAAGCAAGAGCGTCGGCGTAATCGGTGGGCGAAGGCGCGATCAGAACAACCTGATCGAAGGCGACCCCATTGGGGTCGGTCAACGCGTCCTTGAGGCCCGAGAAGCGGAACAGTTGATCGCGTGCCTCCGCGCGTGACCCCACCGGCAACAGGTAGAGGCCCTGACAACCGGGGATTTCCAGCACGGCGTCCTCCAGCCTGGCCGTGTTGGCCAACACCTCACCGAGCCCGGGCCCTCGGGGGACCGAGAAGTAGGCACCCAACGTGTCCTGGCGCAGGTTCGACCAGATCAACAGCACCCGGCTGCCCTCGCGGCCGAGGGTGACGGCCAGGTTCGCTGCGACCTCCTCAGCGGGGGCAGAACCCGCTGACGTCACCAGGAGGAACCTGGGCCCCGGGCCCTCCCAGCCTCCCAGTCGGAGGGCCAGGCGACGGTAGCTCTCGGCCTCGGCACCGTTGCCGTTGCCGGCCACCTCCACCCCGGGGGCATGGCGGCTGGCGGCGCGTCCGTACCACTCACCAAACCACTCCTTGTTGTCATCGTCGGCATCATCGTCGGTGGTGATCACGTTGACCGGGGTGGCCCCGACCAGCTCCTGGATGTCCTGGCTGCTGTGGACCCTCGGGTCGGTGCGGTCACGAATGAGCGCCACGAGGAACCCGACAACCAAGGCTGCGGCGACAACCCCGACGAGTACCACAGGTGCCCCCAGGCTGGTGCTGTCCACCGGCAGGGTTGCGGGACTGACCACGTTGCCCGTGGTGCTGTCCATGGACTGCCACCCCGATCTCTCCACCCTCAGGTTGCTCTGTTCGCTCAACTGTGAGTTGAGCTGTGCGGAGAGCACGGTCGCCTTGGTGGGGTTCTTCTCGGGGTCGACATCCTCCAGTCGGCGCGAGGTGGCGAGCACCAGGTCGTCAAGCAGTTTCACCTGCTGGTCCAGCCCATTGATCACGCGGGATCGTCGGGATTCCTCCTGCTTTTGGCGAAGTGTCAGGTAGCTGTCGACCAGCGCCTGCGCTCCAGCCTGTGCCGCCGCCGGATCGTCGGCCAGATAGCTGACGTCCAACGCCAGGCTGTCGGGAAGTACCGTGACCGAGGAGTGGTCCCGGAGTTGGTCGGCCGACACGTCGTCGCCCAACAGTTCAGCGGCGCGCTGTGCCACCTCGTCGGAGCGCAGGATGCTCTTCTGAGTGGCGGTGAGCGTGGCGACCGGGCTGATCCCGCCGGTGCCGGAGCTTCCTGGCGCGGTCGGTGCCTGTTCCAACACAATTCGAGCAGTGGATTGGTAGCCGGGCTCGGCCTTGGCCAGGTAGGCCAGACCAAACAGCGCTCCAAGCACGCCGGCCATCGCGATGATGACAAACCGTCGACGGGCCAGGCCGAGATAGTCGGCCAGGGTTGGGGTGTCTTCACCGTCCACGACGGCCTCCCTTGATGGTCGGGGGTTGGCAGCAAGAGTCGCCGGCCGCGCCGGGGCGACCCGCTCGCTGGTTGAGCGTGCCGTGAGCGGACGCGTGGCCGCCTCGGAACGAAGTCGGGCCGGCAGCCGACCGTGTCGAGACTGCGCCCGACCGGGGAGCAACCGGTCCAATCCGGTCTCACTTCGGAACCGCCACACACACCCGACGAAGGTGACCGTGCCACCCACAACGGCCACGATGAGGCCGAGCCAGGTTGCACCAAACGACACCCGACAGAGCAACGTGACGACGCCAACGGAGGCGGTGGCAAGACCGGCGCTCCACGCTGCGGGGCGGCTGATCATGTTCAAACCCATCCGCTGGTGGGCCTGCCAGGCCGGCAACACCACCAGCAGCACCAGGGTGAGCGCCCAGATGACCCCGGCCCCGGTGATGCCAAGCCGGGGGATGAGCACCAGGTTTCCGACCAGGTTGAAGACGACGGCGATACCGGCATTTCCCATGGCCTGGGAACTCTTGCCCCCCATGAGAATGACCGATCCCGCCGGACCGAACAGGGAGAACACCATCAGGCCGAGCGAGAGTGCGATCAGGGCTCCCTGGGCTGCCAACACCTCCGGGCCGAACACCCCCAACAACACCGGGGCGAACCCGATCGTCACCAGGTAGATCGGCCAGGTGAGCGCCGTCTGCCAACCCGCAGCGGTACGAACCAGGTGCGAGGTGGCACGGCCACGATGCCTGGCCATCAGGCTCGAAACCCTGGGGCCAACCACCTGCATGATCGCCTCGGAGATGAAGGCGCCAATCACCACGTACCGGGTGCCCGAAGCGTAGACACCGGCCGCCTGGGTGGACACCAGGGCACTCACCAGCAGCGTGTCAATCCAGGCGATCGACACCTCGAAGGTCTGCCCGGCGGCACGCGGAGCGCTGAATGCCCAAAATGCCTTGGCGATGGCCGGCCACGACGTTCGGTCAAAGCTCGGGCCACCATGGGGCGAGTCCGCTCCCGAGGCGACGCTGGCCATACGGGGTTCGTCGGGCGTCAAACGGGCCGCTTGGAGCAGGCGCCGCGACACGACGACCGCCGGAATCAGAGCCACCAGGTTGGTCAAAGCCCAGACGCGAGCCACAGCGACCACATCGCCACCCAGCCTGGTGGTGAGAAGGACAACGACCGGCAGCAACAACGCCCGTCCAATCTTCTCAATCACGGCCTGGGGCCACATCACCTCGTAGCCGCGGGTGGAACTCACCAACACCGTCTCGATCACGGCCAGTGGAAGCAGCGGCGCCAACGCCAAGAACACCCGGGCCAGCTGGGGCACGCCCGTACCGTTGGCGAATAGGTCGGCCAACCACGTCGACTGTGCCCCCATCAGCCAGGCGAACAGCAGGCTGATGCCCACCACCGGCACCAGGCTGACGGCCATCATCTTGGGGATGACGTCCACCGCGTGCACGGCGCGCAGGCGGGAGATCCAACGGATCAACCCCGTTGCCGACCCCAGCTCGGCGACACGAGCCAGGATGTTGAACGCGGCGATGGCCACCAGCGCCACACCGGCGGTCTCCGTACCAAGTTCATGGTTGAGCACCCACAGGAGCGCAAAGTTGGCAGCGCCGTACACCACGGCGGCCACCAGGTTGAGCGCGCCGCCGCGTGCCACCCCGCCGAGGGAGCCCGCCTCCCGATCTGGGAGATGACCGCGACCGCCGCCTTGGTCCAGATCCGACTGCACCTCGACATGGATCTCGCCGAATACGGCCTGCACGCCTGGCGCGGGCTGCGGACCCGAGTGGCCAGGTTCGTGCCTCATCACCGGCGGCGGGAGCAATGCCGAATTGGGACCGGCGCCGAGCGCCATGTCCATCTCAAGTTCACGAGACGGCGGCCACCTCACCGCTCCCCTCCCCCAGCTGCGGCCTTGGCGCAGTTCACCAGCTCATCGCACAACACAGGCAGGTCACCGAGCGCCTCGAGGTGGCCGGGCGCCCCTGCACGGGCGGCATCGATCAACCTCGCAGCCAGTTCCAAGACGTGAGCACAAGCCACCACCTGCCCCGTATCGGCACCCACCCCCAGGGAATCGAGGCTTTGAGCCCCAAGAATCCTCGACCGTTGGAGCGCCCTCGCCACGTCGACCGACCCGGTGACGTGCAGCTGCTGGTAATGCCAGTGATAGGCGTCGAGGCCAACCGGCCGGTCAGCCCCCGAGTACTCCCAGTCCCACACCCACAGCGAGGCGCCCGACCACGCCAGATTCCATGGCACCCAGTCGCCGTGCCATCGGCCCAGTGGCACCGGGAGGTCAGCGATCAGCTCGGCGGCACGTTTCCATGCATCGGCGAACCGGTCCCAAGCGTCGCGCCTCGCCGAATCCAGGCCTGCGGGCCGTGCCGCGACCAGTGCGTCAGCCCAGGTGGCTCCACCCGACGACGCGAACGCCTGGAGCCGCGGTGGCCCATCCAGGCCGGCGACCTCGAGAAGCGCTTCGGGTCGAAGCCCGTCGTCAACCGACATGCGCACCACGTCGGCGGGCATCGGCGCGGTGACCGAGACCACCGTGTCGCCCCACTCGAAGCGTTCCAGCAGCGTTGGACTGGCGAACTGGCTGCGCTTTCGTCGTACCAGTTGATGCAGCACGGCCGCCTCAGTCTCGACCTGGGCACGCGTGAGCTCGGTCCAGCCCACCTTGGCGTAAGCCACCGGCGTTCCGTCCAAGGCGAAGAGCTGCAGCGTTGGCGTCCAGAACGGGTCCACGTTGCGGGGCGAGGTGGCGAAGCTCAGATCGTCACGTCCAAGCCGTCGAGCCAGTTCATGCAGCAGGGGAACCAACTGCTCGTCGGCGCCCGCAAAACGTCCGGTGGGCGGCCCGCTGGTCATCGCAGTGCCCTGAACCCTTTGGAGCACACCGCTGCCCAGGCCCCAACCAACCACCGCCCTTCGGCGGGCAACCGCCGGGGGCCGAAGGCGGTTGTAGGCCAGACAACTGGCTGCGGCCGCTCGGCGGGTCTCGGTCGGTACGTAAAACCTCGGGTTCGCGGCGGTGGGAAACGCCCGATGCGTTTCGTCGTCGCTTGCGACGGCGACGGGTCGAAGCCCCAGGAGGTCACCCAATACCGCGACCGAATCGTCGCTGAACACCTGCGTGCGGGCTCCCCGCTCCGTGACCGGTCCACGCTGGTCAAGCGACTCAGCCGATCGTGTGCCACCGCCGTGCCTGCTCATAGTCCCCGACCACGACGATTCAACGCGGCGACCACCCGCCCCGGCGGCACCAGTCGGGCCCACACCCCGATGGCCAACCAGGCCCGCGGCTGGCGCAGGTCGGCGGCGAGCGCGGCGCGGATCAGCCGCCTGGCCTCGACGCGGTTGCCCGCCGAAGCCGCAGCGAATGCTCGCTGGCCCAGCACGCGGGCATGCCCCCTCGGATGGTCAACGAACTCCGGGAACCGCTCCAGCAGGTACCCCAGGGCGGTGTCGATCGTCCGCCAGCGTTCCGCAAACAGCGACCCTCCCCCCCACCCCTTGCACACCAACGGGGACCGGGTGGTGGGCAGCGGATGGCGCTGCGCGGCGCGCAGCACAAACTCGTAGTCCTCGGCGTAGCCGCCGGGGATCTCCTCGTCGGCGCCGCCGAGACGGTCGGGGTCGAGGAACGCATCACGGCGCACCATGGTGGTGACGAATTCCACCTCCATCATGCGATCGTCCAGCAGGTCGCCCATCGTGACCGCTTCGGTGAGGAGCGGCCGTTCGGTGATCGTGCCGAGGTGGTCCACCAGCAGACCGCACACCACAGCGTCGACCTCGGGGCGACGCTCCAGCAACGCCACCTGGGTCTCGGTCTTGTCTGGCAACCAGGTGTCGTCGTCGTCGCAAAAGCCCAGAAACTCCCCGGTCGCCACCTCCGCCCCACAGTTCCGGCCCGCCGGGAGCCCCCGGCGATGGGTGTTTCTCAGCACGGTCACCGGGCGACGAGCGTCGTTGACGTTGAGCGAGGTATCGGGTGCGGTGCCGTCGTACACGACGAGGGTTTCGATCACACCGTCGTACCGTTGAGCAACGATGGACGCGATCGCCTCACGTAGGAGTTTCGGACGATCAACGGTGCAGATCACCACCGAGGCTCGGGGCCGACCCAAAGCCGCGCCGACCTCGGACACCTGCTGCGACGACGCTGCGGCTGTGCCCGCAACCGTCGCCGCCAATGGGTGATTTCCTACCGCAGCTTGCTTGACGCGCTCACTGCCGGCGCTCGCCTGATCCCGCATGCCCATCCCGATTGTCGTGGTCCCGCCAGGGACGTTGCGAGGGTATCGCCGGCCGGCAGCGATCCGACCCTGTCCGACGAGACACTGAGCAGAAGGGCTAAATGGACCCCTCTGCCATGCGCACAGCCACCTGAGCGGCGGCCTCGGCGGTGCGGGCGATGTCCTCGGGGCGGTGGGCAAGGGACGGGAACATCACCTCGTATGGCCCGGGAGCCAGAGCGATGCCTGCATCCAACATGCCATGGAAGAACTGTGGGTACAGGCCCAGCGACACCGAGGCGCGTGCAGACTCGAAGTCGACGGGCAGATCGGAGCCAAAGAACACCCCAACCAACGGGCCCACCCTTGGCACCCTCGCCTCGATCCCGGCGTCCGAAAATGCTCGATGCAGGCCGTCGGCCAGCGCCTCGGCGGTGTCCTCCAGCTGCGAGTATGCATCTGGGGTGAGCAACTCCAAGACAGCGAGCCCGGCTGCGGTGGCCAGCGGGTTCCCTGACAGCGTGCCCGCCTGATACACCGGGCCGAGGGGCGAGATATGACTCATCAGCTCGGTCGACGCGCCGTAGGCACCGACGGGCAGGCCTCCACCGATCACCTTGCCGAAGCACCAGATGTCGGGGGTGACCGACAGGAACTCGGTGGCGCCACCGAAGGCCAGCCGGAAACCGCAGATGACCTCGTCGAACATCAACAGTGCGCCCACTCGGTTGCACTCGTCGCGCAGCCCCTCGAGGAAGCCATCTCGAGGGGCGATCAAGCCCATGTTGGCCGCCACCGGCTCCACCACCACGACGGCCACCGTCTCGTCCAGCGTGGGCACCACGTTGTAGGGAGCCACCACGGTGTCGGCGATCGACCCCGGCGTCACCCCGGCCGAGTCCGGCGTGGAGGTCTCGCCCAGGTCGAACCCCTCGATGACGCCCGAGCCCGACGAGGCCAACAGCGCGTCGGAATGGCCGTGGTAGTTGCCGACGAACTTCACGATCTTGTTGCGGCCGGTTGCGCCTCGGGCCAGACGGATGGCCGACATGGTGGCCTCGGTGCCCGACGACACCAGCCGCAGCTGCTCAAGGCCATCGATTCGGCCCACCATGGTCTCCGCCAACCGCACCTCGCCCTCGGTGGGTGCACCGAACGTGGTGCCACGTTTGGCAGCCGCCTCGATGGTGGCGATCACCTTCGGGTGCGCGTGGCCCACGATTGAGGCGCCGTAGCTCTGCACGTAGTCGAGGAACACCGCTCCTTCCACGTCGGTGACGTAGGCACCGTGGCCCTCAGCGATGAAGTTTGGGGTGCCTCCGACCGAACGGAACGCCCGCACCGGCGAGTTGACCCCGCCGGGCATCACTCTGAGCCCGCGCTGATACAGATCGTGATTGGAGGTCATCGGGGCTCCTTGTTGGCTGGAACTGACGGGGCGGAAAGAGAGCGAAAGGTAGTTCAGGCCTGGGCAAACAGTTCGGCCATCGTTCGGGCAAAATAGGTCAGGATGAAGTCTGCGCCCGCTCGACGGATGGCCAGCAACTGCTCGAGCGCTGCGGCCTCCAGGTCGAGCCAGCCCCGTTGAGCGGCTGCATGCAGGGCGGCATATTCGCCCGACACCTGGTAGGCGGCCAAGGGTACGTTCACCAGGTCACGAGCCCGGGTGATCACATCCAGATAGGTGAGGGCGGGCTTCACCATGACCATGTCGGCGCCCTCGGCGACGTCCATGCGCAGTTCCTCAGCGGCTTCGCGGGCATTGGCCGGGTCCTGCTGATAGCCGCGACGATCGCCGCCGTCGGCGATGGTGACGTCGACCGCGTCGCGGAAGGGCCCGTAGAAGGCCGACGCGTACTTGGCGGAATACGCCAGGATGGCCACGTCGGTGGCGGCATCGCCATCGAGTGCACGCCGGATTGCGGCCACTTGACCGTCCATCATGCCCGAGGGCGCCACCACGTCCACACCGGCGGCCGCTTGGGCGTTGGCCACCCGGCCATACAGTTCGAGCGTGGCATCGTTGTCCACCCGGCCCGCTCCGTCGACGACGCCGCAATGGCCATGATCGGTGTACTCGTCAAGGCACAGATCGGCCATGACCACCATCGAGTCGCCCACCTCGGCCTTCACATCGGCGATGGCAAGTTGCACGATCCCGTCGGGGTCCCATGCTCCTGAGCCGACGTCGTCTTTTCGTTCGGGTACGCCAAAGAGGATGAGCGCAGGCACACCCAACTCGGCCAATGCCGTCACCTCGGCCCGCAGCGAGTCCCGGCTGTGCTGCGAGACCCCCGGAAGGCTGTCGATCGGCTGGGGCCTGGTGATGCCCTCACGCACGAACAGTGGGGCAACCAGATCGTCCACCCCCAAGCGGGTCTCGGCCACCAGCCGGCGCATCGCCGGGCTCGAGCGCATTCGTCGGGGTCGGCGGGCGGGGAAGCCGGACGAGTCGAGATCCATGCCGTCATGGTACCGGTGGGGCCATGGCCCCTCGGAGGCAGGCAGGGGGATGGGAAGTCCGGAGCCTGTCGCTCGCAGATCGCGAACCTCGCGTCGGTCTGCTCCTTGACGAACGGTGCTCGTCTCAGCCGGCGGGTTCGTAGCCCGCTCGGTCGAGTGCCCAGGTGAGGTATCGATCGGGCAGTTGGGCCAGGCCCGCGGCGGTCGGCGAGTCGAATCCGGCCAAAAGGTCTGATGCCCTGCCGTTCCAGTCCCTGGCCGCGTCCAGCGCCTGGCGAACCCCGTCGGATCCACGAACCAGTTCAGTGGCCTCAGCTGCCGCCGCCTCCTCGGTCCGGTTGGCAAGAAGCTCGGTCAGCCGATCGCCCTCCGCACCCTCGAGCGCGTAAATCACCGGCAGTGTGAACACGCCCTCGCCGATGTCGTTGCCCGCAGGCTTGCCCAGCTTCTCGCTGGTGGCCACGACGTCAAGCACGTCATCAATGATTTGGAACGCCATGCCGAAGCCCTCGCCGAACGCCGCCAGCGCGTCGACTTCAGCGGGGCCCATCCCCGCCGCCTGCGCCCCGACCTTTGCCGAACAACGCATCAAGGCGGCGGTCTTCCCCAGAATCGAGGCCTCGTACTCGGCCACGCTGCGCTTCGGATCACCCTGGCGGGTCACCTCGCGGCCCTGCCCGGCGGCGAGGTCGGCGATCGTGCGGGCCAGGCTGTGGGCCACGTCGGCAGAAACCGACGCCGCCTGAATGCCGGCGACCGCCAAGAGGTAGTCCCCAACCAGGATGGCCCAGTTGAGCCCCTCGCGAGCGTTGACCGTCTCGACGCCTCGCCGAGTTTTTGCGTGGTCCATCAGGTCGTCGTGGACGAGTGACCCAACCTGCACCAACTCGACCGCAACGCCTGCTGCGGTCACGTGATCGTTGGCGGGCGCGCCGCCCACCGCCGCCGCCGCAATCGTCAAGGTCGGCCGCAGGCGCTTGCCACCTCCGGTCACCACCCTGATGCCGGGCTCGACCAAGGCATCGAGCGTGTCAGCCTCCCGCAGCACGTCCACCATGGCCGCCTCGAGTGCGTCCAGGTCGGAGACCAGCGACGGTAGGGCCAACAGCTCGGACAGCTCGTGAAGGTCCATGGGTGGGAAGCCTACGGGCGCACCATCAGCGCACCCACAACCAACCCGGCAGCCCTCACAGAACCCAACCGAATGGCCTTTCCGGTCGGGGCCCGGGGCTCGCACCGGTGGTGGGTCTCAGGTTGCGCTCATCCGGTAACCGCCGCGCCCATGCGTCGACGACGGGACTGATACTCGGCCACCGCCGAGTACAGGTGCCAGGCCCGAAAGTCCGGCCACAGCGTCTCGGTGAACACAAACTCGGCGTAGCTCGCCTGCCAGAGCAGGAAGTTGGAGAGCCGATGCTCGGCCGAGGTTCGAACCACCAGGTCGACGTCGGGCATCTCGGGCAGATAGAGACGGGCCTCCAAGTCGGCCTCGGTGACCGTTTCGGGCTCCACCCCATCGGCCAGCAGCGAGCGCACCGCATCGATGATCTCCGCTCGACCGCCGTAGTTGAACGCGATCACCAACTGCAGCCGGGTGTTGTGGGCGGTCCGGGCGGAGATGTCGTTGAGGTACGCCCGCGACCTGTCGGGGATGCGCTCGTCGTCGAGCCGTCCGACGAACCGAATGCGAACACCCAGCTCGCGCAGTTCCTCCACCCGTTCCTCGTGCAGCAACCACTCGGAGAAGTCCATGAGGAACGCGATTTCAGAGTCGTTACGACGCCAGTTCTCCGTGGAGAACGCATACAGCGACAGCCATTCGACGCCAAGGTTGAGCGCGCCCCGCACGCTGGAGTACACCGCCTCCTCGGCGGCGCGATGGCCCTCGGTGCGTTCGGTTTCACGCATCAGCGCCCACCGGCCGTTACCGTCCATGATGGCGCCGATGTGACGGGGTATCTCGCCCGCCTGAACCCGAGGCAGTTCGGGTTGTTCGATGATGCGCATGGTCCGGACGCTACCGGTCGGCCGTTGCGGGATTCACATACGGGCTGGCACACGGGGGCTCCACTGAGGAACTCGGCCGCAGCGACGGTAGCCAACGCCAACTCCCGAGCTGATGGGCTGAATTCAAACCAGTCGAGTCCACCCCCGCCGATCGGCGGAATCACCCCGCACTTGAATGTTGCCCCCAAGTCCGCCGGACGACGCGCCGGACCGACCGGGTCAGCCGACGTCGGCGGGTGCCACCAGCAGGCCGATCAGAGCGGAGACCAGCCCATCAAGGGAGTGAGGCCGGGCCACAGCATCGACGGTGAAGCCCGCCCGCCGTGCGGTGTCCGCAGCAATGGGTCCGATACAGACGACGAGCCGAGGCACGGCCTTGCCGCCAAACCGGGACAGAAACCCCGTCACCGTCGACGACGAGGTGAAGGTGATCGCATCGGCCCGGCCCACCCGACCTGCAAGCTCGGGGTTTGGCGGCGGGGTCACCGTGCGGTACGCAGGCACCACGTCAACCTCCCAACCTCGCTCGATCAACCCTTGAGGAAGCACGTTGCGGGCCACCTCGGCACGGACGATCAACACCTTCGCACCGGCGAACTGTGGGTCCCCCAATTCTGCCAGCAATCCCTCGCCGACGTGGTCCTCGGGCACCAGGTCGACCACGATGTCGGCCTCGCACAGAACTTCCGCCGTACCCGGCCCCACCGCCGCAAACGTGCATGCGTCAAGATCGGACCTATCCACCTCCACGGACTTGCACGCTGCCACCAGCGCCCGGGCGCCGTTGGGTGACGTGAGCACCACCGACGCATAGTCACCCAGCCGCCCGACGGCGGCACGCAGGGCGGTCCCACCGTCGGCTGGGGGCTCGGTGGCGATACACGGTGCCGCGAGGGTGCACGCTCCGAGCGATTCGAGCCGCTCGATCAGAGGCCCGGATTGAGCCTCGGCGCGTGTGACCACAACCGTGCGACCATCCAGCGGCCGCTTCGGTTGCGTCATGGGTTGGTGGCTCGGCCCGGCGGGCTCACCAGCACGACCGCCTCGGCAATCATCGGCTGCGCGCGGCCAACAGCTTTCGAGCGAGTTCAACCCCGAGGGCGGCGGGCGAGTCGCCTGAAGCCACACCGGTCAGGGTGGCCCGAGCGGGCCGTGCCGCCCCCACGTCCAGGACGCCCGCGATTCGAAGCCGTGGCCCGTCGAGCACTGCATGGGCGCCGGCGGGCAGCGTGCAGTCGCCACCAAGCTCTCGCAGAAACGCCCGCTCGGCCTCCACACAGGTACGGGTGGGAGCATGGTCCACCGCGCGCAGCGCTGCGAGTGTGGCGCCGTCGTCGGCACGGCATTCCACCGCCACGGCGCCTTGTCCCACCTGCGGGCAGAACATGGCCGGTGCCAAGACCTCGTCGGCGCGATCGTCGAGCCCAAGACGCTGAAGCGCGGCGAACGCCACCACGATGGCGTCCAACTCGCCCACCCGGGCAAGGCGGGTGGCAATGTTGCCCCGCAAACCAACCACATCCAGATCTGGTCGCAGGTCGAGCAGTTGGGTTTTGCGTCGCGCCGACCCTGTGCCCACCCGGGCGCCCGTGGGCAGGTCGATCATGCGGGCGCCGGCCATTGCATCGCGCGGGTCACCCCGGGGCAGGAAGGCCGCCAGCACCAGGCCCTCGGGGCCGATCGCCGGTAGGTCTTTGGCCGAGTGCACGGCCACGTCGGCCCGACCATCCAACAGCGCCGCCTGCACCTCCTTCACGAACACGCCCTTGCCGCCGATGACCTCCAGCGGCACGTCCAACCGGCGGTCGCCCTCGGTGGACACCTCCACCAGTTCGGCGTCGAGGTTGTCGTTGGCGGCCCGCAGGGCCTCCGCGGTGGCCTCGGCCTGCCATCGGGCGAGGGGGCTGGCGCGTGTGGCCAGCCGAACAGCCAACTCGCGCTGCGAGTGTGGCGAGCCGCTCAAGGAAGATCGAACAGGTCTCGGAGTGCCTCGGCCAGGCGGTCACCGCGCAGCGTGCCCGCCTGTTCGCGCAACCTCACCGATGGCTGATGCAGCAACTTGGCCAGCATGGCCTTCGTCACCTGATCCACCAGCGCCTGCGTTTCGGGGTCGAGGGCCTCCAGCTTGGAGGCGTGCCGCTCGAGTTCCAGCAACCGCAGCTGCTCGGCGCGGGTGCGCACCGATGCGATGATGGGCCCCGCAGCTCGGGCGGTGGTGGCATTGTGATAGCGCAGCACCTCGTCCTCGACGATGAGCCGGGCCGAGTCCACCTCGTTGCGACGCAGGTCGAGCCCGGCCTCGGTCAGGCGGGTCACATCGTCCATGTCGAAGAGGTCGATGCCGTCCAGGTCACCGGCCGTCGGGTCGACGTCGCGCGGCATGGCGATATCGACCACCACCAGGTCGGAGGCGCCCGCCAGCTGATCCGCGCCCAGCACCGTCGCCGTGGACGAAGTGCCACACAGCACGGCCTGGGCGGCGCCAAGCTCGGCCGACAGGTCGTCCAGGGCCACCGCCCGACCGTCAACCTCGGCGGCCAGCTCGGCACCCCGGGAGGCGGAGCGGTTGGCCACCACCACTCGGGATCCGGCCTGGCTCAGTGATCTGGCCATCGACGTGGCCATCTTTCCGGCCCCGACCACCACCACGATCGAGCCTTGCAGCGAATCGTCGCCGCCCAGCGCGTCGCGAGCTATCTCCACCGCCGCCTGAGACACCGACGCGGTGTGGGTGGCGATCGAGGTCTCGGTGCGCACCCGTTTACCGGCACCCAGGGCATGTCGAAAGGCCAGCTCGAGGGTGGGGCCGAGCGTGCCCTCATCGGCGGCGACGCGCTGCGCCGTCCGCACCTGTCCTTGCACCTCCACCTCGCCCAGCACGGCCGAGTCCAGTCCGGCCGCCACCGAAAACAGGTGCTCGATCGCCTCATCGTCCCACAACACCGTGAGGTGGGGGAGGAACCGGTCCGGGGTCACATCGGACAGCTCGACGAGCAGGTCCCTGAGGTCTTCGAACGCTCCGTGGAAACGCTCGGCCTTCACGTAGATCTCGGTGCGATTGCAGGTGGCCAGCACCACCGCCTCGGACACGTGATCGCGTGCGGTCAGGGTGGCGAGAAGCTTCGGGGTGTCCTCAGCGGTCACCGCGAAGCGTTCGAAGACCTCCAGGGGCAGGTCTCGATGTGTGACGCCAATGAGCAACACTGACACGCGGAGGACTCCTCACACCCCGGCGAGGGCTCACCGGCTACCCCACAGCTTGGTCGTCTGAGAAGCCGCGCGCCAAGCGCGGGCCACATCTCGTCGGTCACTCCGACGTGTCCGCCCTGTGTGACCGGGTTACGCGGACTCGGGGTCTTCGCGCGTTCGCCCCTGATAAAACGAGAGCACCTGCAATTCGAGGGCCAGGTCCACGTTTCGCAGCAGGACGCCGTCGGGCACCGTCAGCACCACCGGGGCGAAGTTGAGAATCGAGCCGACCCCGGCCGACACCAGTCGATCGGCCACGCTCTGGGCCACCGCCGGGGGGGTGGTGATGATGCCGATTGCGATGTCGTATGAGGGGACCAGCCGGGGCAGGTCGTCATCGGCGTGCACCTCCACCGAGCCGATATGGCTACCCCACTTGGTCGGATCGGCGTCGACGATGGCCACCACCGAGAAACCCCGTTCATCACCGGACAGATAGTTGGCGAGCGCGGCGCCGAGATTGCCGGCACCGACGATGACGCACGGCCAGTTTTGGTACATACCCAGCTGATGCCCCATCTCGGCCATCAGGCGGTCCACGTCGTAACCCACCCCGCGGATGCCGTAGGTGCCCAGAAAGGAGAGGTCTTTGCGCACTTTGGCGGCGTTGACGCCCGCCAGTTCGGCCAGCCGATCGGAGGAGATCGTGATTGTGCCCGCCTGCCGCTCGGCGACGACGGCACGGAAATACACCGGCAGCCGCGCCACCGTGGCCTCGGGGATGACCGGATTCAGGGACGAAACCGGATCCGCAGCGATGGCGGGGGTCGCATCCTCCTCGGTGCGGGAACGGCCCGCTCGCTCGGTCATATCCCTGACCGTACCGGCCTCGTGCGGCGATTCACAAAGTCACCCCGAACGCAGATCGCGTGTCGCGAGATGCCCTCAGTTGGGCTCCCACGAGGTCTTTTGCGCCGACGGGCGGGCGGGCAACATTCGCCGTAACACCTTGCCTCCAAGGTCCTGAGGCACCTCATCGGTGAACCAAATCTTCTTGGGGCACTTGTATCGGGCCAGTCGTGTCTGGCAGTGGCGGATGACGCCTTCCTCCTCCAACATCGCCTTGTCGGCGGGCACGACGTAGGCCACCACCGACTCGCCGGTGCCCGGATGGGGCACCCCCACCACCACGCAGTCCTCCACCAGCGGATGCGAGCGGATGGCCGTCTCGACCTCGGCCGGGTACACGTTGAAGCCCGAGACGATGATCAGGTCTTTACTGCGGTCGACGAGGAACACGTAGCCGTGCTCGTCGACGACGGCGATGTCGCCGGTGTGCAGCCAACCGTCGCCATCCAGCGCATCGGCTGTGGCCTCGGGTTCGTTGAGATACCCGGAGAAGATGTTGGGGCCGCGAACCAGCAGCTCGCCCGGATCGCCGATCAACACGTCGTCGCCCTCGCGGTCCACCAGGCGGACCTCCAGTCCGGGGGCGGGAAAGCCCACCGAGCCGTGGGGAGCGTCGGTGCCATAGGACGAACACACCATCGGCGATGCCTCGGTGAGGCCATAGCCTTCCCACAGGCGCAACCCGAATCGCCGCTCGAAGGCCTCCGACACCTCCACCGGCAGCCGGGCGGCGCCCGAGGCCGCGATGCGGACCGACGAGAACACGTCGGAGGGTAGATCCGGCAGGTTCAACCAGGCCGCCCACATGGTCGGGGGGCCGACCACCACCGTGACGCCGTGTTTCTGCATCGATTCCAGCGCCAACACCGGATCGAACCGTTCGATCAGCACCACCGACGCGCCGACCGAGAGCGATGTGGCCAACACCAGGTTGAACCCCATGATGTGGCTCAACGGCGCCACCGCCAATGACACGTCGTCGGCGCACTGGCGGTCCTCGGCCGAGGACAGCTGCTGTTGGACGTTGACCATCAGGTTGGCGTGGCTGAGCACTGCAGGTTTGGGCAGCCCGGCCGTACCCGAGGTGAAGGCCAGGACCGCCGGCGTGTCCTCGTCAAGTTCCACCCAATCGGCCGACTCGGATTCGATCAGCGTCTCGAATTGGGTTCCGCCGTCCGGCTCAAATCCGCACCCGATGACGAACTCGATGCTGTCGAGCGCGCCCTCGGTGTTGCCGGTCACCAGGGCCCGAGCGGACGGACCGGCGATCAACGCCCGCGCCTTCACGGCCTCCAGTTCCTCTTTCACCGCCAAAGCAGGAGTGGTGGGGTTGAGCGGCACCGCCACCAGGCCCGCTCCAAGCGTCGCCAGGTAGCTGACGACGAAGTAGCGGTTGTTGGACGCCATGATGGCGACGGAATCACCGGTGGTGAGGCCCAGATCGGTCAATCCCCGTCGCAAACCAGCAACCTGACGCCGCAACTCGCCATAGGTGGTGGGACGACCGCGGCTGATCACAGCCACCCGGTCGTCGTCGTGTCCGTCGATGATGCTGGCCAGATTCACGCGTATCCTCCCCGACACACGATAGAGGATCTCCTCCAACGAGGGGGGCTGGAACGAGCCGCCGACCGGCGTCGCCACCGGTTCGGAGCGTCAGCCCTTGCCCGCCGCCAGCCAGAATTGGACCCCGGCCGCGGCCAGAATCACCAACAACAGGATGGCGACGACGACGGTGGTTCCTGCTCTCATGGGTTGTGCTCCTCGGGTTGATGCTGCACCGGATCATGCACCGGGCCGTCGTCCACTCCACGAGCGGCCCCCAAGGTTACCGACGTGGTGACGCCCTCCTCGTCCGCCCCGGCCTCGGACACACTCACCTCGTCGCCAGGCAGGACCCCCAGGTCCTCGGCCGCCGACGCCCGGTCGGCCACCACCGCCACCATGCCCATCGAGTCGGTCCACCATCCCAATCCCCGCCCCGCATCCACCCGCCGATCCACCAGGGCGGCCGTCCGGGTGTTCTCCCCCACCCTGAGCGACAAGCGCTCCCCAAACGCCGCCAGCTCCTCGGCCTGCACGTTCAGTTGTACATCGCCAAAGCGGTCGACGCTCAACACCTCGCAACCGAGCGAGCCGTCCGCCCCGTCCCTCGGTAATGGCAACAGTCCGGGGCGAAGGCTCATCGGATCCACGGGGGTGCCCAACTGCTCCAGCGGGGTGCCGCCGACCAGCGCTGCCGCCACCGGCACCAGCACGTCGCGGGCCGGGTGCACCCGACCCGGACTCTCCAGGTGGTACTCGTCGGCATCGAGAACGACCGCACGTTCGGCGCCACCCACCATGGCCATGGCGGGGGCCAACAGCCCGTTATCGGGCCCAAGAAAATAGGCCTGTCCGCCGGTGAGCTCAATGGCAACCAGCCGACCGTCTGCAGCCGTCTCGGGCGCCACCAGCGCCACCACCACGCCCGGCGCCACCCACTGCACGCTTCGGGCCAGGCGCAACGCTCCGCCGCTCACATCACGAGGTTCGATGTCGTGGGTGAGGTCGATCACCCGGGCCTGCGGTGCCATCTGGGCCAACACCGAGTGCATCACCCCCACCAGTTCGTCGCCATGGCCGACATCGGTCATCAGGGTGACGACGGGCGGCACCAACGTGTCATCGGACTGGTTGGAGGTGCCTTGATCCGGGTCGGGTGGCACCTGAGGATCGGGGTGCTGAGGGGCGGAGGTCATGGCCGCACGGTACCCAGCTCGCGTGACCGGGCGGTGGCCGCGGCCACCGCCTCTCCAAGCGCGGCCCGCACCGCCCGTGTCTCCAGCGCACGCAGCCCTGCGGCGGTCGTACCCCCGGGCGAGGTCACCGCCGCCCGCAGCTCGGCGGCGCCCTGCCCCGATTCGGCCAGCATGATCCCGGCACCCCGCAAGGTGCCGACGGCCAGGCGTTCGGCAATCGGCCGGGGAAGACCCTCGGCCACGCCCGCATCGATCAACGCCTCGGCCACGAGGAACACATACGCAGGACCGGAGCCCGAGAGCCCGGTCACCGCATCCAATTGCGGCTCACTCACCCGCACCACGTCTCCGACGGCGCCGAGGATCCCTTCGGCCCAGGCCATCGTGTCATCACCGGCTTCTGAGCCCGGGGCGATCGCCGCCACGCCCGCACCGACCAACGCCGGCGTGTTGGGCATGGCCCGCACCACAGCCACGCCCCCACCTGCCGCCGACTCCAGCGCCGACAGGGTGACACCGGCCGCAACGGACAACACCCGGGTGGCCCCCGCACCGACCGCCGCCCCCACCGCCGCCCGGACGTCCTGAGGCTTGACGGCCACCACCGTTGGCGCCGAAACCGGCGCATCACTCACCACCAGCCCAGGATGGGCCGTGCGCAGTTCGTCACGTCGGACCGCCAGCGGCTCGACCACCACGATCGTCTCGGCCTGCTCCGCCCCCGAGGCGATCAACCCGGCGAACAGTGCCTCGCCCATGCGCCCACCGCCCATGAACTGCAGACAAACGGTGCCTGCCGGGTCACGTCCTGACCGATGGGTGGACGCGCCGTCGAGATGGTTGGTCATGGATGGACGCTACTTGGCGAAACTCAGTCGGACGGCGGTGGCGAAGGCGTCCTCCACCGCCGTATAGAAGGCACCCAGGGCCCGGTCGAGTTCGTCGGGTACCACCCGTTCCAGCGCCAGACGGGACCGCAGGAAGATCGCATCCTCCTCGCCGATACAAAACGCCACATCGTCGGTGGAGCGGTTCCGCCGCAACAGATGCTCGTAGAAACGCGCGGCGTTTCGCTCTGGAGCGGGCGTGAAATAGGCCTCGAGATGGAGCGACCGTTGATGCACGCTGACCCACAACGACCACACCGACTTGGCGTCACCGGTCAACCGCAGAAACCAACGTTCGCCAGGCCCGTCCGGTGTGGTTTCGTCACGCACCACCGCGTCCACCATGGGGTACTCGGCCGCCTCATTCAGCCAGGCGTGCAACGCTTCGAGCGAAGCCTTCGTGACGGCTTCGGTTGGTGGAGAACGGTCAACCATCAAACCAGTGTGCCACCGTGACCAGCACCGCGAAACCGTGACGGCCGCACCCAGGTGAGCTCATTGCGTTCGGGTGGCGGCCTGCTCCAACGCCCCCAGCAGGGCAGCAGCCGTAGCCGACCAGCGATAGGTCGAGCCGAGCGCCGCACCGGCCGTTCCGAACCTTGCGGCCCGTTCGGGGTCACCGAGCACCTTGTCGATGGCCGCCGCCCAACGACGAGGGTCGCGTCCCCGAACCCGGAGGCCGGTCTCGCCGTGGATCACCAGCCCACGGAGCCCGCCCACATCGGCGGCCAACACGCTCCGGCCACACGATGCCGCCTCCAACGCGACCAGGCCAAAGCTCTCGGTGCGGCTGGGCACCACGACCACGTCGGCGGCCCGGTAGTAGGTGGACAGGATGTGGTGGGGCTGCGGATCGATCAGGCTCACCTGGTCGCCCAATCGGGCTGCGGCGATCAGGTTGTTGACGCGGGTCAGCTCCGCTGCTCCGCGTGGCCCGGAGGGGCCCCCGATCGCCAGCAGGCGCACGTCGCTCCGCCCCAACTCGGCCAATGCCCCCACCGCCAGATCAAGACCCTTGAGCGGCTGGATACGCCCGACAAAGAGCAGGTGAGGATCCTCGCCAAGGCCGAGTGCCCAGCGGGCACCGGCACGTGAGCCCGGTGAGAAGAACGCATGCTGCACTCCGGGCGGCACGAGAACGATTCGGGACGGGTCGGCGGCGTAGTGCCGTTCAAGGTCGGCGGCGTCACTTTGCGATGCGGCGCACAGCACATCCGCTGTGTCCACCACGCGCTGTTCCGCCAACGTGCGAGCCGCCGGTTCGGCGTCACCATGGGCCGACTTCACCCGCCCCAGGGTGTGAAAGCTGACCGCCAACGGCACCTCCAAACGCCGGGCCAACGTTCGTCCCGCCACCGCCGACAGCCAGTAATTGGCATGAACGGCATCGGTACCACCCGTTGCCAACACATCGGCCTCAACGCCTGCGACGAACTCGTCGACCACCGACCCAAGACGCTCCTTGGGCAGGTCGGGGTCTCCGGCCCGAACCGACACGACCACCAGGTTGGGTTCCACCGCAACCGGCCCGGGGGGAGCGTCACGCCCGCTTCGGGTGTACACCCGGACGACGACCCCCGCCTGGGCAAGCGACGTCGCCAGCTCTCTGACGTACACGTTCATGCCACCGGCGTCGGCCGAGCCGGGCTGGGCCAACGGTGAGGTGTGCATCGACAACACACACAGCCGGCGGACGCGACGTCCACTAGTCGAGGCAACCGTCATGATGCGATGCCCTTCACTCCGAGGTGGGCCACCATGACCTGATCAGCGCTGCACTAGTCGTCGTTTGCGGATGACCGGCCCATGCCGCCGACAGGTGCCTCGCCTGGGGGAGGGTTTCCATTTTCCCGGCGAAAGGAGTCGTAGATTCTCACCAGCGTTTTCTTCTGCTCTTCGCTGAGGTGTGGATCACGGCGGATCTCGGCCACCAGGTCGAACACCCCGGTGGGTTCATCGAGGATGCCGGCCCGGACGTACAACGTTTCGGCTGAAATCTGCAGTGCTCGGGCAATCTGTTGCAGGATCTCTGCCGATGGGCGCCGAAGCCCACGTTCGATCTGGCTCAGGTAAGGGTTGGAGATGCCCGCCATCTCGGACAGGCGCCGCAGCGACAGTTCACCGAGGTTGCGCTGCTCGCGGATGAACTGGCCGACGTCATCCCAGCGGCGATCGATCTCGTCCTTCACCCTGGCCACGCTATGCGCGCGATCGCGAGCACCCAACCCACCGCCGCGAGCAGCCATCAGCGACGGGCAGCGCAAGTGCGCATTCGGGCACCCATCGACGCCGGTCTGCTACATCAGTGGGCGGTTGCCACCGATCGCCAGGAAGAGCGCCAGCATCAACGGGCCGGCCACCAGATAGGTGTCGAGGCGTCGCAACGCCGGGGCGCGAGCATCGGGGCGGGGCAGCATGAACGATCCAACGATCTGCCCCAAGGGACATGCGAGGGCTGCCAAACCGCCCAGCAGCCAGGTGGTCTTTTCAGTCAATGGCGGCGCCTCGAACCCTGCAGCACCGAACACCACAGCGGCGGCACCCATGAGTCCCGCCAGCGGGCCCACCCAGATGCGTCGAGACCCGGTCCCCACCAGGAAGTTGCCTGCGTCATAGATCGACACGATCCCGAAAAGGATCATGAAGACCCATGCGTCGATGCGATGCAGGTACAGGATCGCCGCCATGGCAATGCCCAGTGGAAGCGACGCCCGAAGCGTCAACCCGGCGACGTGCAGGGTCATGTTTCGGTCGACGGTCTGTGAGGCAACCACGAATGCCACGGCCACCGCCACCAGAATCACTACGCCCACCACCCGGGCATTAAAGATCGCCGACGTGCCGACGGCAGCAGTGATCACGGCGGCGGTCACGCGGCTGTTGGTGTCCTCCTCGATCATCAGGTGCGCGGCCACCTGAAGTGACGCGACGGTGGCCGCCGTGACAAACACCGCGCCGACGCCAAGCGTGCCCAGCGCAAAGCCGGCCCATGCCAACAGGAACCACAGCACACCAAGCCGCACCTTGGGTCCGCTCACGTCGTAGACGGCCTCCACCCGGCTGCCCCGGTACGACAGCTTGGCCGCACGACGGGCAAGCCGCTCCTCCAGCGGCGTCAGCGGAGGACCTTCCACCTCCGGCATCGGCTCGACCGCAGGCTCGGGTTCGACGGATTGATACGTCGCTTCGACCGGCACCACATCGGGGTACGCCAGATCCGCTTGAGCCACACCGGTGTAGGCCACGTCGGTGTAGGCCACGTCTGCGTATGACTCGTCGCGATATCCAGAATCGACGTGCTCCTCATCGACGTGCTCCTCATCGACGTAGACCGGATCGTCATACCCGCCGTCGTCGATGTGTCCGCCGTCAGCCTGCGTGTCGGCATTGAGGGAGGAGTACCCCAAATCCAAGGTCTCGTCAGGCACTTCGTCGAGCGCCCCATCGAGATAGTCCCCGACGGGGGCCTCACCAAAATGCTCGAACTCGTCCAAATCCGCAATGCCGGCATCGGCGATGCCCACGTCGCCATCGAGGTGGACCTCCGGTTCTGGCTGGAGCCGAGGGTCGACCTCGGCCGAAGGGGCTTCGACAAACCACTGTCCCTGCGCCTCGGGAAGTGAGCCCTCATCCCCGTGCCTGTTGGGCCTCGGGGCCGTTCCATTCCGAGGCGCGGGTTCCGAAGGCGCCTCGCCATCATGCTCGGAGCCGGGGTCTCCCCAGGGAATGGCCACGTCCCGGCGGCGCCGAGCATGCGTGGGAAGGTCGGCGTCAGCGTCGGCGCTCACCCGCATCCTCCGGAGATCGGGGGCAGAACCGCAACCTCGTCGTCGGCCCCCACGCCAACAGCGACGTCGGTCGGCTCCCCGTTGAGCCAGACCTTCGAGTTTTCAACCACCTGGTCGAAGTTTGACCCGAACAGCGCCGACGCAGCTGCAAGAACGTCGCCCACCGAGGCGCCATCCAGCTCAACCGACGAAGTACCAGCGGCCTCTCGTGCCTGAGCGAAGAGGCGCAAAACAGCCATGTCGGCCAGGGTACTTGGCCTGGGAGGCCACCGACCGCACCTGATGGCAAGAGACGGGCCCTCCACCCTGAAGCGGAAGATGCCATCTCCGCCGAGGGCGACTGTTCTACAGTCCCGGCAATGCCTCTGAACGTCCTGCTCATACGACACGGACAATCCGAATGGAACGCCACTGGACGGTGGCAGGGCCAGGCCGATCCGCCGCTGACCGACGAAGGACGAAACGACGCCCGTCGTGCCGCTGAGGCACTCGGTGCGTTCGATGCGGTCGTCGCCTCAACCCTCCAACGAGCCATCGAAACGGCGGAGGCGCTGGCCGACGGCATCGGCGTGGGTCCGGTGCTCACCGACCCACGCTGGATGGAACGCACCGCCGGGCCGTGGGAGGGCCTGACACGGCCCGAGATCGAAGCGGGGTGGCCCGGCCACCTGGCCGAAGGAGGCCGTCCGGCGGGGTGGGAGGCCGATGAGGTGTTGGTGACCCGCGCGCTCGCGGCGTTGGCCGGGCTGTGGGTCCAGACGTCGGACGGACAGGTGGCGGTCGTGACCCATTCGGGCCTGATCATGGCGGTCGAGCGACACCTGGGCGAACCGGCCGGACGCCTTCCCAACCTGGGCGGCCGTTGGGTGGTGGGTCATGCCGCAGACCGCTGGGAGCTCGGACCCCGTGTGCAGCTCATCGACGCCGCCACCAGCCCCGGGGTGATCGAGTAGCACACGCCGCCAGCGTTTACCGGCGGTCGTCGCCGAGTTCAGGCACCTGGCTCGGCGGGAAGCCGGGGCTCGGCGGGAAAGCGATCGGCGCTGACCACGGCCCGAATGCGGTCGGCGGCATCTCTGCCGCCCCGCCCCCTGCTCTCGGCGTGCAATTCCTCCAGGGTGGCGAGCGCGCGGTCCACGTCGGCGATGTCCTGTTCCAGAGCTTCAAGACGTTCGGTCACCTGGCCGATCGTAGGCGGACTCGGCCCGATCGCTGCGCACGGTTAGCGTTTACTCCGTGACGAGCTTGGCAACGGTCATCGGCACCGGAAGCGACCTGCTGGCCCAACTCGACCCGGACAATCCCCCCGAGGGACTCGGCCGGTTGGTGATCATGTTCCTGCTGGCGCTCGTCATCGTCGCCCCGTTCGCATTCTGGACCATCCGCAAGGTTCAGGCCGGCACCTGGGGACTCCGCCGCACCGGCAGCGGCGACCCCGGGCCGATCGAGGAGAGCGACGAGGGCCGCCTGGAGGATCTCATCGATGCCATCCGCGCGCTGGAGCGCGACCACGCCGGACGAGCACAGGTGCTGGTGCGCCGACACCTGACGTCTCAAGGCCGAGACCTGCCCGAGGCGATGGCCGAAACCTTGGTGCGCGATGCGCTTCGTCGGTCGGGTTGGAGGGTGGATGTGGTGATGCCCGACGAGTTGGGCTCGGTTCTGGAGTGCGAACCGCTCACCACCGGCGGATAGCCGATTGCCTGTGTCGCCGACCACCCGTGCAACCGATCGTCGGGGAGTCGGGCTCGCCCGGTACGCTGTCGAGCGGGCCGCTAGCTCATCGGGTTAGAGCAGGGGACTTTTAATCCCAAGGTGCCGAGTTCGAGTCTCGGGCGGCCCACCAATCGCCAACAACCGCCTTCGGCAGGCTCACGGAAATTGCTTGGCGGAACAGCAACCGGGTGGGCGATGCTCGCGTGATGAAGCGGCTCCCCGAACGAACCGAGACCACACGGCTGCTGCTTCGGCAACTGACCCCCGCGGACGAACCGGCGATGGGCGCCAGCCTGCGCGACAGCGCCGACCACATCAGCCCGTGGCTCCCGTGGATGGCAAACGAGCCGATCAGCCGGGCAGATCGACGTGAGCTCATGTCCACCTGGGAGCAGGAGTGGCGTGACGGCGGCGACGCCATCTTCGGCATCTTCCTGGAGGACGAACACATCGGCAACGTCGGACTGCACAGACGTGGCCCCACCGATTCACTTGAGATCGGCTACTGGCTGCACGCCGGGCACACCGGCCGGGGCTACATGACCGAGGCAGGTTCAGCAATGACCACGCTCGCCTTCACCCAGCCCGGGATCGAACGCGTGGCCATTCACCACGATCGGGCCAACGCCGCCAGCGGGGCGGTGCCTCGGCGCTTGGGTTTCATCCTGGCCCGCGAGGTGACCAAGCCCATCGATGCGCCCGGGGAAGAAGGCGTCGAGTACCAGTGGGAGGTCTCCCGGGATGCCTGGGCGGCGCGAGCCGCCGCCACCTGAAGCCGGAGGAGACCGGCACGATCCTGCCGGATCCAAGGGGGGCAATGACGCGACGCTTCATCGCGCCGATGCTGGCGCTGAGCGTGATCGCTGCGGCGTGCACCGACACCGGCGGCCAGCGGCGTGGCGACGCCGCACCCTCGGCCGGGCAACGAAATGTGGCGGCCGCACCGAAGAACGGGTCGTGCGACGATCTCGACCCAAGCGCCTGCCTGCTGCCCTGGCCCAACGACCGACTTACCCGTACCGACGCCCGCGCGCCCACGGGACTGCGTGTGGACCTGCCCACCGACGGCGTGCCGGCCAACGTCGACGGCACCCGCATCGACGTCTCCGACCAGAACCGAGGTGACGGGTTCAGCCCATCGTCGATTGCCATGGTGGTGATCCCGGGGCTGGACGTGGAGCGCTCGAAACTGCCGCCGTCAACGGACTTCGGCGCGTCGCTTGGCAATGCCTCGCCGCTGGTGGTCTTGGACATCGATGCCAACAAGCGGGTACCGGCCTGGGCCGAGCTCGATGCGGCCGGCAACGACCCCGATGCGACCCCGTTGATGATCGTGCCCGCAGCCGCGTTGGTGGAGGGCCACACGCACGTGGTCGCACTCCGCAACCTGGTGGGCCCCAACGGCCAACCGATGCCCCCGAACGAGGCCTACATCGCCCGGCTGAACTCACCAGACGCCCACACCAACACGGTCGTCGAAGGCCTGCAGGCGGCCAAGCTGGACACCACTGACATGCAGTTGGCTTGGAACTTCGACAAGTTCGCACCGGCGATGAACGCGGCCTACCCCGACCCGCTCGACCAGGCACTCGGACGCGAGTTGATCCAAATGCTGTGGGATCGCGGCGAGAACGCAGGCTGGGCCCAGCACCTCACCGCCGACACCTACGACGGAGCACCGAACAGAAATGTGCTGTTGCTGGAGGCGTTCGGTGATCACCAGTTGGCCAACGTCTCCACCGAAAAGCTGGCCCGAACCCTGGGGGTGCCCCGACGGGCGCCGACGCCGGCAAACGGGCGGTCCAACGATCTCGAGGCGCTCTTCGGCATCCCGGCGATCGATGCGCTGCCAACGGGTGGGTCCGGCCTGGTGGTGTGGGACTTCGGCACACCGGCGCCGCCCACCATCAACGTGCCCCCCAGGGCGGGCGACGACCCTCATGCCAAGTTGGCCACCGAGCCCGAGGCGCTTGCCATGGTCGCTGCCTTCATCGACCGGAACCAGGCCAATTGAGGTCTCAGTCGGTCTTGATGGCCGACACGTCAAAGTTGAGGGTGACCTTCTCGCCCACCAGGACGCCACCCGTGTCGAGGGCGGCGTTGAAGTTGAGGCCCCAGTCCTTTCGGTTGACCACCACTGATCCCTCCAGCCCCATTCGGTGGTTGCCAAAGGGATCGATCGCGGTGCCGGCGAACTCAAACTCCACGACGACCGGCTTGGTCACGCCTCTCAGGCTGAGGTCGCCGGTGACCCGGTAGGTGTCGTGTCCGGCCGCCTCGATGCTGGTGGACGCAAACGTGATCCGGGGGTGGTTCTCCATGTCGAAAAAGTCGTTGCCCCGCAGGTGGCCATCGCGATCGGCGTTGCCCGTGTCGATGCTGTCGGCCAGGATGTCCAACTTCAGGTGGGAGTTGGACGGGTTCTCCTGATCGAAGTAGCCGGTGCCCTCGAAGGTTCGGAAGGCGCCGCGCACCTTGGTGATCATGGCGTGGCGGGCCACGAACCCAACCTCGCTGTGGGACGGGTCGATCATGTAGGTGCCGGTGGCGATCGCCGGTGTGGTCGTTGCTGTGTCGGTGCTCATGGTGTACTCCAAGGGGGGTTAGTTGATACATCAACTATATCCCAGAAAGATGACGTGTCAACAACTTCACCTCGGATACACTGGCGCCCATGGCCGAGCCCAGGTGGTTGACCGATGAAGAGGCCCAGGCGTGGAGGCGTTTCACCACCATGAGGTTTCAGCTGGACGCTCGGCTGGATCGCCAACTCGGCAACACCATCTCGATTCAGGACTACGGCGTCCTCGCCAGCCTCAGCGAGGAACCCAACAAATCGATGCGCATCTCCGAGCTGGGCGAGCGCCTGGGGTGGGAGACCAGCCGCGTCTCACACCAGCTCACCCGCATGGCCAAACGAGGCCTGGTTGAACGGCGCCGGTGCCCCAACGATGGCCGGGGCTCGCTGGCGGTCGTCACCGATGCCGGGCAGGCCGCCATCGAGGCCGCCGCGCCCGACCACGTGGCCAGTGTCCGCCACCTTTTCATCGATCTGCTCACCCCGGAAGAACTCAGGATGATCTCCGCCGTGTCGCAGAAGGTCCTTGGCCGCCTCCACGATCCGGCCGACCCCACGGGGTCCTGAGGGAGCGACACCCACACACCGGTCCAACGGTCGGCGAGGCCGATACCGTGACGCCATGACATCGGCACACCACACCCGACGGCGCCCCAGCAGTGCCTCAAGGGCGGCCGCCGCCATCGCGCTATTGGCCGTCGACCCACAAGCGCTCCGGTGCCCAGCTGTTCTTCGTCCACGGCAGGTCCGACGGCCTGGTGAACTCCCGCATGGCCTCGGAGCCGGTCCGTCGATACGGGTCGGGTTCGGCGGCCTGGTGCAGCTCGGGCAACCATCTCGATGCGCAGATCGTGAAGGATGCCGGCACGCTGATCGCCTCCTTGGGCTGATCGGGCCCTGATCTTCGGACGGAGGCCGATAGAATGCGTATTCACCCCTGATCCAGGAGCACCTGTCATCACCGTTGCAGCGTCCGTCACCGCCCGTTCTGTTCGCAAGCGAGTGGGGGCCGCAGCCGTTGGCATCCTCATGGTTGTCGGTCTGGGCGCCTGTCGCCCCGAGGGCAACGTGAAGATGCTGCCCACGGTCGACGAGACGGCGAGATCGTTCCGCGAGATGGCTCTTACGGGGCCCTCGTGCGTCGCCAAGAGCAGTTACGAGCTGAGCTGCACCAGCAGGGAGACGGGTCGCATGTCGAGCTTCGGCAAGGTCGCCAAGGGGTCGACCACCGGCTACTACGACTTCAAGGACGATCGAGGCCACTCCATCCGTGTCCGGGCCGAGCGCCGGGGCCGCGACCACATCACGTGGAGCAAGAAGACGAGCTCCTGGAACGGGACGTCGAGCACGTACTCGGGCGGCTTCTGGCGGTAGTGCCCGAATGAGGCCGAGGCCCTGCTCGTAGTAGCCGGTGGATTCACCCGGGTGGAAGGGCGATGACCCACGGGCGAAGATCACGTTGGACGACCTGTTGCCCATGAGCAGCGGGTTGGAATGGGAAGAGAGCTATTCCGACGCCGGCGCCGACGTGATCAAGTCGCTGGGCAGCGACCTCGACCGGGCCCACTACGCCGCGAACAAACCGCTGGTCCACGAGCCCGGCACGTTCTGGGCCTACTCCACCGGCACCGCCAACGCTCGATCCCAACGGCCTGGTCAGCGGCGGTTCGTGGATGAACATGACACCCCGGGACTTTGCCCGGTTCGGGCTGCTGTACGCCCGGGACGGCGTGTGGGATGGCAAGCGCATCCTGCCCGCGGGATGGGTGGACTACTCACGCTTGCCCACACCCACCATGGACGAGGGCCGATACGGCGCTCAGTGGTGGCTCGACCCCGAACGACCCGACCTGTTCTACGCCAACGGGTTTGATGGACAGAGCATCAGCGTGGCACCCGACAAGGACCTGGTGATCGTGGTGCTGTCCAAGGCACCGAATGGCCGGAACGAACAGGTGTGCAACGACCTGTACGACGCCTTCGGCGTCTCAACCAGGGGTCAGCCCCGTCCGTCCGCCCCAGGCACCGGGCGAAGGTCCGCCGAGGAACCGATGATCCACATGCCGTGATCGGCGATGTCGACCAAGACGGATTCCAGCGGAAAGCCGCTGTGTCGTGCGGCCGACACTTCCCGACCGGAGTACTCCAGAATTCGAGCGTCGTTGCCTGTCCACTCGGTGATCAACCAGCTCAGCCCGAGCAATTGCTCGTCCCACCGTTCATAGGTGGCGTCGGTTGCCGGTGTCTCATCTTCAAACTCGTCACCCGGCTGCACCACAAACACGTCGATGTCGCTCTTGGTGGTCATGGTCCCCCGTGCGGCGGAACCAAACAGGGCGAGTCCAAGCGGCGACGGGTCCCACTGTTCGACCTCCTCAGCGATCGCATCGGCAAGGCGAGTGCGAAGTTGGGTCAAGCCGAGCACGTGCTCGGCAGCGAGATGCTGCCGGTTCAGAACGTACGAATTGGTGCGGCCAGTGGTTGTGACATGCACGATCCCCTGCACCACCAACCGTTGGAGCGTGCGCCGAACGCCGGACTCGGATCGACCGCCCACGAACCTGTGAACCTGCGGTGCGGTAAAGGAAGCGTTCGCACCCGCGAGCACTTGGAGGACATCCGCGTCGAGCGTCGGGGTGATGACGGAGAGAGGTCGTGCCAAGTCCACCTGCAGAATAGTACAGGTATCGGTACTATTCTGTAGGCCAGGGGGGCGGTCAGCGCTTCTTACCGGCGAGGAAGAGCGCTACCGCCTTGTCGATTCGCCGCTGTCGGGTCTCGTCGGACTTCGCGCCGGCCACCTGCTCGCAGTGATACCGCTGCAGGCTGTTGGACAATCCGGCAAAGAACGCCTCCGCCTCAGGATGCGCCTGAAGTGCTGCGGTGAGCTGCGGCGGGACCTCGACCTCTCAAGGCGCGTCGTTCAGCGTGAGCGTGACGCCGATCGGGTCCCAACTGGTCAGGCCGGTCGCCTTGCGGATCGCTGCGCTCACGCTGATCATTGACTGGCCACCCATCACCCCAACGGTGTTTCGGTACTCGTAACCGTTGAGGTTGACGTCGACGGGCGGGCGTTTGCCGCCGCCCAGCGTCTGGATCGCCTCGGGCGGAACGACAATGCCGGTCTTGTGACCGAAGGCCGCCAACTCGGTGTCGAACGACGCCGTCGCCTGATTCTTGGTTGTCAGGGATTTAGTCTTCCTGGGTGTCGAACACCCCGACCAACCAGGCTACAAAGCGGATGATTAACAATCCGCCGCCTGGTTCCGTCATGCGGTGGGTATGATCGTTGCATGACAAGTCAACTCGCAATCAGGCTCGATGACGACGACCTTGCGGCGTTGGACGAACTCGCTCGCCGTGACGGACTCACCCGATCCGAGGCGGTTCGTCGAGCCATTCGACTTCAGACCGAGAACACCATCGCAGCGCAAAACCGCGCCGAACTCGACCGGGTAGGCGCGCTGCTCGGGGTCGAGCCGGGGTCACGATGGCTCACCGGCGCCGATGTGATCACAACCCTTCCCGACGACGAGTTCGCTGCCGATATCGCCGCTGCACTTGGAGCTGACTCAACCGACGACATGGTGGACCCATGGGCCACCTAGCCGTTCCACTTCCTGCCGTCTTCGACACCTCCATCTTCGTTGGCCAGGAACGACGCGGGCTCGGCGTTCTTGCCGAGTGGGCGCCCGTCGTCTCGGTGATCACGGTGGCCGAATTGTCATTCGGAGTAGCGGCTGCCGGCTCCGAGGAGATCCGCGACCGGAGGGCCGCGACACTGACCGATGCCCGCAGTGCACCAGTGGTTGGCCTTGACGATAACGGTCCGGTGGACGTGGTGACTGCTTGGGTACGCCTCAGGAGCGGCCTCGCCGGCAGGATGCCGGCCAATGACTCCTGGATCGCCGCAACCGCCTTGGCACTGAGAATCCCAGTACTCACTCAAGATGACGATTTCGATGCCGCATCGAAGATGATCCAGGTTGTGCGGGTCCCCTCACCTGCGACCACCGGGTAGGCCGGTTGTCAATTGGTTGACGTGGCTCAACCCTTGACGGTGATCGGGTCGGAGAGGGCCTGATCGGCGATCACCGTGGGGTCGAGCGAGACGTCCTTCCACTGCTTCTTGGCGAACATCTCGGTCTGTTCGGTGAACAGCGGAGAGGTCTGGTCATCGGTCTGTCCATAGGTGAGGATCGTGCGGATCTGGGGGCCGCCCTTGGCGAAGTCCACCGACATGATGAAGCTGGAGCCGTTGGTGACCGGGTAGCCATCGGTGGTGAGGTCCGTGTCGTCGGTGACCCAGTCGGGCAGCTCCCGCACCGGCTCGCTGGTGCCGCCCAGCCCCCCGCGTCCGACCACGTTGGTGATGCCCTCCGAACCAAAGCCACCAGGTATGGAGGCCCCATCGTCGACACGACCATCCCGCTGGAGTTCGCCGAGCGTCACGTTGACCTTCAGCTGCTGGGAGTCCATCAGTTGCACCGCTTTGGCCAGGCTGGTGAGCACCGGGTCGCCGTCGGGCCCCGCCTTGACCAGGCCGTTGGGGGTCTCCAGCGGCTTGGCCGGATCGAACTCGTTGGCCCAGATCGACACATCGCCGAATGCTGCGAGAAACTCGCGCCACACGACGGCACCGACCGAGTCGGGGTCGAAGTGACCGTCCCACTCATCCAGCACCCTGCAGACATCCGCGAGATCGATGTCGCCGGCAGGGGCGATCTCATCGCCGGGCTTGTCGTCCTCTCCGGCGGGGCCCAACAGCGCGTCAACCTTGACCGGGCCGCCAACGGCCTCGCACCGGCCGACCACGTCCTGGCGCAGTTGGGCCGCCGTATAGGCCTGGTCGTCCAGCGCGGCGGCCTGCAGCTCATCCAAACTGAACTTGTTGTCGTCCCCGGCGAGGCGCTTGGTATCGGCCCCGTCGAGCACCGCAAGATTCTGCAGGGTTCGGGCGGACCGCTCGGTGTCCTGGCGGCCGTGCAGCGGGGAGTAGTCACCTTCGATCAGCTTGTTGCGGTTGGCCAGCCAAAAGCTGTCGTTGGCGTTGAATACATAGTCGTCGCGCTCCAACATGGGCATCTCCGAGTACGGCTCGAGCCCCGGATCCCGGGCGCCGTCGACGTCTTCCCAGCGGTTGTAGCCCTTCGACCCGTCCAGCAGCACCGCACCCGAATCGGCCGCTGCCGACGTGATGAAGTCGCCGTCGAGCGCCTGCTGGTAGGCGGCGAGCGCCTCCTCGGACAAACGCGGGGTGGCCGAGGTGTCCGCGTACCAGGCCCGGCCGTCCTTGCTGACGGCGACCGTATTGAACAACGGCACGCCCTGATACTTCTTGTGGGCCTCGACAAACTCATCGAAGCTGCCCGCCGTGTCCATCGCCCGGTACTGCTCGAGGAACTCGTCGTTGTCGATGTTGGCGTCCCGGTAGGTGATGGCGGTGTCCCCGGTCCAGCCAACCCCTGGGAAGTCGATGACCGGACCAAACTCGGTGCTCCACATGGTGCGTTTCTGGTCGGTGACCTTGCCCGAATCGTCGGCCACCTTCACCGTGATGTCCTTGGACGTCATCTTCTCGGTCTGGCCGTCGATCACATACGAGGTGGGGTCGCCCGGGGCGAGGGCGAGTTTGTAGGCGGTGAAACGGTTGCCGGCCGACACGGTGTGGGTCCACGCGAACTCGTCGGTGGTGCCGATGCCCACGCCTGGAAGACCAAGCAACTGGGCGCCGTAGATATCGGAGGGTTGATCGCCGGTGACCGTGAGGTGGTTCTCCCAAAAGCGCAGCTCTCCCTGCCAGGGGAAGTGCGGGTTGGCCAACAGCATGCCGCCGCCACCCTCCGAGTTCTTCGATCCGATCGCCCAGCCGTTGGAGCCCTGCTCCTCCGGGGCGACCACGCTGGTGGTCGTCCCGCCCTCCTCGACCGAGGTGGACGAAGCATCGATCGGGGCTGCGTTTGGCGGTTGCGCTGTGGCGATGAAACCGGTGAGACGGGCGCCGGAGGCATTCAGCGCCACCGCCCGGGCGTAGGCGTACACATCCTTGGGGTCAAGTGGTACCACCCACGGCTCACCGGCACACCAGCCGGTGACGCCGTCGGCACCCACCTCCTTCAGTTGGGCGTTCCAACCCGCCACGAAGGACGCCATCAGGTCCTTCACATCATCGGAGGCCTTCTCGAAATCGGCATCGGCGATATCGCCGATGCCGATCGAGCGCCAGGCAAAATCGGAGTTGATGTTCTCGTCCGCTTCCCCGGGCCCCATGAATTCAGCCTTGCGACCCCGAACCTTCAACACCTGATCGGCCAGGCTGCACGCGTGATCCTGACCAGAGGCGTAGCCCTGCCCGAAGGTGACGTCATCCAACGTCTCCCCGGAGATGTGGGGGACACCACCCTGAGTACGGGTGATCGTGGCCGAGTAGGCGTCGCCAGTGCCGATCACCGTTGCTTTGGCGGTGTCGCCATCGTTGGTGTCGCCATCGTTGGTGCAGCCGGTGATGGCCATCGCCGCCGCCAGGCCTGCTGCAAGCAGGGTTCGGCCTCGGACCAGCCCCTCACTCAGTCGACGGCTTCGAGGAGATTCGGGACGATCCGAGCGTTGCGTGTGGTTTGCCATGGCAGCCCTGACACTAATGCGTTCAACGGCCTTTGACGCCCCCAGACCGGCGAGCCCAGGTCGCGCACACCGGGGACCGCAACTCCGCACCAACATCGAACGCCTGTACGTTCATCGGATAACATCACCGCCATGGTGGCTCCGCTCCCAGCCCCGGTTCTCCCCGCTGCGATGCTTCCTCCCGCGGCCGAGGTCACATTCTGTCCGGCAGACCCGCCGCGCCGCTCGTTGGTCGCCTGCCATCTGCCCCAATCGGACCAACAGCAGGACGACCTGTTCACCGCGGCGGTCACACCTCCCAAGCTGCCCGGCGAGCCGACGCTGTTCACCCACGTTGCGCCCGCACGCCCCGGGGTCAAGCCGACGGCGCTCGACATCATGGCCAATTTGGTGCCCTTCATCGATCTGGTGCCGCAGCTGCTCGCAGCGACGGCAACGGCAACCCCATCTCAGCGCGCCATGGGTGAGGTCGTGCGCACCGGGCTGGCGTTGGTCGCCGCCGGACGCCTGCTGCCGTGCGTCACCCCCACGGGCTGGGACGCCTGGGCCGTCGCACCGCTGGGCAGCGACGACCAGGCCGCATTGAGCGCGCTGGCCGCGTCGCTCCCGCCAGAGGTGCACGCCACCCCACTGCCGGGCACCCGCAGCGGCACTCGGCTGTCAGGGGCCGAGGCCACGGTGCTGGCCGTGTGGGATGCGTTGGCCGACTCGCTGCCGAGGGGCGAGGCCTCCGAATCGCTTGCCGGAAGCCACCTGTATGCGGCCTCGTCCCCCACCCGGGTGCCACACCTGCGCACGTGGGCGGCCAAGGCCATCTCGGAGAAGTGCCGGGGCGCCGCGTTGGAGCTGTGCCTGGCCCCACCGACCTCGATGGAGGGCGGCGAGCCGTGGAAGCTCAACCTGCGGCTGCGCAGTCGCGCCCACCCCAGCGTGGCCGTGTTCGCCGCCAACCTGGCAGCGAGCGAGGAGCGGCACAGGCTGGGACCAACCCCCTGGGAGGACCTGCGCAACGAACTGTCACGCGCCGGCGCCCACTGGCTGGTGCCCCCGGAGCTGGCGGCGGTGGATCACCCCACCGACACCGAGTTGACCGACGAACAACTCGACGCGCTGATCGAGGCCGCCAACGAGTTGAAGCGGGCGGGCATCAAGCTGTTCTGGCCCGAGGACGCAGACCTCACCACCGTGCAGGTACGCGTCGAACTGCGCCCGCCATCGTCTGGCGCCTTCGGCATGGAGGAACTGTGCGACACGCGGTGGCGGGCCCACGTGGACGGGCGGCAGCTGAGCACAGACGAACTCAACCAACTCCTGTCCACTCGGCGGCCGTTGATCCGCACGCCCGACGGCTGGGTGCGTGTGCCCGAAGAGATCACATCCAAGCTGAGGCAGCGGGGGCCGGAGATCACCGTCGGTGCGGCGATGGCCGACATCATGTCCCGGCTGGGGAACGAGCTGGGCGAACCCGAGGGTGCCGGGCTGGGTCGACTGGCGCTCGAGGACCTGCATGCAGCCGAACCCGACGTGGTTGCGGCCCCGGAACTGGTTGCTCGGGCCCGCCGACTGGCCGACCTTGCCAACGAGCAGCCCACAACCGGGCTGGACATCGCCGGCCTTCAGGCCGACCTGCGCCACTACCAGACCAGCGGCGTGGCGTGGATGGCCGGTCTGGCCGAGCTGGGCATGGGAGGCGTGCTGGCCGACGACATGGGCCTGGGCAAGACCCTGCAGACGATCGCCCTTCACCAGCTGCTCCACGGCCCGGACGCCCCCAGCGTCCCGCCGCTCGGCACCGGCAAACCCGGCACTGTCTCAAACGTCGAGACCGACGAGGCCCTCCCATCTCCGCTCGGCCCCACGCTGGTGGTGGCCCCCACGTCGCTCTTGGGCACCTGGGAACGGGAATGTCAGAAGTTTGCTCCCACAACACCGGTACACCGGTACCACGGCACCCGCCGCGACCTGGGCGAGCTGGCCGACAACGCCATGGTGATCACCACCTACGGCGTGCTGCGCCGCGACCACGGCGAGCTGGGTCAACGCACCTGGGGCATGGTGGTGGCCGACGAGGCCCAGGCGGTGAAGAACCCCGTGTCACGTGCCGCCCGATCGCTCCGGCGGGTGCCCGGGCGGTTTCGTCTGGCGCTCACCGGCACCCCGGTGGAGAACCACCTGGGCGACCTGTGGGCCCTGATCGACTGGGTCACGCCGGGCCTGTTGGGCTCCTACGACGACTTCCGCAACCGCTTCGCCGACCCGATCGAACGACACGGTTCTCAGGGGCGCAACGCCCAACTGCGTCAGCGCATCGCTCCGCTGGTGTTGCGTCGCACCAAGGCCGACCCGCTGATCGCCCCGGAGTTGCCCAACAAGATCGAACGGGATGTGGTGGTCGGCCTCACCACCGAGCAGGGGGCCCTCTACGACGCTGCGGTCGCAGAGGCGCTGGACCGAATCGCCAACGCCGAAGGCATCGCCCGGCGCGGCCTGGTGCTGGCGCTCCTCACGTCGCTGAAGCAGATCTGCAACCACCCTGCCCACTACCTCGACGACGGCTCCGCCCTCGACGGTCGCTCCGCAAAGTTGGAGGCCTTCGACGATCTCCTCGACGGCACCCGGGATGCGGGCGACGACACCCGCGCCGAACCGACCTTGGTGTTCACCCAATACGTCGCCATGGCCAAACTGCTTGCCGCCCACCTGGCCGGGCGCGGAATCAGTCATGCGATCCTGCACGGTGGGCTGACCCCCAACGAGCGCCAGCGCCTTACCGACGAGTTTCAGGCCGGTCGCATCGAGGTGCTGTTGTGCTCGCTGCGGGCTGCAGGCACCGGGCTGACCCTGACCCGGGCCACCCAGGTGATTCATTACGACCGCTGGTGGAACCCGGCGGTCGAGGACCAGGCAACCGACCGGGCCCACCGCATCGGCCAAACATCCACCGTTTCGGTGCACCGACTGATTTCCGAGGGCACGGTGGAGGAGCGGGTGGCCGACGTGCTCACCCAGAAGCGGCAGCTGGCAGGCGCCGTCATGGGCACCGGCGTCGACGGCTGGATTGGCGGCCTCAACGACAGTGAACTGGGCAACCTGGTGAGGCGCCATGGGCCGTCCAACAGCACCGATGAGGCGGCATGAGCGGCCCACCCGACAGCACCCCGGACGGCGAGGCTCCGGCCTGGCATGGCCAGTGGCTGCAGACCGCTGCGGAGTGCCTCGACGTGTCACCCCGGGCGCTCACCGTGGCGCGGACGCGTCTCGGTGAACCGCAGGCGGACGCCACTTCGGCGCTTCGTCTCACCATGGAACCTGGCCGGGTGGTGGCCGTCGACCCGGCATCCTCGCATCGCACCGTCATGACGATTCGCCAGTGGGGGCCCGCACGATGGGCACGCACCCGCAGCGCGTTGGCCGACGACCTGGCGATCGAGCGGTCGCTGGCCACCGGCCGCATCCATCCCAGGCTGCGGCACACCATGATGTCCCTGCGGGCCGACCCGATGCCTGGCCGAGCCGACCTGTCGGCGGAGTGCGGCTGTGGGAGGGATGGCTGCGCTCACCTGGCTTCGCTGCTGGTGGCTGTGGCCAACGAGGTGGCAGACGACCCACTGCTCCTGTTGATGCTGCGGGGCGTCGACCGGGGGGACCTGGGTGGCCAATCCCAACTGGACGAGATCCCACCGGGCTGGCCGCGGGCGCGAGACCCCGGTGTGGCCGCCGAGACGGTCTGGAAACGCCCGCAGCTCCCGCTGACGCCCGCAGCTCACCGGCCCCCCACCGAACGCACGCGGGTTGGTTCGCCACCCGCAGACAGCGGCCTGAGCCGGGCTTCGCTGGGAGCATTGGCCGATCTCGCCGCCCATCGAGCGGCCGCACTGCTGGCCGACGCACAACCAGAGGCCGACGGTGGCCTGGGTGTTCTGGCCGAACGTTTGGTGGAGCGTGGTCTGGCTGCCACCACGGTGGCTGCCAGAAGCGGCCTCAGCAACGACGAGCTCGAAGTGCGCCGACGCGCACGGGTGCTGGCCGGTGAGGCCGGCCTGGCGGTGCTGCTGGACCGCTTCGACGCAGATCCCGACGACCTGGCCGATGGGGCATCGGCGCTTGGGGGCCGCGTTCGGCAGCGGGCCAACCTGGTGACGTCAGGGCCGACCGGACGCCAGCTGCGCATCGACCGCAGGGGCAAATGGTGGCTGCTGCGCTCCGATCCCGAACTTGGCTGGGTGCTCGCCGACGGACCGAGCGACGACCCAGGCACGCTGTGCAGCGACTGACCGGGAACCCTGCTCGTCACCCACCGGTTCGGTACTGGATAGCCTCCGGAGATGAGCCGGCGCCTCCCCCATGATCTTTGACGGCTACGACCGGGAGACTGTGGCGACGTTTCGCCACAGCATCAACCGGGAGGACCTGCCGTTGGTCGCCTCCACGATCGGGACCACACCCGACGACCGCGAAGCCGAATTCCAACTTGGCGTGAAATGTCTCGTGCAAGGCATCTCAGCCGAGCTGGAACACGGCCAGATCTGACCCCTACGGTGTCGTCATCGCAGCCTCACTGATCCTGTTGGCCGCCGGGCTGGGAACCCGCTTCGGCGGCCCCAAGCAACTTGAACCGGTTGGTCCCAACGACGAACCGATCTTTGCCATCACCGCCGCGGCGGCGGCACGAGCCGGAATCAAGCGCTTGATTCTGGTGACCCGCGCCGAGGTGGAGGAACGTTTGCTGGCAGCGGCCGACACCCACGTGTCCGGCATGGAGGTGGTATCGGTCCGCCAAGACCTCGCCGGGCCGCCCCGAACCCGTCCGTGGGGCACCGCCCATGCCGTGGCCGCATGCGCCGATGTGCTGGATGGACCTTTCGGTGTGGCCAACGGCGACGACCTGTACGGCAACCCATCGCTCAGTCTGCTGGCCGATGCCCTCGGCGACCGCCCCGACGAGGGCACCCTGGTGAGTTTCGAGTTGGCGGGCACGCTCAGCCCCCACGGTGGCGTCTCCCGGGGCATCTGTGACGTCGTCGATGGCACGTTGACCTCGGTGGTGGAGACCCATGGGCTGAAGGCCGATCCGAACGATGCCGAGGGCGGCGTGGTCGACGACTCGGGCGGCCGCTACCGCAACGACACGCCTGCATCGATGAACCTCTGGGGGCTCCCCCGAAGAGCGGCGCTCAACATGGCCGAACGCTTCCAACGGTTTCTGGCCGACGACCCCGGACCGGACGACGAATTTCTCCTTCCCACCGAGATTGCCCACATGATGAGCCGGGGGGCGCTACGGGTCGGGGTGGTGCCGTCTTCTGGTCGATGGACCGGGCTGACCCATCGCGATGATCTGCCCGCTGTGCGCGCCGCCCTTCGCGAGGGCGGGTAAGCGCCACCCGAACCGGGTCAGAAGCCGCAGGCGTCGACTCCCTCAAACACGCCATTCTGGAATGCCTCGATACGGTCGAACGCCAGGCTGGAGCCTGACGCACCCTTCTCGTCGGCGCTGGTGAACTGAATCAACGCCGACAGCGCCTCGTCCAGGTCCCCGCCCGAGATCGACAGCTCGCGGGTCGAGTTCGGGTCGGGTTCCACTCGATCGGCCACGAGGGACCCGGAATAGGCACCCACCAAGCACGCACGCTGCTCGATACTCTCCTCCGAGGTGATCTTGGCGTCGTCTGCCCCCTGCTGTGCCTGAAGCGCAACGCCGTAGTGCATGCCCAACAACAGTCCGGTCGCAAAGTCGCCCGAGTCGGCGTTGAGCTCCGCCATCCACGGTCCATCGAAACGGATCGAATTGTCGCTGGCGCAGTAGAACACCTTGCCGTCGGCGTCGCCTGCGCTCAGGGTGGTGTCACCGCAGGTGACCTTGTCGGTGTCGGGGTCGAAGCCCTCCACCTTGCTCAGCGGTTTGAAGGAGGGGAAAGCGGCTTTCATCCAAGCGTCGAAGTCCGGCACCAGCGAGTCGACCAGTTTCGAAAACTCCATGTTCCCTCTGGTGCTGTACTCCTCCTGGGTGAACGGCAGTTGCAACACCTCTGGTGGGGTCGTCTCGTAGTCGACGCAGGCCTGCAGGCCCTTGGTAAACCCATCCCGGAACGCGCGCACCCGGTCAAATCCCGACCCGTGTGCCGCAGGGTCGTTCGGGTTCGTGCCCGGCTCGTCACGGAACTCCAGCATGCCCCCCAGTGCCGCGTCGAGACTGCCAGGGGAAAGGCTGAGGTTGGGGCTGTCCCCATCGTCCACCCATTTGGTCCAGGCGCCGGCAAAGCAGTCGGCCTGTTGCTCGAGGTACACGGTGGGTACGTTGCCCCCGGATATCCCCATCTGGTCCTGAACCGCGTGGCCCCATTCGTGGGCCAGCACCATGGCCACCGCGTAACTGCCGAAGTTTTTGTACAGCTTGGGGAACAGGTTCTCGTCGTCGAACGCAATGAAGCCGCCCTCGGAGCAATAGAACGCATTACCCACGAGGTCGTCGGCGCTGGGCTGCTGACCGGTACCGCATGCGGGCGGCGGATTGTTCTGGCTGTAGGCGAAGATCTTGTCGTTGGGGATCGGCTCGAACTCTTGTCCAAAGACCTTCGGCATCTTGGTGGTCCAGAACGCCTGGATGTCCTCAATCGACAACTCCAGCGTCTCCACATACGGACGGGCGTTCTCCCCCAACGCCGGGCGCCCGGGCTGCTGGGGCCTGTCTTCGCGGTTCGGAATCTCAACCGAGGTGCCGCCGGGACCCGCCGGGGCGGCACCGGTGAGGGCGCGCTGCTCTGAGAGGCCGGTGGAGCAGGCGGCAGCAACGACTGCAGTGAAGGCGATCAGGGCTATCAGTCGGGTTTTCATGTCTCTCCCTTGGGGTGATCCCACGAAGGTATCGGGGCCTTGCCGATCGGCAACGCCATTCGGCCTGGGCCTGCAGGCGTTCTCAGCTACGAACTGGGTCACTTCTCAGGCTGAGGCCCGTCGCTGCCGGCCGGCATGAGATCGGCGGTGATGGCCAGATGGTCGCTTCCGTACAACGCCACCGCCTCCGATGACACCACCTTCAAGCCTCGCACCCCCATCCAATCGATGCGGCGTCGCGCGTTGGGGTACGGGTAGGTCGGTCCCGTGGGCACGGCGGTCAGGCCCGCCCCCGCGAAGGCCGGCTCGACGAATTCCTCGGTCAGGTTGAAGTCACCCGTGATCAGCGCCGGGTTCGGGCGGGCCGCCATGGCTGCAGTGACCACAGCGAGTTGCGCAATGGCCTCGATTCGGCCCGAACCGCTGCGCCCGGCGTTCTGTAGATGGGCGCCTGCCACGCTGACGGCGCGTCCCCCCAAGGGAATCGCGGTGAGCAGGGCCGAACGGTTTTCGGCCCCGCGCCGCGCCGGCAGGGCAAGCACCTCGGTGCGTCGGGGCAACGATCGGCTGAGCAGGGCATTGCCGTACCACCCGGGCGTCAGGCGCCGCGCCGGAGCAAACAGCGCGTGATAGCCAAGCCGTTTCGCCAGCATCTGCGTCTGGTTGCGAAACCGCGATCGCCACACCCGGTGGTCCACCTCACACAACACCACCACGTCGGCGTCCAGCTGGGCGACCCCGGCGATCAGGCTTTCACTCTTGGCAAACCAGGTACTGCCGGGGGCGCCGTGATGAATGTTCCAACACGCCACCCGAAACACCCCCCGCTGAGTCACAACGCAGAGCGTACCGAAGCGCCTTGTTCCTCAACCCAGACATCCAGGCGGGTCCACAAGTCAAAGAGCCACTCGCGTCGTTCGGCGTGCCCGTCGGGAATGTCACACCGCGGGATGCGCCACAGCTCGACGGTCACCGAACGCCGAAATGGCAGGGCGGCCAGAATGGCCCGCAACCCGCTCAGCCCGGCCAATCCGTGGTGCGCGAACACCACCACGTCGGCCTCGGGAGCCGCATCGAGCAGTGCGAACGTGCCGCCCCAACGGGGCGGCATCGTGTGACGAAGCGCAGCCGCACGGTCCACCAATTCGGGGTGATGCTCCCCAAGACGTTCCACGGCTCGGGCCCGCTTCTCCTCGGTGCCGCGGGTCCCCTCGGGGAAGATCACCACGGAGTCGTTCTGCCCCAGGTCCGAGGCCAGCCTCGACAGTGCCGCGAGTTCCCCTTCGGTGTCGGTGCCGGAGCGGTCGGCGAAGTAGTTGGGCAGGCGGTGGCCCACGACGTCGAGCAGTGGTACCACCTCCAACTCGCGCTTCAGCACATATCGCAGCGACAGCCCGGAATCACTCAGCGCCAAAGCGGGAAACAGCGTGTCCACCAGGCTGACGTGGCGGCCCAGCACCATCAGCGGTCCGGGCGTGAGATGCTCGACGCCCTCGATGGAAAACCGCAGACCCAGCACGGAGCTGAGCAGCGCCAGCAGCCGCCCAACCCACCAACGCTGGAGCGCGCGATGTGCACGCCGGCTCGGCCCACTCTTCAGCGCCAGGCCGAATCCGCTCACGACCCACATGATGGCCACCACGACCAACATCGCGCACTCCAAAACGCCGTAGGCGATGGCGAAGATCCAACCACGCACCAAGGGCAGACGGGGACGGAGTCGCAGCAGGTCAACGATCACCATCAGCGGGAGCGCAACCGGCGCCAGCACAACGAGCGTCACCGTGAGGGCCAGGGTGGCGGGAACCGTGATCAATCGCCGCGTGAGCGGGTTGCGCATCGGCGATTCAGCCATTTGATTCATGTTCCATCACGGGAGCGTACCCCCCGATGGCATCGCCCCAACCTCCAAAACAAGACGCCTGACCGTAGTCTTGCGACATGAATCAACGCCGCAGTCAGCGAAGCATCCGTCGATCCGCCGCCGTGGTGGTCGCTGCGCTGTTGGGTACCGTCGCGTGCAGTGCCACCGGCGCAACCTCCGTCGCCAAGTCGGTCGCCTCCACCTCCACCCCCGCATCCCTCTCGACTGCACCCACTTCCACTTCTCCCACGAAAGCGGGCGACGTTCACGACGCCGGCAGCTTCGCCGTGGGTTCGCGCCAAGTGACCGTGGTCGACGATTCGCGATCCACCGACGCGTGGGGTGGGCGCCCGGAACTACCGCAGCGAACGCTTCCCACGCAGGTGCTGTATCCGGCCGAGGGCGATACCGAGTCCCCCGAGGTCACGCCCAACGCAACCCCCGCTGACGGTCGGTGGCCCCTGGTGGCGTTCTCGCACGGCCGAGGCGGCACCGGACCCGCCTACGTCAACACGCTCAAGGTATGGGCGTCAGCGGGTTACGTCGTCCTGGCCCCCACCTTCCCGCTGACCAGCGCCGAGACACCGGGTACGCCCAAAACCGACGATCTGGTCAATCAGCCCGCCGACGTCAGCCGCCTCATCGACTGGGCCACCGACCTGCCCGCCGAGGAACCTTTGGCGAGGCAGATCGACACCGAACGAATCGGAGTCGCCGGCCACTCCCTCGGCGGGTTCACCTCGCTGGCCGTCGGGTACAACCCCAAGGTGCGCGACGACAGGGTGGACGCCGTGGCCGAGTGGGCCGGGTCCTATCTTCCGGGTTTGGCGGACGGTGGAGCGCCGGTTCAGGACGGACCTCCCCTGCTGGCCATTCACGGCGACGCCGACGGCACCGTGCCCTACGCGCTGGCCCAAAACGCCGTGGATGCAGTCGGCCCACCTTGGCGCCTGATCACGTTGGTCGGCGGTGAGCACATTCCCCCGTACGTCACCGGAACCGCCGACCCTTACGGTGAGGTGGTCACCGACGCCACGCTGGCCTTCTTCGACGCCACGCTCAAGGCCGACCCGACGGGTCAGGCCCGGCTCGAGCGGGTGGTCAGCCAGGCCGGCGCCGACGTGGCCATTCTGAACACCGGGGAGTAAGCCAACGTGCCCATCCCCCGTCGACATCTCCGCCTCGATGACGAACCGATGAACTCGGCGTTGGCGCTGCTGCGGCGCGATCTGGAGGTACCTTCCGGATTCAAGCCCAACGTCTCGAGGGCCGCGCAGACGGCCACCGACCGGTTCGCCACCAGTCGGACGGACGCCACCGACCTCCCGCTGGTGGCCATCGATCCACCGGGAGCCCGAGACCTGGACCAGGCGTTCGCCCTGGTCCGCTCCAACGCCGGCTGGGTGCTGCACTACGCCATCGCCGACGTCGCCGCCTTCATTGTGCCCGGCGATGCGATCGACCTCGAGTCGCGCCGGCGAGGCAGCACCCTGTACCTACCCGACCACAAGGCCCCGCTGCACCCTCCTGAACTGTCCGAGGGAGCCGCCAGCCTGTTACCCGGTGCAGCACGTCCGGCCGTGTGGTGGAAGCTCACCTTTGACGTCGAGGGCGGTTTGGTCAACACCGAGGTGCGGAGAGCCACGGTACGGGTGCGGGTGGCCACGAGCTACGAGGTGATCACCACCATCCTCGCCGACCACGACGGCGCGACCAACCACGAAGCGACCAACCACGAAGCGACCAACCACGAAGCGGCTTCGGCGGAAGGTGTTGGGGTCTCGGCTCAGTCAATCGATCTGCAGGATCCGGGCAGCGACGCCCTCGGCCCGGCGGCCAAGCGGGGGATCGACCTGGTGGAGGTAGCCACCTCGCTGCGCGACTTCGGCAGCTTGCGACTGTCCATTCAGGCCGACCGGGGTGGCGTCAGCCTGCAGCTACCGGAACAGGACGTGCAGGTAGACGCCTCCGGCAACGTGCAGTTGCTGGCCACGCCCTCGCTTCCGGCCGAAGAGTGGAACGCTCAGATGTCGCTGGCCACCGGCATGGCCGCCGCCGCCTTGATGCTGACCTCAAAAACCGGCCTACTCCGCACGCTCCCCAGCGCCGAGCCTGAAATTCTCGCCGAGCTGCGACGGGCGTCCGAGGCCCTCGGCCACCGATGGCCCCCTGACGACGATGCCGCCGCAGGCGGCCCCAACCACGTGTACGGCCAATGGGTTCGGTCGCTTGATCCGTCCACCCCGGTCGGGGCCGCGCTCATGCTCAGCGCCACCAAGGGGCTGCGCGGCTCGGGGTATGCAGCGTTTCACGGTGAACCCCCCGAACTGACCACGCACGCAGCGGTGGCTGCTCCCTACGCGCACGTCACGGCACCGCTGCGACGCCTCGGTGACCGCTACGCCACCGAGATGGCGCTGGCCGCGTACGAGCACCGACCGGTCCCGGCTTGGGTGCTCGACCAACTCGACGACCTGCCTCAGATCCTCAACGACGCGAACCGCCGCGCAGCATCGGTGGATCGGGCGGTGATCGATCTGCTGGAGGCCGCCGAGCTTGCCTCGCAGATCGGTGCCGAGTTCTCGGCGGTGGTGCTTTCGCACGCGCGAGACGGCCTCCGGGTGCAGGTGACCGATCCGCCGGTCATCGCGGACGCCATTGGGGAGGCGAACGACGGCGACACCGTGCGGGTACGCCTGAGTGACGCCGACCCGATGAAGCGGCTGACCCGCTTCAAGGTCGTCCCCCAACCGGCCGACTGAGTTACGGCGATTCTTGACGGGGCGCCACCCCGGACCCCGGCGCCAGGTCGACCCCCGGTACGATCGAGCGCCATGAACCCGGGCAACCACACTGCAACCGAGCCACTTTGCGAACTCACCGAGGGCATGCCCATCGTGGTGGGAGGCGACCGCATCGTGCGGGTCACCGCCGAGCTCGCCAGCTCGTTCACCGACGGCGACCGACTGTTGACGGTGCCCAGCACCGGCGCGCTGTTGCATGTACCCGCCTCGGTTGGGCGGGTCACCGAAGCGGCGGTCGGACGGGCCGCTGCGGCGTTCGCCGACATGGGTGCGGTGTCCGATCAGGCGGTCACTGCGTTCTTCGAAACGTTCGCCGACCGTCTGGCCGACGACGCCATCTTCGCCCCGATCGCCATGGCCAACGCGGCCGATATTGCGGCCGCCCAGGCCAAGAGCCGCTCCACCACCCGCCTGGTGCTGAGCGACACGATGCGCTCCGACATGATCGACGGGCTCCGCACCTGGGCAGCGGCCCCGTCGGGACGCGACCAGGTGGTCGACCGCGTCGAGCACGAGGGCTGGCTGGTGGAGTTGCAGCGGGCCGGGCTGGGCGTCGTGGGTTTTGTATTTGAGGGACGTCCCAATGTTTTCGCAGACGCCTGCGGGGTGATCCGCTCGGGTAACACCGTGGTGTTCCGGATTGGGTCCGATGCGCTGGGAACCGCTGAAGCCATCGTTGAACATGCCCTCAACCCCGCCATCGAGGCCGCCGGGCTACCGGACGGTGCGGCGTCGCTGGTTGCCGCTTCCGAGCGGTCCGCCGGACACGCGCTCTTCTCTGATCAGCGCCTTGCGCTCGCAGTGGCCCGTGGCTCGGGTGCGGCGGTCGCCCAGTTGGGTGCCGTGGCCCAAGGCGCCGGGGTGCCCGTCAGCTTGCACGGCACCGGTGGCGCCTGGATCATCGCCGGCGACTCGGCGGACGCCGACCGTCTTGAAGCGGCAGTGACCGCCTCGCTCGACCGCAAGGTGTGCAACACGCTGAACACGGCCATCGTCCTGCGCAGTCGGGCCGACGAACTGGTGCCCCGCGTGCTCGCCGGCCTCGCTGCGGCGGCTGCAAGTCTCCACACCAACCCGAAGCTCTGGATGCACGAGTCGGCAACCGGTTTGGTGCCCGACTCGTGGATGGCCGAAGCCGCCATCGCCAGAGCCGAGGGCAACGTGACGGAGCCGGGTGCCGAACCATTGGACGAGACGGGTCTGGGCCGGGAATGGGAATGGGAGGGTTCACCTGAGATCGGCCTGGCGGTGGCCGATGACCTGGCTCAGGCCATGAGCTGGTTCAACGAATGGTCGCCCCACTTCGTCGTTTCGATCGTCGCCGACGCGACCGACGAGGCCGAGGCCGCCTACCAGGGCTTGGACGCACCGTTCATCGGCAACGGCTTCACCCGCTGGGTCGATGGCCAATACGCATTCGATCGGCCAGAGTTGGGCCTCTCCAACTGGGAACAGGGTCGGCTGTTCGGCCGGGGCGGGGTGCTTTCGGGCGACTCGGTGTTCACCCTGCGGGCTCGGGTGCACCAAAGCGACCCGTCGGTGCACCGCTGAGCCGACGCCCACTGCCGGTTACGACGCTCGGAGCGTCCAGACCCCAGCTCGGGACCATCGCCCCTGTGCGGTGAGCCACTGATGCGGCATCCTGGCATCCATGTCCGATCTCTCGCCCCCTCCTCCTCCCCCTCCGCTTCTGCCGACCCCTCCACCTGGCGAGCAGGTCCAGGCCACCATCCCCGGCATTATGAGGACGGCCGGCTTCCTGGGGGTGAACAGTCGCCTCCACACTCTGGTGATCACCAACCAGCGCCTGATTTTCGCGCGTCTCACCGGAGCCGAGTTGAAACGGGTGGTCAAGGGCCTCAGCGAGGGTGCCAAAGCTGAGGGTAAGGATTGGAAAGGCCGGATGCGGGAGCGGGCGGGTGCCTACCAGGCACTCGCTGACGAGTGCGCCGCCATGAATCCAGATGATCTGTTGGCCCAACATCCGAAGAACTTCGCAGTCGACCGGGCCACGATCACCAAGGTGAGGTTGCGAACGGTCGACAGGTCGGAGGCGGGTCCCGAGGACCGCCTCACCATCACGACCACCGGGAAAAAGTACAAACTGGTCCTGACCGTCACATCACTCAAGCGAACCGCCAAAATCCTGGCCAAGGCACGCTTGCTGTAGCCGAAGTCATACCCTCCGGGTGTACATGGATACCCCCCTAGGGTATGATGGACCCATGAGCGATGATGCGGACGTTGCGCCTGGGTATGCAGAGACCAAGGCCGCGCACCTGCGGCGGCTGCGGCGCGTCGAAGGCCAGGTGCGCGGCCTGCAACGGATGATCGAGGACGACAAGTACTGCATCGACGTGCTGACGCAGATCTCAGCCGCCAATCGGGCGTTGCAGTCCGTCGCATTGAACCTGCTGGACGAGCACCTCCACCATTGCGTCGCCCATGCCGTGACCACCGGGGGCGACGAGGCCACCGTCAAGCTCAACGAGGCCTCGGCAGCCGTTGCGCGCCTCGTCCGCAGTTGACCGCCACGGTCCAGCCAGGCCGCTCCCTCTCGAAAGGATCCAGACATGACGACTCACACCCTTTCCACCAAACCCGGCGACGCCGCATCGCCGGACCTCTGCTCCCTCGACCCCACCGAGCTGTCGGTCAGCGGCATGTCGTGTGCCAGTTGCGCCGCCAAGGTCGAACGAGCGCTGAACGAGCAGGTCGGTGTCACCGCCACGGTGAACTACGCCACCGCATCGGCCTACATCAACCGTGACTCGACCACCCTCACCGTCGACGACCTCATCGGGGTGGTTGAGGGTCTGGGCTACGGCGCCGAACCCGCACCAACGGACAACGACGACCTGGAGGAGGCGGCCGAGGCTGATGACGCCGCCGCCAAGGCACAGGTGCACGACCTGAAGATTCGCTTTTGGGTCTCGGCCGCGCTGGCCCTGCCGGTCATGGTGATCTCGATGGTGCCGGCCTGGCAGTTCCGAGGCTGGCAATGGGTTGCGCTCGCATTGACCACCCCCGTGGTGGTGTGGGGAGCACTTCCGTTTCACCGGGCGACGTTGACCAACCTGCGGCACGGGACGACCACCATGGACACGCTGGTCTCGCTGGGCGTCTTGGCCGCCTACGGGTGGTCGCTCTGGGCGCTGTTCTTCGGCGGCGCCGGTGAGCTGGGCATGAAGATGGATATGAGCTGGCTGCCCGCCACCACCGGTTCGGGGGGCATGGGGGACATGCCCGGCATGGACCACACAAGCGGCGCCGCCCCTCACGAGCTGTACCTCGAGGTTGCCGCTGTCGTCCCCACGTTCCTGCTGGGCGGACGATGGGCAGAAGCCAGGGCCAAGCGCCGTGCAGGTTCGGCGCTTCGCTCGCTGCTGCGGCTCGGGGCACAGGAGGCACGGGTGGTCGCCGCAGACGGCACCGAGGTCACCGTGCCCGCCTCCGCGGTGAACGTAGGACAACTCCTCGTCGTGCGCCCCGGGGAGCGCGTCCCCACCGACGGGGAGGTCACCGGTGGCACCAGCACCATCGATGCCAGCCTGCTCACCGGCGAGTCAGTGCCGGTGGAGGTGGTCCCCGGCGATGCGATCACCGGCGCCACGGTCAACCTGTCGGGTCGCCTCGAGATGCGTGCCACCAGGGTGGGGTCCGACACCCAGCTGGCGCGCATGGGTCGTTTGGTCCGTGACGCCCAGGCCGGCAAGGCCGACGCACAACGCCTGGCCGACCGGGTATCGGCCGTATTCGTTCCCATCGTGCTCCTGATCGCCGCCGCTACCCTGACGGCCTGGCTGGCCCTCGGGCAGCCGGTCGATGCCGCCATCGCGGCCGCCGTTGCCGTGTTGGTGATCGCGTGTCCGTGCGCACTCGGCCTGGCGACGCCCACCGTCCTTCTGGTTGGTACCGGCCGTGGCTCACAGCTGGGCCTGCTGATCAGCGGACCGCAGGTGTTGGAGGCCACCCGGGATATCGATGTGATGGTTTTGGACAAGACCGGCACGATCACCGAGGGAATCATGTCCCTCGTCGATGTGGTGCCCGGCCCCGGGACCGAGCGGGCCGAACTGCTCCGCCTGGTCGGCTCCGCCGAGTCGGGCAGCGAGCACCCCATCGCAGCTGCAATCACTGACGCTGCACGCTACGAGTTGGGCGATCTGCCCCCCGTCGAGTCATTAACCAACCATCCGGGGCTGGGGGTTCGAGCCACCGTGATCTCTTCCGGCGAGCACACCCTGGTTCTGGTCGGCCGTCCCGGTCTGCTCGCTGATGAAGGTCTGGTGTGGCCCGAGGGTCTGAGGTCTCGCGCGGACGAGTTGGGGTCGGACGGGGTCACGGTGGTCGCCGCCGGTTGGGACGGCACGGTGCGCGGGTTGCTCACGGTGGCCGACACGGTGCGGCCCGACAGCGAGCGGGCGATCGCCGCGCTCATCGAGCACAACATCACCCCGTGGATGGTCACCGGCGATGCCGAGCCGGTGGCTCGGGCGGTTGCCGAGCAGGTGGGCATCGACCCCGATCACGTCGTGGCCGGGGTCATGCCCGAGGACAAGGTCGCCATCGTCGCTCGGCTTCAGGGCGAGGGGCACCGTGTGGCCATGGCGGGAGATGGGGTCAACGATGCCGCCGCGTTGGCCACTGCCGATTTGGGCATCGCCATGGGTTCGGGTGCCGACGTGGCGATGGAGGCGTCCGACCTCACCATCGTGTCGGGTGCGCTGATGGGCACCGTCGATGCCATCCGGCTGTCGCGCTCCACGCTGGGCACCATCAAGGTCAACCTGTTCTGGGCCTTCGGCTACAACGTGGCTGCGATCCCGCTGGCCGCGGTCGGCCTCCTCACCCCGCTGATCGGCGGGTTGGCCATGGCGGCGTCATCGGTGCTGGTGGTGCTGAACAGCCTGCGGCTGCGCCGGTTCCAACCCACCCGGTAGCCCGTCCGGGCAGAGGCATCGGGATGGAGCCGCCGGGCCAGGGTCACGTCAAACGGCGGTCCCGCACCGGCCCAAGCGGCTAGGGCTAGGTCTGAGCCAGTTGCTCCACCGGGTGCTTGCGCTTGCCCGGGGTGAAGGTCACCGGCATGTGCTTGATGCCCTGAATGAAGTTGCTGCGTAGACGCTCGGGCTCACCGACCACCTTGATATCAGGCATACGGGTGGCGATTTCGGTGAAGATGATCCGCAGCTCGGCCTTGGCCAGGTTGGCGCCCAGGCAATAGTGGGCGCCGCCACCGCCGAAGCCGATCTGGTCGTGGGCGTTATGGCGCTCGATGTTGAAGGTGTCAGGATCCTCGAACACCGTCTCATCCCGGTTGGCCGACACGTGCCACATGACGATCTTTTCGTCAGCGTCGATCTCGACCCCGCCAAGCTCGGTGGGTGCTGAGCTCTGACGACGAAAGTGCAGCACAGGTGAGCCCCAGCGAACCATCTCGTCCAGCGCGTTGGGGATCAACTCCGGCAGGTTGCTTTTCAGCAGGTCCCATTGCCCGGGCGTGCTCGACAGCCCGTGCATGCCGTGGCTGGTTGCGTTGCGGGTGGTCTCGTTGCCGGCGACGGACAGCAGCAACATGAACATGCCGAACTCGTCGTCCGAGAGCTTGTCGCCCTCGATCTCGGCGTTCAGCAGCTTGGTGACGATATCGTCCTTGGGGTCGTTGCGACGCTGCTCTCGCAACTGCTCGGAGTAGATGTACAGCTCGGTGGCCGCTGCGGTGGCCTCCGGCATGTCGGAGACCTCGCCGTCGGCGGTGTATTCCGGGTCCTGGGCCCCGATCATCGTGTTGGTCCAGTCGAAGAGCAGGCGTCGGTCGCCTTGGGGTACGCCCATGATCTCGGCGATCGCCTGCAGCGGCAGCTCCATGGCCAGTTCGGTCACAAAGTCGCATTCGCCCTTCTCGATCACGTTGTCGACGATGATCTCGGCACGGTGCTGCAGGTACTGCTCCAACAGGCCGACCATGCGGGGGGTGAAGCCCTTGTTGATCAGTCGGCGGTACCGGGTGTGCAGCGGAGGGTCGGTGTCGATCAGCAGGCTGCCGCGGCTGTCGAACCCCGACGGTTGTGGCTGATCGTGCATCAGCGAGCCCTCCATCTGTGAGGAGAACAAGGTGGTGTCGCGGTTCACATGCGTCAGGTCACCGTGCCGAACCACATTCCAGAACCCGGGTGCGCGCGAGTTGGGGTCCTCATGCCAGGAGACCGGGGCCTCCTCCCGCATTCGTCGGAACATGGCATGGTGGTCGCCTCGGACGTATTGGTCCAGGTCCAGCACGTCGACGAAATCGGGCTGCACTCGCTTGGTCACGTTGATTCCCCCAGCATGGGTTGCTGCGCCACGCCTTTGTGGCGCTTCATGCACAGAAACGAGAACCGGTTCTCGTTTTTTGCACCATAGAACATTCGTCGTTCAACGGACACATGGAGGTGCGCGCCATCGGTCACAGCACCCACCCGCTCCAGTTCGTCGCCCCACTGCCGGACGCGACAAGATCGGACCGCAGGGCAACGCGAGGGGGGACCATGACGGCAACCAACAACGACTGGATTGCGCCGCTTCAGGCGGTACACACGGCACCGGGTCCGGTCCCCAACGGATTCGAGGCCACCTCAATCAACGTCCCGGACGAGGTCTTGGATGACCTGCGCCTCCGTCTCGGCCACACCCGCTGGCCCGACGAGCTGCCCGACGCCGGCTGGGCATACGGCACCAACCGCTCCGTCCTTCAGAGTTTGTGCCGTGCCTGGCGTGATACCTACGACTGGCGGGCCACCGAGGCGCGGCTCAACGCCTGGCCGCAGTACCGCACCGAGGTCAACGGCACGCCCGTCCACGTCATCGTCGCCCGCTCGCCCGAACCTGACGCCATGCCGTTGCTCCTCACCCACGGGTGGCCCGGCTCGATCACCGAGTTCCTCGACGTCATCGAGCCGCTGCGCAACCCCGCCGCCCACGGAGGCGACGTCGCTGATGCCTTCCATGTCGTGGTGCCCTCCCTGCCCGGGTTCGGCTTCTCGGGTCCCACCCCCGAACCAGGATGGGATGTGAAGCGGGTGGCCGAAGCCTGGGCAGAGCTGATGGCAGGCCTTGGTTTCGATCGGTATATCGCCCAGGGAGGCGATTGGGGCAGCTTCGTCTCGACCTGGCTGGGCCTGGTCGACCCCGAACACGTGGCCGGCGTTCACCTCAATATGGCGGTCGGCTTTCCTGGCGACGGCGAGATCACCGACGCTGAGGCTGTCGATCTGACCGCCATGGGCGACTTCCTGGCCAATGGTTGCGCCTACCAGGAGATCCAAGGCAAGAACCCGCAGACCCTGGCCTACGGCCTGAACGACTCCCCCGCCGGTCTGGCCGGATGGATCCTCGAGAAGTTCTGGGCTTGGACCGACCATGACGGCGACCTGTTCGACGCCGTTGGACAACAGGCGATCCTCGACAACCTCACCACCTACTGGGTCACGGGCACCATCGGCAGTTCAACCCGGATCTACTACGAGACGATGAAAACCGGCCGCTTCGCCACCCACGACGCCAAGGTCGAGGTGCCAACCGCCGTCGCCCAGTTTCCGGCCGAGATCACCAAGCCGCCCCGTTCGTGGGTGGAGGCCGGCTACAACCTCCAGCGCTATACCCGCTACGACCGGGGCGGGCACTTTGCCGCCCTCGAAGAACCCGACCTGCTGATCGACGATATCCGGGCCTTCGCCCAAACCGTTCGCTGAACAACCACGCGTCTCAGTGAATGGGTTGGTGAGCGCCCTCGTTCGCAGCCCGCAACCTTCGGGTGGTGCTGACCAGCACGCGCCGGGCCAGGCCGGGCACCTCATCCAACAGCGTGGAGAATTCGCGTGTGCCGATCACCAGCAGTCGCATCGGGCTGGTGGCCGTCACGGTGGCCGAGCGAGGGCCGGCATCGATCAACGCCAGTTCGCCCACGTACTGGCCGGGGCCGACGGTGGCCAGCAGTTCACCGTTGCGCACCACGTCGGCGGTGCCCTCCTCGATCACGAACGCCTCCTGGCCCGCGTCCCCCTGTGACATGAGCACCCGCCCCTCCTCGACGTTGAGTTCGTCGACGATTCGGGCCACGTCGCGCAGTTCCTTGGTGCTGCACTCGGCAAACATGGACAACGCTCCAAGGCGTTCCAAGTAGGCGTCCATCGGTGTTCCCCCCACGGTTTCGCCGGCCGCTCCCAGCGGCGGGCACGTTGCAAAGGTAGGACATCGAGGCGGTCGGTGCCGCCCAAAAGTTCCCCGTGTCGCACCTTTGGCAGTAGATTGGAGCCGTTATGGCGACCTCCACCGAGACTCCCAGCGAGACCGACACCGGCGCCAAGCGCCGGTTCCGTCCCTACCAAATCGCGCTCGTCATCGGCGGTGGCTTTGCGGCCATCACCGCTGCGTCCTATGTGGCCGAGCAGTTGTGGGCCGAGCACTGGGCCGAAACGTATGCCGAGGAGCAGCCGATCTCCCGGCTGATGTTCAACAACATCCCGGGCTGGCTGCGCCTGTCGTTCTACGTGCTGGTGGTCGGCGCCATCCTGTATGGCGCCTTCAACTTCTCCAATCGGGTGCGCAACTGGGAACGCGGTGGGCCCGACGATCGTCGCACCAAGCCCAAGAACGTCAAGAAGCGCTTGGAGAACATGCGCTCGGGCCTGTACATGCAGACCCTGCTGCGCGACCCGGCCGCCGGCGTCATGCACAGCTTCATCTACTTCTCGTTCTTGGTGCTGCTCGCCATCACCACCATCGGTGAGATCAACCTGCAGCTGCCGGTGGCCCTCAAGTTTCTGCACGGCGACGTGTACCGGGCCTATGCCTTCATCGCCGATCTCGCCGGCGTGTTCTTCGTGGTTGGTCTGATCTGGGCCGTCGTCAGGCGCTACGTGCAGAAGCCCTACCGCATCCGCATCAAGACCAAGGCCGACCACGCCATCGGGCTCGGCGTGCTGCTGGCCATCGGGGTCACCGGGTTCATCGCCGAGGGTTTCCGCATCGCTCTTGAGGGCATGCCCGAGGGCGACAACCTGGCCTTCATCGGCTACCCCCTGGCTCACGCTCTGAAGGGCATGGGTGGGCTCGAGTGGTGGCACCGCACCTGGTGGATCGTGCACATCCTCTCGTTCATCGCCTTCCTGGTGGTGCTGCCAACCACCATGCTGCGCCACATGTTCACCTCGCCGATCAACATGTATCTGAAGGATCGGGACCGCCCCAAGGGCGCCATGAAGGCCATGCCCAACCTGATGGAGACCGAACTGGAGACGTTCGGCGCCTCGGTGGTGGAGGACTTCACCTGGAAGCAGTTGCTCGACACCGACGCCTGCACCATGTGCGGCCGCTGCACCTCGGTGTGTCCCGCCTCGGGCACCGGTAAGCCGCTGGACCCACGCGAGATCGTGCTGAAAACCGGTGAGGTCATGGCCGCCACCGGCGACCCACAGGTCAGCCCACCCATCGCGCTCGACGGCGAGATCACCATCGGCGCCAACAGCCTGTTCGAGCGCATCACGCCCGAGGAGGTGTGGGCCTGCACGTCGTGCAAGGCGTGCGACGAGATCTGCCCGGTCAACATCGAGATCCTCGACAAGATCCTCGACATGCGCCGCTACCTCACGCTGATGGAGTCCAACTTTCCCACCGAACTCGGCTCCGCCTACCAGGGCATGGAAAACCAGGGCAATCCTTGGGCGATGCCCCAGAGCGACCGGGCCAAGTGGGCCGACAAGGTCGACGGCATCAAGATCCTCGAAGGCGGCGATCCGCTCGAGGCTGAATACCTGTACTGGGTCGGCTGCGCCGGCAGTTTCGACGACAAGAACCAGAAGGTCACCCAGGCGGTGGCCAAGCTGTTGCAGCGTGCCGAGGTCAGCTTCGCCATTCTGGGCCCGTCCGAGCAGTGCACCGGCGACCCGGCCCGCCGTTCCGGCAACGAGTACATCTTCCAGATGCTGGCGATGCAGAACATCGAGACGCTCGACTCGATGGGCGTGAAGAAGATCATTGCCCAGTGCCCCCATTGCTTCAACACCATCTCCAACGAGTACCCGCAGTTGGGTGGCCACTACGAGGTGATCCATCACACCGAGCTGCTCGAGCGCCTCATCGACGAGGGCTCGATCGACATGTCGGGCACCAACTTCGCCGAGCGGATCGTCTACCACGACAGCTGCTACCTGGGCCGCCACAACGACATCTACATGGCACCACGCAACATCATCGCCTCCATCGGCGGCGTCGAGGTGGTGGAGGCGCCCCGCAACGGCACCGACGGCATGTGCTGTGGCGCCGGTGGCGCCCGCATGTGGATGGAGGAGCACACCGGCAAGCAGATCAACGTGGAACGCAGCCAGGAACTACTGGCCACCGGCGCCACCCGCATCGCCACCGCCTGCCCGTTCTGCTACGTCATGATCGACGACGGCGTCAAGGGCGAGGGCGTCGATGAGGACGCCGTCAAGGTGGGCGACATCGCGCTGCACCTGCTCGAGGCCCTCGAAGAGGCCGAGACCCCGGTAGGCCTGCCCCTCAGCGCGGTGACCAACCCGGTGTAGAGCGTCGCCTATTCGAATATGGCGCTTGCATAGTCGGGATCTCGCGTGCGATGGTTTGCTGAACCATTGGCTTCACCGGGGGGCACCATGCAGCGTTCCATCACATCCACTCACCGATTCACCCGGCTTGCCGGCGTTTTGATGATGATCTGTTCGACGTTGGCGCTGTTACCGAGCACCTCTGGCGCCGCCACCAAAGGTGATCTGGCCGACATCGACGTCGCCCACCACGGCGAAGACGACTACGTGGTGGCCACGCTGTCCAACACCGGCACCATCAAGGTGGAACCCGTCGACTGCACCGAGGACACCACGTGTTCCAGGCATGGCTGGACCACGCTGGGCACCGGGTTCAAGGCGATGCTGATCAATCAACTTGACTACTACGGCACCGTCCTCGTAACCGGCCGACGCGCCAACGGCGACACCTGGTACCGCAAAGGCTCGTGCGGCGAGACGTACTGTTCGTGGGATTCCAAGTGGCGCAGCATCGGCGGCAAGGTTGTGTCGGTGCGGAGCGCTCCGGCAAACAACGAGGACTGCGTGCATCTGGCTGCGCTCGGCCCAGCCGGCGGCGTCTTCCAGGCCAAGATCTGCGACTACGGGTTCGACGGATGGACCTCGCTGGGTGGCAAGCTCGGCCAGGTCGGCGTCGACTGGAACGGGCAGGTGTATGGCACCTCCCGAGCGGGGGCGTTCTACTACGTCGAGTCGGCCCGCTGGCGTTGGGGCGGCGGCAAGATCACCCAACCGGTCAACGCCGACTTCGACATCGACCTCAAGTGCGGCCTATCGGCCAAAAAGGGCGTGTGGTGCTTCGATGTCTCGAATCGCACCTGGACCAACTACGGCGGCTACTGGCGTAAGCTGGACGATGCCCAGGTGGTCGCCGGGATCTCCAAGAGCTGGTCCTTTCAGGTGTTGCGTTCCAACTCGATTCGCGACTGGGGCGGCAGGCTCAATCAAGCGGCAGCGGCGCACTGTCTCAGTGTCGGTGTGGGCGGCGACTACCGACCGTGGTACCGCAACTCCTGCTACGGCTATAGCTGGTACCGGCTGTAGCTCGGGCCTCACGCTGATCGACCGAGCCTCAGCTCGCCGTTCCGGTGGAGGGCTCGATCGTGCGGGCCGCTGTCAGCCCGCCCTCCTGCAACCACCAGGGTGATCACGTATCCAGCGCCCCCGTCTCAACGTTCATCAGCAACGTTGAGACGGGCAGCAGACCACCCTCCTGATGCGCGGGTACTGCGACACCAACATCAAAGAGACCCGCTGGTCATCTCCCGCTGAGCCTCAGCGGCCCAGAGCTCAGGCGTCGGGGTAATTGGCCGCATAACGCGAGGCGACCGCGCCCTGCTGACCCTGGTATTTGGAACCAAGGCCGGGGTGCCCGTAGGGGCGCTCCGCAGAACGATCGAGGTGCTGGAACACCATCTGGGCCACCTTCATGCCAGGGCGCAGCAAGATCGGCAGCGTCGACACGTTGGACAACTCCAACACGATGACGCCGTGAAAGCCCGGGTCGACAAAGCCCGCTGTGGCATGCACCTGAACACCGAGCCGGCCAAGGCTGGACTTGCCGTTCACCACCCCCACGATGTTGTCGGGAAGCCCCAGGGTTTCAGCGGTGTGGCCCAGGGCGAACTCACCCGGGTGCAGCACAAAGGGCTCACCGTCGGGCACCTCGAGCGACTCCATCAGCGCATCGTCCACCGTGATGGGATCGATGTGGGTGAGGCGGGTATTGCGCATCACCCGAAACTGCCGTCCCAGACGGACGTCGACCGATGCGGGCTGCACCAGATCGGGGTCATAGGGGTCGAACACCAACGCACCCGAATCGATGAGTGCACGAATAGAGGCATCGGCAAGGATCACGCTGTCGAAGCTAGTGCCGAGCCCTCAACGAGGCGCCGGCAGGGCCGGCGTTGTGCTGTCGCAGCGTTTCGGCGATGGAGTATCCTCGCCGGTTACATGGTCGGGTCTGCCCATCGCTTCTGCGAACGGCCGGCTTTCACAGAGGGGGATCGACAGGTATGACAAACAAGGTGAAGGGCGCCGTGGGCGCCCACCCGGTGTTGGCGGGGTTGGGTGTGCTGGTACTGGTCTGCGCCGGCGTCGGCGCGTTCGTCTACAACCAAATGTTCGGCCTCCAAACCACCGTCGTCTACTTCGGTGTCCCCGACGCCCCCACCCTCACCGCCAAACCCGACGAAACCCTGTACCGAATCGACGCCACCAAATCCAAAATCACCTACAACGTCGACGAAAAACTCGCCGGCACCACCCACACCGCCACCGGAACCACCCGCGGCATCGCCGGTGACATCGCCCTCAACACCAACAACCCCACCACCTCACGCGTCGGCGACATCGTCATCAACGTCCAACAACTCACCTCCGACCAACAACTCCGCGACGAACGCCTCCGCCACGACTACCTCGAATCCAACGACTACCAAACCGCCACCTTCTCCCCCACCAAACTCGACGGCCTCCCCACCAAAATCAGCCAAAACACCCCCTACCCCTTCACCATCACCGGCAACCTCACCGTCAAAGAAACCACCAAACCCGCCACCCTCAAAGCCACCGGCACCCTCAACAACAACACCCTCACCATCAACGCCACCACCACCATCTCCCTCTCCGAATTCAACATCGGCCCCATCAACATGGTCGGCTTCGCCCAATCAGGCGACAACGCCAAACTCACCTTCAACCTCACCGCCATCAACGCCGCCGACTTCGAAGACACCGACCGCGTCGCCGCCGAACCAACACCCCAACCCCCCAAACCCACCAACACCTCACCCTCCTTCGCCAAACAGGTCAAACCCATCCTCGAAACCAGCTGCGCCTCATGCCACCAAACCGGCGAAGCAGGCGCACCCTTCTGGGAACTCACCAACGCATCAGACGCCGTCCGAATCGCCGACGGCCTCGCACTCATCACCAAATCCGGCTACATGCCCCCCTTCCTCGCCACCAACAAAGGCATCCCCCTCCAACACGACCCACGCCTCACCACCACCCAAATCACCACCATCGAAGACTGGGCCAAAGCCGGCGCCCAACTCGACACCCCCAAAACCACCCCCATCAAGGCGCCCGACGACGTGGCGCTCCACCCGAGGGCCGACAAGACCCTGACGGCGGAGGCCCCCTACCAGGGCTCAACGTCCAAAACCAACGACTACCGCTGCCTGGTCATGGACCCCCAGGTCACCAAGCCAACCGTCGTGACGGGCTACGAGTTCGTGCCCGACAAGAACGAGTTCGTCCACCACGCGCTCGTGTATCGCATGTCTGCCGATCGCCGGAAAGGCATCGATGAACGCGACGCCGCGGACCCCGGCACCGGCTACGAGTGCTTCGGCGGCGTGGGCGCAGGCGGCGGTGGGCTGAGCCCGTCGGGACGATCACGTGGTTCCTCCCTGGTGGCCGGATGGGCGCCCGGAGGTCTGCCTGGCCGCTATCCGGACAACACGGGGCTGAAGCTGGAACCCGGCGACTTCTTCGTCACCCAGATCCACTACCACTACGTGCACGCTGCACCACCGGACCAGAGCGAACTGGTGCTGCAGGTTGGCGAAGGCGATGCCGCGGACTACGACGACGTACAGGTCAGCCAGTACCTCGCACCCGCCGAGATCCCATGCATGCCCGACGAGAAAGGCCCGTTGTGCACCCGTGAAGCGGCCGTCAAGGCGCTGGGTGAGGAGTTCGGCCCGGCTGCGCCCATCATCGCCGATGGACTCAACGCCATATGCGGTTCGACCCCGGAGGAGACCGCCAACGTCGACGCCAACGGCATCTCGACCACCGGTTGCGAGCACCAGGTTTCCTCCCCCGGCAAGCTCTTGTCGGTCAACGGGCACATGCACGAGTTGGGTCGCACGTTCCGCATGACCCTCAATCCCGACACGCCGGATGAGAAGATCCTGCTCGACATCGACCGCTGGGACTTCAACTGGCAGTTCAGCTATGTACCCAAGGAAGACATCACCCTGACCAAGGACGACGTCATCAAGGTGGAGTGCTCCTGGGACCGCAACCTGATCAACCCCCAGGCGGAACCTCGATGGGTCACCTGGTCCGAGGGCACCGAAGACGAGATGTGTTTCTCCACGGTCGCCACCGTCAAGCCCCGAGAGTGAACAACCAGCCCGAGCAGACGTCCTCGGTGGAGTCGTCCGAGTCAACCAACGGCCCGCGTGCCGGTCGGAGCGGGCGCAACGTGGGCCTTGCCCTCGTCGGGCTCGCCATCATGGTGGCCGTTGGTGGTGCCTGGTTCGCCCTCACCGGAGGCGCCGCCGACCACCGCTACGTCATCCCGAAGGGCACAGCGGCGCGTCTCGACAATGGCGAACTGATCGAGATCATCCCCCGAGAACTCAGCCTCAAGGCCGGCGACACGCTGACCGTGGTGAACCATGACGTCGCCGACCACTTTGTGAGCGTCACCCAGGTACCTGCGGGTCAGACCGTTACCTACGAGTTTCCCAGTCCCGGGGTGTTTGATGGCGCGTGCACCGTGCACCCCCGGGGCTCAGTGCGTATCGACGTCACCTGAGACAGCGCCGGGTGGCCTGCCGGGCCGGCATGCCTCCGGTAGCCTCAATCGCCCGTCCGCCGACCGAAATGAGCACAGTCCATGGTTGGTCGGGTCCGCGGGATAACGGCACAGCATCCGGTGTTGGCGGGGTTGGGTGTGCTGGTACTGGTCTGCGCCGGCGTCGGCGCGTTCGTCTACAACCAAATGTTCGGCCTCCAAACCACCGTCGTCTACTTCGGTGTCCCCGACGCCCCCACCCTCACCGCCAAACCCGACGAAACCCTGTACCGAATCGACGCCACCAAATCCAAAATCACCTACAACGTCGACGAAAAACTCGCCGGCACCACCCACACCGCCACCGGAACCACCCGCGGCATCGCCGGTGACATCGCCCTCAACACCAACAACCCCACCACCTCACGCGTCGGCGACATCGTCATCAACGTCCAACAACTCACCTCCGACCAACAACTCCGCGACGAACGCCTCCGCCACGACTACCTCGAATCCAACGACTACCAAACCGCCACCTTCTCCCCCACCAAACTCGACGGCCTCCCCACCAAAATCAGCCAAAACACCCCCTACCCCTTCACCATCACCGGCAACCTCACCGTCAAAGAAACCACCAAACCCGCCACCCTCAAAGCCACCGGCACCCTCAACAACAACACCCTCACCATCAACGCCACCACCACCATCTCCCTCTCCGAATTCAACATCGGCCCCATCAACATGGTCGGCTTCGCCCAATCAGGCGACAACGCCAAACTCACCTTCAACCTCACCGCCATCAACGCCGCCGACTTCGAAGACACCGACCGCGTCGCCGCCGAACCAACACCCCAACCCCCCAAACCCACCAACACCTCACCCTCCTTCGCCAAACAGGTCAAACCCATCCTCGAAACCAGCTGCGCCTCATGCCACCAAACCGGCGAAGCAGGCGCACCCTTCTGGGAACTCACCAACGCATCAGACGCCGTCCGAATCGCCGACGGCCTCGCACTCATCACCAAATCCGGCTACATGCCCCCCTTCCTCGCCACCAACAAAGGCATCCCCCTCCAACACGACCCACGCCTCACCACCACCCAAATCACCACCATCGAAGACTGGGCCAAAGCCGGCGCCCAACTCGACACCCCCAAAACCACCCCCATCAAACCCAAGGGCAAGGTGATCAACAGAATCGACCCCGACGTCACGTTGCAGGCCGATGCCCCGTACCAAGGCTCCACCAAGCTGACCAACGACTACCGCTGCCTGGTCATGGACCCCGAGCTCAAGACCGACACGTCACTGACGGGCTACGAGTTCGTGCCCGACAAGAACGAGTTCGTCCACCACGCACTGATCTTCCGTATGGCGGCCGACCTACGCCCCACCGTCGATGCGCGAGACAAGGCCGACCCTGGCACCGGCTACGGATGTTTCGGCGGCGTGGGCGCCGATGAGGTGGTCCCCAGCCCCAGCGGCATGGGCGGCGGAACCGACCTGGTGGCCGCATGGGCACCGGGACAGAGCAGCGGCACCTTCCCCGACGGGTCGGGTATGCGCTTGAACCAGGGCGACTTCTTCGTGGTGCAGGTGCACTACCACTTTGTGCACGCGGCACCACCCGACCACTCCGAACTGGCCCTGCGGTTCGGGAAGGATCCGGTCGACGACTACGACGACATCGCGGTCACCCAGTACCTCGCACCCGCCGAGATCCCCTGCCGACCCGACGAGAAAGGCCCGTTATGTGACCGGGACGCCATGATGGACGACCTCGCAGATCGTTACGGATCGTCAGCACCAGTGATCGCCGACGGCCTCAACGGCATGTGCGGCGGCACGCCCGAGATGAACGCCAACGTCGATGAGGACGGCATGTCGTACTCATCGTGTGATCACTGGGCCCTGGGGACCGGGCAGGTCGTGTCGGTGTTCGGACACATGCACGAGTTGGGGGTGGGCTTTCGCCTCACCCTCAACCCGGACACGCCGGACGAGAAGATCCTGCTCGACATCGACCGCTGGGACTTCAACTGGCAACTCAACTACGAACCGGCCGACGAGGTGGTGATCAAACCCGGCGACATCGTGCGGGCGGAATGCTCGTGGGACCGAGACCTGATCAACCCACAAACCGAGCCCCGTTGGGTTTCGTGGGCCGAGGGCACCGAGGACGAGATGTGCTACTCGGCGCTGACCACGCGTGAACAGCATTGGACCGGGACGGAACAGCCACCTGATGGTCCCGAGATCGAGCCGGGACTGATCGATCCGATCACCCTGGAGGCCGACTCGCCCGAGGCCGCCGACTAGGTCGCCCAGGCTATCGGCGGCCCGAGCTTCCTGAGCGGGCGCGACCGCTGCCCGAACCCGAGTTCCCTCGGCTCGAACCGCCGCCGGAGTTGCGAGGGTTTCGACGCTTGTTGCCACCCCCACCCTTCGGCCGAGACGGCTCGTGCACTGGCACCTGTGCGCGCACGCTCGGCACGAAGGCCACCTCGCTGTCGGCCTGGGGCAGGCCAACCTCACGCTGCAGTTTGCGGAGGTCTTTGCGCTGATCCGGCTGCACGAGCGAGACCACCTGGCCCTCGGCGCCCGCCCGGGCGGTGCGACCGGAGCGGTGCACGTAATCCTTGGGGTCGGGCGGCAGATCGAAGTGCAACACGCAGGCCACGCCGTCGACGTGGATCCCCCGCGCGGCAACGTCGGTGGCCACCAGCGCCGCCACCTTGCCGTCGGCGAACGCTTCCAATGCCCGGGTGCGCTGCCCCTGGGAACGCCCACCATGGATCGGCGCCGCTTTGATGCCCACGCGCTTGAGTTGCTTCGCCACCCGGTCGGCGCCGTGGCGCGTGCGGCAGAACACCACCGTCGGGCCTGCGTCATCGATGAGATCAGCGGAAAGCGCCAGCTTCTGAGGGCGATCGGCTTCGATGAAGCGATGGCTCACGGTGGAAAGGTCGGGTTCGGTTTCCCCAACCTCGTGGCGCACCGGCTGATGCTGATAGCGGTCGACCAGTACCTTCACGTCGTTGTCGAGTGTCGCCGAGTACAGCTGAGTCTGGCGGCGCTTGGCCGTCATGTCCAACAGCTTGCGGACCGTGGGCAGAAAGCCCATGTCGGCCATGCGGTCGGCCTCATCGATCACCACCTGGTCGACGTCACCGAGGCTGACACAGCCCTGCTCGATCAGGTCGGTCAACCGTCCTGGACATGCAACGAGGACGTCGACGCCCCGGTTCAGCGCCGAGCGTTGTGGATTCATGCCGACGCCGCCGTAGACGGCCAGCACGTTGCGGCCCCTGGCCGCCGCCAGCGGCTCAAGCTCGCGACGGATCTGTTCGGCCAACTCACGGGTGGGAGACAGCACCAGGGCGCGCGGCTTGCGCGTGGTGCCGCGCCCCACCTGGGCGACCAGTGGCAGGCCGAAGGCCAGCGTCTTACCAGAGCCGGTTGGGGCACGAGCCAGCACGTCACGGCCGGCGAGAGCGTCGGGGATGGCAGCGACCTGGATGTCAAACGGGGAGACGATGCCGGCGCGTTCAAGCACGGCGGACAGGTCGTCGGGCACGCCAAGCGCGCGGAACGAAGGAACGGGGGTATTCATTGAGGGGGACTTTCCTGTTGTGCCCAAACCCCGAGATGGGCACGAGCGAAGAACGACCAGCCTAACGCGAACCTTGTCGGTGCTCAGCCGAGTGAGCCCGATGACACCTACCCCGGAAGTTGGGCCGTTGCGGTCAGGGCGTACTCCACCGGGCAGACCCCGGTCGGAAGCGTCAGCAGGTGGCGCACCACCTCGCCGATCACCTCGGGGTCGATGCCACGCTCGGCCACGCTGTGTTGCCACTGACGGCGATGTTCATCGTCGGCATCGTCGGCCAGGTTGGTCCGCACGAACCCCGGCGACACGGTGGTGACCGCAATGCCGTCGGGTTGCAACTCCATCCGCAGCGCATCGCCCAGCGCGTGGACGGCGAACTTGGTGGATGCGTAGACGCCACCGTCCACGCTCGCCACCCGGCGACCGGACATCGACGACATGTTGATGAGGTTGGGGTGTGCGCTCCGGCGGAGGTAAGGAACGGCCGCATGGGTGGTGGCGAGCAGACCCATGACGTTCACCTCAAAGGCGGCCCGCCACACCTCGGGGTTGGTGGCCGTGGGCGACCCCAGGTCCATGCGACCGGCATTGTTGATCAGGCCGTCCACCCCGCCCAGTGCTTCCGCCAACTCCTGGACCGCCGTTGTGGCCGCCGTCAGGTCGGCCACATCGGCGCTGCGCCAGGCTGCGCCAAGTTCGTCTGCGAGCGCGGCGAGCGGCTCGACCCGTCTGGCCAGCAGACCAACCGATGCACCCGCCTCCACACACGAGCGTGCAATCGCCTCGCCGATACCGGATGAACCGCCGGTCACGATCACCCGGCGACCATCCAACGACTTCGGTGCCCCGTCCATGAGCGCAGGGTAGGACACGACAGCCTGCGAGATCGCCTCTCAACGATGGTTGGCATCCCACTTACCTGCAACACCGAGCCGCCTTAACATCTCAAGGCGCAACGCAACCCCGGGGGATCTCCATGACCACACGTTCGATTCGATCAGCGACGACCAAAGCCGCCGCCGTGCTTGCAGTGGTGCTCGTTGCCGCCTCGTGCGCCGCCGCAGCCGGGCCACACACCGGTTGGGCCAAGTATTCCATCGCCCCAGGAGCGCACTCGGCCACGGTCGACGCCAACGGTGGCACCAGCCCCATCGCTGGTCTCACCAGTGTGTCGTCGCGGACGTTCAAGTTCTTCTTCGACTCCTCCGCCAAGTACGTCATCACCGAGCCCACCCAGCCCAGCGACCAGTTCGACTACAACAAGCTGCCCGGCTTCTCGGACTGCGGGGACATCGACCTGAGCAAGAACGGTGCGATGTTTGGCTGGCGCTGGAGGTTGGATACCAACCCGAAGCGTCTTGAGGTGGTGCAGTACGCCAACAACAACGGCACTCACCTCTACCCGTCCGCACCGCTCCTCAGCCTCAGCGAGGCCGAGGTGGACGGCGAACACCCCCTGACCTACTCGGTTCGCATCGGTGGCCCCAACAACTCCAAGTACCTCTTCTCGGTCGAGGGCACGCTGCCCGGTCGGTCGGTCAACGTCAGCGCCGAACTGCCACGCCAGTGCCCCTCCACGTCAACCACCGGTTCAAAATGGGCCTCCGGCTTCTACTTTGGCGGCACCTCGACCGCTCCGTCCACCATCACCGGGTGGATTCAGGAAGGCTGATCACGCTGCCCTGCCAGTGACCACCATCGGCGCCGGGGTGTGGACCGCCGAATGCCATCGCCGATACAGGTCTCCCTCGTCAGGGTCTGATGGGCGACACTGGAGCCATGGCAGGCGGCTCACACAAACCGATCCCCAGCGAACGGGGCTTGCAGGTCACCGAGCGTCTCACCATCCCCGAGGGCGAGTTGAGCTGGCAGTTCACACGATCCGGCGGCCCCGGCGGACAGCACGCCAACACGTCCGACACCCGCGTTGATGTGCGCTTCGACATCGCCAACTCGGCCGTGCTCGACGACCGGCAGCGCTCACGGCTCACCCAGCAATTCGGTGACGAGGCCCGGGTGATCGTCGACCGTCACCGATCACAGTGGAAGAACCGGGTGGAGGCCCGTTCGCAGCTGGCCGGTCGGATCAGGGCGGCGCTCGCTCCGCCCAAGGCGCCGCGCCGGGCCACCCGCCCCACCCGCGGCTCCCAGCGGCGACGCCTGGAGGCCAAACGCCAACAGAGCGAGAAGAAGGCCAACCGTCGCCGCCCGGCCGCAGACTGACACCACGCCGACGGTTGCCGCCCTGCTACAACACCAATTCGAGCTCCCATTCGGTGTAGAGGTCACGCGGCGGCTTGAACGTGTCGGTGCGACCCGTGCGGGTGAACCCAAGGCCGGCGTAGAGGGCGTCGGCGCCGTGATTGGCACTCGCCACCCACAACACCACCCGGCGGAATCCTTCGCTCCCGGCTCGCTCGACCACCGCACCACTCAAGGCGACCGCTGTCCGACGGCGCCGACCCGCCGGGGCGACCCACAGGCCGGACAGGTGCGCAGCGGTTGGGTTCTCGCGGTCCGGGCTGGAGGTCACCACGCCCACGTCGACCCCGTCGAGCACCGCCACCCAGGTGTTCACCGAGGCCAGCCGGGCCCTCCATTCGTCCTCGGTCAGGCCGATCTCCTCCGAAAGCAGCTTGAAGAACGACTGCGGGTCCTCCCTCAAACTCGCCAGGCGCAGCGCCCGCACCCGATCCCACTGCTTGGGACCAACCGCCTCGATGGTCAGCGTCGGCTCGGTGAGGTCCACGCACCGATTCTCTCAGGGCCATCGCCATCCTCTCAACAGACCGATCCCACCCAAGGCTCCGGTAGCCTGAGGTGGTGAGCGTTCTCCCGGACTACACCACCATCGGCCCACCCCCCGCAGCGATCCCAGCCGCCACTGCCGCTGACGGCGCCGCCGAGCGCTGGCGGGCCGAGGCCGCTGCCATTGCGGGCGACGAACCCGGAGACCTCAGCGTCGCCACGCCCGAGGGCATCGACGTGGCTGTGTTGTCGACCGCCGCCGACACCACCGACCTGGGCTTCCTCGACGGCCTGCCCGGTATCGCCCCCTACGTGCGCGGCCCGTACCCCACGATGTACACCCAACAGCCGTGGACGATCCGGCAGTACGCCGGATTCTCCACCGCCGAGGACTCCAACGCCTTCTATCGTCGCAACCTGGCCCAGGGCCAGAAGGGCCTGTCGGTGGCCTTCGACCTGGCAACCCATCGGGGGTACGACTCCGACAACCCACGGGTATCGGGCGACGTGGGCATGGCCGGCGTGGCGATCGATTCGATCTACGACATGCGCACGTTGTTCGACGGCATCCCGCTGGACAAAATGTCGGTGTCGATGACGATGAACGGCGCCGTGCTGCCGGTGCTGGCGCTGTACGTGGTCGCCGCCGAGGAGCAGGGCGTCTCGCCCGACAAGCTGGCCGGCACGATCCAGAACGACATTCTCAAAGAGTTCATGGTGCGCAACACCTACATCTATCCGCCCAAGCCCTCGATGCGGATCATCTCGGACATCTTCTCGTTCGCCTCGCAGCACATGCCGAAGTACAACTCGATCTCGATCTCCGGCTACCACATGCAGGAGGCGGGGGCGACGGCCGACCTGGAATTGGCCTACACGCTGGCCGACGGCATCGAGTACGTACAGGCCGGCATCGAAGCCGGCATGGACGTCGACACGTTCGCCCCCCGCCTCAGCTTCTTCTGGGCCATCGGCATGAACACCTACATGGAGGTGGCCAAGATGCGGGCCGCCCGACTGTTGTGGGCCGGATTGATGAAGCGACACTTCAACCCCAAGAACCCCAAGTCGCTGTCGCTGCGCACCCACAGCCAGACCTCGGGCTGGTCACTCACCGCCCAGGATCCGTTCAACAACGTGATGCGCACCTGCCTGGAGGCGATGGCCGCCACCCAGGGACAGACTCAGAGCCTGCACACCAACGCGCTCGACGAGGCCCTGGCGCTGCCCACCGACTTCTCGGCCCGCATCGCCCGCAACACCCAACTGTTCCTCCAACAGGAGTCGGGCACCTGCGACGTGATCGACCCGTGGGGCGGCAGCCACCACCTCGAGTCGCTCACCGCAGCGCTGGCCCGCAAGGCACTCGCCCACATCGCCGAGGTGGAGGAACTGGGCGGCATGGCGGCCGCTATCGAGGCGGGAATCCCCAAGCTGCGGATCGAGGAGGCGGCCGCCCGCACCCAGGCCCGCATCGACAGCGGACGTCAGCCGTTGATCGGCGTGAACGCCTATCGTCCCGAAGTGGAGGATCCCCTCGAGGTACGGGTGGTGGACAATGCCGCGGTGCGAGCCGGACAGATCGCACAACTCCGTCGCCTCCGCGAGGAGCGCGATGAACCGACGACCACCGCAGCGCTGGATGCGCTGACCAAAGCGGCCGACACCGGCGAGGGCAACCTGTTGGCCCTGGGCATCGATGCCGCCCGCGCCATGGCGTCGCTGGGCGAGATCTCCGATGCTCTGGAGAAGGCCTATGGTCGCCATCAGGCACAGATCAAAACGATTTCAGGGGTGTACCGCAGCGAGATGGGCGAGAACGCAACACAGGTCAACCTGGTCCGCGAACAAGTGGACCGCTTCGCCGAGGTCGAGGGTCGACGGCCACGCATCCTCCTGGCCAAGATGGGCCAGGACGGCCACGACCGGGGCCAAAAAGTGATCGCCTCGGCCTTCGCCGACCTGGGCTTCGATGTGGACATCGGCCCGTTGTTCCAGACTCCCACCGAGGCGGCCGCCCAGGCGGTGGAGGCCGACGTACACATCGTGGGCGCCTCTTCGCTGGCCGCCGGACACCTGTCGCTGGTACCCGAACTGCGCGACGCACTGGCGGCGGCAGGCCGTGACGACATCATGATCGTCGTTGGAGGCGTCATTCCACCTCAAGACTTCGAGACACTGCGCAAAGCCGGCGCAGCGGCAATCTTCCCGCCCGGCACCGTGATCGCCGAGGCGGCAGGCGGCCTGCTCGACCAACTGATGGAATCGCAGCACACCTGAGCATCGGCGTGGTCACCGATTCGATGGGCCATGATGGGCCCATGCATCTGACCGTTGTGGACCATCCCCTGGCCCAGGCGGCCCTGACCGTGCTGCGGGACGAATCCACTGAGGCCGCCGGATTTCGGGCGGCCATGAACGCGCTCGCCATCATGCTGATCTACGACGCCACCCGGGAGTTGTCCACCCAGGACATCACCGTGACGACGCCGCTGACCGACACGGCTGGGGTGCGCATCGACGCGCCGCCCTACGTGATTCCCGTGTTGCGAGCAGGTCTGGGCATGCTGGCCGGGGCGCTGACCCACCTACCGGACGCACCGACCGCGTTCGTGGGAGTGGCCCGCAACGACGACACGCTGATCCCCGAGCCGTACCTGAACTCGTTGCCCGGCGATCTGGACGGCCGAGATGTGCTGGTGCTGGACCCCATGTTGGCCACCGGCGGCTCGCTCGCTCACGCTGCCGAGTTGATCGGTGACCGCAATCCCGGCAAGGTCACCGCCGTGTGTGTTCTGGCCGCGCCGGCCGGCGTCGCCACGCTGCGACGCACCGGTGCGGTGGACGCCCTGGTTCTGGCATCGATCGACGACCACTTGAACGATGATGCCTTCATCGTGCCGGGGCTCGGCGATGCCGGCGATCGTCTGTACGGCCTCGCCTGACGTTGTGAGCAGCAAAAGTGCCCAATGTGGACACATCTCATGCTCACAACCACCTGGGAGGACATGACCGTGGGGTTCACTCGGGCCGAACTGGAGCACTTTCGCGACGCACTGGTGCCCGACATGATCGGGCCGGACCTCAAGCTGCTGTTCGTGGGGATCAACCCCGGACTCTGGAGCGCGGCTGCGCGGACCCACTTCGCCTCACCCAGCAACCGCTTCTATCCTGCGCTGCTGAAGGCGGGCATCATCGAGCGGGACGTCGACCGCTCCGACGGCATGTCCGATGCCGACCGTGACTACCTCCTCGGCCGAGGCCTGGGCATCACCAACGTGGTCCATCGCGCAACCGCCAAGGCCTCGGAGCTGACGCGCGACGAGCTTCGAGCCGGTGGTGAACGACTTCGAGCATGCGTTGCCCTGCACCAACCGGCCGTGGTGGCGGTGGCCGGCATCACCGCCTACCGGGATGCGTTCGCCCGCCCGAAGGCCACCACAGGACTCCAGGACGAGACCTTCGAGGGAATCGAACTGTGGGTGGTGCCCAACCCCAGCGGGCTCAACGCCCACGAAACCGTCACCTCCCTGGCAGCGGCCTATCGGGCGCCGGGAATTGCCGCCGGCATGGGACTGCACCCGACGGGCGACCTGCACTGAACCATCTACGACGTTGGCGACAGCGTCGTCATCGGCCGGTGCCAATGGATCGACTCAGGCCTGCTCGGGCACAAGCCCTCTCGGCAGAGCCGGTCCCCGGCACCCCCTGAGCACCTGGGCCGGGCGGGTGGCAGGCTGGGCGACATGCGCATCCTCATCACCGGCTGTTCCACCGGCTTTGGCCGAGCCACCTCCATCGAGGCCACCCGCCGGGGTCACGAGGTGGTGGCCACCGCCCGGGACATCACAACGCTGACAGACCTCGACGTTGCGCAACGGCTGGTCTTGGACGTCACCGATCAGGCCTCAATCGACAGCGCCATGGCCGAGGCAGGAACCGTGGACGCCTTGGTGAACAACGCCGGGGTGGACCGTCACGGCCCGGTGGAGGCCTACCCTGAGGACGTTGCCCGCTGGATCATGGACACCAACTTTTGGGGCACGTTTCGCATGACCTGCGCCGTCGCCCCGGCCATGCGGGAGCAGGGCTCAGGCGTAATCGTCAACATGTCGTCGGTGCAGGGCCGCGTGGGCACGCCGCTGGGTGGCATCTACTCGGCATCCAAGGCGGCCATCGAGAGCTACAGCGAGTCGGCCCACTTCGAGTTGGGACATTTCGGTATCCGTTTGGTGATCATGCAGCCCGGCTACTTCGATACGCCAATGGCCGCCAAAGGCTCGAACGAGCTGGTGGACGGCACGGAGTACGAGGCGCTGGCCGAGCAGTGGTCATCCGGGTCGGATTCGCTGAACCCGGCCGGCCGGCCCGGCCCGGAGCCGGTGGCGACGGCCATCGTCGACGCCATCGAAAACGGCGAGACGCCACTGCGAGTGCCGGTGGGCGACGACGCACATCTGGTGCTTGGTGCACGATCGGCGATGGACGACAGCGAATTCGAAGACGTGATGCGAAGCACGCTCAACCTGTATTGGTAGGACCGTGTCCGCTCGTCCACAACGGGCTGCGCGACCCGTGGCGATCATCGCAGCCCATTCCTAGGTTCGCCCCCGAGACCGAATCGTTCGGTCAACGACGGAGGCAACAACATGGGCTCAACCGCAGGCGAGGGGTTCAACCTGGAGGTGCTGCCCCCTTGGGCGAGGCCCCTCAAGACCGTGGAGCGGGCCGGCGATCTGCTGAAGATCGTGACCGACATCGTGACCCACCGCTACGAGGCACCGATGGTCGATCCGTGGCTCGGGTCGCTGACCGTGCCCCATGGTGGCCCGATGTTTGGCTTGACCACGATGGCCGAGGTCGCCCAACACACGGCCCCAAGCAAGTGGCGACTGCTGGCGTACGACATGATCTCGACCCTGGACCAGATCGGGGGCAAGGCACTGGACGAGATGCTCTCCGACTGGGACCAGGTGAAGGACCGGCTGCGGGTGCGCATCTTCGGCGGGCAAAGCGACGACAAGGGCTGGCAGATGTTGGCCAAGCCGTTGGGCCCCACCTCGTACATCGGGCTCGGGATCGTGTTGGACAAGGCGATGGGTTCGATCAGTGAGGAACACGCCGGCAGGTGGCCGGTTTCGATCGAGGAGGTCTGGGCAACCGCCGAAATCAACCGGGCCGAACAGGTGCCGGTGACCTACGAGATCAGCGCTCGTGAGGGTTGTGCGTTTGCGGTCGTGGAAGGCGACGGCCTGGCGGTGACCGGCCATGCGCTTGACCTTTCGTTGGCCATTCCCGACCTGTTCTGTCCCCCCGACGTGGCGGTGATGGCGCCTACCGCGCACCATCTGCTGGTGATGCCGAGGATGCCGGACCACGAGGAGCTGCGCTTGGCGTTCCACCACGCAGGGTTGAAGTGGGCGGAGGACCACGGCAATCGGGTGTCGACGGACGTGTTCCGCTACCGAGGCCCGGCATCGTTGAGCTACGAGCCCCTGTGGTCGGTTCAGGGGAGCCTTGGTTCGTTCAGCGCCCGGCCCGGCCGCTAGCGCCGCTCGCCACGCGCCGGCAGGGTGGGGGTGCGGCGACGTGTGTTGTGGCGCACGCTGCGCAGGCGTCCCTGAACCTTCACCCGCACGGGTGGCTCCGCCACGTCACCGACCACCTCCTCGATCAGATCCCGCAGCGTGACCAGGCCCAGCGTCAACCCGCCGCGGCTCACCACCAGCGCCAGGTGGACGCGGTCTCGTTGCATGCCCACCAGGACGTCCTCCACCAGGTCGTCGGGCGAGACGGAGGACACGCCCCGCACGAGGTCACCCGCTGTCTTCTCGACCCGGTCCTGGGAGCCCAACAACAGCACGTCGCGAACCAACACCATGCCGGCAACATCGTCCAAGTCGGCGCCCCGGGTCACGACGAGGCGGCTGCGTTCGCTGCGACGGGAGGTCTCCTCAATCGCGTCGGCCGCGTCGTGGTCGCTCACTTCGACGATGTCGTTTCGCTGTGTCATCACCGCCGAAACCGGGGTGGCGTTGAGTTGCAGCCCGCGTGACAACAGTTCCTGATCGGCCGGATGGATACCCACACCGCTTGCGCCTGCGCCCGACTGACGGATGAGCAGACCAAGGTCGGCGGCACTGTAGGCGGCCGCATCGTCACGGGGCTGTGTGCCGGTCAGCCGAATCAACGCGTTGGACAACCAATTGAGCACAACGATCAGCGGTCGAAACAACGACACGAAGAAGACGAACGGACGAGCGAGCAGCAACACCGAGCGCTCGGGTGCTGAAATGGCCACGCTCTTGGGCGCCATCTCACCAAGAACCATGTGGAGGAAGACCACGATCGACAGCCCGACGGTGAAGCCAATGGCGTGCACCACACCCGAAGGCAACGTGACCACCCCCCGAAGCGCCGACTCGATGAGGTGGGACATCGCCGGTTCGGCCAATCCACCAAGGCCCAGCGAGCACATGGTGATACCCAACTGGGCACCTGCCAGCATGAGCGACAGCTCTTTGGACGCCCGAATGGCGGCAGCCGCCCGGCCATCGCCGTCGACGGCCAACTGCTCCAGGCGCGAACGTCGGGCGGTGAGCACGGCGAACTCGGCGGCGACGAAGCCGCCGTTGGCCACCAGCAGAAGCAACGACAGGCCAAGTGCCAGTGGCGCGCTCACGAGCCGCCCTCCGGCACGCCCGTCGAAGTTGACCCCGCACCACTCCACCAGGCCGACACCCACTCGACCGCGCGGTGATCCATCGCCTCCACCTCGATCGCAACGGATCCACCATCGACCTCGAGGTCGACCACGTCCCCGACGGCGGGCACCGTGCCCAACTCGGTCATCACCAACCCACTGACGGTGTCATACGGGCCCTCGGGCAGCGGCAGATCGAAGTCCCGGATCACGTCGGCCACCAGCGCCGAGCCACGTATCCGCCATCCGTCCGCGGTGGCCACGCCCAACTCGGGACCGTCGTCGGGCGCGTCGTACTCATCCTCGATCGGCCCCAGGAGCCGCTCCACCAGGTCTTCCAGCGTGACGATGCCCGCCAGGTCGCCGTACTCGTCGATCACCACCGCCAACTCCTGGCCCCGCCGACGGAACTGCTCCAGCACATCCTTGGCCGAGGTCGACTCCACCGCCTCCACCGGATGCACGGTCATCAGGTCGACGACACGGGCACTTCGACGCTTCTCGGGGCGCACCTCGATCAACTGCTTCAAGCTGACCAACCCGCGCACCTCGTCGATGCCGTCGGCGCTGCGGTGCACCACCGGAAACCGCGTGTGGGCCATGGCGGCAGCGGCCATGAGATCGGCGCCGGTGGCCGTGTCCGGCAGGGTATCGACCTTGCGACGGGGCACCATCACCTGGTCGGCGGTGAGGTTGCGAAACTCCAGCACCCGCCCAAGCAACCTCGCCTGGCCCGCCGAGAGACTGCCCTGTTCCGCCGCCGCCTCGACGATGTAGTCGAGATCCTCGATGGTGACGGTGGCATCGATCTCATCGACAGCATGCAGGCCGAAGCGCGCCAGGAGCGCATTTGCGGAACCGTCGAACAGACGAACGACCGGCCCAAAAAGCCGCATGTAGATGGCGAGGCCGCGAGCCTGGCGCCGGGCCACCTGTTCGGGTTTCGCAATGGCGTAGTTCTTGGGGGCGAGCTCGCCCAGGACCATCTGGGCCACCACCGCCACCAGGAAGGCCAACGCGGTGGAACTGGCTGTGCGGATCGCCCCGGTGACACCGATGGCTTCGAACAGCGGGCGGAACAAAGCCTCGAAAACCGGCTCGGTGATGAACCCCAACACCAGGGATGTCACCGTGATGCCGAACTGCGCACCAGACAACATGAACCCCAACCGACTCAACACCGATATTGCCCGGCCCGAAGCCTGGTCACCGTCGGCGGCGGCCTCCTCCAGCCGGTGGCGACGTACCGCCACGTAGCCGAACTCGGCTGCGACAAACCATGCGTTGGCCGCGATGAGAGCGAAGATGGCGAGCAGGCCGAGGAAGGTCGTCATGGGGTGCGCGAACGCCTGCGGAAGCCTAGTTGCCGCCGGGCACGGTCTCGGCGGCAACTAGGTTGGGCGACCGATGGCTGCGGTGTGGGACGTCGAGCGCTACGTACAGGGCACCAGGTCTGGCGACCGGGCGGTACTCGGCCGCACGATCACCCTGATCGAAAGCAGCCGTCCCGAACACCGCACGGTGGCACGCGAGGTACTGGCCCGGTTGATGCCCTACACCGGCGGGGCGCATCGAATCGGCATCACCGGCGTGCCGGGCGTGGGTAAGAGCACGTTTATCGACCAGCTGGGAGTCAACCTGACCGCCGCCGGCAACCGGGTCGCCGTGTTGGCGGTCGATCCCTCCAGTTCGCGCACCGGCGGATCTATCCTGGGTGACAAGACACGCATGGCACGCCTGGCGGTCGACCCGCAGGCGTTCGTGCGACCATCGCCCACCGGCTCCACGCTGGGCGGGGTCACCAGCATGACCCGGGAAACGATGCTGGTCTGCGAAGCCGCCGGGTACGACGTGGTGCTGGTGGAAACCGTGGGCGTCGGCCAGTCCGAGACCATGGTGGCCGACATGGTGGACATGTTCTGCGTCCTCATGCTGCCCGGCGCCGGCGATGAGCTGCAGGGCATCAAGAAGGGCATTCTGGAGCTTGCCGACCTGGTGGCGGTCAACAAAGCCGACGGCGACAATGTTCAGCGGGCCAACCTGGCGGTCGCCGACCTCAAACGAGCGCTTCACTTGTTGGTGCCTGCCAGCCCCAACTGGTCGCCTCCGGTACTGAGCACATCGGCCCTCACCAACGCCGGCCTGGACGACCTCTGGGCACAGATGGCCGAGCATCGCCAACGGATGACGGCGTCCGGCGAGTGGGATGAGCGCCGACGCAACCAGCAGGTCCGGTGGTTGTGGGCCCTGTTGGAGGACCACATGCGCGCCGACCTCCGGGGCAGTCAGGCGGTGGCCGACGCGCTGATCGAGGCAGAGCAGCGGGTGCGCAATGGCACCGAACCGGCGCCGGTGGCCGCCGCCGCGGTCTGGGATCGCTACACCGGCAGAGACGACCGGGCGGGCCACCCCGTCCGATGACGTAGGTGGCCGTCGTCGCTGGGACCTGCTGCCGACTCGATCTGAGTAGTGCGCGAGGAGGGACTTGAACCCTCACGTCCTTTCGGACACTGGAACCTGAATCCAGCGCGTCTGCCAATTCCGCCACTCGCGCGTGGCTTGCGTCGCACAGCGTAGAGGTTTGACGGGCGCTGTGCACACCCGGATCGAAGCGAACACGGCGGAAAGATCGAGCCGGTCGACCTACGAGTGGCGCGAAGGTGGGTATCGTGTGCCCCGTGGGTATCCAAGGATTCGAACGTCGGCTGGAACACCTCATCGAGGGCACCTTCGCCCGGGTGTTCCGCAGTGGTCTCAACCCGGTCGAATTGGGCCGCAAACTCGTCCGGACACTCGACGACAAGAGGTCGGTTGGTGTCAACGGCCGCGTCATCGTTCCAAACGACTTCACCTTCGTCCTCGCTGAGGACGACTACGAGCAACTGGCCGACATGGCCGGGGTGCTCGCCCGGGACCTGGGCGATGCCGCTCGTGAGCACGCCAGGGACATGGGCTACTCCTTTGCCGGTCCCATCCAAACCACCTTCGTGGTCTCACCCGATCTGCGCCCAGGCGTGTTCGAGGTTGAGGCCACCCACAAGGAGGGCGATGGCTCGCCGGTCGGCAGCCTGTTGTTGCCCACGGGCGACAGGGTCCCGCTGGGGCAGTACGTCGTCTCCGTGGGCCGCCAGACCGACTGCACCATCGTGTTGGGTGACCCCAAGGTGTCGCGACGTCATGCCGAGGTTCGCCCGTCAGGCGACGGTTTCGTGCTGGTCGACCTCAACTCCACAAACGGCAGCTACATCAACCGTCAACGCATCAGCCAGCACCAATTGGTCGACGGCGACGAACTGGGCTTCGGTCACACCTACTTCTTCTTCGAGGCCTTCTGAGGTTCGGCGGCACCGGACCGGTGCCGCCGGCCGATAATCTCCCTTCGTGCCCGAGCAACTGCTCAACCTCCTCAAGATCTGTCTGCTGGTCTTGCTGTACCTGTTCTTCCTGCGCGTGCTCCGAGCCGTGTGGGCCGAGGTGAGTGTCACCAACGGGTCCGCAGTGGTCACCGGGGGGGAACCCAAGCGGTTCAGCCGACGGAGATCCACCGGCGGAACCAGGGCGCCCCAGGGTCTTCGAGTGCTGGAACCGGCCGATTGGGCCGGGCGTGCCATGCAGATGGCCCCACACATCACCATCGGTCGAGACCCAGGATCCACTCTGCCGCTCACGGACAACTATCTGTCGCACCAACACGCCCGCATTGTCGAACGTGACGGGGACTACCTGTTGGAGGATCTGGGCTCCACCAACGGCACCTACCTCAACGGGAAACGCATGTCGGCACCGGCGCCGTTGCGCCGGGGCGACCGGGTGCAGGCAGGCAACCTGGTGGTCGAGGTCACATGATCTCCTTCACCTGGGGAGGTGCCACCCACACCGGCCGGGTTCGTTCGATGAACCAGGACAATCTGTTGGCGAACGATGGGCTCTTCGCGGTTGCCGACGGCATGGGTGGGCACCTCGGCGGCGAGGTGGCGTCGGAGCGGTCGCTGGACGTGCTGCGCAACTCCAATCCGTCGGGCCTGGAGGCGCTGGTGGATGCGGTCCACGCCGCCAACCTTGCGGTACACACCGAATCGGCGGCAAACCCCGAGTTGCGCGGTATGGGTACGACCTTGGTGGCCGTCGTGCGTACCGAGGACGACCAGTTGGCCCTCATCAACGTGGGCGACTCACGCATCTATCAGTACCGCTCAGGCACGCTCAAGCAGCTCTCCGAGGACCACTCGTTGGTGGAGTCCATGGTGCGCAGAGGCCAGATCACGGCTGAAGCAGCCCTCACCCACCCGCAACGCAACGTGGTTCTGCGGGCTCTCGGAGTCGACGCAGACGTCGATCTTGATGCCTGGACCCTGCGACCGGTCGACGGCGACCGGCTGGTTTTGTGCAGCGACGGCCTGTTCAACGAGGTTTCAGGCGATCAAATCGCCGGAATTCTGGCAGGTCACCCCGACCCGCAGGCCGCCGCCGAACGGCTGGTGGAGGCCGCAAACGAGGGGGGCGGTCGCGACAACATCACCGTGATCGTGGTGGACGTGCAGGCCACGCCCGACGACACCCCGGTGGAGGAACGACTCACGCAGGTGCTCTTCGCAGATCAGGCGATCGCCACACACGAGGACGACACCACGCGGGAGGTGGCGGTTCCCGTCGGGGCCCGTCCGCCCGAGGAGCCAGACGATCCACTGCCGCCGGCACCGGCGGCAGGCGACGTCGCCCCCACCAACGCACCTGATCAGGGCGACGTCGACCCGGCTCACGCCGGGGAGGTCGACGACCCACCCTCCCGTTCGGTGGTGCGCACCATGGCGTTCCTCACCGCCATCGTCCTGACATTCGGCGTGGCGCTGGCCGGTGTGGGCCTCTGGGGCCGTATGTCATGGTTCGTCGCCATCTCGGACACCGAACAGGTGACCGTGTATCAGGGGCGACCCGGCGGGTTTCTATGGTTTCAGCCGACGGTGATCGACCAGACGGCGCTGCGGACCGACGACCTGGAGCAGGCCGATCTGTTGGAGCTCGACCCCGGAAAGATCTTCAGCGGGCGGGCGGCCGCCGAAACCTACGTGGCGAACCTGAACCAGCGTGCTCGCGACCGGGCCACCACCACCACCCGGGCCACCACCACCACTCAGGTGGCCACCACCACCACCAGGAAGCCGAAGGCCACCACCACTCAGCAACCCAAGGTCGGCGCCACGGCGAAGCCCAAGCCGGTGACCACCAAGTCGCCCGCCACGGCACGGCCCCAAACCGCTCCGCAGGCACCCGCAACCACCGCCAAGAAGGCGAACTCGCTGCGGTCCCCGCCGAACCGACCGGCCCCCGGGGCGCTCCCCTCGGGAGGCCCATGAACGGCAAGGACCGCCGAACGACGGAGCTGGGGTTGATCCTGCTCGGCCTGGTGATCATCGGCGCCGCCTACACGCTCGCCAGCCTTGGCAGCCGTGCGTCGCTCCCCGCCGACGTGGTGCCGTTCCTGGCCATGGTGGTGGCCCTGGTCATCGTCGCCCACATCGCAGTGCGTCGGTTGGCCCCGAACGCCGACGGCATCATTCTGCCGGTGGTGGCGCTCCTCAACGGGTTGGGCTACGTCTTCATCGCCCGCATCGACCAGGACCTGGCGATCAAGCAGGCCGGCTGGACCGCAGTGGGCGTGGTGGCATTCGTTGCGACCCTGGCGTTGGTCCGAAAAGTGAAGACACTCGCCAACTACGGGTACACGCTGTTGTTCATCGGTCTCGGCCTCCTGTTGTTACCGCTGCTCCCCGTGGTCGGGAAAGAGATCAACGGTGCCAGAATCTGGATCAACCTCGGCGGTTTCTCGGTGCAGCCCGCCGAGTTCGCCAAGATCGCACTGATCTTGTTCTTTGCCACCTATTTGGTGAAGAACCGTGAACTGCTCGGGCTGACCAACTGGCGGCTCGGGCCGCTGCACCTGCCCGCACCCAAGTTTCTCGCCCCGGTCATCCTGGCCTGGGGCGTCGCCCTGCTGGTCATGATCGCCCAGAAGGACCTCGGCTCGGCGTTGTTGTTCTTCGTGCTGTTCCTGTCAATGATGTGGATCGCAACCGAGCGGCTGATCTACCCGGTGATGGGTGGCCTGTTGTTCGCTGCGGGAGCCACAATTGCGTGGTCGCAGCTGGGCCACGTACAGGATCGGGTGACCGCCTGGCTGAATCCCTGGGATGTTGCCGGTGGGTCCGGCTACCAAATCGTCCAGGGCACCTATGCGCTGGCGTGGGGCGGCATGGGCGGCCAGGGCTTGGGCAGGGGTTACGGCATACCGGGGTTGGGCAAGGCATTCGTGGCCACCGACTCGATCTTCGTGGTGATCGGTGAGGAACTGGGGGTGTTCGGGTCCACCGCGGTGCTGGCGGCGTTCCTCCTCATCGCCGGGGCCGGATTCCGCATCGCCATGCGTGCCGACGACCCCTACCACAAGCTGCTGGCGGCCGGGCTCACCGTGTCGCTGACCTTCCAGGCCTTCGTCATCATGGGAGGCCTGCTTCGGGTACTCCCGCTCACGGGCATCACGCTGCCGTTTCTGTCCTACGGCGGCTCCTCGCTGGTGGCCAACTACGTGCTGGTTGCGCTCCTCATCCGCACCTCCGACGAGGTGTACGACCGGTCCGACGGTGCGGCGCGACGCAGCCGTGTTCGGATCGGGGTCGGCCAGTGAACACACAGATCCGTCGCCTGGCCCTGGGCATGGTGCTGCTCTACTCGGCCCTGTTCGTGCGCCTCAACGTGGTGCAGGTGTTCTCCTCGGGCGATTTGAATGCCAGAGAGGGCAACAACCGCCAGAATCTGCGCGACTTTGATCGTCCTCGGGGCAAGATTCAAACCGCGGACGGCACCGTGGTCGCCTTCACCGAGGAGGTCAAGGGCAAGCGCTTCGAATACCAGCGCAACTACCCAACCGGCGAGTTGTTCGCCCACGTCACCGGCTACTTCACGCTCGAGCTGGGCTCCACGGGGGTTGAGCGGAGCTACGGCGATGACCTCTCGGGGCAATCCAGCAGCCTTGAGCTCCGTGCCCTCACCAATCTGTTCAACGCCGATGCGAACACCGGCGACGTGGTGCTGTCACTTCGCAGCGACGTACAACAGGCCGCACGCGACGGCCTCGGCGACCGTCGCGGCTCGGTGGTGGCCCTCGACCCACGCACCGGAGCAATCTTGGCGCTTTGGTCGTATCCCAGTTACGACCCAAACCTGCTGGTCGACGACAACGGTGCCGACGCCATCGGCGTCAAGACGCTGCTGGACGGCGCGCCCGACAAGCCACTGCTGGCCCGGTCGTACCGCGAACTGTTTGCGCCCGGATCCACCTTCAAGGTGGTGACCGGATCCGCCGGGATTCGTTCCGGCGACGTGAGTTTGATGTCACCGAGCTACCCGGAGCGCACCGAGTGGACGCCGCCGGGGACCACCAGGCCGTTGTCCAACTTCGACGGAGCCCTGTGCGGCGGCCCCCTGATCGAGGTGCTCCGAGTCTCGTGCAACACCGCTTTCGCCGAGATGGGCGCCCGCACCCTCGGGCCCGAGGCGCTGGTTGACACCGCAGTCGACTTCGGCTTTGGCTCCAAACCTCCAATCGACATCCCAGGCGCCGTCGCCTCGGAGATCCCCACCGATTACGGCAAGGCGCTTGGCCCGTTTCCCGATGGGGACGGCGGCACGGTGTACGAGGACACCCCGGCGCTGGCCCAGGTGGCAATCGGCCAGGGCAATGCCCGGGCCACCCCGCTCCAGATGGCGATGACGGCCGGTGCGATCGGCAACGAGGGCATCATCATGGAGCCTCATGTTGCAGCCGAGGTTCGCGACACCGAGGGCAACGTCGTACGCGAGGTGAAGCCCACCGTGTGGAAGCGCCCGCTGAAGAAGGAACAGGCCGCCGCCATGAGAACCGCCATGGACGGCGTGGTGGCGGACGGCACGGCCACGGAACTGGACGTGCCCGGCTTCAAGGTGGGCGGCAAGACCGGCACCGCGCAGACCGTCGCAGGGGAGGACCGCTCGCACGCCTGGATCATCGGCTACGCCGGGCCCGAGGGGGAGCCGGCCGAGGTGGCCGTCGCCGTGATCGTGGAGGCCCAGCCGAAGGTGTCCGAACAAACCGGGGGCCGAGTGGCGGCCCCGATCGCACAGCGGGTCCTTCGTGCCGCGCTGAGCCCCGTCCCTGCGTCCGCAGGGCTGCCGAACGAGCTTGGGGGCAACTGATGAGCACCCTGGCCGATGCGACCAGAGCCGCTCCGGTGAAGCCATCTCAAAGAAGATCGCCCGGTGCGCCATTGGACGATGGCGCCACCGGTAGAGTGTGTCCACGATGAGCCAGCCGGTCGAGGTGCTGAGCGATCGCTACGAACTACACCGAAAGCTGGCTCGCGGTGGCATGGCAGACGTGTGGCTCGCTCGCGATCGGGTGCTTGATCGACCCGTCGCGGTCAAGATCATGTTTGCCGAGTTCGCCACCGACCAGCTGTTCGTGGAGCGGTTCCGGCGGGAGGCCAAGTCGGCGGGCAACCTGAACCACCCCAATATCGTGGGCGTCTACGACTGGGGCGAACAGGGTGGCACCTACTACATCGTGATGGAGTACATCAACGGCCAATCGGTGGCCGAGGTGCTGCGCGCTGAGGGCCCTCTGCACCCGAGACGCGCCGCAGAGATTGCGGCCGACGTGGCAGAGGCCTTGGGGTTCGCTCATGCGGAGGGGGTCATTCACCGAGACATCAAGCCGGGCAACATCATGTTGACCAGCACGGGTCGCGCAAAGGTGACCGACTTTGGGATCGCGCGGCTGGCCACCGCACCCAACAACGAACTGACCAAGGCCGGGTCGGTCATGGGAACTGCCACCTACTTCTCGCCCGAACAGGCCCAGGGGCACACGCTCGATGGTCGCAGCGACCTGTATTCGCTCGGGGCGGTGCTCTTCGAGATGCTGACCGGCGAGGCGCCGTTTCAGGCCGAGTCGCCAGTGGCCATCGCCTACAAGCACGTGCAGGAACGACCGCGCCGACCGGCATCGATCATGGCGGGTCTCCCGTTTGCAGCCGAGGCGATCACCCTCCGACTGCTGACAAAGAATCCCGCCAACCGTTATCCGGACGCCACCGAACTACGCGACGACCTGCACCGGTTCCTCGCCGGCCAGACAACACGCGCCGAAATGGCCCTTCAGCGGGCCCAGGCCGCCGCCCCGGCCGGCGGCACCGCCGCCACCCAGGTCGTCACCACCACGCCCGGCGCCGTCGACGCAACCCAGGTGGTCCCAGCACAGCAGCCCGAGGAGGAGCCCGAACCGGAAGAAGACCGGTCACGTTCCAAGCGGTTCGTCTTCATCCTGATCGCACTGCTCGTGCTGGCGCTGCTGGTGGCGGGAGGCATCGTGGCAGCGCTCAACAGCGGGCCCTCCACCGCAGAGGTGCCCAACGTGTTGGACCGCCCGCTCGACGAGGCGGTCAAAATACTCGAGGACGAAGGATTCAAGGCGGAGCCCGTTGCTCTTGAAAACAACAAGGCAAAGGCCAATGCCGTCTACGCCACGGATCCCAAGGCCGGCGTCGAGGCGGAGGAGGGCTCGACGGTCAAGGTCGTCTACAACCCGTCCGACGCCCAGGAGGTGGTTCCCGACGTTCGCGGCATGCTCTACGACGATGCCAAGGCGGTGCTCGCCGCCAAGGGGTTCACCAGGGTCAAGCCCGCCGATGTCGAGGGGGCCCAGGGGGAACCCGGCACGGTCAAGGAACAACTGCCGGTGGCGCTCAGCCTGGCTCGACCCTCCGATGAGATCACCTTGCGCATCGTGCCGATCCCAACGGTCACCGATGTGCCCAGCGTTGCCGGCCTGACTCAAGAACAGGCCCGAGCGACGCTGGAGGCCGCCGGTTTCGTCGTGGCCAGCACCAGCACTGAGGCCTCCGACCGCATCGCCGCCGGCAAGGCAACGCGCACCGACCCGTCCGGCAGCGCTGATCTTGGCAGCGAACTTGTCCTGTTCGTCTCAAGCGGACCCGCCAACGTGGAGGTGCCGTCGGTTGTCAACCTGACCGAGCAGGCCGCTCAGCAGAAGCTCCGGGCGAAGGGCTTCAAACCTGAGACCGAGACCAAGGCCACGGAGAACCGCTCTGCAGACAACATCGTGTTGTCGTCCAACCCTGCCGGGGGCGAGTCGGTGCAGGCGGGCTCGACCGTGACGCTTCAGGTGGGCAGCTTCCGTGAGCCCACCACTCAGGCACCCACACCCACCCAGCCACCTCCCACCCAGCCACCTCCCACCCAGCCACCGGCGACGAAACCGCCCCCGACCGAAGCGCCAACGACCGTGGCCCCGACGACCACTTCTTCGCCCCCCCCGACCACGACGGCCCCCACCACTACCAACCAACCCTGATGTCCACGCCCGATCCGGTTTCGCCGACGGACCAAACCGATGGTTCCGTCATCGGGCAACCCGAGCATCCGCAGGGGGAAACGGCTGACGAGTTGCGCAGGCGTGGCCTACGGTCCGGGCGACTCGTGGTGTTGATCTTCCTGGCGCTGCTTGGCGCCGGAGTGCCGCTGTTGGCCTTGTCGCCCACCCTCAATCCAGCCGACCTGCTGCTGGGTCGCTACCGCTATCAAGATGCCCCTGAGCTGTTGGGAATGACTCAGCCAAAGGCCATCCAGGCGCTCGTCCGAGAGGGCCTCAGCTCATCGTCTGCCTTCGCGTTCTCCGCCAACACGCCACGCGGTGAGATCACCGCCCAGGATCCGCCCCCCGGAGAGCCGGTGCGGCGTGGTGGCAAGGTCAAACTCACGGTGTCCCGGGGTCAGGAGGACTTCGTGGTTCCCGAGTTGGTGGGAAGCACCCGAGCTTCGGTGGAGAAGCTCTTCGACAATACCGGGGTCAAGGTCGAAGTCGTCGAGTTTCCCAGCGAGAACGACGTTGCCGGCGAGGTGATCCGCCAGGACCCGCTGCCTGGCAATGTGCTCCGAACCGGTAACACGCTCTCGCTGGTGGTCTCCATGGGCGCCGAGCGACGCGACGTGCCCGAGGTCCGTCGGCTGCCCTCCGACGGTGCTGCATTCATTCTCGGAAATGCCGGGTTCATTGTGGAGAAGGTGACCAAGGAGCGAGACCCGTTCCTCCCCAAAGGTGCCGTGCTCCGAACCAAGCCGGCCGCCGGCCAGAACCTGAACAAGGGGACCAAGGTGGAGCTGGTCGTGAGCGACGGCCCTCCCCAGGCGAAGGTGCCCGGCCTGGTGGGAACCCAGGAGACCCAGGCCATCGAGTCGTTGGAGTCTGTGGGGATCATCGCCGCCACCACCACCGAGTTGGTGAATCCCAGGGATCCCAACAACGGCAAGGTGCTCAGCCAGGTGCCCGACGCAGGCACCATGTTGGACCCGGGCGATGTGGTCGAGTTGACCGTTGCCCGCGGGGGTGCTCCCGGATGAGCCCCCCCACGACCTCAACCGACGCTGCGAGACACGACCGGGTCACCGAGTTGGGTGGCTTCGAGGTGGTTGACGGTGGCGGACGGTGGGTGTCACTGACCTTTGCGCTGATCGCGCTCGTGGCGTTGATGTGGCTCTCGGTGGACGCCTTCAGCCAGCGATTGGGCGTCGACCGTGACCTGGCTGTACCCGACATCCAGGTTCAGGACTTCACCGGCCAAGGCCTCGCCGATGCCCAGCGGGAGGTGGAGGCCAGCGGTCTGGTGGCCACCATCGAGTTCCGGGCCAACGATCTGAGCGACTATCCACCCGGCACCATCTTCACCCAACGGCCCTTGGAGGGCACCAAATTGCCGGCGGGCGCTCGAGTAACCCTCATCGGTAGTTCCGGGCCGTCCCAGTTCGTCGTGCCCGACGTAACCGGCCAGGAACTTGAGGAAGCCGAGCAATTGCTGAACGCCACCGGCCTCCTCGCAAAGGCGGTGCCGGAGTATTCCGACAGCGTCAGGGTGAACGAGGTCATCGAGAGCAGGCCCCGCTCGGGCACCGAGGCCGCCCAGGGCAGCACCGTCAGCATCGTGGTATCGGCGGGCTACGCACCCCGCAGAGTCCCAAAGATGGTGGATGTGCAGGCCCAAAAAGCCCTCAACCTGCTCGGTCGAAGCGGGCTCGGCGTCGGCAGCATCGACACGGTGTACCGCCAGGGCGCCAAGGCGGGCAACGTGCTGGAGACGTCACCGCCTGCGGGCACGGTGCTCACTCGGAACTCCGCCGTCGACGTGGTGATCGCAGGGCCGCCGCCCACAGTGAGCGTTCCCTCGGTGGAGGGTTTGTCCCAGAGTCGAGCCGAGGGCGAGGTGGTCGACGCCGGGCTGACCGTCAAGTTGCTGTTGCTGCAGGTACCGCGCGGAAGTCCCGACGATGGCCGGGTCATCAGCCAGGGTGTTCCGCCACAGACCTCCGTCGACCCCGGGTTCGAGGTGGAACTGATCGTCGGTCGAGCGCCGCCGCCCCCACCAACGCTGCCCCCGGCCACCACCTCGGCCCCGGTGACCATCGAGCCCCCGGTCGAGCAACCGGAGGTCACGGACGTCGGGCCCCAAACGCCTGAGCCGACCGCGCCGCCACCCGTCACCGCACCACCCGAGACCACGCCTCCGGTCACCGCACCACCCGAGACCACGCCTCCGGTCCCTCCGGTCACCGCACCACCCGAGACGACCGAACCGCCGCCGACGGTCGAGGTACCGGTGGCCGGCGGTTAGACGAAGTCGCCGCGCGGTCAGGCAGCCGCACGAGCGAGGTTGAGGAAGTTGGCCAGCAGTTCGTGTCCGCCCGTGGTCAAAATCGACTCGGGGTGGAACTGCACCGCCTCGGTCGGCTGGGTTCGGTGGCGAAGCCCCATCACCAGGCCATCCTCGGTGGTTGCGCTGACCTCGAGGTGTGCCGGCACTGTTGCGGCATCGACGATCAGGGAGTGATAGCGGGTGGCCTCAAACGGGTTGGGCAGCCCGACAAAAACACCACGTCCGTCGTGGCTGATCAGCGACGTCTTGCCGTGCATCACCTGCGGGGCACGAATCACCGATGCCCCGCCCACCTCCCCAAGGCACTGCAACCCCAGACAAACCCCCAGAATGGGGATCCGGCCGCCGAGCTTCTCCAGCACCTCCATCGACACCCCGGCATCGACCGGTCGACCCGGGCCGGGCGAGATGAGGAGCCCGTCGGGCGTCAGCGCGACGATCTCATCAACCGTGACGGCATCATTGCGAAACACCAGCGGTTCCACACCGAGTTCACCCAGGTACTGAACCAGGTTGTAAGTGAAGCTGTCGTAGTTGTCGATCACCAGAATGCGGGCGGACACGCGGGCAGGCTAGCTGCGGCACTCACGTGGGCCGGTAGTGTGTGGGAATGGCCAAGCCCACCAAGCGCCGCATCGACGGCGAACACTCCCGACGAGTCACGCCCAAGGGCGGGCAGGTCGCCCCCACGAAGCGGCCGGGTACAGACGATGCAGCCGCTGACGAGGCAGCCGGCCGCGCCCGGCCCCTGAAGCCGGGCACCGGGGCGTCGGACGCCAAGCAGCGTTCCAAGAAGGTTGCCGATCACAGCGAGTCTCGGCGCTACACACCGCCCAGCCATGTGGACATGCCATCGCCATGGTGGGTCCCTGCGCTCATGTGGACCTTCATCGGCGGCGGGGGTTTGGCCATCATCCTGAACTACGCAGGGGTGCTGCCCGGTACCAGCGGCGGAGCCAACGGTTGGTATCTGATCGGCGGCCTCGTGGCCATCCTGGCCGGCATCATGACGGCCACCCAATACCGCTGACCCTCACTCCCCTCAACTTGGAGCGTTACAGGGAAGTTACATCGGTGTCACTTGCCCCCAGGTTTATCCACAGGTGGGGATAACCCGCTCGGCGGCATTCCGCCGCCGCTCGATCACTCGATCGGGGTGATCAGGTCCATATCTTCCATGCAGTGACGAGGTGGCTCGGGGTTCTCGTCCAACGCGGCGGTCATTCTCACTTCGGTGCCGCACAGGCTGCAGCGATACACCAGCTTGACCTTGCGAAGGGTGCCCGGGTCGGGTGGTGGCGGCAGCGGGGTCGACATCGAACGGGCCATGGCGATGCCCGGGTACAACAGCAAACCAATGGCAACCACCGCAACCGCGGCGCGCCAAGGGTTCACCTCCCAGATACCCACCATGGCGCCCCACACCCCTGCGGCCAGCGCAAGCCTGAACACCCAGGAACGTCGTCGCCCCAGCACCGTCTGCCACGGCTCCTGCGGTTCGTCGTCGGTGCCTGCAGGCGTCGGGCTCAACGATGGGGTCTGATCATCCACGACCTTCAGTCTGCCCCGTTGCTCGGCCGCCGGCCTACCGCCGACGACCGAGGGTGCTCACCGAGGATCAGCCCAGACGTTCGATGATGGCGGCGTTCGCCAAGCCGCCGCCCTCGCACATGGTCTGCAGCCCGTAGCGGCCGCCGGTGCGCTCCAACTCGTTCAGCAGGGTGGCCAGCAGTTTGGTGCCGGAGGCGCCCAGCGGGTGACCCAGGGCAATGGCGCCGCCGTTGACGTTGACCTTGGCGTCGAAGGTGTCGTCATCCAGGCCCATGTCCGCCTTCCATGCCAACACAACCGAGGCGAACGCCTCGTTCACCTCGAACAGGTCGATGTCGTCCACGCTCATCCCGGCACGAGCCAGCACCTTCTGGGTGGAGGGGATCGGGCCGGTCAGCATGGTCACCGGGTTCACACCGGCCAGCGAGAACGCATGGAAGCGAGCACGGGGGGTGAGGCCCAACTCGGCCGCCTTTTCCTCGGACATGATCAGTGCAGCGGAGGCACCGTCGGTGATCTGTGAGCTGTTGGCCGCTGTCACCTTGCCGACGTCGGGCTTGAAGGCGGGCTTCAACTTGGCGAGACCCTCGGCAGTGGTCCCGGGGCGGATCCCCTCGTCCTGGGTGACCGGCGCATCCTCGATGGTGACCTCGCCGGTCTCCTTGTCGCGGCGGCGACCCTGAACCGGAATGATCTCGTTGTCGAAGCGGCCCTCGTCGCGAGCCCGTTCGGCGAACTGCTGGGACCGAGCACCGAAGGCGTCCAGGTCCTCTCGGCTGAGGCCCCACTGATCGGCGATCATTTCAGCGGAGATGCCTTGGGGCACCAGGCCACCCTGGTCGATGTAGCGGTCGTTCATGCCCTCGGTGAAGGGAAACCCGACACCCTTGGAAACCGAGGCACCCATCGGCACCAGGCTCATCTCCTCAACCCCCGCAGCGACGACCACGTCGTAGGCGCCGGCCATAACCCCCTGGGCTGCGAAGGTATAGGCCTGCTGGGAGGAACCGCACTGACGGTCGATGGTGGTGGCGGGCACGGAGTCCGGCCAGCCGGCCGCCAGCACAGCGTTACGGCCGATGTTGAGCCCCTGCGCGCCCACCTGCATGACGCACCCCATGATCACGTCGTCCACCAGCGACGGGTCCAGGTTGTTGCGCTTCTGGAGCGCCATCAGCACCTCGGCCGCCAGGTCCACTGGATGCCATCCCGAAAGGACGCCGTTGCGCCTCCCCCCTGCGGTGCGGACAACATCGACGATCACGGCGTTCGGCATGGAGGTGCTCCCAAGTGAATCTGTGTAGTGGGCTTCTTGACTGGGCGGTCAAGTCTTCCTCAACCCAACCGGAGGGTCAATCGCAGCGGCCGATTGCACGTTGCGACCGCAGCCTGTGACCCACCGCACATCTGAGGACTACCCTGCTACCTACACGAGAACCCGCACCGGCCGGGTGCAAGGGGAAGGATCACCATGACGCTGACCGACGACGAGATTCTTGCAAGAGTCGAGGGCCAGACTGTTCCCACCGCCTTCATGGCCACCGTTGCCGCCTATGGCGACCATGTGGCGCTTCGGTCGATGGTTGGGGACGGCTGGAGGCAACTCACCTTCAACCAGTACGCCGAACAGGTGGCCACAGCGGCCGCCGGCCTGCGCGCTGTCGGTGTCGGCAAGGGCGATCGCGTCGTCATCATGATGCGCAACATTCCCGAGTTTCACATCGTCGACCTGGCGACCACGTTTCTGGGCGCAACTCCCATCTCGATCTACAACAGTTCGTCACCAGACCAGGTGGCATACCTGGTCGGCGACTGTGCCGCCAAGGTCGCGGTCGTGGAGGGCGAGGGCTTCGCGTCGCGTTTCCGAGCCGTGCGCGATCAGCTTCCCGCTCTCGAGAGCCTGGTGATGCTGAACGACGCCGACGCCGACGCCGTGGCGTGGGATGCGTTCATGGCCCACGATCCCCTCGATCTGACCGTTGAGGTCAACAACGCCTCACCCGAGGATCTGGCCACCGTCATCTACACCTCCGGCACCACCGGTAACCCAAAGGGCGTCATGTTGAGTCACCTCAACATCGTGTGGACCGGGGAGTCGCTGCGTGAGACGTTCCCATTTCCCGAGACCGCCGGGGTCAGGGTGATGTCGTATCTGCCGATGGCTCACATCGCCGAGCGCATGACGTCGCACTATGCCAGTGCGATCATGGCCTACGACGTGTGTTGTTGCCCAGAGTTCTCCGAACTCACCGCCCACATCGGGGCGGTGCATCCCAACCTGATGTTTGGCGTGCCCCGGGTGTGGGAGAAGATCCACTCCGGCATCGCCGCAGTGCTCTCCGCCGACCCGGAAAAAGAACAGAAGGTCGCCGAGGCCGTCGAGGCGGCGCTCCCCATCATGGAGAAGATGGATGCCGGTACTGCGAGCGAAGAGGAGATCGCCACGTGGCAATTCCTCGACGACGTCGCCTTCTCGACCATCCGCAACCTCCTGGGTCTTGAGGAACTGCAACTGGCGGTCAGCGGCGCTGCGCCGATCTCCGCCGAGCTGTTGTCTTGGTTCCGAGCCATCGGTGTCAACCTGTGCGAGGTTTACGGGATGTCGGAGTCAACCGGCCCGATGACCTTCACCGTCGAAAACCCCAAGGCGGGAACCGTCGGCCCGGCGATTCCGGGATCCGAGGTCGCTCTGGCCGAGGACGGCGAGGTGATCTTCCGAGGTTCCAACGTGTTCGTCGGCTACCTGAACCAGCCCGAAAAGACCGCCGAGACCATCATCGACGGCTGGCTGCACTCCGGCGACATCGGCACGCTCGACGACGACGGTTACCTCACCATCGTCGACCGCAAGAAGGAGTTGATCGTCACCGCCGGCGGCAAGAACATCAGCCCGGCCAACCTGGAGGCTGAACTGAAGATGATTGACATCGTCGGCCAGGCGGCTGCGATCGGTGACCAGCGAAAGTTCGTCTCCGCCCTGTTGGTGCTCGATCCCGAGGTTGCCCCGATCTGGGCGCAGCGCAATGGCATCGAGTTCGAGTCGCTCGACGAACTCGCCAAACACGATGCGGTTCGAGCCCATGTCGACGCAGGCGTCGCGCAGGCGATGGAAGGATTCAACCACGCCGAGGCGGTGAAGCGCTGGGTCATCCTCGGCGACGAGTGGGAGCCCGACTCCGAGGTACTGACGCCCACCTCAAAACTCAAGCGCCGCGGCATCCTGACCCGCTACGAAGTGGAAATCGAGTCGATGTACGCCTGAGCCACCCGGCACTCAGTTGAGGTCGGGCCGGGGTGGCGGCTTTGGTTTTGGGGCCGCCACCTTTGCCCCGCGAGGGGAGTCGGTGCGAGGTAGCACACGAGGAGCCCTCGGAGCCTCGTCGTCGCGTAACGGCGACAACAGGAGATCGATCGCCAGCCACAGGGTCTTGGTGAAGGGCATGCCCCCCACCGAACTCACGAGTGCCCAGCCCATGGCCAGCGAGGCGAGCGGTACCAGCGGGATGTTCGGCTGGGTCAGGATCGCGCCCACCAGAATGATGCCGAACAGCGAAACGAACGTGACGATCGTGTTCATACCGATTGCCCCGATGAAGGTGCCGGGCTCGCGCTCGAACCGCAGCTCGCACCTGGGACACCTCTTCGCAAGGTTGAACCAGCCCGAGAAGAGCCCGCCGGTGCCACAGACCGGGCACCGGCGTGTGGCACCTCGCATCAGGATGCGCGCAGGAGACACCCCGAGTTGATCCATGGTCGTCGGTGGTTCGCCACCGCTCGCCTTGGGTCGAGGCTGTCCGGTGCGGGGATCGATTCGGGTCACATGTCCTCACAAGCGCCGGGGCTGTAGCGGCGCATCCGCCGCTCCCACTCTCCCCCGGCCCCGCACCACTCTGCCAGTCGCTACGGTGCCAGGGTTGCTCGCAAAGAAGCGCAGGGGGGTTCCACACATGACCGAGAAGAACCATGAGGGCAGTTCGGCCTCAGCGGACGAGCCGGTGGTACAGCTTTTATCCGCCCAGTTTGATGCGGTGGTGGCCTTGGCCAACGAGATCCCCGACGCCGACTGGGATCGGGAGACCGATCTGCCCGGATGGACGGTGCAGGATTGTTTCAGCCACATGATCGGGGTGGAACGCCAGATGCTAGGTCTCGGAGAGGACTCCCCGCCGGTGGCCCACCTCGCTCATGTCGACGACGACTTCTCTGCCATGGTCGAGGCACCGGTCGAACTGCGGCGCAACCACACACCCACACAGATTCGGGCCGAACTGGCCGAGACGTTGGCCAATCGCCGACAAGCATTGGAAGAGCTCGGACCCGACGGGTTCGATGCGGAGTCCTGGACGCCCGCGGGGCCCGGCACCTACCGCGACTTCATGCTGATTCGGGTGTTCGACCTGTGGATGCACGAGCAGGACGTCCGTCATGGTCTCGACCGTCCCGGCCACCTGGCGGGCCCGGTGGTCGAGTCGGTACTCCGGCACAACGTTGCAAAGGCGCTGCCGATGATCGTCGGTAAACGGGCCGCCGCCCCGGCCGGCGCCACCGTGGTCGTCAACCTGACCGGTCCCACCGAGGCGACCTTCGCTGTCGAGGTTCGCGAGGTCTCCGGAAAGAAGCGCGCCTCGTTGGCCGACTCAACCCCGCACGCCCCCACCACCTCGATCCACATCGATGTCGACACCTTCATGCGCCTCTGCGGAGGACGGGTGGACACCGAAGCAGCCATCGGGGCGAACCCAACGGCGGTCTCCTTCGTTGGCGACGACGTGCTGGGCCGGGCCATCGTGAACACCCTGTCCTTTACCCCCTGAGCGCTGCGGCGCCGACGGCCAACCCACACTCCAGTGCCGCAAGAGGTTGGTCGGCGCTCTGGCCCGTCGGCTCTACCGGGATCAGAATGTGACCAATCACCCGCTGCAGGTGAGGCGAGCGGACAGGTCGTCCGACATGCTGGGGCGATGGCGGAGACGAACGCAGTTGGGGCAGGTCGTTGATGGAAATCGAGACAAAACTCGTTCCGCCGCCCGGCTTCGTCGTGCCCGACCTGTCAGGCGCGGTCAAGGGGCTCGGTTTCGCTGGGAGCGGCACCGATGATGTCAAAGCGTTGTGCCTCGTCGCCCGCTACTTCGACACCGAGGACCTGGCGCTGGCCCGCTCCTCGATCACGCTGCGGCACAGGACGGGTCCCGAAGGTGCCCGGTGGACCGTCAAGCTACCGGCGCGGTCACGAAAGGAGCACCATCTTGCGCGTCGAGAGATCGACGTCGATGCACCAGCCACGGAGCCACCCCCGGAAGCGCAGCGGCTCCTGGCCGCTCAGCTGCGGGGCCGAACGCTCAACGTGGTGGCGGAGCTGGTCACCACACGACTGACCCAACGCCTGGAGGCTCCGGATGGCACCGGGGTGGTCGAGATCGTCACCGATCACGTCTGTGGAACAAGTGCCGATGGCCGGGTGCTCGAGTTTGACGAGATCGAGGTTGAGCAACTGCACGGGCGCGGCGCCAAGCAGGCCCGCCGGGCTGTGGTGGCAGCGCTTCGCAACGCCGGTTGTCGGCGTGGTCGGCAACTCCCGAAGCTGATGCGGGTGTTGGACGCCGAAGGCCTTGGACCGCCCGACGTGGTCCTGCCGAGACTGACATCCGACCCCAACGTGTCCGATGCGGTCGGTTACGCCCTGGCCCGCTCGGTCGACCAAATCCTGTTCCACGACCCCCGAGTCCGCCTCGGCGGCAACGACGAAGACCTCCACCAGTTCCGGGTGGCGCTTCGCCGACTGCGGTCGGACCTGTCCACGTTCGCCGCCCTGCTCGACATGGCGTCGGCCGACTCGCTTCGTCACGAACTCGGGTGGCTGGCGGGCACGACAAGCGCCAGGCGGGACCTGGATGTCCTTCGCGCCCGCCTGGCGAAGGAACGGGACGAGGTGGCCCCACAGGATGTCGCAGCGCTTGAAGAGTTGCTCTGCCGCTGCGACGAGCAGTCCCAGCTGGCCTACGGAATCATTCTCGAAGCACTCACGAGCGAGCGGTACCTGAACCTGCTCGACGTGCTGGTTGATTCCGTCCGGGAATTCGTCAATCGAACGCAGCCAACGGTCGATGACGCCGAAACCAAACAACACCTCAGGCGGCTGGTGCGGCGACGATGGAGGAAGCTCAACCGTCGGGTTCACCGTCTCGCCTCTGGCCCAACCCCACATGCGCTGCACCGAACCCGCATCATCACCAAGCGATACAGGGCAGCCGTGCAGGCGGCCGCGCCGATCCTCGGGCCAGGTTCGGCCCGGCTCGATCGGAAACTCGGTGGATTGCAGGATGTCCTTGGCGACATCCACGACTACGAGGTGGCTCAGGCCTGGCTCCGAAGCGCTGCGGCCGAACAACCATCGACGGCACTCGTGGCGGGTCAGATGATCGCCTCACTCCGGGCCGATTCGAAACGCCGGTGGAGCGAATGGCCGGAGGCGTGGCAACGAGTCAGACAACAACGTCACCGTCTCCGCCGGTGAACGCCCTACAACGCTGGGCTCCAGGGCTGAGTACCTTCCGACAGTACAAACGCAGGTGGCTGCGGCCCGACCTGGTGGCGGGCATCGTTTTGGCTGCCATTCTGGTACCGCAGGGCATGGCCTATGCCGAACTGGCCGGGCTGCCACCGGTGACCGGGCTGTACACGACGATCGCGTGTCTGGTGGCCTACGCGGTGTTTGGACCCTCGAAGGTGCTCGTGCTGGGGCCGGACTCGTCGGTGTCGCCGTTGATCCTGGCCGCCATCACGCCACTCGTCGTCACGGGAGACCCGTCGAGCGCGATCGTGCTGGCCGGGATGCTGGCCGCCCTCGTTGGAATCCTCATGATCGGGCTCGGGCTGGCCAAGCTCGGTTTCGTCGCGGACCTGCTCTCGAGCGAGGTCCGGGTTGGTTACCTCAACGGTTTGGCGGTGACCATCATCGTGGGCCAGTTGCCCAAGCTGTTCGGCTTTTCAACCGACGCCGACGGCTTCGTCGACGAGGTCCGTCTGTTTTTGCGCGGCCTCGATCAAACCAACCGCACAACCTTGATCACCGGGCTGTGTGTCCTGATCGTGCTGTTGGTGTTGCCGCGCTTGACCACCAAGGTGCCGGCGGTGCTGGTGGCCGTCGCCGGAGCCACGGTGGCTTCAGCAGTATTTGATCTCGCCGCTTCAGAGGTGACAACGGTTGGGGTGCTTCCCAAGGGTGTTCCCGCACCGTCGTTGCCCTGGACCGGCTGGTCCGATGTGGTTCCGCTTCTCGTCGGGGCGGTGGGCATCACCATGGTGTCGCTCGCCGACACCATCGCCACCTCCAGCAGCTTCGCCTCCCGGCACAACGAGGAAGTCGATGCGAATCAGGAAATGATCGGCATCGGGGCGGCCAATATCGCTGCCGGGTTGTTCCAGGGTTTTTCCGTGTCGGTCAGCGGTTCCCGCACAGCGGTGGCCGATCAATCCGGCGCCAAGAGCCAGTTGACCGGCCTGGCCGGCGCCGGACTGGTCGCCGCTCTGCTGCTGTTCCTCAACGGTCTGTTGGCCGATTTGCCCCAGACCGCGCTCGCCGCCGTGATCATCACCGCTGCCCTATCGCTGATGGACCTGGGCGCCCTCCGTCGTTACGCCGCAATCCGTCCTTCGTCCCTGGTCATCAGCCTGGTAGCCGCCGTCGGCGTCATCATTCTGGGCGTCCTGCAGGGCATCGTTATCGCCATCGTGCTGGCTATTTTGTTGTTCTTCCGGCGCAACTGGTGGCCACATGGCGCGGTGCTGGGCAACGTCCCGGAGCTGGGTGGTTGGCACAGCGTGGCGGAGCACCCCTCCGCCACACAGCTGCCCGACGTCGTGGTGTTCCGATGGGAGGCACCGCTGTTCTTCGCCAACGCCGGACAGTTTCGTGACCAGGTGCGCAACCTCGCAAAGGAACGCCGGCCCGACTGGATCGTGCTGCAGTGCGAGGCCATCACCGACATCGACGTCACGGCAGCGGAGGTCCTGCGCGACCTCGACGAGGAATTGAACAACAAGGGCGTCCACCTGTCCTTTGTCGAGATGAGGGACAGGCTGCAGGTCCTGGTCCGCGCCTATGGCCTCAACACAACCCTGGATCAGGAGCACTTCTATCCCAGCCTCGAACGGGCGCTGGCCGATGTCTCCTCCGCCGACGGAGACATCGATCCGTGACAGGTGCGATGGGCAGACAACGAACCACCGCTGCGCATGGTTTTTCGAGTGGAGCTGACGGGACTCGAACCCGTGACTTCCTGCTTGCAAAGCAGGTGCTCTAGCCAACTGAGCTACAGCCCCAAGTGATCCCACATGATACCCCCAACCGCGCCTCGGACCTCCAATGACTTCGGCAATGCCTTCAGCCGCTCAGCATCGTCGACAATCTCTGGCCGGGGCCCATCGTGGATGCCCGTCAGGCGGTGACGATTCGACCCTCGGACGGCTGCACGATGACGATGCCGTCGCCCTGGAACGTGAGCTGCACCGCCTCTCCGGAGCCGAGACCGATGGCGGCCTTGGCCTTCATAGTGCGGTTCAGGCTGGTCTGCAGGTTGGAGCTCCACGCCACCACGGCGTCGGTGTCGACAAACGTGGGCGCATCGGTGCGAAGCACCACAGGGTCACCGTCGGTGGTGATGGCCACCCAGCCGGTACCCTCAAGCCGGGTATTGAACATGCCACCGGCGGTCATGCCGGCGCCCTTGACCCGCTCGATGTCCCAGCTGAGCGCCGGCTCGAAGGCCAGGATGTTGCGACCGTTGGCGGTGAGCCCGGCGCCGTTCAGGTGGATGATGTGCACCTGATTGCCCCGATCGGCCAGGAACAACTCCCCCTGGCCCTTGCAGCGCATCAGCGGCAGGCCCTCACCGGTGACCGCCTTCTTCATAAACTTACCCAGGCCTGCGCCCTCGTGATCGAAGTCAATTCGGCCCTGCACGGCCACCATGGAGCCCTGTTTGGCCAGCACGTCATCACCAAGCACCACCTTCAGCAGGCGGCTGTTTTGCTTGATGACCCGTTGGTTCGACCCCACCTCGGCGTAGCGTTCATCGGTCAGCAGGTCGGTCTGAATACCAGCCACCGAAGCCGCTGCCCCTGGCGCTGACGTCGGCGCCGCTGCCCCGGCAGGTTGAGCGACCTGGGCCTGCTCGGCCTGAGCCTGCGGGTTCGCCTGTGTCTCTTGCGGCGCAGATCCTTGGGTTTCGCCGGCCGTTGCAGACCGCGTGTGCTGGGTCCACTGGGTGCCATCCCAGTAGCGCTGTTGAGAGGCGTCGGAAGGGTCTGGGTACCAAGCGGCAGGGGTGGTCATGGGACACCAAGATAGTGGCGCCCGAAGGATCACCAAACCTCCCGGAACACCCCGAAACCATGCTGAACGGATTCGCAACGCCCGACCATCGACCCAGCCGGCCTTGGGTGAGCCGACGAACGCTCGGTACGGTCGCTTGATGGACCGAAGGACCGTTGGACTCGCAGCCGGCGTAGTGGGGGTTGCTGCAATCGCTACGGCTGTGGGGCTGCGGTTGGGCGGTCGCCGGGTTCGCACTCGCGAACGGCCCGACATCGACCCGTTGCTGGAACCGCCAACCGGCCTGACCCACCACGAGGTGCCGACCAGCGACGGCGCCATCCTCCACGTCGTCGAGGCGGGGCGAGGCCGACCGCTGGTACTGCTGCACGGCGTGACCCTGCAATGGTGGACGTGGAATCCGCTCTTCCATCTGTTGTCTGATCGATTTCGGGTGATCGCCTGGGACATGCGTGGTCACGGCCGGTCCACCACCGGCCACGACGGCGTCACCTTGGATGCCATCGGACGAGACCTGGCCGAAGTGCTGGATCATCTCAACGCCACCGACGCCATCGTGATGGGCCATTCAATGGGCGGCATGGCACTGGGGCGTTACGCGGTCGACCATCGAAAGCACTGCTTGGAGCACACATCCGGCCTGGTGTTTCTCGCCACCGCCGCCACCGAACTGACGCCCCACCGGGTCACGCCGTATCTCGGTGCCGGCGCCGGTGCGTTGGCTGGCATCGCCGCCCGTTCCGATCTCCCGGTCGAGCATCTATGGCGACCCGGTGACGTGTCGGCCTCGCTGGTTCGAATTGCCTTCGGTAAGAATCCTTCGGGTGTCGCCATCGAGGCGGTGCGCCAGATGATCGTCGAAGTTCCCGCCGCCACGTCGATCGAGGCGGGACGGTCCATCCTCGCCCACGACCTGACCGATTCGCTGGCCCGCTACGAGGGCCCGGCGCTGGTGATCGTCGGCGCCAACGATCACCTCACCGCACCGCGTCTGGCCCGCCGGTTGGCAGCATTGATCCCCCAGGCCGAACTGGTGGAGTTGCCCGACGTCGGACACCAAGTCATGCAGGAGGCACCCCGGCGCCTGGCCCAGCTGATCGAAACCTTCGCCGCTACCGCTCGCGCAGCGCACCCTCGGCCAGCAACTTCTCCAGCGTGAGTTCCGGTTGGTCGGCGATCACCCGATCCAGCCAGTACGGGCTCTCGAACAAGGCCAGCAGGACGCCGTCGGACCGCTCCAGCACGGTCACCCCCGACATTTGGCGCAGCGGTAGCGCCGACTCGGCATCGGTGCGTCGGGCCACCTGATAGGGCGTGGACTCCAACAACGTCGGAGCGCCGAACTCCTGCTCCAGCCGCCACTTGGCCACATCGAACTGCATCGGTCCCACCGCTGCCAGCGTCGGTGCCTGGTCACCCAGGTCGATGTCGCGCAGCACCTGAACAACACCCTCCTCGTCCAGTTGGTTGATACCCCGCCGAAACTGCTTGAAGCGGCTGACATCGGCCGGTCGGGCCACACGAAAGTGTTCGGGGGCGAAGGCCGGGATCGATGGAAATTCCACCGGCTCGTCGATGTACAGCGTGTCACCCACCCGCAGATCCGTGGCGTTTACCAGGCCCACCACGTCGCCAGGGTAGGCCTCCTCGACCGTCTCACGATCGGACCCAAACGCGGTATGGGCGTACTTGGTGGCGAATGGCTTCCCGGTGCGAGCGTGGATGGCAACATCGCCACGCTCGAAACGACCCGAGCAGATTCGAACATAGGCCACACGATCGCGATGGGCCTTGTCGGTGTTGGCCTGAACCTTGAACACGAACCCGGACAGCGGGGCCTCAAGTTGTCGGGCACCGCCATCGGCGGTGACCCGTGGGCGAGGCGACGGCACCAGGTCGATCACGGCGTCAAGCAACTTGCGCACGCCAAAGTTGGTCATGGCCGACCCGAACAGCGTCGGCGTGGTGATACCGGCCAGAAACGTCTCCACGTCGAACTCGGATCCCACCTCGTCCAGCAGCCCGAGCTCCTCGGTGGCCTGCTGCCACAGCATGCCGTCCAACTCCTCGGCCCGAGCGGGGTCGACGTCCTCTTCCGGTGCCACCCGCGCACCGCCGGTGGTCCGGGTGTACCGGGTGTAGGAGCCGTCGCGACGGTCGATGACGCCTCGAAAGTCGGTGTCGGCGCCGACCGGCCAGGTGACAGGCGTGGGGATCAGGCCCAACTGACTCTCGATGTCGTCGAGGACCTCCAGGGGCTCGCGTGCCGGTCGATCCCATTTGTTGACGAAGCTGAGAAGTGGAAGCCCCCTGTCACGACAAACTTCGAACAGTTTGAGCGTCTGTGGCTCAATTCCCTTGGCGGCATCGAGCACCATGATGGCGCCGTCGCACCCTGCCAACACCCGATAGGTGTCTTCGGAGAAGTCGCGGTGCCCGGGGGTGTCCAGCAGGTTGACCACGCAGTTTCGATAGTTGAACTGCAACACGGTTGAGGTGATCGAGATACCTCGCTGCTGCTCCATGGCCATCCAGTCGGAGGTGGCCGACCGACGGCCGCCCTTGCCCTTGACCGATCCGGCTTCCACCGCGAGCGCACCGCCATACAGCAGAAACTTCTCGGTCAGCGTGGTCTTACCAGCGTCGGGATGGGAGATGATGGCGAACGTGCGACGTCGGGCCGCTTCGTTGAGAACGTCGGACATGAGCGTGACCTTGCGTCGGGGAGCGGAGGAGCCTGCGCCCCGTTCGCACTCGATGGTACCGGGCCCGGCTGCAGGGTCCCGGACGGAATCCACCGGGCGGTGACCCGACGGTTTGGTGGCCCTACTCCCCCACAGCAGGCCGGACGGCAAACGTGGCCGAGACGGAAACCTCGCCTCGGCCCGGCGCGTTGGCAAGAACACGGAGCACGCGCGGACCCTCGCTGAGTGTCTCGACATCGAGCCATTCTGAACCTCCAGAACCGGAGCCATCGCCCTTGGTGCCTCCGCCAACGGAACCGTCTCCCGCAAAGTTCCCGACTTTCGACCCAACTTGTGACGACGTCGGCACCGACCGCTGGAAGCTCCCGCCTCGGCGGGAACGTTTGCTGCTTCCGGAAGGTCCGATGCGGTCGGAGCGGCTGGAGGTGGGGCATTCGGGGCTGCGGCATTGGTTTGCACGGCATCGCTTTGTACGGCTTCGCCCGTTTGGGTGATTGGATTCCGCACATCAACCATTGAGCCACGATTGAGCTGATCGTCGAGCGGGAAACCCAACCGGTCTGGGAACGCTGCGACACCGACCTGATTGCTTCTTACATCGAGCGCCTGGGCAGCCAACGGTCCGGCCACGCCTGCCGTGACCGCCGACGAAGTCACCAGGGCCAACATGACGCGCACAGAAAATGAACCGGTGAGGGCGAGTCCTGGTCGTCGCGGGAAAGGGCTCATCACATCTCGTCGACCGTGGTTGCCAGAGTTCTCACAGTCAGGTTCGACACCCAAGCACTCGAAAACATGGGCAAGACCCTGAACGAACGGGGCGGAATGTGCCTCCGGCTCACTCTCCTGAATCAAGGTGAATGATGCCTTTGCGCACCGCCGAGAGCACGGCGTGGGTCAGGCTCTGAGTATCCAACCGGCGGTAGATGGCATTGAGGTGGTTGTACACCGTCTTATGGGAAATCCCCAATTCACGAGCAACCTGCTTCGTGCTCAACCCATCCGCAATGCGCTGCAAGATCTCGACCTGCCGATCCGAAAGAAGGTCGTTGACCTCGCCGTTCTCATCTGCCGTCCTCAGTATCGACATTGCCAGTTCCACCGACAACACCGTCTCGCCCGCCACCACGTTGCGAATAGCGTCGATCACCTCGTTCATCGACGTGCCCTTGGTGAGGTAGGCAACCGCTCCGGCCGACAGTGCGGCCCGCGTGCGTGCCACCTCCTCGTGCATGGTCAAGACCACCACCAGTGTGGTGGGAAACTGCGCCAGAATGCGTTTGCACGACTCCACGCCGTCCAACACCGGCATTTCCAGGTCCATCAGCACGACATCGGGGCGGGTTTGGGCCACCACTGCCACCGCCTCCTCGCCATCACCGGCCTCGCCCACCACCTCCTCACCGGCGTCTTCAAGGCTGCGTCTGATGCCATCGCGTAGTACCTGATGGTCATCGACCAAAACAATTCTCGTCATGTATGAGGTCCTTTCGAATGAAGATCGGCCGTAGAAACGGTAACCGTGGTGCCCACCCCGAGGTCGCTGGAGATGTTGATGCGAGCACCGATGGCATCCGCCCGTTCTCGCATTCCCATCAAACCATATGAGTTGCCGCGCGCACTCTGGCACCTTTCAAAACCCCTGCCGTTATCAGCAATGGTCAGGGCGCCAACTCCTTGAGTCACGTTCCACGTGATCGATACGGTCGAGGCCTTGGCGTGCTTCTCCACGTTGTTCAGCGATTCCTGCATGATGCGAAGCATCTCGGTCTCAACCGGAGGGGTCAACGTCTGGCCGGGGTTGACAACGACGAGGCTCACCGAGAGACCGCTCCGCCTTTCCAGCCTGACGATCAACTCCTTCGCCTCCCCCACAAAGGTGCGTTGGTCGTTGACCTCCGACCGGAGCTCGCGCAGGGTTTCCCGCAGTTCGTCGAGCGCTTCGGCCGCTTCCCAGCTCAGCCGGAGCAGCTCCAGGTCATGGTCGGAGCGGCTACTGACGCGCTCCAGCTCCATCTTGAAGTACGTGAGCCATTGGCCAAGCCGATCGTGCAGATCGCAAGCAATCCTGGTCCGTTCATTTTGAGCCCCCAAGATGCGAAGGTGCCCAAATCGTCGAGAGTTGTCCAAGGTGAGCGCTGCCAGGTCGGCCAGGCCCGACAACAGATTGGCCTCCCGCTGCCCGTATCCGACGGGGCGGGTCGTCTCGATACCCAGTACACCGACCAGTTCATCGCGCGCCCTCAACGCGGTGTACATGCCACTGGAGGAGCCTTCGTTCAGACCCTGTTCTCCCTCCAACGAAGGCCACAGGACAGGAGCGAATTGATCGACTGCCATGGCCAACGGCTCCGGCAGTTCTTCCGTCTCGGTATTGAGCGAGAACTGAGTTCCCTCGACGAGACGCGGCGTCCACGCCCCGGAGGAGTCTCGCTCCAGCAAAGCCATCACCTGCGGTTGAAAGCTCTCCAACAGCTGTTGACGCACCGAGTCGATCGCATCGCGCATGTTGAGCGAGTCGGGCAGCGTTCTGGCGATGGAGTTGAGCGCGCTCAACAGGTCGTTGGTTTCACTGAGCGCGCTCACCCGTCGGCTGAGATTGAGCCGCCGGGCCTCAACGTCAAGCAAACGTTTCCGTCCGAACCCGACCAGAGACAACCCAGCCAACATTGCCGCTACCGGGACTACCTTCTGCGAGCTCACTGGTAGGAGGGTTCGGCCGTCAGCACCATGCCCGGGATCACCGCTGCCCAACCCAGGCCGGCGCTCAACAGGCCGAGCGCCGGGCCCCGGCCGATTGCCACAATCAGGACCACAGCGACCAACCAGTATCCGAGCGCTCCCCACCGCAGGGAGTTGACCAGCGGGCCCAGGTTGGCCGCAGCAACGGCGGCAGGCCCAGATTCAGGTTCGAATCGTCCACTCCACCCAGAGGCAAGGTGCATCGCAGCGTGGCCAACTCGGCCAGCTCGATTACGCTCGTTGAAAGCATTTTCGACGCAGTCTTTGGGGAAGCTGAGCCTCGCAGGTCGACCTGCATGACCCATCGATGCCCAGCCCCGTCGGGGCGCAGAGTGGGCGCGGTCGTTGCCTAGATAGCAGTAAGAGTACCGGCGCTTCCCGTACATCGTTTCGGAGCAGCTGTGACGCTTGACCTAGTTGGCGTTTCGTATGCTGCGGTCGTCCCGGTTACAAACAGTCAACCGATACCCTTCAAAACAGCGAGGTTGCCAGGTGAGCGATACCTCAACAGTCCCACCCGCCGACGACGATGAGCAGGCGCCCCGTCCCATCACGGAGGCGGTGGCCGGCGCATTTGCGGGTGCCCGGCGCCCCGACCGGCGCCGACGGGTGAACTCCTCCGGTGTGAACATTTCGGTGGTGGAGTGGGGTGACGCCGATGGTCCCCCGCTGTTGATGGCCCACGGCGGCTTCGACTTCGCCGAGACGCTCAACGGGTTTGCCCCACTACTTGCCGACGCCGGATGGCGGGTGGTCAGTTGGGATCAGCGCGGTCATGGTGACTCTGACCATGCCGACCTGTACTCCTTTCAGGCCGACATCCGCGACGCAGCCGCGGTGCTGCACAGCACCACCGATCGGGCAATCCCCTGGATTGGCCACTCCAAGGGCGGCGTGCTCACCATGCAGCTCTCCGAGGTGATGCCCCACCGCGTCAGCCACCTGATCAACCTCGATGGTCTGCCGTCGAGGCGCTTCGTTCCCGACGTGGCCGAACAGCGCAACGCCATGATGTCCGAGGCGGCACTGGCCTGGCTCAACCACCGGGCATCGCTTGAAGGCAAGCAGCGACGGCCCGGCACCATCGAGGGTCTGGCCCGGCGGCGCGCCCGCATGAACATCCGCATGAGCCCCGAATGGTTGCAGTACCTCGTGACCGTTGGAGCGCGAGAAGACGACGATGGGTGGCGCTGGAAGATCGATCCCACGCTGCGGATGGGCGGACTGGGGCCGTGGCGGCCCGAGTGGTCGATGGCTCGGCTGCCAGCTTTGGGTGTGCCCTTTCTTGGGGTGCTCGGCTTGGAACTGGAGGAGATGGGCTGGGGAACCCGGCCGGGCGACGTCGATGCCTACCTGCCCCCCGGCGCCCGCTTCGAGACGCTCGATGGCGTCGGTCATTTTGTTCACATCGAGGCCCCTGAGCTGGTGGCCGACATGATTGGAGAGTTTCTGTCGTGAGCCGTTCCTCAGCACCTTCGCCGGTTCCCACCATGATCAGCCACGGACGTATCAGCCTGGCGCTGCACCGTCTGGTGGACGGTGAGGGTCCCAACCTGCTGTTGCTCCACGGCCTGGGCGAAGCCACACCTGAAGCGCCACCGACCCAGGTGGCTCAATCCTGGCAGGGTCCGATCTACGGGTTGGATTTCACAGGCCATGGAGACTCCTCGATACCTCGCGGCGGGGGTTACACCTCCGAGACCCTGGTGGCCGATGCCGACGCGGCCCTACGCCACGTCGGCTCGGCGGTTCTCGTCGGGCGCGGGCTGGGCGCCTACGTGGCGCTGCTGCTGGCCGGGCTCCGCTCAGCCCAGGTGCCAGGCGTGGTGTTGTCGGACGGTCCGGGTATCGCCGGTGGTGGCACCGAACCGGGCAGCCCTTCGATCGTTGCCCCGGCGGAGCAGTGGGCGGGCACCCCCGATCCTTGGGCACTCACCGACCTGGCCACCGACGTGCGCCCACAGGACTACGCCCAGGCCTTCGCTCGGTTCGTGCTGACTGCACATCCAAACCGGCACCCGCTGTGGGTATGCGCCCACGTGCGCCCCCCATGGCTGGAGGCGGTGGTTGACGAGGCCGGCGTGTTGGAGGGATCGATCCCCGACGCCCTCACCGACCTGGAACGCGACCTGGCCTAACCGGTTCCGCCAAAAACGCACCCACCCTTGTCCTGGACACGTCCACCCCGAACGACGGGTGGGCCGCTCGGGTCAACTCCTTCCGCCACGTCGCATCATTCGGTCAAGTCATCCTGAGCCAACTCAGATACCAACTCGTCCACCCGCAGCCGAGTGCCGGCGATTCGGTCCCGACACACTGCGATCAACCAGGCTGCCCGCTCCACCCGGTCGGCAAGCACGTCAAGATCGACATCGTCTCGTTCAAGTTCGGCAAGGATCGTGGACAGTTCGCTCATCGCATCGGCCCACCCCATCTGTGCGTCGGCTGGGTTGACGACGTCCTCATCGCCGGTCGCTGGGGCATCGGTGTCGCTCATTGGTCATCTCCGGAGTCATTCGTGTGAACGTGGCTGTTCGGCAGGCCGTCTGGGCTCGACCGTTCTGCGGCGGGGTTCGCATCAGGCCGACGACGGTGGCCGATCCCGGAGACGGTGGCGGCGACCGTGCCGTCGGCGAGGCGGATGCCCAACCGGTCGCCAACCGCCACGTCACTCACGTTGCGCACCAGGCGACCGGCGCCCCCATTGAAATCCGCGCCCTCGGGCTCCTTGAGCACCATGGCGTATCCCCGGGCCAGCAGGCGCGCCGGATCGACGGCTTCCACCAGGGCCCCGAGGTGATCGAGTCGTTCTTCGGCGAGGTCCAGTTGCGATCCAACCCGGCCGAGTCGGCGCACGGGTTCGGCGAGCACCGCCTCGGCGCCCCGCAGCACAGCGTTTGCCATGACCGGCAACCTGGCCGATGCGTTCTGCGCAATGCGCTCGCTGTGGCCCACCGACCGACGAGCCGCCGCCGCCACCCGGGGGAAGGCGGCGGCCACGCGAGCGTCTGCCACCTCGGTGGTTCGCACCGCCGCATCTCGCAACCGGGTGCGACGTTCGCCGAAGGAGCGCTCTGCGTCGGTGAGCGAGGCGTCGGCCACCCGTGCCAGCCGGGCAGCGCACTCCTCGACCTCGTGAGCTCGGGCTGACACCGCCTCGATCAAGGCGCCCGCCACGGCGGTGGGAGTCTTGTAGGCGCCATGAGCCACCTGGTCGGCCACCGAGGTGTCCACCTCGTGGCCGATACCGGTGAGCACCGGGTGCCCACACGCGGCGATGGCACGCGCCACCACCTCGGCATCGAACGCGGCGAGGTCGGTGCGGGCGCCCCCGCCCCGAATCAGCACCACCGCATCAGCAGGGCACGAGCCTGCGAGCGAAAGCGCCGCGGCCAGTTCCTCGGGGGCGTCGACACCCTGCACCCGGGTGTCGATGCTTCTGATTTGAAAGCCCAATCGGCTGAGCTCGAGTTCGTGAAGAAAGTCGGCCTCGGCGGCCGACCCTCGGCTGGCGATCAACGTCACCCGCAGGGGCAGCGGGTTCAGCGGACGGGCTGCGTTGGCACCGATCAGCCCCTCGTTCTCCAGGCGGCCGAGCAACGCCGCCCGTTCGGCGGCCAGGCTGCCCAACGTAAACGTGGGGTCGATGCCCACCATCACCATTTGAAACGTGCTGCTGGCGGGGTAGATCGCCACCGTGCCCCGCAACCGCACGCGCACGCCATCGTCCATGCGCACCTGACCGTGAGCGCGTCGCAGGTGACGGTTGACGCGATCGCGTGCCTTGTTGAACAAGGCCACATTGATCGTGGCGTTCTGCTTCCGTCCTGTGAGCGGGTCGGTGCGGGCCTCCACCAGGCTGAAGTAGGTGTGCCCGGCCGCTGACGGACGACCCTTGTTATGGATCTCGCCCTCCACCCACACCTCGCCGGGAAACATTCCGGCAAGGGCGACGTTGGCCTGATCGATCAGCTCTCCGACGGTGAAGGTGGGAGCGGCCACCGGCGAAGGCTACCGCCCGATCGGGAGGTTGGGTTCCACCGAGCGACAAACCCCGAGGAGTCCCTACCCGACCACGGCTTCGACCTCGGGCAGCATCGATCCCGAACCCTCCACCAGGGTGCGGTAGAGGGCCGCATACAGGCCCTCTACGGCCAACAGCTCATCGTGTCGGCCTCGTTCGACCACCCTGCCTTCGTCCAGCACCAGGATCAGGTCGGCGCCGACGATCGTGGAAAGCCGGTGGGCGATCACCAGCGCCGTGCGGCCCAGCAGCGCTGTGCCCAGTGCCCGCTGCACGGCTGCCTCGGACTCGGTGTCCAGGCTGGAGGTGGCCTCGTCGAGGATCACGATCGACGGGTCCTTCAGCAGCATGCGGGCGATGGCCACACGTTGCTTCTCGCCGCCACTCAGCCGGTAACCACGCTCGCCCACCACGGTGTCGAACCCCTGGGGTAACGCCTCGATCACGTGCAGCACCTGTGCGGCACGTGCGGCCTCGCGCAGTTCCTCGTCGGTGGCATCAGGACGGGCGTAGCGCAGGTTTTCGGCCACGGTGATGTGGAACAGGTGCGGGTCCTGAGGTACCACGCCAATGGCGGCCCGAAGGCTGTCCTGGGTGACCGACCGTACGTCGTGCCCGTCCACGGTGATGGCGCCGTCGGTCACGTCCCACAGACGGGGCACCAGTGATGCCAGCGTGGTCTTGCCCGCACCGGATGGGCCGACCAACGCCACGGTCCAGCCGGGCTCGATGGTGGCCGTCACGTCGCGCAGCACCGGGCCTCCCTCGCGATGATCCTCCCCCACCGCCTCCAGCGAGGCGATCGACGTGGACTCACTGCCGGGATAGGCAAAGTCGACGTGGTCGAAGGCGAGCGCACCGGCCGGAGCGATCAGCCCGATAGCGCCCGGCTCATCGGTGATCGGGTTGGGGAGATCCAGCACCTCGAACACCCGGTCAAAGCTCACCAGGGCCCCCATGACGTCCACCCGCGTATTACTCAACGCACTGAGTGGCTGGTAGATGCGGGGCATCAAGATGGTGAGCGCCGCAAGCGTGCCCAGCGTCAGTCCACCATTGACCACCAGCATGCCGCCCAGCCAATAGAGCACACCCAGGGCGACCGTGCCGACCAGTTCGAGTCCGGTCATGAACGTGCGCACGGTCATCGCCTGACGCACCCCGATGTCGCGCACCCGGGCGGCCTGACTGTCGAGCGTGGCCTGTTCGTCGTCGTATCGGCCGTACAGCTTCACCAACTGGGCACCCGATGCGCTCAGCCGTTCGGTCAGGCCGGTGTTCATCTCGGCGTTGAGGTTCATGCCCTCCAAGGTGATGCCGGCCAACCGCTTACCCACCCGGCTGGCCGGGACGAGAAAGAGTGGCAACAGCACCAAAGACAGCAGCGTGAGACGCCATTCCAACGCAAACACCGTGATCAGTGTGGCGGTGAGGGCTGCGCCATTGGAGGCGACCGACCCGAGCGTGCCGGTGAGCGCCCGTTGGGCGCCGATCACGTCGTTGTTCATCCGGTTGGTCAGGGCACCGGTGCGGGTGCGGGTGAAAAAGCCCACCGGCATTCGCTGAACATGGTTGTGGAGCGCGGTCCGAAGGTCGTAGATCAGTCCTTCACCGATACGGGCCGACCACCACCGCTCCAGCAGCGACAGTGCCGCGTTGACCAGTCCTACGGCGATCACCGCGGCGGCCAACACAGCCAACTGCCTCGTGTTTTTGTTTGGGATGGTGCTGTCGATCAGTTCCCGAAAGACCAGCGTTGGGATGAGCGCCAGCACCGACTCGATGACGATCACCGCGACAAAGGCGATCAGTTGACGACGGTAGGGCCGGGCGAAGGTCATCACCCGGCGGACGGTCTGGCGAGTGGGGCGTTCGTCCTCGTCGATGCCCATCCGGGCGTTGCGCATGTAGCTGAAAGTGTGCATGTGGTCCGCTCAACGTACTGGGGCTGCCATGTGTTCCCGCAGGCGGCTCCGCAGATCAATCGAGGCCGAGTTCCTCCTTTGCCAGCACACTGGCCCACGGATAGTCGGGTTTGCCACTGGGTGAGCGCACGATTTCGTCGGTCAGCACCAGGTGGCGGGGCAGCTTGTACCCGGCGAGATGCGAGCGGCAGTGGTCGGCCAGCGACGCCAACGACGGCGGCGCCTCAAGGTCCCTCGGCTGCACCACGGCGCAAACCGCCTGGCCCCAGCGGTCATCGGGAACGCCCACCACAATGGTGTCGTACACGGCCGGGTGGGCCTTCAACACGCCCTCGACCTCCTCTGGGAAGATCTTTTCGCCGCCCGAGTTGATGCAGACCGAGCCCCGCCCCAACAGCGTGATGGTGCCATCGGCCTCCAACCTGGCAAAGTCCCCGGCAACCGCATAACGGTTGCCGTCGGCGGCGGTGACAAACGTGGCGGCGGTCTTCACGGGGTCCTTGTAGTAGCCCACCGGGATGTTGCCGCCCCGGGCCAGCTTGCCGATCACGCCGGTGCCCGGTTCCATCGGGTTGAGATCGTCGTCCAACACCGCCGCGTCGCGCCCGGCCTTCACCGTCGGCCCTCCCCCGCCGTGGGTGGCTGTCTCGCCTTTGGTCTGCACGACCATGCCGTTCATGCCGCTCTCCGACGAGCCGATGGCGTCAACGATGATGATGTCGGGCAGCAGATCCAACATCTGTTCCTTCAGCGACGGGCTGAACACCACTGCGCTGGAGGACACGACGAACAGCGAGGACAGGTCCCAACGGTCGGGCTGTTCGGCCAGGGTTTCCACCAACGGGCGGGCCATGGCGTCGCCGGTGATGACGATGGTGGTCACCCGGTTGGCCTCGATGGCGTCAAACACCGCTTCGGGGCTGAAGTTGCGAACGAACACCACGGTGTTGCCCTCGAAGAGAAACCGCAGCGACCCCCATTGCGCGGCGCCGTGCATCAGCGGCGGTGTGTTCAGGGCCACCATCGGTGCGTCGGAGGCCCGTGCCTTGTCGGCCAGTTCCTGCCCGTGGGTGATGCGTTCGTTGGTGTAGGCGTCCACGCCTCCACCCAGCGCATAGAAGACATCCTCATGGCGCCACACGACACCCTTGGGCATGCCGGTGGTGCCCCCGGTGTAGAGCACGTAGTGATCGTCGCCGGAGCGTTCCACCTGCGGACGGTCGGTGCTCGCCGCCCCAACTGCGTCTGCCCACGCGACCGATCCGATCGTGGCGGGGTCGGCATCACTCCCATCCTCGATCGTCACCAGGTGCCGCAACCCGGGCACGCGCTCGGTCACCGACGCGATCCGGTCGACGTAGCCCCGGTCGTGCACCAACGCCACCAGGTCGGCGTTGTCGAACAGGTAGACCAGTTCGTCTTCGACGTAGCGAAAGTTGATGTTGATCGGCACGCCACGCACCTTGAACGCAGCGATCATGGCGATCAGCCATTCCACCGAGTTCTGGGCGTAGATGCCGATGTGGTCGCCGGTCCCGATGCCTTCGGACAGCAGGTGGTTGGCCAGCCGGTTGGACTCGGCATCGAACTCGGCGAAGGTCAGCGACCTGTCACCGCACACGACTGCGGTCCGATCGGGCACCGCGTCCACGGCGCGCTCGAACAGATCTGCGATGTTGAACCCCATCGGGTGGTTCTAGCACCGAATCAGAACAGGTTCTCGTTTCTGGTTGGCCCGGACCAACGCCACAACAGTGGATCGTCGAGACGACAAGGTCGGACGAGACACCCGTTGCCTGAGCGGAGTGGCGGCTCCACCCGCCCAGGCAACGCTCGGACGCTCAGACGGTGGGGGGCCAAACGTTCCGGTCGTACTGATCCAGGAACACCGCCATCTGGCCGCGCGTGACCGGCGCGCTGGGCGAGAACGTCGTGGCCGACGTGCCTCCGGTGACGCCAGCCTCCACCAACCAGGCCACCGGGGTCGCATAGGACGCTTCGGGGTTCACGTCTACAAACCCGGGCGAGCCGACAGGGGCGGGCGAACCGGCGAGCGCCCACAGGAACGTTGCCATCTGACCGCGGGTCACCTTGGCGCTCGGCCCGAACTTACCGGGAGCAACGCCACCGGTGACTCCCGCCTCCACCAGCCACGACACCGGTGTGTCGTAGTAGGCGGGTGGGGCCACGTCGGTGAACGTATGGTTGGAAGTGGCTTCGGGCTTGCACTGAAGGTTCCAGAGGAACGCCGCCATCTGCCCCCGCGTCACGGTCTTGTCCGGTCCAAAGAGGCCGGGTGCCACACCGGACGTGATGTTGGACGCCACCAGCCACGACACCGAGTTGTTATAGAACTTGTTGGACGCAACATCGCTAAAGCCGTGCGGCGGTGCGGGGCGGTCTGCCCGGCATGGGTACGGGTCGGTCACCACGTTGGTACCTGGGCCCACGTTGGCGACGGGTGCCTCTGGCAGGCAGTCGAGCACCAGCGGTTGTGTGACCTTGTTGTTGTTGAAGAGGATGTTCACCCTGAGGTACACCGAAGCCACCAGGCGAACCGGGCCGGGCTGGTAGTTGATGGTGCCCAAGGCCGATGGTGTGGCGCTACCGGAGATCGTGACCGGCGCGCTGACGCCGCCAACGGGCGGGCTCTTCAGGTTGAGCGGGCTCCATGCCGGCACCGGAAAGCTCTGCTGAATCGCTGCGGGCGACACACCGGCACCTGCCATGTTGACCGTTCCGTAGCCGCCGGGTTGCACGGTCAGGTTGGCTTCCTTGACGTCCGAGCCGGGAACCACCGGGATCTCAAACTGCGGGATTGCGGCATTCACGCTGAACGACGGGTCCGACTTCAACGGCCTGCCGGGCGAGCCGTTGCTCGGCGTGGAATATGCGACGTTCACAGATATCGGATTCGCCGCCAAGGCCGCGTCGAGTTGGTCTCGCACCACATCGCGCACCGTGTCGGTGTAGAGACCTTCCACGGTGGGTTCCCCATAGGTGGCGACGCATCGATAGTCGATGTTGGTGGTGCCGGCTGTGGCTCCGGCGGGGTTGGCGGAGCCGAGACCGACGACGGCGATGGACATCAGCATCACTGCCGAGACGAGCTTGCGCATGGAACATCCTTTGGTGCGGGCGGGTTGACCTTTCATTGAAGCGCATGCCCAACGTCACATGCCACAAAAATGAGACCTCACAGATGAATCACTGTGACCACCCATCTCCTTCCCCACCTCCATCGTCGACTCCGTTGCTTCGGGACCATCGACCCTGGCCGCCGAACGGCATTGGACCTAGGTTCGGTCCGTCGATGACCACGAGGGAGATCCAATGGCCGCAAACCTCGATCCGGTGGTTCGGGAGACCGATGCGTTCGCCATGCACATGGAGGAGGACCCGTTGCTGCGGTCAACCATCGTGGCCGTGGCGCTGTTTGACGGCACGCCCGATTGGGACGTGCTGGTCGATCGGATGGAACGGGCCACCCGGCTGGCCCCCTCGTTTCGCTCGCTCCTCGTTCACCCGCCGTTGCGGCTTGGTCCGGTGCGGCGCGTCCCAGACCCGGACTTTGATCTCGGCTGGCACCTGCGTCGCGTGGCCGCACCGGCGCCGCACACCCTCGAGGAGGTCATCAACTTCGCCTGCACCTCCGGGATGACCGCATTCGATCCGGCACGGCCACTTTGGGAGTTCACGCTGGTGGAGGGCCTCACCGAGGGCCGGTCGGCGCTGGTGATGAAGGTGCACCACTCGTTGACCGACGGGATTGGGGCCATCCAACTCGCCCAGCACGTGGTTGACCTTCAACGGGAACCGGCCGACCCCGGACCCATGCCGGATGTGCCCCCGGCCGACCGCACTTCCACCGCCCGCCTCGCCATCGACTCGATCTCTTCCAATATGTCCCGCACCGCCGCTTTTGCAGGTGACCGGCTCCGCCGCCTTCCCGGCGACATGGTCGACCTCGCCCGCAACCCGATCGGTGCGGCAAGCCGCAGCCTGAAGGTGGCGGGTTCGATCGCCAACTTCGTCCGACCGGTCACTCACACCCTGTCACCCCTGATGACCGGCCGTCGCCTGGCCTGGCGGTACCAGGCACTCGACGTTCCGTTTGCGGAGTTGCGACGGGCCGGCCACGCTGCCGGCGGCACGGTCAACGATGCGTTCATGGCGGCCGTGGCCGGCGGGCTGGCCCGCTACCACGACCGACACGACCAACCCGTCGACGAGTTGCGGGTGACCATGCCCGTGTCCCTGCGGACAGCCGACGACCAAGAGGGTGGCAACCACATCACCCTCACCCGCATGGTCGTTCCGGTGGGGCTGGACGACCCGGCAGATCGGATCCGGGCCATCGACCGCATCAGCCAGGAGTGGCGTCATGAGCCGGCGATCCCCTATTCAAACCTCATTGCCGGCGCTCTCAACCTGCTGCCGCAATCGGTCACGGGCGGCATGCTGAAGCACGTCGACTTCCTGGCCAGCAACGTGCCCGGGTTTCGTGACTCCGTCTACGTGGGCGGGGCCCGCGTGACTGGCTTCTATCCCTTTGGGCCCACCATTGGGGCAAGCGCCAACTTCACGCTCATGTCCTATGCGGGTACGTGCAACGTCGGAGTCACGGCCGACCTCGGCGCGGTGGCCGACCCCGAGGCGTTCATTGCATGTCTGATCGAGGGGTTTGAGGAGGTGCTCCAACTCGGCGGGGGCCAAGGCAACAGCTCAAGTCGTCCCACGTGACGATCAGCAGCCCCCGAGCTGAGTAGAACCTCGCTCACGCTTCCAGTCTGGAGCGTGCCTCGAGTGTTGCGAAGCACGCTTCTGCCGCTTCCCTGCCCTTGCCCTTCAGGTGCTCGGCAAAATAGCGCTGATGGTCCTCGTGCTCATGGAAGTGATGCGGGGTCAGCACGCAGGAGAGCACCGGCACGCCCACATCGAGTTGAACACGCATCAGTCCGCCGATCACTGCATCTGCCACAAATTCGTGCCGGTAGATACCTCCGTCCACCACCAGCCCGGCCGCGACGACGGCATCGAAGCGACCGGTCGTGGCCAACGCCTTCACGTGGAGGGGCAACTCGAAGGCCCCGGGAACCTCGAACGTCTCGACTGCTGCACGGTCTGGTGTTGCGACCTCAAGAAACCCACGGAGAGCCTGATCGACCAGGTCGGCGTGCCACCCGGCCCGAACGAATGCCAACGTGGGAAAGGCTTCAGAGCGGTCGGTTTCGGTCATGAGCTGGCACCGTAGAACCTGGTGTGCAGGGGCAGCCAACCATGAACCTGAACGACCGGAAGTGCGGCCGTCAGGCCGAAGCCCCGCACGCGGCCTTCCAGAGGAGCTGGGCCATCTGACCTCGTGTCAACTGGCGGTTGGGGCCGTAGAGACCCGGGGCGACGCCGGCGGTGATCTCGGACTCGACGAGCCAGGAGACAGCGGTGTAGTAGTAGTCGGTCGGCGCGACGTCGGTGAAGCTGTAGGTCTCGGCGGGTTCCGGGCTTCCGGCGGCCTTCCAGAGGAACTGGGCCATCTGACCGCGATTCACGACGCTGTTCGGTCGGTAGAGGCCCGGGGCGACGCCGGCGGTGATCTCCGACTCGACGAGCCAGGAGACAGCGGTGTTGAAGTAGTCGGTCGGCGCGACGTCGGTGAAGCTGTGCGGCGCGGGTGAGGAGCAAGAGACCGGGCAGTCGGTTTCGATGTGATCGGCCATGGCGGCGTCGACCACCGGGAACGCAACGTCACCCAGGCCCCAAAGGCCCTGGGTGGTCGAAAAGGTGTCGGGCAGTTCGCTGCCATCCTCCTGTGCCTGGAAGAACAGGCCGCCAACGTCGGAGGGGTCCCCGGCCTCGCACGGGATCTGAAATGTGCGGAGGGCGGCGAGGCCCTCGGTGTCGGAGGCGCCCGTGACGGTTCGGAGGGCGGCGAGCACCAACCCGGTCGAGCTGGCATCGGCGGGCTCGGTGGCATCACCGAAGTACGGCCACCCGCCGGTCGAGGTGCGAACGCCGTCGAGCCAGGTCACGGCGTCGTGGTCCGGGGTGACCCCCTGGGTGGCCAGGCCCATCAGGGCCATGGCGCTCGAGTTGGTGTCGGGGCCGGAGAAGGCTGCGGCGTCGACGGCGGGACATGGGACGGCGGTGTCGGCCCGGTAGGCCACCCACGAACCGGTGTCGCACTGCTGGTCGGTTAGCCAGGCTTCACCGTCGGGGTCATCGTTGTTCACCGACGCCAACGCCAACAGCGCCAGGCCCTGGCGGAAGGCGCCGTCATAGGTTGGGTCGCCGCTGCCGTAGAGGCCGATGTCGGGCGACACTGTCCGCCGGGTGGCCTGGAGGCGTGCGACCAGGTCGGTCCCGCCGGCATCGGTCGGATCCTCGCCAAGGGCGACGTTGGCCAGGGTGGCCAGGGCCAGACGGCCGGGGTCGTCCCCGCCGTATGGGGCGACGACGGTGTCGATGTCGTCGTTGACCGCGTCGAGCATCTGCCGGGCGGTCGGTCCTTCGGCGCCGGCTGCGGCAAGCCCGATAATGCCCTGAAGCGTCATGCCGTAGTCGGCCTGGCCCGGGTTGTATCCCTCGATCACCCCGTCGGTGTTGACCTGGGCGGCGAGCCAGCCGGCCGCCGACGAGCCCGGGTTGTTCGGCGGCGCCGCAGCGACCGGATTGATCAGGCCGAGTGTCAGCAGCACTGCTGCGACGGTCGCCATGGCGGCTGGACGTCGAGCGGGGCGCACTCGCTGGTGGGTGATAGATGACATTGGGGCCTCTCCCGGGTACGACAGCGGGAGGGTGTCCCGCTCCGAACCGCAATTCCTCGACGGTTAACAGGGGAGCGCACGGGGTCAGGCATTCCGACTCGTGGGGCGAACCCCACCTACGGCTGCGGGTCAGCGCCGGATTTTGACCGGCTTCCCCTGTCCTCGTGTGATCTCAGCCAGACAAGCACAGCTGGCGGTTTAACGCAAGCTGCGGCGAACGGCTGAGCCCGAAGTCACCGCCGCTGCTCAGGTTGTGACTTGGTTCGATCTCGCCGAGGCGCCACGACGGTCGAACCACCACTCGAGTGGCGCTCGGAGCACCGGATCACACCCATCCTCATCTGTCGCCCCACTCTGAGCCACACCCGCCCAACAACCCACCGGCTCTCACCGATTTCACACCAGGGATCCGTTCGACACCCTGCGAACGGCATTGGCTGGTGTATCCGCATACTGAGAGGTCATATTCAAACTATGGATGCCGATGGGGCGAGGAGTGCCACCCCATCGTTGCTGCCGATCCTACGATCCCAGCAGCAGGCCGAGATCTTGCCATCGATCATGGGCGCGCCGGACGACGAATTCTCGGTGGCCGACTTGGGTCGGCGGACGGGAGCGCCTTACTTCGGGGGTCTTTCGGCGATCCTCGTACGAGCGTTTCCATCGGCACCCGGCACAGCACTGGCTGACATCGAGGGCATCGAGCGCGCCTACCTGTTCGGATCGTGGACGGCCCGGTTCACCGGACACGACGGGCGGCGGACGGTCAATGACGAAGGGCCCTTCCACCACACCGTCACCTCCCGCCCACTGGTGCCAATCGACCTCGACCGAACCCTCGTTAAGTAAGGTCCGACGGCCCCGCCGTCGATGACTGCTCTGGTCTGGGAAAGCGCCCGGGTTGCTGTCGACAGCGCCCGCCCGGCATCCGGTTCGGTTTTCTCTGCTTTGGACGGATCGAAGTACTGGGCCGCGTGGCGGCCCTGGCGGAAGCGTTCATAGATGGCCTTGTTGAAGTCGTCGGCGGAGATCCGCTCGAGCTCGATCCGACCGACGAGGAACTGGATGGTGTTCGCTCCCTCGGCCCAAGCCAAATCGGGGACCGTACCAGCGAAGCGATTCGAGAGGCCCGGCCACGGCACTCTCGAGCCAGGCCGCCGCCGACCCACCGATCGGCAACTCCCCAGTGCCCCCATTGTCAAACAGTCCGACCAACCACGCGACTTGGCTCGACTCACCATTTCCTCGTCCCACCGGGCAGGTCACTTTACGCCCGACACCCTGACAGCGCGGCGCTCAGGGCCGCTGACGCTGCAGAGGTGCTGCTACGCCTGACTGCGGGTCGACCTGCGAACTCTTCGCCTGCAGCTAAATCCGTCGCGTTGCGAGGCTCCGGTGACTCATGCGCGGCTCACTGGGAGCCCCCACGTAGCGCCGAGCGCGAAGTTGAAACGGTTGCGCTCGCAACATTCGTCCCACCTCGCCCGGTCAACCGGCTCGGCCCCCATCTCCACTGCCAGCATCAGCACGTTCTCGATGAGCACACGGCCGGTCGGATAGTGCGGCGAACTCTTGCCATCCAGATGGAGGTGCGCCATGAGCCCGATGATCGAGGATTCAATCGATCGATCGCAGTCGAATTCCTCTGATCGGCTCGAAGTGTGTGAGCCCCGGGTCTCGGGCCGGGTGAAGCCCATGGCCACCAGCGAGGTGACCGACGCTGAGGATGGAACGGCGATCGACGCTGATGTCGGCGACACGATCCTGCTGGCTGTGTTGGATGATCCCACGACCGGCTACCGGTGGGAGCTCGAGCCCGTGACCGGCGTATCCATCGTGCTGGACGAAGCGGGATACGAGACGTCCAGCGGCGAGGCGGGCAGTGGCGGCGTGGCTACCGACCCTGAGCGTCGCCGCCGCAGGAACGACCGCGATCGCCCTAAAGCGATGGTGGCCATGAGAAGGAGACGCCTCCATCCTCAACCGCTTCACCGTGACAGTCGACGTGCCGTTGGACTGACCGCGCAAGTACCCCGTCACAACCGGACCACCGGTGTGGGCGTCACCCTGTCGATCATGGAACCATCCCCGAGCTGACCGGAGGAGTTGGATCCCCAGCAGTACGCCGTACTGTTTTTCTGGAGCGCACACGAATAGGTGCCGCCCGCGGCCACGTCGGTCACCCCGTCGAGCCAGGGCACCGCGGTGGGTGTTGTTCGGTCGGTGGTGGTGCCGTCCCCGAGCTGCCCGATGTAGTTGTATCCCCAGCAGCCCACGGTGGCGTCCTGTTTGATCGCACACTCGTGACTACCCCCAGCGGTGATTGAGGCGACTCCGGCGATACCGGTCACGGGGGCTGGCGTCGGTCGGTTGGTGGTGGTTCCATCACCGAGCTGACCGTAGGCGTTGTTTCCCCAGCAGTCCACGTTGCCGTTCTGTTTGAGCGCACACGAATAGGAGGAGCCAGAGGTGATCGAGGCGACTCCGGCGATACCTGTCACGAGGGTTGGCGTCAGCCGGTTGGTGGTGGTCCCATCACCCACCTGCCCGGAGCCGTTGTATCCCCAGCAGGCCGCGACGCCGTTCGGCTTGGACGCACACGAATGTCTCACGCCGGCATCGATCCCACTCACACCGGAGATGCCGGTCACGGGGGTTGGCGTCTTCTTTTGGGTGGTGGTGCCGTCCCCGAGCTGACCGAAGGAGTTGTTTCCCCAGCAGTCCACGTTGCCGTTCTGTTTGAGCGCACACGCATGATCGCTGCCTGCGGTGATGGCGGTGACCCCGGTGAGCCCGGTCACCAGGGTGGGTGTCAACCGGTTGGTGGTGGTGCCGTCCCCGAGCTGACCGAAGGAGTTGTCCCCCCAGCAGGCCACGGTGCCGTTTCGTTTGAGCGCACACGAATACTCGCGGCCTGCGATGATGGCGGTGACCCCCGTGAGCCCAGTCACCAGGGTGGGTATCAACCGGTCTGCCGTGGTGCCATCACCAAGCCGACCACTGCCGTTCTCCCCCCAGCAGACCACGGTTCGGTTCTGTTTGACCGCGCACGTATGCTCCGAACCGGCGCTGATCGCAATCACTCCGGTGAGCCCGGACACCTGGGTAGCCGTTAACCGGCTGGTGGTGGTGCTGTCACCGAGTTGACCGTCGCCGTTGGCCCCCCAGCACCATGTGGTGCCGTTGTGTCTGAGCGCGCACGAATGAGAACCGCCGACGTCGACCGCAGCAACATCGGGCAGCCCGATAACCGGGTAGGGCGTCAAGCGGTTGGTGGTGGTGCCGTCACCGAGCCGACCGTCGCCGTTGGCCCCCCAACAACGCAAAGTGCCATCCTGTTTCAACGCACACGAATGAGCTTCGCCGGCCGTGACTGCCTTGACTGCGGTGAGGCCGAGCACCGGGGTGGGCGTCGACCGGTTGGTGGCGGTGCCGTCACCGAGCTGACTGTTGCCGTTGTAGCCCCAACAGGCCACCGTGGCGTCCTGTTTCACCGCACACGAATGACTTTTCCCGGCGGCGATAGTGGTCACGCCGGTGAGACCGGACACCGGCGTGGGTGTCTTTCGGTCGGTGGTGGTTCCGTCGCCGAGCCGACCGTTGCTGTTGGAACCCCAACACACCACGGTGGCATTCTGTTTCAGCGCGCACGTATGGTCGGATCCGGCGCTGATCGCCTTCACTCCGGTCAGCCCGGACACCGCAGTGGGCACCGACCGATTGGTGGTGGTCCCATCCCCGAGTTGCCCGCTGCCGTTGAGCCCCCAGCAGGCCACCGTGGCGTTCTGTTTGACCGCACAGGTGTGAGCGGACCCCTCCGCAATGGCGGTCACCCCTGACAGCCCGGACACCGCAGTGGGCACCGACCGATTGGTGGTGGTCCCATCCCCGAGCCGACCGTCACCGTTGTAGCCCCAACAGAACACGGTGCCGTCCTGTTTTAGCGCACACGAATTAACCGACCCGGCAGCAATTGCGGTCACGCCGGTGAGGCCACTCACGGGTATGGGCGTCGACCTGTTTACGGTCGTGCCTTCCCCGAGTTGACCAAATCCATTTCGGCCCCAGCAGAACACGGTGCCGTTCTGTTTCAGCGCACACGAATGGTCCGCGCCGGCAGTGATGGCCACGGGTGTGTTCAAACACGACGACCGCCATAAGAACACCGCCATCTGTGCCCGGGTCACCAACTGCGACGGCGAGAACTTCCCCGGCGAGGTCCCCGAGGTGATCCCTTCACCGACCAGCCAGATCACCGCATCGGCGAAATACGAATTCGAAGGAACATCGGAGAATCCGTTCGGACCCTTCGGCTCCGGCGAGCCGGCAACCCGCCACAAGAACACCGCCATCTGTGCCCGGGTCACCGACTGCGACGGCGAGAACTTCCCCGGCGAGGTCCCCGAGGTGATCCCTTCACCGACCAGCCACGTCACCGCATCGGCATAATACGAATTCGAAGGAACATCGGAGAATCCGTTCGAACCCAACTGAGCCGGAGCACCCTCATTGCCCCACAAAAACGCCGCCATCTGAGCCCGGGTCACCGACTGCGACGGCGAGAACTTCCCCGGCGAGGTCCCCGTCGTAATTCCAGCGCTCACCAGCCAACTGACCGCCACATCAAAATAGGAACCGGTGGGCACATCAGAGAACCCGTGCGGCTCTGGAGCAACACACGAACCACCACCCCCGACATCATCGACCCCCCGCACCGCTCCCGGTTCCGCACCCACCGGAGCCCCCAACGCCCCCGTCACGCCCACCACCAGCAACCAAACAACCCACACACGGCGGACGAATTGACGAACCATGGGAAGTCACGCTATGCCCAGATGACCCCAATGTCTACGTCCAACCTCCGAACCCGCAAATAGGGAATCACCTTCGAGGGTCCTGGTGTAGATGCCCTGGTAGTCCCGACCGATGCCGCCACCGCCAGGCTGCACCTTTGCGAGCGCCGCCGTCGCTGGCTGGGTGGTCATGCTGAATCCTGATCCCGATTGACTCGGATGAAGCCGGGTGTCGGCTCACACAATGGTCGGGTCGGAAGCGCGTCCCGAGATGAGCCAGGTTTTCGGTAGATGTAGTTCCGGACTCATTGACCTGCCGAGGGCAAGTCCCAAGCTTGGGTAGCGTGAGCGCATGGGGGGAACGAGACTTCGAACAGGACTTGGCGAGCACCGCCGCGTCGCTGGTCGAACCCGGTGAGGAAGTTCAAGGGTCGTGTGTCGCCAATCGCAAGCGCTTCCTGACTGGGAGAGTGGCCCCGCTGATCATCGCCCAGGAACGGCTGATCGCTCAGGGGATGCGTAGATTCGCAGCTGCCAGCTACCGGGTGAACGTTGACGTATCGAACCTGCCAGACCGCGAACGTAACGGAAACCCGGACCGATCATGACCAATTTCATGGCCACGCCGCTGGCGCTCAGCACTGCGTCGGGGAGGGGCAGCCACCTGCAGATCGACGTCGCATGGCGTCGACATCGGTCCCTGACTTGGCCGTCGACCCGGGCGGCGGCAGCGAAGCTCAACTCGGTGACGAAATGGCGGCCTGCGGGGTCGTCCCACGCCAGTCACAGGACCGGCGATCTACATGTGAGTCACCAGACCGGGTCACACCATTACCTACCCACCTGAGCAGTCCGAGACAGCGACACCACAGGATGCACGCCCTTCGCCACCGCGTCGAAGAATAGCCCCTGGATGCTGAACCGCCCGAGCGTCCCGACCATAGAATCTTGGTTGTAGGTCTGCCCGTGATGGTCAGCTAATGGGTGTCTACGTTCCGGCCCATACTTCATACCGAGTGATCCATTCCATGAAGCTCCGCCCAAGCACCCGGGCAACCCTTCTATGACTGCCACCAAGACCGCACCGAAACCCACCCCGAACACGCCGTTGTACCCGGCAGGCGGGTATCGCGGACGGGTTCCTCTACGAACCGACTGGACAAGCTGTCATCATCGACGGCCGCCACGCGTCAATCGAGAGCACCAACGCTGAGGTACGCCAGTACGCCGAGCGCGGATTCGCGCCCTTCACCACCCGCTCTGCCTGAACTGCTATTGCTCTTCGACGGCTACAGCGGCGAATGGCTTCTGGATGCGGTGGCGGGCGGCGCTGAACTCTGCTGCATGGCGACGCAACACCCGGACCGCTTCGCGGCTCAACCGTCTGGGTCACGTCCTGCGGCGACGCCTCACCGTTTGGAGGGCGAGGCCGCCGAGCAGGAGCCCTGCGGCTGCAAGCAGCAGCCCAAGTGGGCCAGTACCGGTGCGGGCCAACGGCAGCGGCGTCACCGCGACCGGCTTGGCAACCGGCACGACAACGGGCTTGACCACTGGCCGTGGGGCGGCTGTTGCAACGGGACCGTTGTCCGACGGCGGGTTGTTGTTGCTGGACGGCGGGTTGTTGTTGCTGGACGGCGGGTTGTTGTTGCTGGACGGTGGGTTGCTGGTCGACGGCGGGGTGCTGGTGGAAGGCGGGGGTGCGCTGACGATTTTGACGTCCGCCTCGGCGACGTCGGTGTCGCCTTCCTTGGCCAATGCCAGCCTGCTGGACTTCATCGTTGGGGCCCCAGCGGTGATGCGGACCTTGATCTTCCCGTCGAAGGGCTCGCTGTAGACGTTGGTGGTTGTCGACTTGGTGGTTGTCTGGTCGTAGGTGCCGTCTCCGTCGAAGTCCCACTCGTAACTAGCGATGGTTCCGCCGGGAACCACCGACACTGAAGCGTCAAGGGATACGGCCTTGGCTGTCGTGCCGCTGTACGGGCCGCCAGCGTCAGCAATCGGCTTCACGTCGATGTCAGTCATGCAGCTGCGGTAGGGCCCGGTCACGGGCTCGGCGGTTTGGGTTCCGACGACCGCCACCCGCAAGGTTCCGTCCGACTTGCGCAGCGCCGAAAGCCACTGAGCAGCGGAGGGCTTGTAGTTGGTGTCATCGAGTGGCTCGGACGACTCGATCAGCTTGTTCCCGGTCGCGTCGCGGAGTTCCACGACGAAGCTGTCGTTCGGGAAATCGCCGCCGTTGCCAGCGTCCCAGGTGAAGGTCGGGATTTTGTCGTCCTTACCCACGCTGGTGACCTTGGGGTCGGCCAACCTGGGGGCGACGTTCTGGCCCGAGAACACGCAGCTCACCGGGTTGACGTCGCCAGCGCCGCCGAGCCCGATCAGGCGATAGGCGTCCGACAGGGTCCCGGGGTCGTCCTCGCCGCCTGCCACCAGACGGTCGAAGACGACTTTGTCGCCCAAAGCGACCTTGTCGAGTCCGTCCTCGGGCGTGTCGTAGAGGTCCCACAGGACCGACATGACGGTGAACTCGTTGTCTTCGCCAAGCGTACCGCCCTCTTCTAAGTCGTCGGTGATCACTTGGTCTTCGGTGTCCTGGTACTTCGAATCGCCAGCGTTGGGAACGCCGAGGTCGGCTGCACCCTGGATCTGCAGGAGAGAAACAGCGAAGTAGGTGGGCCAGCCCTCGCCAAAGGCCAGCGGCACGCCGATCTCCTTACTCTCCCGGGAGACCGACAGGTTGTCGGCGCTGCTGTGATCGCCGCCGGGGTTGTTCTCGATGTCGAGCTGGTTGGCCACGAAGTGGCCGTACTCGTGCAGCATCACGTCCCAGTCGAATCGGTCCAACGACAGCACGTGCAAGTCCTCACCGTCGTAGAACGACCCCTCGGGGTCGGGGTACACGACGTCAAGGAACCGCAGCCCGCCCGGCACCCGGGTGTCGAGATACTGGGTGCCCAGGTACATAGCGTTCTGCAGCGAGAACGCCGTGTTGTTGTCATCGGTGTTGTTTGCGGTCAGGTCAACGGTCAGCTCGGTGCCGGAGGGAACCTCGGACTGGACGGGACTTTCGATGAACTGTCCACCGACGCTGAAGTCCTCACCTGCAGCGAGAACCCGAACGAAGACGTCACGGTTGCCTTGACCGGGGCCGTCGTCGTTGTCGACCGTGGCGCTGTAGGTGCCGTCGAGGCCCGTGGTCACCGTGGTGACCAGTTCGGAGTCAACTCCGAGGGGCGGGGTCTCGTCATCGCGGATCTGAACCGGTGCGAATGGCACCGGGTGGGTGCCGCCAGCGGAGTCGGTCCACTCGATCGTTCCGGACACACACACGTCGGCGCATGGTGCGGCAGCGGCCGCCATGGTGGAACCGGTGGCGCCTTGGATCTTCCTGCGCAACGCCGTCGCCGTGGGGGCGTCAACCGTCCCCGCGCTCTCAAGGTGGCTGACCTTTTGGAGACGAAGGTCTTGTTCGCCCGTCTCGCTGACCAGGGTGACCCCGTCGAAGTCGGTGGCCCACACCTGGTCGGTGATCGACCGGACCGTGCCGGAGGCGTCGGACGCCTTGAGGGTTGCCGACACCGTTGAGATCCCGTCCGATGATGTCGCCTCGGCTGTTAGCGCACTCGTACTGGTGTCGGAGTCACCGTTGGCCACGTCGACGGTGAACGTGTTGACCATCGAGGATGCAGCCACCGGCTTCGTACGGGTGCCGACAACATCAACAAGGTCACCTTCAGTCGAAGCGGTCACGCTTGCGGAGGTGAACCCGGCGTCGGGGTTCGAAACGACCTTGACGGTCCCGCCCCCAGAGGCCAGCGCAGATGCGTCAATATTCACCGTGCCCGGTGCGTACGGCTTGTTGATCAGTTCTGCTGCAGTGTCTCGACCGGTATCGGACGCGTGAGCAGACGCCTGGTCGGCGCTCGCTAGGGGTCCAGCAACCACTGCACCAACGAGCATGCTGCCTGCAACAAGACCAATCCCGGTGCGAAGCCGCTGAAACGTCGAACTATGACCACCCATTTATCATGTCTCCTCGCTGTGCCCCGGTGGTCTGCTTGCGGGTTGCTGACCCATCCGGATTGTTTTGCGGATAATAAGCTGCTTTCGTGCAAACTCACTTCATCCGACACCCCCTTCTGAGCGTGACATTGGTCACGCTGCTTGCGTGCGGGTGCAGCTGCGGCGAGTCAACTGGAAGTCCGACCTCAAAAACCGAGTCGACGACAACGGCAACTACAACGACGGACGGTTCCAGCGACTCAACAACTGCGACCTCAGCCGCCGCTTCAACCAAACCGGGTACCGGACTCCAGAAGCAGTTGAAACTCTCGAAACAGTTCACGGACGTCGGCACACCGGTGGACTTCGAGGCCCGATTCGAAGCGACGACCCAGGGCGACTCGATCAGGTTCACCAAGAACAACGACGGAGTAGCTGAACTGGCCGTCGACGTCTCCGCCGAGCTCAGCGCCGACGGAGAACCGACTTCAGTCAACGGAACCGTCACGGCGTCCGACAATGGCGCGGGCACGGCCCAGCTCGGCGTCGAGATAACACGCAACGGCAGCGCTCAAGAGACTCGCCTCACCATCTTCGTCGAGGCCGACCTGGGATACGCGGCATTCGGTGACGCGAGCGAGTCGGCCACCAGACGCACGCTGGCCGACGGCCTACTTGAGGCCAACGCAATCAACCAAGAGGCCTACACCAAACGAATCGCAGCGATCGAAGGCGCAACTGGCTGACACCGCCACCAGTCCCACGTCGCTTCACCGGCATCCCACAAGCGGTGGCGAGTCCCTCGGATCTGTCCCATCTCGCGCGTAGCGTCAACTTCCACATCGTCAACGGGCGGTGGCACATTGCCCTCGAACCCGCCAACGTCTTTGGCACTGTCAGGGCGGGCCTGGCCTTCACCCGGGGATGGCTTATGTGGAGCCGCTATGTGCGGGCTCGGATAGCTGGCTCGCGATGCCAGGGTTGGGTTCGCGAATACCCCCGTCAGGGATGCTGCTGGTTAGACGCCGGCGTTCTGTCGTATTTGGTCTGCAAGATCAACCAGTTCGGGGTAGTCCTCAAAGAACGCGACCTTTTGTGCGGCCTGCGTGTCGGGCTCGACCACGTCCAGGTCACCGTCTTCGTCAGCGTCGCCTGCGAATTCGGTGTCGCCGAAGACGAACATGGCCCAGGACTCGGCGATGTCCTCGCCGCCGTCCTCCAGGGAGCTGGCGGCGTACTCGGTGACGAAAGCGTCAGCGCTGTAGTCGGCGCCGGGAGGAAATTCCTCGTTGAAGGCGTCCGCGTATTCGGTGGTGTCATCGGTGCCGGGCTTCAAGAAGATCAGGTGGCCGGTTTCGTGGACGATCGTCCGTTCAAGTTCGACGCTGGAACCGGAGGTGTCCAAGGCTAGATAGCGGTCACCGGTTGGCTCTCCGTCGGGGCCCGAAACGTCCTGGAGCGCTCCTGAAGGTGCCGAGAAGTCAACCGCCCAGTGATCCAGAGGGTTTCGGACCTACGCCGAGACCAGTAGCGTCGACGTTTTGTGGACCTGCTTCCCTCGCTTGCACACCTCGTTCTCACCAGAATCGGCTGGGTCTTCGCGACCGGTGATTCCCGAGACGCTGAGATCCTTGCGCTCCGTCACCAGATCCTCGTGTTGCGACGCCAGGTCGACCGGCCGAAGCTCAACGAAACCGACCGCACGATCCTTGCACTCCTGAGCAGCACCACCGATCGCACGCGGCGGGCGGCGACGTTCCTGATTGTCCGACCGGAACCGGTGCTGCGATGGCACCGCCGAGTCGTTGCACGGCACTGGACCCAACCGCCCACACCCACCACGGGACGCCCACCGATCGACCCGGAACTCCGGAGTCTGACCATCCGCCTCGCCAACGAGAACGCCAATTGGGGATACCGGCGAATCCACGGCGAGCTCGCACGGCTCGGTCACAAACTCGCCGCGTCGACCGCTTGAAGATCCTCCGCTCCGCCGGGATCGACCGACACGCGGCCGAACCGGCCCATTGTGGTCAGAGTTCATCCGCTGCCGGTCGAAAGCCATCCTGGCTACCGGCTTCGCTTGTGTCGACACCGCCTTGCTTCGCAGGTTCCACGTTCTGTTCGTCATCGAGGTCGGCTCCCGGAAGGCGCACCTCGCGGGGATCACCGCCAACCCAGCTGGCTCCTGGACCACCCAAGCCGCCCGAAACCTGACGAGCCGCCTCGGCGACCATCACAGGTTCCGGTTCTTGATTCGCGATGGTGCCGGACAATTCACCCGATCCTTCGACGCTGTCCTCGCCGGATCCACAATCACCGCGACCTGAACACCGCCCCGGTCGCCTCAAGCCAACGCATACGCCGAACGGTGGGTGCGCACTCTCCGTCACGAACTCCTCGACCGCACCATCATCTGGAACGAACACCAACTCCAACAGCTGCTCGACGAATACGTCGAGCACTACAACAACCGTCGCCCGCACCGAGGACTCCACCAACGAGCACCCAACGACACCGCCGACGTCACCCCGATCGGCACAGACCAACCGATCCAACGTCACACAAACTGCGCCGGACTCATCAACGAGTACCGAACCGCAGCCTGAACCGCTCCCCGGTCAACCAACACCCACCGAAAACGCCGGCCTCAACGCACCCAACAACACCAACCCCATCACCGAAATCCGGCCCAGGCCGCCGGAGAAGCACCGGACAACTCCTCGGCACGAACACGCATGTGTCCCATCCTGCGAGAACCTGACGGCTAGATGGGAGAGATGGGATGCCCCGCTCAGATGGGATCAGCTGGGGGTGTTCGTGGGAGCCCTTTGGATCGGCTACTCCCCAGTGCCCCGTAGGGCTGCGAATGGCGGAGAGTAAGGGATTTGAACCCTTGGAACACTTGCGTGCTCAACGGTTTTCGAGACGGCTGCACAGCCCTCCTGTACCCCCAAAAACCCCACGAAACCGCATGCTCCTGACAGTTTCAAGGGCTTTCGTTGCCTCATTGAGGGTTCCAATCATGGCCAATCTCATGGCCAACACCCCAGTGATGGCCACCGGTGACGGAGGGCAATGTCCGGCTGTTCGCCTCGCTTGGGGGGCCAGCCAAGGGGGGCGCTCACAACGTAACCAGCCGGATTTAGGTCAACGGGGTCGTGTGGCCGCGCAGTTCATGCTTGGAGGTCGACGCGGTCCTTCAACCAGGCAGCCAGCCAAGTCTCGTCGACGTCGTGGGCTGCGACGGCGAGCATCGCTTCGACGGCATCATTGGGGTCGGGCCGCCCGTCGTTCCATGACCCGCCGTTGATGTCAATGAACAGAACAAGGCATGCCCACGCTGCCCGCTTGTTGCCGTCCGGCAGCGGATGGTTCCACGCGATCCGACAGGCCAACACAGTGGCATTGTCGTGCAGGTCGGGATAGAACTCGGTTTCTCCGAAGCCAGCTTGGGGCGCGTGGAGCGCAGAGTCCGCGAGATCGACACGGCTTGCGTTGATGAGGGTTGCAGCGGCGACGCCGGTGACCTGTTCGGCGAGAAACCAGAACTCAGCGAGGCTGAGGTAGCGGGTCACTTCGCGAGTCGGTCGAGGATCTCCTGGTCACGATCGAGCAGCTTCTTGGCCCGTGCGGTGAAGCTCTCGTCTGCGCGGACCCGATCGATCTCGGCCGCAAGGGAGTCGATGATCAGCTTGTTGACACTCTCGCCGCGAACCCGGGCGACAGCCTCTGCATCGTCAGCGAGACCGTCCGGCAAACGGACCGTAGTTTGCTTTGTCATGACACCATGATATCAAGATGCGCTCCGGCCTCGCATACGTAGGGTTGATATCGCTGCGGCCGACGTCGGGCGCTCACTACATCAAACGCCACGGAGACGAGACCCAATGGCGGCCGAAACCCCGGGATCGCCAGCCGGACGCCGATCTACCATGCCATTCATGAACCGTCGGTGGCCTTGGACAAAGAGAGTGCCCGGCCCCCGACGACAGGAGAGCGGCCCCGCCGGTAGTGCCTCAAGGCCAGCTTCAGACGTCGCTAAACCCTTGCGGTCTCTACCCGAAGACCTAATCGGTGGGATCAAGTCACTTTCACTGACTGGAACGCCGAAAAAGTTGGGACTTCCGAGGCTGGGCTTGTCAGGCTGGCGGGGTGCCGGCGGTGGCCGTCATCCTGCCCAGCACGGGGTGAAGCGCCAACCGCCGGATTAGTGGTCTTCCGCAAGGTGCATGGCACGGGTGAGAAGTTCGGTGAAGGCGTACTCATCGCTGCCTGCAGCTTTGGACGCTGCGATGTTCGCCTCAGAGCTGATCAGTGTCCAGTCGAGGTGAGCGCCATGAACTTCAGCGATCTGGCCGAGGAGGACGCGCTGTGTCCGGCCGTTGCCTTCCCGGAACGGGTGCGCTTCGTTCATGTCCGAGAGAACGACTGAGAGTCGGGCGGGAAGCTGGCCCCGGCCGGGGTTCGGTCCAGTGGCGAGGGCACGTATCTGCTCGGCGCAGTAACGGGTGGCGGTGATCAGCATGGAGACCGGGTGGAATCCGTGCCCGTCTTTGGCGATGTCGACGGTTCGGAACTCGCCCGCCCAGTCGTAGACGTCACCGAAGAGGTGGCGATGCAGGTTCTGCCAGTGGGTCCAATCCCATGTCCGGGGGACCAGACCAGGGCTGTTGGCAAGTCGGATTGCGCGGTTGGCGACGACCTCGGCCTCTACGACGGCGAGCAGACCCGCGTCGCGGATTCCGAGCTTGTTGCGAAGGCACTCGGTTCCGGGCTCCAGGTACGGGTCAACGATGGCGCTCACGGCCAAGTTGATTCAGGCGAAGGGGTGACCGGCAGGTGCTGTGATGCCGTGGCGGGCGAGGAGTTCCCGACCTGCGGTGTCGGAGTCGATGTGCCCAGCATCGAGTTGGTCAAGAATGCTGATCGCGTCGGGGTGGAGTTCGATGCCTTCGAGCCGGGCATCGGCGACCGCAGCTGCGACTGCCCTACTGGAGGTCTTCGCGGTGGTAGCCACCCCAACATTCTACCTGGTCGGTTCCGCTCTTGCCTCCCATGGGGCCATGGCCGTGAGGAGTCGGCTCGGCGGCGGGGCCGACGGCCAATCGAGGAGCAGCCAGCGGGAGGGAGCGCTGGGACTGAACGCGCAGAACCCCAGCTCACCTCGTCCGAGGATGGCACCGGGGTTCACTTCCGCTGGCTCGTGCCTTTGGCACTCCCAAGTATCCCCTGGCCTGGCGGATGTGGCAACCCCTTTGGGAGCCACATGCGACGTTCAACCAGTCCGACCAAACTCTCGAGCGGGGAGAGATCGGAGACATGGGCAGCCGCCATAGGGTGAGTCCCATCACGAGGTGTAGCTCCTACGCGCTATCCGCAGTGGTGACAGAGGTCTGGCTGCCCGGTCCGAGGGAACCAACGCAGGCGTGATGGGGCCCCAACGGAGTGGTACCCGCCAGTGGCTCAAATTGCGGTGAAGGAGCGCGTGCTAGCGGGAATCGGATACTCAGCGAATCCTCTGGCCATGAGAGAGCCACCCAAAACTCCGAGGGAATCGAGTTCAGCGGCGCAGTCCAATGACGGCGAAACCGGCCACTTTCCAGTCGTCCCATGGGATGTAGTGGCGGAGAGTAGGGGATTCGAACCCTTGGAATGCTTGCGCATTCAACGGTTTTCGAGACGGCTGTACAGCCCTCCTCTACCCCCGAAAACCCCCAGAAACCGCGGAGCCCTGGCAATTCTATAGGGTCTCATAGCCTCATTGAGGCTTCCAATCATGGCCAATTTCATGGCCAAACACCACGACGATGCGTCGCTGCAGACGGGAGTCGATTTCCCGAGGGCTTGCCGCTGTCGAAGACCGCCAGAGTCCCCATGGGTGGTCCACGCCAACACAGACCAGATGGGAGGCCCCAGCTCAACCCAAGGTTAGGGATTTCAGCAAGCAGCTCTGAGAGATCTGCGTGATCGTGGGCACCGCACGGAGCACCACAGTCCAAACAATCCGAGCAGGCCAGGGATGGGGTCCTCATTTTACGCCGCTGGCTGCAACGTCGCGTGGCGGGCCCACCCGACTTCTGACAATGACGTCGGATCGGGGAGGGCCGCAGCACGATGTGTTCACAACCCGTGTCCGCGACAAACCTCTCACATCAAGCAGGTTCCACCGTATGTGAGATAGCCGAGGACCCGTGTTGGGGTGGTCAGCTGGCGGTGCGGGTGGTGTAGGGACCGAATCCGTGTTTGGTGTATTCGTCGGCTTCGGCCTCGATCGCTGCGATGGTGGCGTGTTTGCCGTCGACGATCACTGCGGTGCCGGTGGGTTCGTAGAGGTGCCCGTCGGTGTCGGCGAGGTAGTCGCCGTAGGTGTACAGCGGTGTTTCTGGGGTGGGTGTCGGCGCGGTTTTGGTGTTCATAGGAACAGGGCCCGTGTGCTCGGGCGGAGCTTCATCGAGTGGATCACTTGATGTGAAGTATGCGACGGAATCACCGCGACTTCCAGTAGCTGCCCGTTTCGGGCCGGGCCGATGCTCAATAGCCGGACGTCGGGACGGTCCGGTGGTTCGGCATCGAGGTGCCACTGGCCGATCGCGTTTCGGAGCGCGTGAAGGGTGTCGGCCTCGTCGATGTCATGGCGGAACGCGATCCGCGAGAACAGGTAGACCGGCTCGTTCACTTGGTGCTCCCCGGCCGTTCTGCGTCGTTCACCACTCCAGCATGACCCACAACCGCCCCTGCCTCTGGGACTGCGAGCACGACCAGTAGCCGGCAGGACTGACCTGGGCGACGAAGGCGAGGAATGCGATGAGCACGTCTTGAGGTAGTGGGTTGTGGCCTCAGATTGGTGAGACGAGGCGTTCGCCACGTACGACGGTGCCTGCGATAGCGGTGTGCCGGTCGAGGTCAGCGGGGCCGGCAGTGCCGGCGGGCGCAAATTTGGAATCGACCAAATTCTGGGGAACTCGAGCGGCTCGGCGGCCGTCGGAGTAAGTATGGGATCGCTGCAACGAGTCGGAGACCGTCACGCCCGCATACCCGTGCTGTCGCGGCGCGTGACCGCCGCTGTCTTAGCGGAGGCGGTACTCGGCGGGCACTGCTTCCAGGAGAGGATGCCTGCGATGACCAGCAGCGCCGTACCCGGCAAACGCCGTCTTCTTGGCGTGTTCGCTTCCCTTGTCGGGATGATGGCTGCCGGTCTGGTTTCCGCACCCCCGGCTTCCGCCGACTGTTCGGGCCCATCAATGTCGTTCAGCCCTCAGGATGTGGATCGAGGTGGCGAAGTGACCGTGACCGGCGAAGCGTGGGGTGACAACTGCTACGACACCGGTCCGCCACCAAACGGCGAAGGGGCGCTAGGTCGCCCGACAACCGACATCGAGATCATCCTCACCCAAGACGACACAGAATGGGTGCTGGGGACCGTTGACGCAGACAAACAGTACGGATTTGAAGTGCAGATGGTTGTCCCCGCCGACGCATCGCCGGGCGACGCCCAACTGCACGCACGAAAAACCGGGACCGCTCCGAACATTCCCTACGTTGAGCCGAGGCTTCGGATCAGCGACGCACCGGCAATCACGCCCCCATCCACCACCGCACCCAAACCGGCTCCGCCACCACCGGAGTCAACGACCGTCGGCCAAGACCAGCCCAACCCAGAAGCGTCGAGAACGGTTGCTCCCTGGCTCATCGCCGTCGCCGCTGCGCTGGTAGTTGTCGCAGCGGTGGTGGTGCTTCAACGAAAATCGGTGTAGGGCATGGCACCTCAACGGTGGGATGGGTGGGGCGCTCAACACCTGCAGCCAGCGAAGCCCCGGTATCATGGGGAGAACTCCCCGAGGCCCCTGCCGCAAGGTACGCCTCTGGGTTTGATCGTTCTGGGCACCTACAACTAACCCATGGCCGTGGCCCGCCGGGTGCTTTCGCTCTGTGAGCGGCTTGTCAGCGCGAGGGGGATTGGGTCGCCACAGTTGGCGACGAGGGCCTCCGCACGAAGGGTCTCGTGATGCGCTGCATCTTCGTCCCCCTGGGCCGTGGGCCTACAGAACCATGAGTTCAACGGCTCCGCTGCGCTCTTCTTGGTTGGGGGTGTCGCTCGGGTTCGTTGGCGCTCTGGCTACCACCGCGAAAACACGGTCGCCCACGGCACATGCGGCATTGGGGGACACAAGGCCAGTCTGTTCGAAGGTGGCAGTGCTCAGCATCTCACCGGCGGGAACGCTGAACGACAGTGTTGTTGACTGCGGGTTCGGTAGGACCTGAGTTGTATCGACAAGGAGGGCGCCTGGCACCGACCCTGCGCAGAACTGGGCGGTGATCGTAGATGCCTCTGTTGCAGGGCGTTCAGCGAGGCTGCTGACTTCCTTCTCGGTCACGGCATCCGTGGCCATCGTGTCGCCCGTGGCAATCAGGTTCAAGCCATCTGGTGTTGCAAGGAACTGGGTGGAGGGAGACGCCTCCGAGATTGTCCTGACGACACCGAGATCGTTGGTGGTGTCGAGTCGAAGGATCTCAATTTCGGCGGTCGGTGGTCCTTCCGTGCCGCCGGGTTCGAGGGAACTGCCGCCCGACCCGCTCGATCCTGACACGCCTTCGGGCACAGTCAAGCTTGGTGGCGGCTGCGCTGGGAGTGGGGCAACGGGACCGCCGCCGACGGTGACACTGACATCGACCTTTTTGGTTGCCATGACGACCGAACCATCTGGCGCCGGAGAAACGGCAACGATCCCGCCGCTCGCGTCGTTGTCGGTGAACGTCCCCTCGTCCGTGTCGACTACGAACACCATCGAACTCATCGATACCTCGTCGGCGACGGTCACCACCGGCGACCCTTCGCCTCGGATGGTGCCGTTCACAACGGGATTCGACCCCATCAGCCCATAGTTTTTCAGTGGGATGACAGCGATAGGTGCATAGTCACCGCCAGCCTGGAACAACTCCACCGATAGGTCTACAGGCGGACATGGCTCGATGTCAGTGCTGCATGTAAGGACGTGCAGCAGATCGGTGCCAGCACTGTCGGTGATGAATCCGATGGAGATCCCGTAGGAGCCCGACAGGCTCGGTTGGTTTGAACGCTCACAAGAATCTACGGAACAGGCTCCGGTAGTGACCGCAGCCTCGACTATTCCACCGACAAGAACACCACCGCCCTTTGGTGCCATCGCAACCTGGATAGGAGGGCCAGAGTCGAACACAACGTCGAGTGAGACCGCGCCCGGATCGGGGTTGGTGTCGTCCGGCGAGTGCTCTTCGCCGCATCCGCTCAGAAAGGCCACGAAGAGAACGGCGCACGCGCTCACTGCTCGTCTTGTTGATCGTCGCATCATTCCAGGCCGGGCCGTAGATCCGAACGCTTCAAGAACGGTCGGGCGGCGTACACGTCCGCGCTTATGTTTGAGTTGGCTTCGGCCCATCGCGTCGACCGTACCAACACCGGCGCATGGATCGGCTCATGGAGAACCGAACAGGTCCAATCGTTGGTGAGTTGTTGGAGGTGCAGGGATCTTGGTCCGGCCTCGATTGAGCCGAGCCATATGAGCTGACAGCCAGTTGGCATGAACGGCGAGGCTGGTACCTTCCCTGAATGAAATTCCCGTTGGTTGTTGCCGTGGCTGGACTGTGCGTTCTGACTGCCGGGTGTGGCGCTGGCGGATCGAGGGCCGACGGGTCGAAGGTGTTTGGCGAACAATCCAAACCTTGCCCAGCAACATCGCTCTCAAACGATCTCGATGATCAGATCGCCAAGCAAGGCACTGACTGCTTCATGACCGAGTTCGAAGCTGGCAGTCCCGTCGTCTGGGACGTCGTGTTCTCCACGACTGAGGGCGACCCAGTCCCGGTCCGGCACGAATTCGACGGGAAGACCGTGACGATCACGACGGACTCGTCGTTCGACGACTTCGGGAGCGGCGAAGTCGATGTTCAGGTATGCGAAGGGATCCGTCGGGCCGAGGCACTGGTTGAGGGCGTTGGCTGTGGATCATCGAGCGGTGATGGCTTCCGGGCTGACTCCGTTCCCGGAGCCGATTGATCGCAGTGCCCGCCAGGCCCGAACTCAGCTTGTTGCTGACAGCGGGGTGACGGTTACGCCAGCGGAGGGACTGACCAAATGGGGGGTACCAAGCCACACTGACGGTCACGTCAGCGGTGTACCCGCCGACACCCAAGAATCCCCCCAGAAAACCGTTCTATTCGCACCGGCCTTCCGGTGATCGAGTCGCCACCGCGCAGTTTCGGGGGTTTTGAGCCCCACGGACACAAATCAGCATTTGGATGGGATGTGAGATGGGACGGCCAACAGGCTCGTTCCTCCAACGTGCGGCCAATGGCCAACGCGGTGGAATCGACGGCTGGTCATGGGTTGTCCAGCAGGTCGTCGATGAGTTGTCCGGCGGCTTGGTCGGCTTTAGTGGTTCGGGCGGCGTAGACGTCGAGTGTCATGGTTGGGCTGGCATGACGGAGGCGTCCGGCGACGGTGCGCACGTCGGTACCATTCGCGATGAGATGTGTGGCCGTTCCATGGCGGAGGTCATGAAAACGGACACCGTCGAGTCCGTGGGCATCCGCGAGGGTGCGCCAGTCGTAGGTGATCTGGTTGAGCGAGATCGGATGACCCCAGTCCTGGGATGGGAACACCCACCCGTCGTCGTCGAGCGGGCCGAACCCAGCCTTCTCCGAGACTGCTGTCTGATGGGCCCGCCATGTCTCGATCGAAGCAACCGTGGCCTCACCGACAGACACGATACCGGTGGTGCGGGTCTTGGTTGGTTTCACCTTCGATGCCGGCCCGCCATCGACGACCGAACGTTGGAACGTGATCAGCCGTTTGTGGTAGTCGATATCGGACCACTTCAACGCGCCGAGCTCACCTCGGCGGGCGCCGGTAGCGATCGCCAGCCGGATGATGACGGCCATTCTCGGGTCGGCCACCTCGATGATCGCCGCCACCGTGTCGAGGTCGGGGACGTTGTGTTGATGGGGCTCGACTCGTGGGGTGTGGGCGATGACCGCCGGGTCGTTGGGGATCAGCTGCCAGCGAACAGCTGCGGACAGGGCTGCTCTGAGGATGCTGTGGGCCTTCTTGACCGACTGCGCCGACAGCGGGCGGCCAGCCTTGCCGCCTTCGGTATGGAGGGTTTGGTAGAAGCGTTCGAGGCGTTCGACTGTCAGCCGGCTGATCCTGACGGTGCCGAGGTGTGGTGAGATCCAGCCCTCGGCTGTCCGTTGGTGGTCTCGGGCGGTGGTCGGGCTCCAGTCGTTGACATTCGCCGCCTGCCAGCGCTCCAGCAGTCGGTCGACTGTGAGCGTCGGATCGGACCATCCGGACTCCACACGACCGGCCTCAATCTCCGCGATCAGCTGGCGCATCGTGCGCTCAGCCTCCCGCTTGGAACCCTTCACCGACTTTGACCGGTATCGCTTCTTTCCGGTGTCGTCAGTGCCTAGGAAAAGTCGGATCTCCCAGGACCCTGATGGCAGCTTTCTGAGTGACCCGCACACGTGTGCCACCCTGTCAGACCCAACCGTTGGATGGGATGGCAGATGGGATGCGACACCAAAAGAGGCACGATTTCGACTGAGTTCGCAACCGCCAAAATCGGCTACTTCCCAGTTCCCCGTAGGGATGTTGGTGGCGGAGAGTAAGGGATTCGAACCCTTGGAACACTTGCGTGCTCAACGGTTTTCGAGACGGCTGCACAGCCCTCCTGTACCCTCGAAAACCCCTAGCAACCGCGACCTCCTGGCAATTTCGAGGGGTTTCGTAGCCTCATTGAGGGTTCCAATCATGGCCATTCTCATGGCCAAGACGGCACCCGGGCGGTTGCGCCAACCACCCAAGCCGCCCACACCCCCAGCAGTGCGAACATGGACACATGCGGACATCGACGTGGCTGGCGGCGCAGCATTGGCGCGGTCGGCTCCGGCTCCGCCCAGTACGGACGCATTCGCTGCGCTGACAAGTCCGTCAACGAACTCCGTCGCTGCCGGATGGCCTTTCGGCGCCAACAGGCGTCCCGGCCGTCAGCCGTCGGCGAGGTCAGCGAGGACTGTGTCGAGCTGCCGGCGAAGCGTCGGGACGTCAGCGCTGATCACCTGACCGATGACGGCCGGATCGATGTGGAAGTACGCATGAGCCAGAATCACTCGGGTGCCGACGATGTCTCGCCACGGGATCTCCGGATGCGCCGCCTTGACCTCGGCGGACATTTTCGAGGCAGCTTCGCCGAGCACCTCGATCCATCGTTGCGCGGCCGCCTGAACGACAGGGTCCACCTCCATACGGTCCGGATCCGCAGCATGCTCCAGGATCAGGTCGCACATCTCGATCATGTCGAGTACGAGATCGCTGTCTTCTCTCACAGCTCAACAGCGTCGGCCAACACCCGGTCGGCCACGCGCGGCCGAAGGCCCGCCTCGGTGGTGACATCGACGTCGCAACCGAGGAGCTCCTGGAGATCCATGAGCAGCCCCCCAAGGTCAAACAGCCCGCGCTCGTCGTCCAGTTGGACCAGGAAGTCGACATCGCTGGTGGGGGTTGAGTCGCCACGAGCTACCGATCCGAACACCCGTACACGATGAGCCCCACGCGCCGCAGCCAACCCGAGGATCTCCTCACGGCGAACTCGTAGCTCTTGGAGAGCAGGAACGGCCATGACCACAGACTACGGGCCCCATCGACCCTTCAGGCGCCGAGGAGTCATCCGCACTGTGGTCCTGAGAATTTTGGGTGTTCGTCGAGATCGGTAGCGTCGATGTCTTGCGGATCTGATTCCCTCGCTTGCACGCCTCGTTCTCACACGAATCGGCTGGGTATTTGCGGCCGGTGATTCCCGAGACGCTGAGATCCTTGCGCTCCGTCACCAGATCCTCGTGTTGCAACGCCAGGTCGCACGGCTCGGTCACAAACTCGCCGCGTCGACCGTCTGGAAGATCCTCCGCACCGCCGGGATCGACCCGACACGCGACCGAACCGGCCCATCGTGGTCAGAGTTCATCCGCTCCCAGTCGAAAGCCATCCTGGCTACCGACTTCGCTTGTGTCGACAACGCATTCCTACGCAGGTTCCACGTTCTGTTCGCTCCCGGAAGGTGCATTTGGCGGGGATCACCGCCAACCCAACCGGCTCCTGGACTACCCAAGCCGCCCGAAACCTGACGAGCCGCCTCGGCGACCATCACAGGTTCCGTGGTGAGCCCCGCGTTTCTCGGACAGTGATCTGTGGCAGCCCTTACGCTGCCCGTGTCTCGTCGCGATAGCTGTCATGCACTTCAACCGGTGTCCGGTAGCCGATCCCCGAATGAAGCCTGGAACGATTATACCAAATCTCGATCCAATGCGCAATACCCGAAACAACCTTTCTTCGTGTCGGGAACACTGTTCGATAAACGAACTCGTTCTTCAACGAAGCAAAAAACGATTCCGCCATAGCATTATCCCAACACACCCCGGTCTTACCCATCGACCCGACCATGTCATTTGATGCAAGGAACGCTTTGAACTCCTCAGAGGTGTACTGCGCCCCATGATCCGAATGGAATATGGCATTCGACTGAATGCCGCCAGCGTCGATCGCGGCCTGCAACGCGTCGGTCACCAGACCGGTGCGCATATGGTCGGCCATCGCGAACCCGACCACCATCTTCGAGAAACAATCGATCACCGTCGCCAAGTACACCCACCCTTCCC